>Ga0075434_100003986_pt1 | contig 13225 bp, 11 predicted proteins | sample RhiMethybrSRZTD3_FD_75298 | JGI IMG/M metagenome (GOLD analysis project Ga0075434, IMG submission 75298) | Populus rhizosphere microbial communities from Tennessee, USA - Rhizosphere MetaG P. TD hybrid SRZTD3 | ecosystem: Host-associated > Plants > Roots > Rhizosphere > Soil | place: USA... | reverse complement strand
GGGTTCGGGTCCTGTGCATCGGTCAACACCGAACCTCGTCAGGCCCGGAAGGGAGCAGCGATAAGGTGTCCGGTCGAGTGCCGCAGATTCACCGGAACCCTTCGTCGACCACTGCCATCACCCCATGACGTACCAAGTCCTCGCGCGCAAATGGCGCCCGCAGAGCTTCTCCAGCCTGGTCGGCCAGGAACCGATCGTCACCGCTCTGCGCAACGCCCTGCAGGAGGGGCGCATCGCCCAGGCCTACCTCTTCTCCGGCATCCGCGGCGTCGGCAAGACGACGGCGGCGCGGGTGCTCGCCAAGGCGCTTAACTGCGAGCGCGGGCCGGCCGCCGATCCCTGCAACGAGTGCATGCCCTGCATCGAGATCACCCGCGGCTCGGACCTCGACGTCATCGAGGTCGATGCCGCGACCTACTCCAAGGTCGAGCAGGTTCGAGAGCTCACTGAAAGTCTCAAATACGGCCCTGCCCGCGATCGCTACAAGGTCGTGGTGCTCGACGAGATCCACCGCCTGTCGCGCCAGGCCTTCGACGCCCTGCTGAAGATCGTCGAGGAGCCGCCGCCGCACCTGGTCTTCGTCTTCGCGACGACCGAGATCGAGGCGGTGCCGGCGACCATCCTCTCCCGCTGCCAGGAGTTCCACTTCCGGCGGGTGCCGTCGCCGGAGCTCGCGGCCCACCTGCGCAAGATCGCCGAAGCGGAGGAGATCCGGGCGAGCGACACGGCTCTGCGGCTGATCGCCCGGGCGGGCGAGGGGAGCGTGCGCGACTCGGTGGCATTGCTCGACCAGCTCGCCACCTTCGGCTCGAGCTCGATCGCCGACGAGGATGCCGCGCGGCTGCTCGGCGGGCTCGACACGGCCCTGTTTCAGAAGCTGCTGGAAGGGATCCTGACGGGCGATTCGCAGGCCGTGAGCGCCGCGGTGCGCCGGGTGGAGGAGGAAGGCTGGGATCCGCGGCACGTCTACGGGCAGTTCCTCGCCTTCTGCCGCGACGCGCTGCACCTCGCGATGGGCAGCTCGCCGGCGCAGGTGGATCTGCCCGGCGAGGAGGCGCAGGCGCTGGCCGAGACCGCCAAGGCGAGCGGCTACGAGAATCTTCTCCGGCTGCTCAACCAGCTGCTGGCGAGCGAGCTCATCGTGCGGCGCAGCGAGACCGGCGCGCTCGCCGTCGAGATCGCCTGGCTGCGCGCGGCCGAGCTGCCGAAGCTCACCCGCGTCGAGGACCTCCTGATCGCCGGCAGCGTAAAGCTCGAAGCCATGCCCGCCGGGACGCGGCCCGCTCTCGCGGCGACGCCTCGTTCCAGACCCGCGCCGGCGCCGCCGGCCCGTGGATCAGCGCTCCCCGCTGCGGCGAAGAGCGCGGCGCCGCCACCGCGATCCGCATCGGCGGTGCCTAGCCGAGAGGCCGATCCGATGTCGGTATTCCGGGAAGAGGCAGCCAAGCGCAATAAGAGCCTCGGCAGTTTTCTGGACGCGGCGGACGAAGTGCGCTTCGAGGATGGCCGCGTCAGAATCGTCCTCGCGAGCGGCGATACCTACTCCCGAACGCGGTCGGACGCCTACCGGCCGGCCTTGGAGGAATTGGCGGTGGCCGCGTGGGGCCCGGGAACCGGACTTGATATCGTGGAGAGCCGAAAGGCGCCCGGGGACCCCGAGACGGCCGTGCTGAAACCGGTGCCGATGAAGGAGGTCGAGAAGATCCCGGCCGTGCAGGCCGTCCTCGAGATCTTCAAGGGCAGCCGGATCGAAGCCGTGGAAGACCAGGGCAGCTACACGGAGGATTGAGACTGATGAGCAGCATGCGGCAATTGATGAAGCAGGCCCAGGAGATGCAGGAGCGCCTCCAGCGCGAGCTCAACGAGCTCGTCGTCGAGGCCAGCGTCGGCGGGGGCATGGTGACGGTGAAGATGAGCGGCCACAAGCAGCTCGTCGGCTGCAAGATCGATCCCGAGGCCCTGGACCCGAGCGATCCGTCGATGCTGGAGGATCTGATCGTCGCCGCCGTCAACGAAGCCGGCCGCAAGGTCGAGGAGACGATGCAGGGGAAGATGGGCTCGATGGCGGCGAGCATGCCGGGCCTCTTCTAGCCGCCTGCGAAGCCGATGTCCGAACCCCTGGCCAGGCTCATCGGCGAGCTCTCGCGCCTCCCGGGTATCGGCCCCAAGACCGCTACCCGTCTCGCCCACTATCTCCTCAAGGTGCCGGCCTCCGAAGCCGAGGCATTGGCGCAGGCCATCTTGGAAGTGAAGGAGAAGCTCTTCCACTGCTCGATCTGCAACTCCATCACCGCCGTCGACCCTTGCCGCTACTGCTCCGATCCGCGGCGCGACCGCAGCCGCATCTGCGTCATCGAGGAGCCGTTCAACATCGAGCCCATCGAGCGCACGGGCGAATACGGCGGCCTCTATCACGTGCTGCTCGGCGCCCTCTCGCCGCATCGCGGGATCGGCCCCGAGCGCCTGGCGATCCCCGGCCTCCTGACGCGGCTCGCAGGGATCGAGGAGATCATCCTGGCCACCAATCCCAACGTCGAAGGCGAGGCGACGGCCCTCTACCTCGCTCGCCTGCTGAAACCCCGCGGCGTCCGCGTCACCCGGCTCGCCTTCGGCATGCCGGTCGGCGGCGACATCGAGTACACCGACGAGGTGACGCTGGGCCGCTCGCTCGCCGGCCGGCGCGAGATGTGAGCTTCGGCGACCTCCTGCCTCAGATCGTCGTACCGCCTCCCGGGCCGCGCTCCCGCGAGCTGTCGGCCGCCCTGCGGCAGCTCGAGGCGCCCGGCGTCAATACGCTCTCCTCCGCCGATCCGCTCGCCTCGTCGATCCTCTGGGAAGAAGCTTGCGGCGCCAATGTCCGCGACGTGGACGGCAACGTCTATATCGATCTCACCTCCGGCTTCGGCGTCGCCGCCGTGGGTCACCGTCATCCGCGGGTGGTGGCGGCGGTGCGCGAGCAGGCCGGCCGGCTGCTGCATGCGTTGGGCGACGTCCATGCCCACCCGCTGCGGATCGAGCTGGCCCGCCGGTTGGTCGCTCAAGCGCCGGTGGACGAGCCGCGGGTCTTCTTCGCCGTCTCCGGCGCCGAGGCGGTTGAGATCGCGTTGAAGACCGCCCTGGGCGCCACCGGCCGGCCGGGAATCGTCGCCTTCGAGCCCGCCTACCACGGTCTGACGCTCGGGGCCCTCGCCGCCACTTCCCGGCAAGCCTTCCGCGCGCCGTTCGCAGCCCACCTGCACGGCCATGTCCGCCGCCTGCCTTTCGGCGCCGATCTCGAGCGGATCGACCAGGCGCTCGCCGGCGGAGACGTCGGCGCCGCGATCGTCGAGCCGATCGTCGGTCGCGAGGGCGTGCTGATCCCTCCCGCCGGCTGGCTCGCGGGACTGCACGCCCTCTGCCGCCGGCACGGCGCGCCGCTCGTCGCCGACGAGATCTTCACCGGCTTCGGCCGCACCGGCCGGCTCTTCGCCGTGGAGCACGAGGGCGTGCGCCCGGACGTTCTCTGCTGCGGCAAGGCGATGGGTGGCGGGCTGCCCATCGCCGCCGTGATCGCCCGCCGCGAGCTGTTCCGCTGCTGGGAGACCCCGGGCGAGGCTCTCCACACCGCCACCTTCGTGGCCAATCCCCTCGCCTGCGCCGCCGCCTTGGCCGCGATCGACATCCTTAATGAAGAGGATCTCCCCGCTAGGGCTGCCCGCCTGGGAGAAGACCTCGGCCGGCGCCTTTCGACTTGGCCGAACCGGTTTGCCGCCGTCGCCGAGGTCCGCGGTCGCGGTCTCCTCTGGGGGATCGAGCTCCGCTCCCGCGAGCAGGCGAAGACCTTCGTTCAGGGGGCCTGGTCGCGGGGCATCCTGCTGCTCGCCGGAGGGCCGGACGGCCGGGTGGCGCAGATCGTGCCGCCGTTGACGATCGCGGCGGAGCAGCTCACAGCCGCGGCCGGGATCCTGGAATCCCTCCTGGCCGGCGATCTCCGGGGCTGAGGTCTCTTACAATCCACCCCAATGCCTCCGGCCCAGCGCTTCAAGATCGCATTCATCGGCACCCACGGCGTGGGCAAGACCACGCTCTGCTACGGCTTGGCGGCGCGGCTCAAGCGGCGGGACGTCGGGGTCGAGGTGGTGCACGAGGTGGCGCGGCGCTGTCCGCTGCCGATCAACGAGGAGACCTCGGTCGCGGCGCAGTCGTGGATCCTGCACAGCCAGATCGCCGAGGAGCTGGTGGCGCAGGCCCGCTACCCCGTCGTAGTCTGCGACCGCAGCGTGCTCGACAACTACGTCTACCTGCTCCTCGCGGCGGGACGGCAGGACGGGCCCGAGGCGCTCGTGCGGTTCTGGATGCAAGGCTACGATCTGCTGGTGCATGTTCCCATCGTCGAGCAGCCGAACCCCGACGGCATCCGCTCTCCCGATCCGGGATTCCAATATGCCGTCGAGGACCGGCTCACCCGCGAGCTGGCCGACCGCAACCTGCCGGCACTGCACCTCGCTCCGAACGCGCGGACGGGATGGCTCGACACCGTGGAGCGAAGCGTCTGGGAGCGGCTGCGCCCGGCCCAGCTTCCGCTTCTCGCGCTCTAGATGGGACCGGTGCGGCGATGATCTCCGTCGCGGGATTGATGCTCGTCCTGCTCCTGGCGCTCCTCGCCGCCGGCGCTTTCGTGCTCTGGGCTACCTTGCGCCAGCCGGCCGCGAGCCCGGCGCTCGCGGCCCTCGGCGAGGGCCGGTTCACCGCCGTGCTGGAGGCCGCCCGCACGGACGCGCGGGCCGGCCGTGGCGAGCTGTACGCCGCCGCGGTGGCCGCCAAGCACCTGCTGGAGCTCGATCGCGCCCGCGCCTTCCTCGACCGCATCCTGGCCCGCGATCCGGGCGACGGCGAGGCCTGGCTCGAGCTGGGACTGGTGGCCGCCTACGCCGGCGATCCGGCGGCAGCCGACCGCGCCTTCGCCAGGGTGGAGCCCCTGCGATCGGATCTCCTGGAATCGCTCACCCTGCACCGCGCCTGGCTGGCGCTGCGCCGCGGCGATCTCCCCGCCGCGCGCCGCCTGTTCGGCGAGGTGGAGGCGCCGCTGGAGAACAAGCTCCGCTCCGACCTCGGCAGCGGCGAGCCGCTGTTCGCCGAATGGTTCCTTCAGGCTGCGGTCCTGTGGCGTGCCGCCGGCGACGCCGAACGGGCCGACTGGGCATGGCGGGAGGGCCTGGCGTCCGCTCCGGAGAGCCGGCTCGCGGAAGTCGTGGCGCCGGACGCGGGGGAGCGACCTCCGCTAGAATAGGCGAACTTTGGGGATCGAGAATCTTCTTCGGCGGTGGGAGATCTTCTCCCATTTCACGGACGAGCAGCTCGCGCTGCTGGGGCAGTGCGCCACGTGCGACCGATTTCCGGCCGGCTCGGTCCTGTTCAGGGAAGGAGAGCCCTCGCAGGAGGCCTACCTGGTCGCGAGCGGCGGCGTGCGCATCCAGCGCAAGACCCCCTACGGCCACTTCAGCCTGGCGGCGCTCGCGCCGGGCGCCCTGTTCGGCGAGACCGCGTTCGTCGATCGCGCCCCCCGCTCGGGAAGCGCGGTGACGACCTCCGAAGCCGAGCTGATCGCTTTGAACGCCGCGGCCCTTTCGGCGCAGATGGAACGCGATACCCGCTTCAAGCTGGCGCTCTACTGGGCTTTCTGGAAAAGCCTGTCCTCCAAGCTCCGCCAGACGAACGAGAACCTCTCCCGGTTCTTCTCCGAGAGCGGCAAGCCGCCGAGCACCGCGCCGCCGTCGCCGCGGGAGTCCACCGCCGAGTTCCGCGTCGATCTCGCTTCCAAGCGCAAGCTCTTCGAGGAGCAGAAGCTTTCGAACCTGGAGATCAACTTCCTCACCTCGCTCTCCCGCGAGCGGAAGTACGGTTCCAACCAGGTCATCTTCCGCGAAGGCGAGACGGGCAACGAGATGTACGTCGTGCTCGAAGGGCGGGTGATGATCAGCAAGTACATCCCCGGGGCCGGCGAGGAGGCGCTCGCCTTTCTCGAGCGGGGCGGCTACTTCGGCGAGATGGCGCTCATCGACAACGCGCCGCGCTCGGCCGACGCCAAAGCCCACGAGAACGGCGCCGTGGTGCTCGTCATCTCCCGCGAGGTGCTGGAGGGAATCCTCGACATCCACAAGATCTCTTCCATCCGGCTGCTGACCATCCTCTGCACCCTGGTGGCGAGCCGGCTGCGCGAGCTGGACGACAAGATCATCGGCTGGTTCATCATCGCCGGCGGCCACGGGATTTCTTGGCCGGTGCCGCCGCCGCAGGCGTAATCAGAGCCTGCAACACCTTTCCCACCAGGGAGGACAGCGGCAGCCCGGCGCGCCCGGCTTCGTCGAACCAGCCGGCGGCCATCCCGCCTTGCGCCTCGCCGCCCCAGGCGAGCTCCGCCCGGTGCACGTCGACTTCCAGATCGCGATAGGTGATGCCGTGCCGCACTTGGGCGGCCCGAGGCTGGAGAGTCCAGCGTCCGCCGTAGCGGGCGGCGAGGATGGACTCCGGAGTCCCCTTCTCCGAAACGCCGTTCCGCTCCAAGCTCACCCAGGGCAGCTCCCAGGTGCCGGCGAGGAGCGTGCTGTCCTCGGGACGGCGAAAAAGGAGAACCCCGGCGCCGTTCGCCGCGACGGCGACGAGGAGCCGGTGCCTCTCGGCTTCGCGCTTGGCCTTGGGAGCGGGATATCTCTCCGGATCACCGTCTCTCGCAGCACGGCAACCCGCGAGCAGGGGGCAGAGGAGACACTTGGGGCGCCGCGGCGTGCAGAGGGTGGCTCCGAGCTCCATCAAGGCCTGATTGCTGTCGCCCGGCCGCCGGGCATCCAGGAGCTCGGCGGCGGCGGCGTGCAGCTTTCGCCGGGGGGCGCCCGCTTGAGGGGCCTCGCCAAGGGCGAGAACCCGCGCCAGGACGCGCTCGACGTTGCCGTCCATCACCGGCGCGGCCACCCCGAAGGCGATGCTCGCCACCGCCGCCGCGGTGTAAGCTCCGACCCCGGGCAGGCCGAGGAGACCTTCCAGGGTGGCGGGGAACGCTCCGGCGGCGGCGATCGTTCTCGCCGCCGCGTGGAGCTGGCGCGCCCGCCGGTAGTAGCCGAGCCCGGACCATAGCGCCAGCACCTCTTCGACTTCCGCCCGCGCCAGGTCGTCCACCGTCGGGAACCGCTCCAGGAAACGGCTGTAGAAAGGGAGCACCGTCTCCACCCGGGTCTGCTGGAGCATGACCTCGGAGAGCCAGATCTTGTACGGATCGCTCGTGCGCCGCCAGGGGAGGTCCCGCCGGTGTTGATCGAACCAGGCGAGGAGGTCGTCGCGCCGCATTTGCGTCATTCTAAACCGGCGCTCCCGATCGTCCAGGCCAAAATGGCAGAGTTAAATGTCGATGTGTCAAAAGAGAACGGCTCCCGGCTTTCGCCGGGAGCCGCGCTCCCTCCCCGGAGGGAGGGAGAAGTAGGGGGGAGGCCCCATCTCTCCGGTTGGCTATTGTGGCTGTACCCCTGTATCTAGGGGAGTTTGGTCGGGCTTTAAAGAAGTTGAGATCTCACGATCTCTAGCTGGTAGGACTTTGTTTGGCGGGTTTGGAACCTCCCCCTCTACCGTTTGTCCTGCTAGCTGCTCTGTGCAACAGCCATGCCCGGTCCCCACATTCCCGGGAGCGATCCCCAAAAAGATGCGCCCCCGGCGCCTGGGGCGCGGGGGGCTCAGGGGGGAGGTTCCCTGCTTCGTGGTTGGCTGGTTGGCTGGATCTACCCCTGCTCAGGGGATCAAGGAGGGATCTTTCAAAGGACGAGATCGCGTTAGGATCTCTAAATGAGGATGGCTATCTTCGGCTGGATGGAAACCTCCCCCTCGTTGCCTACTAATATGTGTCCCTCTGTGATGCAAGCGCCATGCCCGCAGGGCCCCGCCGCCGCGAGAGCCGGTGAAAACGGCGGTTTCGCCCTGCTGGAGCCCTTTCGCGCCTGCGGCTGCCCGCCGCGGCGGATTCATTCGTACAAATGCGTTCCTCAGAATTTGGCATTTCTACATAGTTCGTTCCGCTGGATCCGGCCATGAAAAGGCTGCTCTTGATCTTCGCTCTCCTGCTGGCGGCCGCGATCCTCGCCACCGCCGCCGGCGTCGTTATCGGCAAGACCGGCGGCGTGAGGGCCGGCGGCGCGACGATCCTCGTCTGGCGCGTGGCAGGCCCGGTGCCCGAGCAAGAGGCGCCGCGGCTGCCGTTTACCGCTCGACGGCAGTCCGGCAGCATCGCCGAGCTCTATTCGGCCTTCCGCGCCGCCCGCCAGGATCCGGGCGTCCGCGGCCTGGCGGTCTACCTCCAGGAAGCCGACTTCGGGCTCGCCAAGGCGCAGGAGCTGCGCCGGCAGATGCTTGCCCTGCGGCGGGCCGGCAAATTCGTCGAGTGCTTCCTGGAGACGGCGGGCGAGGGCGCCAACGGCACGCTGGAGTACTACCTGGCAACGGCGTGCGAGCGCATCCATCTCGCTCCCGCGGGCGATCTCAACCTCCTCGGTCTCGACATCGAGAACCGGTTTCTCCGCGGCACCTTGGACAAGCTCAAGATCGAGCCCGAGTTCAACCAGGTGGGGCGCTACAAGAGCGCCGTCGAGACCTACACGCGGACCGGGTTCACCCCGGAGTCCAAGGAAGCCATCGCCGCCGTCCTCGACGGTTATTTCTCCCAGATCGCCTCGGCGATCGCCGAGGCGCGCGGCAAGAGCGCCGACGAGGTCCAGGGGCTGATCAACGGCGCTCCCTTCTCGGCGCAGGAGGCCCTGGCGCGCGGCCTCGTCGACCAGCTCTCCTATCCGGACCAGTTCCGCGATCACCTGCGCCGGCGCGTCGGCCGCGAGCCCGCCTACCTCGCGATCGAGGATTACCATCCGCGCCGGCCCCTCGCCGCCAGGCGCATCGCCGTCGTCTTCGCCCTCGGCACGATCGTGCGCGGCCCCGGCGGCCCCGCCCCCTGGTCGGAGGAGATCTACCTCGGCTCGGACGACATGGCTTCCCTGCTGCGCGACATGGCCGAGGACGGCTCGGTCGCCGCGGTCGTGCTGCGCATCGACAGCCCCGGCGGCTCAGCCCTCGCCTCCGATCTCATTCTGCGCGAGGTCGCGATGCTCAAGGCAAAGAAGCCGGTGGTGGCCTCGATGTCCGACTCGGCCGCTTCGGGCGGCTACTACATCGCCGTCGGCGCGAGCAAGATCGTCGCCGAGCCGGCGACCTTGACCGGCTCGATCGGCGTCTTCGGCGGCAAGTTCGTCACCCGGCGCTTCGAGGAGGAGACCCTGGGGCTCGGGCACGATGGCGAGAAGCGCGGCGCCAACGCCGACATCTACTCTCCTTTGCAGCCCTACACCCAACCGCAGGAAGCGCGCATGCAGCAGCTCATGGACCGTACCTATTCGCTGTTCGTCGGCCACGTCGCCGCCGGCCGGCGGATGGACCGGCTGGCGGTTGAAGGCGTCGCCAGCGGCCGCGTGTGGACCGGCGCCGCGGCCAAGAAGATCGGTCTCGTGGACGAGTTGGGAGGCCTCGACAAGGCCGTCGAGATGGCGCGCCGCGAGGCCGGAATCGGACCCGGTGAGGCGGTCGCGATCGACTTCTATCCGCCGCCGCCCTCGTGGCTCGATCTCTTCTTCGAGAAGCGCGAGCCGCGCCTGCCGGCGGCGCTGGCCGAAGCGGTCAAAGCCCTTGCACCCGACCCCCCTCGTCTGCTTGAATTGCCGCCCGCGATGGCGCGGCTGGCACGGCCTTTCTAGGTACAGAGGATTTGACGGCTTCTTCACGAACAGGGGTTGCGGTGCCATTCGGCTGTGTTATGATGAGCCAGTCGTAGTCACCTAAACCGCTGCAGACGCGATCCTCCCTGGTCAGGGATTTCCACAATCTGTGGAAATCGTGTGGAAAATGAGTATCGATGCGCAGGTTCGAGGTCCCATGTCCCAAACCCTGTGGTCTCGTCTTCAGAAGCAGTTGCAGCAGCAACTCGACCCCGAGGAATTCGCGACCTGGTTCCGTCCGCTCAAGGTGGGCAATGAGGACGGCGACCGGCTCGTGCTGGTGGCGCCGAACTCGCGCTTCCTTCATACCCTGGAGGAGAGCTACCGGCCGACGGTGGATCGGGCCGTGGCTGGTCTCGGCGAACGCGGCTTCGAGGTCCTGTTCTCCCTGGACGATGCCGAGGTACCCTCGGACGAGCCTCTCGCGCCTTCGTACTTCGATCCGAAGTACCTCTTCGAGAACTTCGTCAAGGGAAAATCCAACGAGTTCGCCCTGGCGGCGGCCCGCCGGGTCGCCGAGAATCCCTCCCTCTCTTACAACCCCCTGTTTCTCTACGGTGGCGTCGGTCTCGGCAAGACCCATCTTCTGCACGCCATCGGGCATGAGCTCCGGCGCTGCCGGCCGAACCTCAGCGTCCTGTACCTGGCCACCGAGCAGTTCGTCAACGAGCTCATCAACTCGATCCGCTTCGACCGCATGCCGGCCTTTCGCGAGCGCTACCGCACCATCGACGTCCTGATGATCGACGACATCCAGTTCCTGGCCAAGAAAGAGCGCACGCAAGAGGAGTTTTTTCATACCTTCAACACTCTCTATACGAGCCAGAAGCAGATCATCCTCTCCTGCGACTCCTCGCCGCGCGACATCCCGACTCTGGAGGAGCGGCTACGCAGCCGTTTCGAGTGGGGCTTGATCGCCGACATCCAGCCGCCGGACCTGGAGACCAAGATGGCGATCCTCCAGCGCAAGGCCGCGCTGGAGAACATGCAACTGCCGGAAGAGGTGGCGGAGTTCATCGCCCAGCAGGTCAAATCCAACATCCGCGAGCTCGAGGGCCTGCTGAACCGGGTGCTCGCCTTCTCCTCGCTGACCGGCAAGCCGCTGACGCCGGCGCTCGCCCGCGAGACGCTCAAGGACATCCTGCCCGAGGAAGGGAAGAAGCCCGCCGCGGCCGAGATCATCAAGTTCGTCGCCCGCCACTACGATCTCAAGGTCTCCGAGATCAAGAGCAAGAGCAACTCCCGGCAGATCGTCATCCCCCGCCAGGTGGCAATGTACCTCTGCAAGCGGCTGACGAATCTTTCCTACCCGGAGATCGGCAAACTTTTCAATGACAAGCATCACTCGACCGTCATGTACTCCGTCGAGAAGGTGCAGCAGATGCGGGATTCGGACCCAGACCTCGACCGCGCGCTGCAGAGTCTCGAGCGCCACTTCACCTAGTCCGACCTCTTATCCGAAGGCACACGACTTGCACGAGATCTCCTCGCCGGGCTCTGCCCGTATGGGGAGGTCTGTGGAGAGAGTTCCGGAAAGACCTGCGGAGCGGATGCGGAAATCTTTGCGTCCCGGGAGTTTTCCCCAGCCTCTCCTTCCCCCTCCACAGGTTCTACACAGCGCGAGGTCGGAATCTAAGGTTCCCGTCTTGAGGAACTTAAGCCCTCTTTCCTCGTTTCCACAGCCCCTGTCTACTACGACGTCTATGCTATATTCTGGTGTCTTCTAGACGGAGAAGAGTGAATGGAAATCCGTGTCACCCGAAGCGAGTTTCTGGGCGAGTTGGCCCCGATGCAGGGCATCGTCGAACGCAAGACGACGATCCCGGTTCTCTCCCATCTGCTGCTGACCGCCCGCGAGGACAAGCTCCACCTGGCCGCGACCGACCTCGACGTTTCTCTCACCTCGCGCTGCGATGCCGACGTCAAGACCGATGGTGGGATCGCCGTCCAAGCCAAGAAGCTGATGGAGATCATCCGCTCGCTGACCGGCGACGAAGTGTTGCTGGTTCAGGAGGAGCCGCGCGTGCTCACCATCCGGGCCGGCAAGTCGCGCTTCCGCATCCACGGCCTCTCGCCGGACGATTTTCCGACCCTCCCCTCCGTCGACGACGGGCGCCGGATCGAGATCCCCTTCGCAGACTTCCGGCGCATGATCTCCAAGGTCCTCTTCGCCGTCTCGGCCGAGGAGTCGCGCTTCCAGTTGAACGGCGCCCTGCTGAAGCTCAAGGACGGCTCGCTGGAGATGGTGGCGACGGACGGCCACCGGCTTGCCCTCGTCGAAGGCGGCCTGAAGAACGCCGGCGGCGAGGACTCCGTTCTCGTGCCGCGCAAGGCGCTGCAGGAGCTGCAGCGGCTGGAAGGCGAAGGCAACCTGACGTATGGCCGCGGCGAGCACCACCTCTCCTTCCGCCTCGGCCAGCGCGAGCTGATCTGCCGCATCCTCGAAGGCACCTTCCCCGACTATGAGCGGGTCATCGCCAAGGACAATGACAAGAAGGTTCTCTTCAACCGCCGCAACCTGGTGGACGCCGTCCAGCGCGCCGCGCTGATGACCGGCGACCGGGCGCGCGCCGTGCGGCTGCAGTTCGCCGCCGACCAGGTGGTGATCTCGGCCGTCAACTCCGATCTCGGCGAGGCGGTCGAGGAGGTTCCCTGCGACTATGAGGGGCCGGAGTTTCGGGTCGGCATCAATCCCGATTACCTGACGCAGTTCCTGGCCGCCGTGGATACCGAGAAGATCCGCCTGGAGCTCAAGGACGAGAATACGCAGTGCGTCGGCTATCCGCTCGACGGGCCTGACACGCGCTACCTCTGCGTGATCATGCCGATGAGGATCTGAGGGCGCTCACCCACCTCGCCGCCCGCGACTTTCGCAATCTCGAGCCGCTCTCCTGGCGGCCGGCGGCAGGGACCCACCTTCTGCTCGGCGGCAACGGCGCGGGCAAGACGAGCTTGCTGGAGGCGGTGTACGTGCTCGCCACGACGCGGAGCTTCCGCGCCTCCCAGGTCGCCGACTGCGCGCGCCACGGCGCCGGCTCCTTCCACGTCCAGGGAGAGGTCGAGACGGACCGCCGTTCGACGCTGGAAGTCGGCTGGATGGAGGGGCAGCGGCTGCGGGCGCTCAACGGCAAGGTGACGCCTCTCGCCGAGCACCTGGCCGTGCTTCCCGTGGTGGCCTGGACGGCCGCGGCGGAGGCCGAGGTGTTGGTGGGAGCGCCGAAGGCCCGGCGGCGTTTCCTCGACCGTGGCGTCGTGGGTCTCCGTCCGTCAGCCCTGGAGGTTCTCGGGCGCTACCGCGAGGCCTTGCGGCAGAAGCGGGGACTGCTCGCCGGCGACGGCGCCGGGCTCGAGATCTGGAACGAGATGCTGGCCGCGACCGCGGCGGATGTGATCGCCCAGCGGCACCGCTACGTCGAGCTGCTCAAGGCGCGTTTGTCCGGGGT
>Ga0075434_100003984_pt1 | contig 13226 bp, 9 predicted proteins | sample RhiMethybrSRZTD3_FD_75298 | JGI IMG/M metagenome (GOLD analysis project Ga0075434, IMG submission 75298) | Populus rhizosphere microbial communities from Tennessee, USA - Rhizosphere MetaG P. TD hybrid SRZTD3 | ecosystem: Host-associated > Plants > Roots > Rhizosphere > Soil | place: USA... | reverse complement strand
ACCACATCCATCATCTGCGCGATCGAGTGCGTCACGTAGTTGTTGCCGGGGCCGCCGAAGTAGGCGAGGCCGCCGGTAACGGTCAATCCGCGCGGGTCATCCTGGGCGATACCCATCTCTGCGCAGGCGATCTCGACCGCCGATGGGAAGCAGCTGTAGAGGTCGAACGTGTCGATGGCGTCCATGCCGATACCGGCCATCTCCAGGGTCTCGCGCGCCACGATCCGCATCGCCGGCGAAGAATAATAGTTGTGCCGATCGGAAATGTACCAGTGATCGTGCGCGTCGGCACAGCCGTGCAGATAGACCCATCTTTCCCTGGGGATACCGAGCGCGCGCGCCTTGCCGACCGAGGTGAGGATCACCGCCGCAGCCTGGTCGATGAAGGCGTTGGAATTCATCAGTTTCGTATAGGGAAAGCCGATGTAGGGATTGTCGGGCGCCACCGTTGCGATTTGCTCGGCCGTGAAACCCTGGCGCCGATCCGCCAGGGGATTGGTTTTGGCGACATGAGCGAAGTGCGCGAACAGCTGGCCGATGGCCTGCAGATGCTGCGGCACCGAGCGACCCGCATGAGCACGAATGCCGTTCTCGAACAGCGGATAGGCAAAGATCGCTCCGGCCATCCGGTGCCGATCTTCCATGTCGTTCCAGCCGCGCGTGGCCACACCCCAGAGCTCCGGCGTACCCCCGACGTCCTCGTTCCAATCAAAGCTGAGCCCAGCTCGCTCGGCCGCCTTCTGCGTCGCCAGCGCCTCGCCACCGCACACCATGGCCGCGCCAATCTCGCCGCGCGTGATCATCTCGAAGAGGCGGTTGACGCACCACTGCGGCATGTTCCCGCCGGGATGCGTGTAGATGAGGCGCTTGACATGGCTGAGATTGAGCCGATTGGCGATCGACTTTGGAGGGTTGGCGGGTCCGCCGAACGGGCTTTTGAAGCGCCAGCTCGTATCGGAAAACGAGCGCAGCACCACTATCGCATCGAGTGCCAGCAGGAGGGCCTCGCCACCGCCGGCATCGGCGGCTGCCTTGCGCGCAGCGGCCGCGGTCAGGTCCATGGCATTGAGGGCAGCACGCGGGTCGGGCTCACGCTGCGTGATCTGTCCGCTGCCGACGAGTACAGGTATCAGATCTTCTTTCATGCCAACCTGCCTTGTTCGCGCGCTCGCCGTTCGGCGTGACCCTCGCAAGCACGACCGTTAGTCAAGCACTTCGGCTCTTCGCCGCCAATCGCCTTATCGATCACAAAGCCTGTAATTCGGCCGCGAGAGGGGACAAATAGTGCGCTGGTCGGCACGGCAAGGCTGCGGTCTCAAGCGCTCAACTTTGAGACTAGGGGCGCTGCGATCGCACGTAGCTACCGCAGGCATCATACCCATTCAATGAACATGCCCCCGGCCTGCGCCGCAGGCGTAAAGCCGCCGCTCTCCAGCGCCCGCAAGGCGATCCCAACAAGGTGCGTTTCGTTCGGGTCCAAGGCCTCGAGCGAGCGATCGCGTCGGCTGAGATCCTGCGGCGTGATGATCCGCAGCTCTTGGGTGGGGCCGCACGCCACCCGGAAACCGCCGCCGGGCATGGCTCCAATTTCGCCGCCAAACATCTTGCTGACGAAGCCTGCATCGCGCTCCGGCGCGGGTGAGACCAGGTAGACGGCGGTAATGCCCGTCGCGCCGTTCGCGTGCGCTTGATACTCCGGCTTCCAGAAGGCGTTCGGGGCGCGATTCTCACAGACGAAGAACGCCACCTCTGGCATTTCGGGCGATTGCGCGAAGCCCAGCGAAAAGGCGAGCGTGACCTGCGTGCCATCGGGCATTCGGCCCAATCTTTCGAAATCGAAAGCTTGAAACGTTGGCACACCCGCGGCTTTGAAGCCGGAGATGTCAGCTCTAGCGTCATCGCCGGCGAACACCAGCATCGACAGGCCATCACGCCTGGCAACGGCGCGGCGGTTGTGATCACCGAAGCTGAAGAACGGCAGCTCGGCCGCAAAGTCGTGGGGAGCCAGCTTTTCCGGACGGTCGACTTCGAGCAGCTCGATGAAATTTCGCTCTTGGAATTGCGCCAGCCGGTTCGAGGTCCCCATGCGGTCTTCGTGCGCGGCTCTTGGCGTCAGCGTAAACCCCAACGTTTCGTAGATGGCGGCGGTGCGCGCCAAGTCGCGCACGGCCAGCACAACGTGATCGAATGCGCGGCCACTCGCCATCGACCGTTCCATCTTACAAAATTACGGTCTTGCTCGTTGCGTTGTCTGTAAAGGGTCCTCCTCAGGCAATAGACCCTTTGCGCAGTTCACGCAACGCGCTGCTCGATGTGACAAATCTTGGCCCGGCGAGGTAACCCCGCCGACTTGATAACACGACACACCATCGCTGCAGGGCTGGCCGATCAGAAATCGCGCTCGATGCGTAGAATGGAGACTTTTGTTGGCCCGCGACCTATCAGCGGCCGCCAACACCCAGCCGCAAGCGATGACCCGGTACGGGAGCGAGACGTCAAAATGCGGCCTACCGCTTGCGCAGCTTCTTCACCCGGTGCCTTTGATACTCGACCACGGCGGCCGCGAAAGGCAGCGTTCGCGGGACCCGCACGTGCGTGATCGACGTCACCACCATCCCATCCGCCCCCTCGGGCTCGATATAACAAACGATGCCACCCGCATCACCGAGGTAGGAGATCTCAGAGACCGTCTCGATCGGCTTCAGCAGAAGGGGATTTTCGTGGCGCGCCAGGTCGAAGATGAGCTCCGGCGTCAAGGCAACCTCGAACGGCAAGGCTGGCTTTAAGGTCTCGATCAACTTGTAGGTTTTCTCGAGTTTGTCGAGCATGAGCACGCCTCCGCGTGTCGCAAGCCAATAATGAGCGCGGCCTACCCGATCAGAAAGATCGCTTTGAGCAGTGCATTGCCCAGCGGCACAAAACGTGTTGCGGGATCTTAGGCATTCGCCCCGACAAACCGCACCCATCTTGCTGGCTTTACACGGGTCGCCTCATCTCATCGGCGGACGAAGGCGGGGATGGAGAGGCCGTCACGCCCTGGCAATGGCGCGGCGGTCGTGATCACCGAAGCTGAAAAACGGCGGTTCGGCCGCAAAGTCGTGGGGAGCGAGCTTTTCCGGACGGTCGACTTCGAGCAACTCGATGAAATTTCGCTCTGCGAATTGAGCCAAGCGGTTCGAGGTGCCCGTGCGATCTTCGTGCGCCGCCCTTGGCGTCAGGGTAAAGCCAAGGGTTTCATAGGTGGCGGCGGTGCGCGCCAAGTCGCGCACGGCCAGCACAACTTGATCGAGCGCGTCCGCTCGCCATCGGCACCGCTCCCTTTTTCGCTGTCACGACTTCGGGAACATTGGTGCAACGGGGTTTCTTCGAGCATCATTGAAAGCGGTGTTCGATATAAAACGACTTGGCGGTCACCCGCCAGGCTCCGCTGACCCGATGAAACGACAGATAATCGACATAGAGGGTTTGGTCGATGCGAACCCGCACCTTGACGAGCGCCTGTTCGGGCGATGCGACATCGATCAACAAGATCTCCTGCTGCCGTGGCGCAGCCTTGGCTTTGGGTGATGGGGTTGCCGCCAGCAGCCTTCGGTAGTCCGCCACGGGCAGAATCCGCAGGACACCGTCGCGCAACCCATGCAGCGTGGCGCTTGGCGCAAACAGCCGATCGAACCTCTCGAGATCGGCATCGAACATGGTCTCGAAGTAGGCGTCGACGGCGCTCAAAAGGGTTTGGTTGACCGAGGTGTCTGTCATGGTCAGGGCCTCCGGCTGGGTTACGAACCCTGGCACCGGAACCCCGGGCATGTCCTTGCGAACTCTGCTACGATAACGGCACTGAAAGCAATAATTCTCCCTTCTCGGCGTGGAATCTATCTGATCATGCCAAAACCTGAGTTGGATCCGATTGATTGCCGGATCGTCGCGGCCCTGCAGGCCGATGGTCGCCTCAGCAATGTCGACCTGGCTGACAAGGTGGGATTGTCACCCTCGCCATGCCTGCGACGCGTCAAGCGGCTCGAGCGCGAGGGATATATCGAGGCCTACCGCGCGGCCCTGCGCCGAGACCGCATGGGCTTGGGTTTTTCCGTTTTCGTCGGCGTGAAGATTGAGGGGCACGCCAACGAACGCGCCCTGGTGTTCGAGAGGGCCGTGATTTCGATGACCGAGGTGCTGGCCTGTCACTTGATCTCTGGCGAAGTCGACTACCTGCTTGAGGTGGTTGTCCCCGACCTCGAAAGCTATCAGCAGTTCCTGGTTGGCAAGCTCCTCAATTTGCCCATGGTGCGGGAAGTGAGAAGCAACATCGCCATCCAGACGCTGAAGGTCGGCGCGCCGCTTCCCCTCGGGCACTTGGCTTGAGGCTCTCCGGCAACAATCCACGTGACGCGAGGAAGCCATGAAACAAGGCAGGCATTTTGGCCTAATCGGCGGCCTCGGCGTCGGAGCCACTGTCCTTTACTATGAGGCGATTGCCGCTGCCTGTTGCAAGCGAGATATCGTCCCGCGCTTGACGATAGCCAATGCGCACGCGCCGACGGCGCTGACCCTGGTGCAAGCCGGTCGCATCGAGGATTTGGCAATCTATCTTGCCAGCTTCGTACGCGAACTCGCTGCGGCAGGCGCCGTCTTCTTTGCCATTCCCGCCATCACGCCGCATATCTGCCGGGTGCATTTGCGCAGCCAAGTGGCATTGCCCATGATCGATATCCTGGACGTCACGGCCCAACGCTTGGCGCAGCGGCAGTTTCGGCGCGTTGCCCTATTCGGCACGCGATACACCATCGACAGCCAATTGTTCGGGGTGCTTGATGCTTGCGCCGTCGTCCGCCCACAAGACGAGGAGGTCGATGAAATTCATCGCATTTATTTGCAGCTCGCCACCCAAGGCCAGATTTCGGCGGACGACCTCGCCAAGCTGCGCGAGCTTGCGTGGATACTGCAACGACGCGACCGGGTTGAAGCGATCGTCCTGGCGGGAACCGATCTCAACCTGGTTTTCAACGAATCCAATGCGGGGTTTCCTGCCGTTGATTGTGCCGCCGCTCATATTGAGGCGATCGTAGCCGAGATGGCGAAACTCGCGTGAGATCCGGGCTGCAATACAGCAACCGATGTCCACGCCCTGAAAGTCATTCTCTCAAAGGACGTTCAATCCCGGCATCAGGTTCGCCAAAAGCGAGACGAGTTCGCACGCTAACACCCACCAAATTTTGGCATTGCAGCAGAAAGCGGATTTGCCCGGCAAGCGCGCTGAGCTCATAAATGTGTCAGCAGCTTCGCGGGCTCTGAGGCCAAGGGGCAATCGACACCGCAGAGGCGCGCTTGCCGCTCGGATAGAACAATATGCCGAGGCAATACCTTCGCCGAGGTGCCGTCCGCAAAAATCACCATGCGGCGGTTGTATTCGCAGCAACGAAGCCATTTGCCGCGGCGCTTGCTAGGGCAGATGTCGGCGACAGACCTGATGACCACGACATGGGCCTTCGCTTCCCGCCTACTGGCGCCGCGTTGTGCGTTTGCTGAATTTCGTCGCCAAATCAACTTCAAAGGTCTCATCGACCGTCGTCGGTGGGTTGATAGACCAGTGTTTGACGGCCACCTTCACGCTCTCGGCGGCCATGCCATTTTTGTTGGCGTCGTCGATAACGTAGTAGAGCCCCACGGCCCGCTGTGTTGACTTGTCGCACGCGTTACCGAAATGTACGCCATCGACGGTGACCGTTTCGGAGCGCGTCACAATGCGCCCATACCGCGGCGGCGCGGCGACGCTAAGGCGCGGCGGCGGTCGGCTCTGACATTTGCTGTCCCAGGTGGCAAAAGCCGCGAGGCGTATAACGTTATCGGCAACGATACGCTCGGTAGCCTCGAGCGGCTTGCCACCGCGCTCGAAGTCATCGAGGTAGAAATGACCAATGATCCCGTCGAAGTAGGCGGGACGCTGTATGCGCGAGATCGATTGCGCATCTTCCTCGACCTGAAGCTGGACCCGCTTGGCTATATCTACGAGGCTTAATTGCGGGGTGCTCAAGAGGGGTAGCAACCGCCGAACATAGATCGAGTTCGTCTCTTTGCGTTCGTCGCGCAGATAGTCGATCGCCTCCTCGTCCGATCCAGCCGAATACATAACGAAGGCCCCGTAGACGCTTTCGATGCGGGCGAGGCCACGCGCCTGCCCGCGATCCGCCTTAACGCGGTTGGCGGAGATTGGATTATTCCTGCAGGCGTCCAAGATATAGAGCGAGGCGGCAAGGCCGCGAAGCTCCAGCCGTTGCATCAATTCGTGAAAGTCTGCTGCCGCGTCCAGGACGGCCTGTTCCCCACCCTTTGCTCCAGGGTTGTCCTTGAGCAGCAAATAGTTGGCACCATCGATCTGGATCCCGTGTCCGGCAAAATAGAAGACAACGGCGTCGCCGACTTTCAACGAGTTGAGGAAGTCGCGCCAATTCTCTTCGAACTCCGCTTGGCTCGGGTCGCGAACAGTCGTCACCACAAAGTTGAGCGAAGTGAGCGCATTGGCAATTGCAGTGGCATCGTTCACAGCGGTCTTGAGAACCGGCAATGCCGCGTAGCTATTCACGCCGACCACGAAGGCTCGCTTCTCCGCATGGCTCAATTGGCTCGAGGCGAGCAATAGAGAACCTGTCAGCAGAGAGAAAACCACCCACCTGCACACCACGTTCGTCGTCTCCTTTGTCCGCCCCCTGCCGAGCCCCGCATCAGCTTTCGAGTCTCAGCGTCGCAGTGATCGAATGTCTCTGACCGCACCAGGAGGTTGCTGCCTCACCCCGTAAAATTCTCAAGGCCAAAACGAGATTGCAATCCGCCATTGCTTTGGCGCAGCTACTGCCCTGTTCGGACAAGCGCTTGTGTGTCAAGGCCGCCACCGCCAGCCATTGGCACACCACTCAGGCCACCGCCGCCGGCGATGGCGGCACCCTCGAGCCCACCGCCCCCAGATATTTTCAGGCTGTTGCTAGCCTTGGCCGTCGGGGTTGGCGACGCCGCGGGCTTTGGCGAAGCGCGGACAGGTGTACCAGGTGAGCCTGGCGGTGGTAACGAACCATCTGGCCGCCTAGCGGACCCTGCGCCCTGCCCCGTTCCCGTCTCCGACGGGGGTTTGGCTGGAAGTGCAGACGAGGGGAGGTTCGGCCGGTTCACCGTGGGAGGCGTTGGCGGCGTTACGGTGATTCTCGGCGGGCTTGGGGGACGCTGTGCGCTAGCCGGACTGCCCATTGCCATGAGCAGCAGGCACAGTAAGCCAACTCTTCCACAACTCGGCATGTGCCCAACTGCCAACCCGACCTGCATTCAGTGCTGTCGCGGCCAAGGACGTTTTGTCAAGTCGATAGCTCAGCGAGCGTCAAATGCCGGGAAGATAGTTCACGCCATAGTGGTCGTTGGCGCTTGGAAATCACCAGCAAAGCACGACGTCTTGCTACCTGCAATTGTGTGGCGCGCCTAACGCGAGACTTCCAACCTGCGACCTGGCCCCCTGCGAGCGATAAAATTTACCACTTGTAGCGAAGCCCAACCCTGCCCGCCGCGCCGACCACCTCGGCGCCGTGATTCAAATCGCCGTGTCGAACCTCACCTTCTATCGATGATGAGAGGCCATTACCAAAGTCGAAATTCAGCTTTAAAGACGCCTGTTCGAACAGCCTCCCCTCATCTGTGGGAGACAGTGGGACGCCAACGGTGTTGATGTTGCCGCCCTCGATCACGACATCGCTATAGAGCAGGGCCAGCAATGTTGGTTCGATCGTGACGTCGCCTTGCTTGAAGGACTGCCCAAAGCGTACCCCCCCTTGCACGCGCACGGTGTGGCCATCGAGCGCACTCAATAAGCTATCCCAGCGAGTAACGGTGTAAATCGCGCCGATCGTCGGTTCGATCCACCCGCCGCCCACATCGAATTTGTAATTGAGGTTGGCCGCCGTCGTATAAGTCCTGAGATCCGAAGAAAGGGGTATGACCGAGGATTGGTCCAGCGCAAGAAAGTCTACCTTCGAATTGAAATCGGCGGAGAAGCCCCCATTCACGTAGACGCCATAAATGCCCACGGAGGGACCGTCTACCCTGGTCTTCACATCAAGAATGCTGCTGCTGCGAACCTGTGTGACACCGGCAAGGATACCGACGACGAATGCATCATTGGCGGAGAATAGCCGGTAGGAGGTGTAATCTATGCCGCCGATGGCGCCCGTCGTGGTCGCCGTCCGGCCATCGAGAAAGCCAAGATTGCTGTCGCGCCACTCACGATCAACGTAGCCCTGAACCCAAACGGCCACGGAGCTCGGCAAGGTGGTCGTCTGCGACCGTGTTAGGCCCATCATCCCATTGTCTTGCGCGTACGAAGTGCGCGCTCCCAACCCTTGCGGCTTTTCCTTGGCCGCCGTGGCAGCCTTGTCCTGGAGTCTATCTCTGATATCGCGCAGCGCTGCCTGGATGGCGTTTTCCGAAATTTCCGATGCCGTCGCAGCGGCCGCCTTTGCTTGCTCTAGCAGATGAGCTTTGAAAATATCCTCAGCGACCACAAGGAAATCCGACGTCCCAAACAAGTCGGTGTCCGCCGGTAGGTTAAACCGACACTGATTACCGCTTAACGTGCCGCCCGTGACCTTGCAGGCTTGCGCAAAGACCTTGGGCATATCGGCGATCGTGCACGACACCCCGCCATCGCAGCTGAAATCCCTAGTTATGACCAGGGCTTCTTCTATGACCAGGGATGCGCCCGGGGAGGCCCACATCAGGCTCGCCGCGAGCGCCAGGAAAAAGACTCGCCAGCAGCCGGGGGCCACGATCTCACGCAGACGACGCACCATGACGCAACCCCGACACAAACGCACTGAACCCCGAGGCTAGCTCTAGCAAACGTACGGGTGCAGAGCATTCATTTGTGCTCCCGAGCAGCTCGAACGGAACCGTCTGTGGCATCCCAATCACACCGCAAGCTTGCATGCGCTTATGCGCAGCTGACGATAACGCCATATGAACACGGGGCTTTTTAGCTTTGGCAGCGTGCGTGGTTTGTCGGATCGGTGCTGCACAAACGGCAAGACATATTTGCGCTGCGATGGGTGCTACGGCTCCGCCAAGCCCACCTCGAGCAGGTGCAGCCTCGGGCCGCTGCATTAGCAAATTCGTAGGCGCTATTGGCGCGCCGAGCCAGCTACGGCGTTGGCTGCGCTGCGTGAGCTTGCGCTGTCAACCATTCATCCCAGGTCATCAGCTTCGAGCCAAGACGGCCATAGTCTACCCATAGGTAGCCATCGCCGCCGCGCACGATAGCCTCGGGGACCGTCTCGGCAATTTCCTGGGCCAAGACGCCAACGTAGAAGGCGTCATCCCAAAGATATCGGTAGCGATAGATGGAATGGCCGCTGGCGAGCTGCCCGATCTGAACGATATCCCGTTTAAGCCGGACGTCGGAGGGTGCGACGGTGACCGGCGGCACCGAGATCCTGGGTGCATTGATTCTTGGAGCGTTGACTTTGGGCGCGACCACCTTGGGGTCGGTTATCCTGACCCTGGCCGCCGGATTTTCGACTTTCGGCGCGGTGATGGTGACCTTGGGGGTGATGACACCGGTCCTGGTCGCATTGACCTTGGGTGCGCTGGCACCGGACCCCTTGGGTATTGTCACAGTCATGGGTACGACGTTGACTGCGCCAGTCTTTCCGGTCAGTCGACCATCCCCGGGGGTCCTCGGTTGCACGCCAAGACTTTCAAGTCTCGCGTTTGTGGAAATCGTCAACGCAGAGGCCTTGGTTATGCCGAGCAGCGCGGGATCAATCTTGCTGGTCTTGATCCGGGTTGCCGGACCCTGGGAGGTGGGCTTGTCTTCGTATTTGAGCCCGGATGACACCACATTGTCTAAAAACTTCAAGGATTGGAGATCAATGATCTTTTTACCGGCAAGACCGCTCGTCCTTTTAAGTTGGGTTCGATTGGGATCGCCGCCGGTGAAACCCTGGGGTAGCAATTCACCGATCGGGGGTGCTTCCTGGCCAGCAACGGGTGGTCGGGCTATAAGGTGACTATACTGATTGCCGTCCACCGGCTTCGTGCCGGCAAGTTCAGGGGGCGGAGTGCCGCTTGGCGCTAACGACGTCGCCTTGTCCACGCTCGGGGCGTTGGAGGGAATGGGCCCCGTTTGCGCGAACGACGCAGGCGGCTCTGTGGGTTTGGCGGAGAAGGCATTCACCGGTTGTGAAAACAGCACAGGGGGATCGGCAGGTTTGGTGCCGATGGTCGCCTGATTCACCGCCTGCGGCAGCGGCGCTTCCATACCAAGCAGACGGTTCGCTGTCTCGGGTGCCGCATTGCCAGTCGCAGGATTGCCGACAGGGCCAAGGGGTTGTGGTGGCTGGGGCTTGCGCGGATCGACGGGTACTGCGAGCACCGGCTCATTGCGAACCAGCTTCTGGGGATTGTCGTGCAGGCCAGTCGTGACCGTATTGCCCACCATTTGATTGGAACAGCCGCCGGGAGGACAGTTCATGCTGACCGGCGTTTCGGCCGTGCCTCCACCCCCGAGCGGATTGCTAGCGGGGTTGTTCCCGCTTTGGGATATCAAGCCAGCACCCGCCTCCAGCTTTCCTGATGTCGCCGTTGCGGTCTCAGCTCCACCTGGGGACGACGGGCTGCCGCTGCCAGCCCCTGGGCTGCCGCCGGTATTGGACGGTGGCGGACTGCCGCCCGGGCTGCCGCCGCTATTGGTCTGTAGCGGGGTGCCGGTTCCCGCTTTCTTATCCGCCCCTTCGCCCGTTTTCGGGTTCGGGAACGTCAGCGGGTTGTCACCGCCGCTGCCGCCGCTTTGCGGCCCACCGCTCTTGCCCCCGTCCGTCGCCGTTGCTGGCCCGCTACCGCTTGGCGTCGTGCCAAGGCCGGTCGCAGCTGTGCTCCCACCGGCGGCATCCTTGCTCGGGCCCAGCGACTCTCCCGCTCCCGCCGGCTTGGCCTCGGCCTCCGGCGATTTGACATCGAGACTGGCAAGCTGCGAACCGTCCGATTTCGGATCGATTGCAAGCGGCGGAGCCAACCCACCTTGGTCTCCTCCGCCACCCGTCCTGCTCCCGCCTTGGCCGCCGGTGTAGGGTGCGCCCGAGCCTTGGCCTTGCGCCCCCCGCGGACCGTTGTCGGGGCCGCCCGCATCCGACGTGTAGGACAGCACACGCAATCCCCCAGCCGCATCGGATGATCCGGCGACCAGCGCCCCATCGATTTTGAATTTCTTGCCGCCCTTCGAAACGAGCCCCACGTCGCTCGAGGAGAACAGGCCGACGCCGCAGTTGCCGCCTTGCCTCTGATTGCCACAGGCGGAACCGCTACTCTCACCCACCCCAATCCCCCTGCTCCAACCGGCGGGGCTCTGCTGCTTTGCCGCATCCTGTGGGTCCGTTGGCCGTTTTGTTCTAAACAGCCCAGGCGGGAGCCGCGTAATCTCGATCCGGGGTATGGTGCGCAGTTTCTCCCACGCATCGACGAAGGCTTTCAGTTCCTTCTCATCCGCCAGTGTGCAAGTCCCACCGCAGGACACTTCGGCTTCCGCCGCCGTTCTGGCGTCCCGTTCCGCTTGCCGCAGCAATTCGTTCGGCCAGCCTTGCTCCGTCGCATATTGGCCGGAAAGCGAGGGGCCGGACCAGGCCGGAGCCTGGGCGAGCAATAGGACAAAGCCGAGCATTGCTGCTGTGGCTACGCGACTGCGCGCTCGCGAAGTCTTTGCGCCGCGAACGCAAGAATGCTCAACGCCTGGAATGGTTTGGAGGTCCATAAGACATCCTCATTGGGCGGCTAAGGTGCCCCGCATGAGCGCCCACCACATCGCGTCGCAGCAGCAGCCACCAACGGATGTGCCGTATGCTACTGTGTGGCCCGAGCAATCACAAGCGAGGAGAACACATGGCGCCCCCAAGTTCTTGGCTGAGCGAAATGTTCCCAGCTCTAAGCTCACTCTTCGCCGCGCTGCTGCTGATGAGCGGGGCAGCCTTCGCTCAGCCTGAAGGCGAAAATCTGGAGGCGGATTTTGCCGCGTGTCGGGCCGAGATTTCTTCTGCTGCAAGAGCCGATACCGGAATTGCAGCATGTACGCGCGTTCTAGAGGCTGATGCCCGCCGCTCCGCCCGCAGGCACGCGGCAGTGTTGACCTTTCGGGCTTTGGCCCTGCGCGCCAAGGGCGATGTGGAAGCTGCCGCCATTGATTTCACGCAGGCGATTACACTGGCGCCGGATTTCGTGCCAGCCCGCGAGGCGCGCGCCGAGCTTTTGCGCGCCAACGATCAGTGCGATCTGGCTGTCCCCGACTATGATGAAGCCATCAAGCTCTCGCCAGGGATCAGCAGCTATCTCGGTCGCGGCCTTTGCCTGGTCGAATTGAACCAGGCCCCGCGTGCCATGGCGGATTTCGACCAAGTCACCACGCTCGATGCCAAGAACAGCGCCGGGTACACCATCTTCGCCTGGGTGATAAAGGCTCGGCTCAATCTTGCCCTTGGCAATCCGGAGGCCGCACTTCAGAGCCTGGCGCCGGCTATCACTCTCGACCCCAAGCGTGCCGGCCTGCACATCGAGCTGGGCAATGCTTGGGATGCGAGGGGTGACGAGGCGAGGGCGCTCGCGGAATACGATGAAGCCATCAAGCTCGATCAGGGTAACGCCACGGGTTTTGCCTTCGCGTCCTTGAGTGCAAAGGCACGGCTACATATGCGGAGAGGCAATTTGGATGCCGCCATCTCGGTCTACGACGAGGCGATCCGCATCGATCCCAAGCGTCCGGCCGGCTACCTCTCGCGCGCCAGCGTCTGGGCCCGAAAAGGCAACGCGGAGCGAGCCGTTGCCGATTACACCGCGGCCATCGAACTGGAACCCCAAAATGGCGGGCTATATGTGGTCCGCGGAGACTTTCACCGCGCGATCGCCGACTACGAGCGTGCGCTCAAGGATTACGACCGCGCGATCGAGGCGCAGCCGGGTGATATCACGGCGTTCGCCAACCGCGCCCTTGTGCGCTTCTATCAAGGCGACTTCGGCAAGGCGGTGCCCGATTTTAAAAAGACCGGCGAAGATGCCCAGAGCCCATACCCGGTTCTGATGCAATATCTCGCGAGTATACGCGCCGGTGAGAACCGGGAACGCGCGCGGGACGAACTCGCACAAGCCGCCGCCAAGCTCGAGGGCGCAGAGTGGCCCGTTCCACTCGTCGATCTTTACCTTGGCAAACGCTC
>Ga0075434_100003983_pt1 | contig 13227 bp, 13 predicted proteins | sample RhiMethybrSRZTD3_FD_75298 | JGI IMG/M metagenome (GOLD analysis project Ga0075434, IMG submission 75298) | Populus rhizosphere microbial communities from Tennessee, USA - Rhizosphere MetaG P. TD hybrid SRZTD3 | ecosystem: Host-associated > Plants > Roots > Rhizosphere > Soil | place: USA... | reverse complement strand
TTCCCTATCATCCCCGAGCGAAGCGAGGAAATCTGCTTCTCCCCTTCGCCAGCGTACGGGTTTTTCTTAATCCTTGCCCATACCGGCCCGCTCCCATTACTATCCGAACCGCCCGCCACACCGAGGTCGCTCCATGAATCGTATCCTCAAACTCACAATGGTGATCGCCGCCGTCTTCTCCGCCGCACAAACCGTCTCCGCCCAGGAATGGTCCCAGCCCTGGGCCCGCGAACGCATCGCCAAATCGCCGCGCCACAGCGAATGGGCCAGCATCAAACACGATGGCCGATCCGTCGAGACGCTTATCGTCTATCCCGAAACCAAAGACAAGCGCCCCGTGGTCCTCGTCATTCACGAAATTTTTGGTTTAAGCGATTGGGCCCAGGAACTCGCTGACGAAGTCGCCGCCGCCGGCTACATCGCTGTCGCTCCCGACCTGCTCTCCGGCACGGGGCCCAATGGCGGACGCACCAAAGACTTTGGCGCCGACGGTGTCCGCGAAGCCATCGGCAAGCTGCCGCCTGATCAGGTTACGGCCGACCTCAACGCCGCCGCCGATTACGGGCTGAAGCTCCCTGCTTCCAACGGAAAACTTTTTGTCGCCGGCTTCTGCTGGGGGGGTGGACAAACCTTCCGCTTCGCCACCAATCGCGCGGATCTTTCCGGTGCATTTGTCTTCTACGGGCCGCCGCCTGCCAAAGACGCCCTGGCCAGCATCAAAGCTCCTGTCTACGGCTTCTACGGCGGCAATGACTCCCGCATCAACGCCACCATCCCCGAAACCGCCGAGGCCATGAAAGCTGCTGGCAAAACGTACGCTCCCGTCACCTACGACGGCGCCGGCCACGGCTTCATGCGCGCCGGCGAAACTCCCGACGACACCAATCCCGCCAACAAGACTGCCCGCGAACAAGCCTGGGCCCGCTGGAAATCCCTCATGTCCAAATAGATCGGTAAACTCCATCGCTTCTTCAGGCGTGTACGACAGGAGATGCTTCTCGTCGAAGGCAGCCGTTTCAGGCGGCCCGCACTACCCTGTTCGACCGTTCGAGTTTTTCGCGGTCGACGGGCCTGTTTGCAATTTCTAACCTCTAACTTCTTTTTTCCATTTTCTATTCTCTCGCCGCCGGCTCCACAACCAGCCGCGCAATCCCCAAAGCCACCCCAGCCATAGCAAATCCGGCAATCACGTCCACCACGTAGTGCCATCCGGTAGTAACCGTCGACACCGTCACCAAACACGCCATCGCTACACCCACAATCCGCAAACCTCGGATCGGCCACAAAGCTCGCGCCGACAGCACTGCCCAAATCACATGAAATGACGGAAAGGACACGACCCCTACCACTGCCGCTGTCTTCGATCCGCTATGTAACGCGATGATGGATGCCTCGCAAGCTTTCTGAGCGGCATTTCCGGCGAACTCCGAACCGGCCCACGGCCCGATTGCGGGCATCAGCGTAAAGATCGGAAATGAAATCAGGAACGCCGCTGCATTCGCCACAATGAATTGTTCCGCCGCCTCCCGCCGTCCCAAAATCCCTGGCAGGAACATCGCTATCGGCAGCAGCAAATAAAGTACGTCATAACTCTTGTCCGATAGGATTTGCCAATGCGGATGCGCCGCCGTCCACGCAGCAATCGCCGACACATTTAATCCCAACGCCTTGTCCATTCTTGCCAACAACACATCCCGCAGAGGAAACTCAAACCGTACTGAAAGCACCGCCATGGACGGTATGATCGCCACCAGCAGCATGACCCATGGCAATGTTAGAGCTGCATTCCGCTTCTCATACGATTTCACGTCGTTGTAGATGATTGCCGGCAGCAGCACCACCGGGAAAATCACCGCGCTCGTCAGCGCAATTCCCTGCCATCCTGACCCAGACCGTGTCCATAATCCCCACGTCGTCGCGCCCAGCAATATCCCGTACACGCACACCATGAACACGTGTACTCTTCGGCTCGACCCCAAACCTACCCATTCCGTCCTGTGCATTTCGCCTCGGAGAATACGAACCCGCAAACACTCCTAGAGTGCCGCAGCCACATACCTAGCTGTTGCCGATTTTCTTTCCCGTTGTCTTGTTGTTACCAGCAAATGGATTTCGACGTCCGCTGCGTCCCGTCGGGCACTAGCTCTACACTTCTTTACGCTCTCCCAAATTCTGCTAGGACCTATTCCACATCGCCCCCGCAATCCGGTGACTCTCGGCGCCTACCTGCCGTATACTCGCTGCAACTTGCCCACCAACTCCCCTTCATTCCGCCAACAGCTCCTCGCCTTCGCCGCCATTGCGAATTGCGCCATCATCGCGGCCTCATTAGCCACCCTCGGCCTGAATGAACCCGGCGCCGGAGCCGCAACGCGATTCACCGCCAGGTTCGCAATTGTCTTCTTCCTGATCGGCTTTGCCGCTCCCGGCCTGCGCAAATGGCTCGCTGGGTTTCCTGATGTCTGGCTCTGGATGCAGGCCTTCGTCGCCGCGCAATTTGTCCACTTTGCGGCCGTCATCTTGCTGCATGCCGCTTTCGCGGAACACGGTCTGCATCTCGGTATCCGGGAAGTTGCGATCGTGCTCGCCGGTTTCACCGCCGTCGTTGGAATCGGACTAACCGCCATGCCCTTGCCAGGGCGTCGCATCCGCTCCGTCATTCACATTTTTCTGATTTATGTGATTCTCCTGATTCTCGCAGCCGATTATTCCCAGCATCCCGTCAAGCCACTGCGCTGGATGCTCATACCCATCGTTCTGGCCTTCCTGCTGCGCCATCTCCCGCGCCGCACTCCCATCCAGGATGCCGGCGAGCAGAGCGAGAAAAGTTCCCGCGAACCGTTAGCAACAACGCCCGCACGCACCTAACCGCTGGCCTTCCCAATCCGTTCCTGAAAATATCCCTTCCAATCCTCAGGCAGCGACTCAATCTTCATAATTCGCCGCAGCGAATCCAGATCGTCCGGTCCAAATCGCTTGGTGACGTACAGCCGCGTAATTTCCGTCACCGCCACCGCGTTTGCGTCTCGCGAAATTCTCACAATTTCGTCTCCTGCCCCGACTTCTCCCTCGCGCGCCACCGCGAGATAAAATCCTGTCTGCCCGCTGGCCATGAACCGCTTCACCATCTCGTCCGCGCCAAACCGCACGCCCAGCTTGTAACAGGGCAGCCGCGGCTGCGTCACCACGACTTCCGCCGAACCCACGCGATACAAGTCGCCCAAGTGCGCATCCTTTTCCAGCAATCCCTCTGTCGTAAAATTCTCGCCGAACATCCCCATCGGCAGCTCCCGCCCCAATCCCTTCTTCCAATATTCGTAATGCTCCGCCGGATAGCAGTACACCGCCTTGTACTCGCCCCCGTGCACCGTCAAATCCGCCTGCCCGTCCCCATCCAGGTTCAGCTTACGCAGCGCCACCCGCTCCGCTACCGGCTCCTTGAAAATCCCCGTCTCCACCGCACGCCCATGCCACCGCACTTCCCGCGGCATTCCCACATTCAGTGAAACAATCCTCATCGCATCTGCTCCCCGAACCACGCCATCGACCGCAGCGCAACGGATAGTACTCGCCGCCCAAAGGTTTCAGCGCGCTGAGCTGACTTTGAAGGCCGTGCGTTCATCCGCCACTGCCGGCCTCAAACTCTCTGTTAACATGCTGGCCGCAATTCAGCAGGAGGATCCACGATGCGAAGGTTCGGTTCGCTGCTCATTCTGGCCGCAGTCACGGCGACCTCTCTGACACGGGCAGCTGCCCAGCAACAGCCGCAATCCGATAGCGGCACCATCGCTCCCGACGGCACCGCCTATATCACTCGCGTCGTTCCCGTTCCCACGACCGTCAGTCCGGAAGCTCAAAAAATCCTCGCCCTTGTGGTCTCCGACGCCGCCAAGCCGGAAAGTCTCGAAGAGCGCCGCGTCGGCACCGACAAATGGCAAAACGCAACCGGCGAAGCCTTCAAGAAAATCTACCCGGTGAACATTTCTTCAGACACCATCGCGGGGGTCCCCGTGCGCGTCATCACACCTATTACCATTCCGCCCGAAAAACGCAATCACGTCCTCATCAATCTGCACGGCGGCGGCTTCAACTCGGACTCCGGTTCCTTCACCGAATCCATTCCCGTCGCTTACTTGGCGCAAACAAAAGTAATCGCTGTTCTCTATCGCCTCGCGCCGGAGCATCCATTTCCGGCCGGCCTCGATGACGCCGTCGCCGTTTACAAGGAACTTCTAAAATCCTACAAGCCCCGCAACATCGGCATTTTTGGCACCTCCGCCGGCGCGATTCTCACTGCGGAGGTAACTGCAAAGCTCAAGCAGTTGAAGCTCTCTCTGCCGGGCGCTACCGGCATCTTCTCAGGCCTCGGCGACTTCAGCAACACGGGCGATTCCATTGCCCTTTTCGCACTCGATGGATTTGCTGGCCACCTCGACCCGCCCGATCCCCACTGGCGCAATACCGAATACCTCACGCCCGCCACCGACCCGAAAGACCCTGTGCTCTCTCCCGTTTACTCCAATTTGACCGGCGTCCCGCCGACCCTGTTCATCACCAGCGGCCGCGACCTTCTCCTCAGCGGCACCACGATTCTCCACCGCGCCTATCTCCGGGCCGGCGTTGACGCACAACTCATCGTCTTTGAGGCGCTCCCCCACGCCTTCTGGAACAACCCCAACCTCCCCGAATCCAAAGAAGCTCACCAGTTCATGGCCACCTTTTTGGACAGACACTTGGGCAAATGACGTTTGTACGGCGGCACCGCGACCCGTGATAGGTCCCGTCTCGGAAGTTGCCCATGCCAATATATCTGGCTCGTTAACTATTCTTCTTCACATCGCTGTCAGCGTTGCGGACAAGCGACACTGGAGGTTGTCGTACAGGCCAGCGTGACTGCAGGCTAGCCGTTCATAGAGAACTGAATCTCATCCGCACAGCGGACCTGCCCAGATGACCCCATGGCTGGGTCCCTTACAGTCTCAGTCCTGTAAGCTCTTTAGAATCAATACTTACGAAAAAGAGAGGGAGGGGACTTCATTTGGTTTGATTCGGCCTGACCCGGCACATCTTACTTCCGCGGGTCACCACTCACTCGTCGCTCGCCTTCGCCGCCTTCTTCTTGTCTGCCCGGCTGCCCACTTCGCGGAATCGCTCTTCTAGTCCAGCCCTGGTGAAAAAGTTCACCGGCAAATTCGGGTTGTAACGGCACGTTTCGTAAAATGCCTGAAACACCCGGCGGCCGTTGTGCGTGCGCGAAACCTGCAGCGGCGTCTGCACTCCGTCCAGCGCGTGATAGTTCGCGTACGACGTAATGTCTTCATCCGGCTGGCTGTTCGCTTCGTTCGGTGTCAACACCACAAACCGCACCATCAGGTGCGTGTCTCTCGCCACCGCGATGCGGTAAACGCGCTGCCTGCTGTCACTCAACTCCACCCAGTCGATCGGTTTCAGGTCGATCAAATCGAGCCCGGCCCAGCGGTAATTCATTCCTTCTTCCTTCAGCCGGTAGCGGAAAATGTAATGCGGATTGTTCGGCAGCTGCTCGCGAAAATTGTCCACCTGCGCCGCGGGTTCTTCGCTCACGCCATCGTGATCGAGCGTCCAACCTTCGTATCCCGCGTAAAGATCGATCACATTTCCTTTTTTCCCGATGTCCGTCCGATTTTTGTCGGGGAATTCCCAGTAGCTCTTGAAAGGAAGGTACGCAGTCAAATCCGCATTGTGCCCGAACTGCGACATGCGCCCAGCACATTCGGATTGTCGCGCATGCAAATACGCCCTCCCTCCGAACGCATCAATCATCTGCGCCAGAATCTGCTTCGCTTTGCTCGCGCTCGCTTCCGGCATAAGCGTATCCGGATTTTGCCCGCGGGCGCTCGGTGTAATCGCCACAACAAATAGCAGCGCCAAGCACGCAAAGCGCGCGACCGTTCTGCCCGCGTTATGGACAAACGTCATCCGCAAAGCACCGAGCCTCCGTTTACATTGATGATTTCGCCGGTCATGAAGTTGGCCAGGTCCGACGCCAAAAACAGGATCGGTCCGGCAACTTCTTCCGCTGTCGCCGCCCGCCCCAATGGAATCGCCGCAGCCGCCATCTTTTGCCCGGCCTTGGTGTCTAGTACCGGATTCGACATGTCCGTGGCCACCCACCCCGGCGCCACGCTGTTCACCAGAATCCCATGCCCCGCCAGCTCCGTGGCCAGGCCTTTGGTGAGGCTGATGACGCCGCCCTTCGTCGCTGCGTAGTGCGTGTGAAACGATTCGCCGCGCTGGCCCGCGGTCGAGCTGATCGGAATAATTTTTCCAGACTTTTGCTTGATCATTTGCGGCACGGCAAAATGAATCACCGAATAGACGCTCTTCAAATTAATCCGCACCATATCGTCCCACTGCTTTTCGCTCATTTTTTCGATGGGCAAATCTTCCACGTTCCACACGCCCGCATTGGCGACCAGAATGTCGATGCGCCCCAGCCGCGCAATGGTTTGATCCACCATTTTTTTGTTGTCGGCGTGTTTGCTCACATCCGCCTTGAATGCTTCCACTCGCGTCCCGTGTTTGCGCGCTTCCGCTTCGATCTGCGCGGCTGCGTCCTTCGCCTTGTTGTAATTGAACACCACGTCGGCGCCCGCTTGCGCAAACAGCTTCACCGCCGCCGCGCCGATTCCGCGCGAACCTCCAGTGATCAAAGCAGCTTTGCCTGCCAAAGAAATCATGATTCCCCCAAGGAATTTAAGAACTCTTCGTGGCACAGCCGCTCTTGGCTGTGCGCGGTGTCAGCACGATTCCAAATGTTTCCGAAACCGCAAGAATCCGTCGGCGAAAGTCTTCAGCGCTTCGCAGTTGTTTCCAGCTTTGCCTTGCGCGCCGCGCCCACAAAATCTGCAAACAGCTTCTGTGCGAACGCATCGTCGGGCATGCGTTCCGGATGCCATTGAACGCCAATCACCCAATCTTCCTGCGACTCCAGCTCCACGCCCTCGACGATTCCGTCGGTGCCGCGCGCAGTTACGCGCAATTTGTAGCCCGGCTTGTCGATCGCCTGGTGATGGCTGCTGTTGATCTTCACTTCCGTTGCGCCCGCCAGCGTTTCCAGGTGACTACCCGGCGCCAGTGCCGCGCCGTGCTCCAGGTCGCCTTTGCTCGCGCTCGCTGCCAGATCCGTTTTCCCGTGCGCGTGTGTCCCCGGCTTTTCCGCCGGAATGTCCTGCAGCAGAGTGCCGCCCCGGTGCACATTCAAAATCTGGCAGCCGTAGCAAATCGCCAGCACCGGCTTGTGCGCTGCCAGAGCGTGGTCTAACAGCGTGCTGTCGGTGCGGTCGCGGTCCGGATCTAGAGTTACCGTTTTCGCGTGGCGCGTTTCGCCGTAGCGCGACGGATCCACATCCGCCGGACTCCCCGGCAAAATAAATCCATCCAGTTTCGCCACCTGCCCTTGCAACTCGGCGTCGTTTGAAGCCAGCGAAATGTGCTCGGGTTCGCCGCCGGCCTTGCGAACTGCGTCGAAGTAATAGTTCAGCTTCTCGACGCTGCGCTGGCGCTCTTCTTCGCGGGTGCGCCAGGGGATACCTACGCGAACTTTTGGCTGAATTTCAGGGGACATGAGAGACGCAAAATCGTAGCATTCGCCGGAGCGAGCGGCAACCATCCTCAGGTATTAGTTTAACCTATTTATTATCAGCTAGTTAGAGGCGGACACGGCTTCCGAGGACAAACAGAATTCATCGCGCTGGAAGAACGCAGGAAGCCGCTTCAGCCGAGCCGCCAGTTGGCCGACGGAGTCCGCGCGCACCGTGACGTGGCCCACTTTGCGCCCTGGGCGCGGCGATTTCCCGTACAGGTGCAGATGCGCGTCGGGCACCGCGAGGAGTTCTGCGGGGTCGGGCACTTCGCCGATTAGGTTTAGCATGGCGGAGTGGCCGAGCGCGCGAGTTTCGCCGAGCGGCAAGCCGCTGACCGCGCGTAAATGGTTTTCGAACTGGCTGGCGACGGCGCCTTCGATGCTCCAGTGGCCGGAATTGTGGACACGGGGCGCGATTTCATTGGCCAAGAGGTGGCCTTCGCATTCGAACAGCTCCACGGCGAGGACGCCGACATAGTCGAGGGTTTCCAAAATGCAGCGGGCGGCATCTTCCGCTTCGCGCTGCAACGCTTCAGATAGTCGCGGAGCCGGCGCCAGCGACAACCGCAAGATTCCGCCGCGATGATGATTTTCCACCAGAGAATAGAACGCAGTTTCGCCGGTGCGGCCGCGGACCGCCAGAATCGAGAGTTCGCGCTGGAAGCTGACCAATTTTTCGAGGATCAGCGGCGTCGCCGGCAAGTCATTTTGCAGTGTCGCAACGTCGTCGCGGGTGCGCAGCACCCACTGGCCTTTGCCATCGTAGCCGAGCCGCCGCGTCTTCAAAACGCTAGGCAATCCCAACTTGCGAGTGGCCGCGTCCAGCTCACCCGCGGAATTGACGGCAACAAAATCGGTGGTGGGAATGCCGAGTTTTTGGAAAAACGTTTTTTCGCTGAGGCGATCCTGCGCCGCTTCGAGCGCCTGCGGCGGAGGATACACCGGCAATTTCTGCGCAAGATGGCGCGCCGCTTCCACCGGAACATTTTCAAATTCGTAGGTGACGAGCGCCAGACCGTGAGCGAATTTATCCAGTGCTTCGAAATCCGTGTATTCGGCGGTGACGCGCGGGGCGATGCGGCCCACGGGAGCTTGCGGTGAAGGATCTAGAAAACGAAAGTGCAAATCCAGCGGATAGCCTGCCAGCGCCAGCATATAGCCTAGCTGCCCACCGCCGAGAATCCCAATCGTCACTTGCGCTTTTCCTTTTTGCGAAGCGGATTTGAAGCGGCGGCGAATCTTGCGGGGTCGGGCGCCGCCAGGACGTTTTTTGTTTGCGTAGAGCGGAAGTTGCGAAGTGCCTCGCGAATCGCCGGATATTTGTTGCCGAGCGAAGCGGCCGCCAGCAGCGCGGCGTTGATTGCGCCCGCCTTGCCGATGGCCAGCGCGCCGACGGGAATTCCTCCTGGCATTTGCGCGATGGAGAGCAGGGAGTCCAGTCCTTTCAGCGCTTTCGATTCAACGGGAACGCCAAAAACTGGGAGCACCGTTTTGGCTGCGGTCATTCCGGGAAGATGCGCGGCGCCGCCGGCTCCCGCAATGATGACTTCAATGCCGCGGCCTTCGGCCTGGGACGCGTAGGAAAAAAGCAAGTCCGGTGTGCGATGCGCTGAAACTACTTGCGTTTCATACGGTACGCCAAGATCCTTCAGAATGTTTGCGGCATGCTCCATGGTCTCCCAGTCGGAAGTGGATCCCATGATGATACCGACCAGCGGCTTGCGCTTTGCGCCTTTGGACTTAGCGGCCATCAGAGGGACAAGTCTATCGCGCAGTGCGAGGATTTGGAAAATTTTGCGCGGGAAGTTTGCGGTCTTGGACAAATCCTTTGTCGTGGAAAACCGCTTGCGCAGGAATCCCATAACGGAGCCGCGCGGTGCCGATCGAGCGCCTGGGCCACTATCGCCTGCTGGAGCAGATCGGCGCTGGGGGCATAGGCGAAGTTTATCGCGCGTATGACGAACACCTGCACCGCGATGTTGCTATAAAGTCTGCTGGTCAGCACGAGCGATAGCGCACCCGCTCACAGCCGTCTGCTAGATGAAGCCCGCTCGGCATCCGGAGTAACGCGAGCCGTGGCCACCGGAATGGCTCAGATCGAGCTTGCCTGAATGTAACCAGATATTTTTGATAATTGAGTGGAAGACTTTCAGCGGCCGGAGGCTTGTTCGCCGCGGAGGACGAGGCAGGTGGAGTTGGATTTGGCGATGAGCTTGCCATTTTCGTCGGTGACCTCGCATTCGGCGTAGCCGATGGTGCGGCCGCGCTGGACGACGCGGCCTTCGGCGCGGAGTTTGGCTTCGCGTACGGGACGCAAATAGTTGATTTTGAGCTCGACGGTGGTGAACGTTTCTCCGGGGGCCAGCGTGCTGGCGAAAGCGACGCCCATCGCGGTGTCGGCGATGTCGCAGAGAATTCCGCCGTGCAGCGTGCCCATGGGATTGAAATGCTGCGGCCCTGACTGTAGCGTGACCACGGTGCGCCCGTTACCGGCTTCCGGCACTTCGAATCCGATCAAGTCGCCCACGGGAGCGCGGTGCTTCATCATGCGTTCGAACAGCGTGGCTTGCGCGGCTGGCGCTTGATCAGACATAGAGGCTCCTTGCAACTTGAGTGCTCAGTTGGATGCAGCATACACGAAATTGTTTTGCGAGCTGCCTCAAAGCGGCCTAATCGCTGGCGGCGGTAGTGGCGGCCCGCGCGGCTCGGCGCAACTGGCCAACAAGATAGAGCGAGCCGGTGATGAAAATGGTGTCGCCCGGTTGCGCCTTGGACAGCGCAGCTTCCAGTGCCTGAGCGGCGTCCGGAATGATTTCAGAAGATGACGCGTAGTGTCCGGCGATTTCGGCGAGCTGCGCCGCGGAAATCGCGCGCGACGTGGCCGGCTCGGTGAAAATGACGTGAGCCGCGCGCGGAAACAAAATGCCAGCGATTTCGTCCACGGCTTTGTCGCGGAGCGCGCCGAAAATCAGGATGATGCGGCGGCCGGCAAAGTTTTCGGCGAGAAAGGCATCTAGTTCGCGGGCCGAGGACGGATTGTGGGCTCCATCCAGGTAAATATCCGGTTGTACGCGGATGTTTTCGATTCGGCCCGGCCAGACCGCCGTGGCAATTCCCAGCTCGATGACGCCGTCCGTCAGGCGATAACCCTGCGATTTCAGGACGCGCGCCGCCGCGACGGCGTTCAACGCGTTCTGCAGCTGGAAGCGACCGGCAAGCTGTGGATCGATATTTATAGGCTTGCCGGCTCCTGGTTCACTGACCACTGCGCGCACGCGGCCTTCTTCCATGTGTATGGACTCAACTGAAAATAAGGTCGACGTTTCCACCAGGGGCGAGTGAAGTTCGCTGGCTCGCGCAACGATGACTTTGCGCGCCTCGTCATGCTGTTCGGCGATCACCACCGGAACAGTGGGCTTGATGATGCCGGCCTTTTCCGCCGCGATTTCGCGTAGCGAGTGGCCAAGGAAATTTTCGTGATCGAAATCGATCCGCGTGATGATGCTGACTTGCGGAGTGACGATGTTGGTGGAATCCAGGCGGCCGCCGAGCCCGGTTTCGAAAACCGCAAAGTCTACGCCGGCCTCCGCGAAATAAAGAAATGCGATTGTCGTGATGCACTCAAAAAAAGTCGGATGCGCGCGCAGCGTGCCGTCAGCCAGCAGTTTTTCGATGAGCGCGTGGATACGAGAGAAAACATCCGCGAACGCTTCATCGGGAATGTCTTTGCCCTCGATGCGGATGCGTTCATTGATGCGTTCGAGATGCGGCGATGTATAAAGGCCGGTGCGATAGCCGGCTTCGCACAACATGGCTTCCAGAAAAGCGGCCGTCGAGCCTTTGCCGTTGGTGCCCGCAATATGCACCGAGGGGTATTTGTTTTCGGGATGGCCGAGATGCTGCGCCAGAACAGAAATGTTTTCGAGGTTGAACTTGGCGGTCGCAGCCTGAGTCGGCGCAGCAAGTTCGCGCCCCAGCGACAATAGGTAGTTCACCGCTTCCTGAAAATTCATTTCAGTTCATCAAGAGGTCGAGAGAAGAGGTGATGAACGACTTGAGGTCCTTGCGGGGAACAATGGCGTCGAGGAAGCCGTGTTCGAGGAGAAATTCTGAGCGCTGGAAGCCTTCGGGGAGTTTCTGGCGAATGGTTTGTTCGATGACGCGCGGCCCGGCGAAGCCGATCAAAGCGCCGGGTTCGGCGATATTCAAATCGCCCAGCATGGCGAAACTCGCGGTAACGCCGCCGGTCGTCGGATCGGTCAGCACGGAAATGTAGGGGAGCTTGGCTTCATCGAGGCGCGCGAGCGCCGCGGAAACTTTGGCCAGTTGCATCAGACTGATAGTGCCTTCCATCATGCGGGCGCCGCCGGAACAGGAAACGACGATGAGCGGCTGGCGAGTGTCCATGGCGAGTTCGACGCCGCGAGTGACTTTTTCGCCGACCACCGCGCCCATGGAGCCGCCGATGAAGCCAAATTCCATCGCGCAAACAACGACTGGACGGCCGTTGAGCTGGCCTTCGGCGGTGATCACCGCATCGTTGATGCCAAGCTTTTTGCGCGCTTCCTTGATGCGTGACGCATACGGCTTGGTATCCACAAATTTCAGCGGATCGGTGGAGGTCATGCCGGCGTCGTGTTCGGTCCAGCGGCTGTCCAGCAGCATTTCCAGACGCTGCTTGGCGCTCATTTTGAAATGAAACTGGCATTTCGGGCAGACAAAAAGATTTTCTTCGAGGTCTTTGCGGAACGTAATGGTGCGGCAATTTTCGCACTTGGTCCACAAACCCTCGGTGCGAACGCGGCGCTCCTCGGGCGGAGTCGCCTCGGCAATTGCCTTTTTTTCCCGTTTGAACCAAGCCATTTCGCGATGTTTTCTTTCTGCTGCCATAGCTGCTCAACTCGCGATCGCGAAGGGCAATGCCGCTTCGCTTGCCCGCCGCCGGCAGGCTCCGAATGACAGTGGCCGTTTTGAACCTACCCATTCAATAGTCTATACCACGCTGGGCGAGAATGCCCTTGGTATAGGGATGCTTCACTTCTTTCATTTCAGTGACCAGGTCGGCGAGCTCGACCAGCTTGGGATGCGCGTTGCGTCCGGTGCAGATGACGTGGACCCGCTCCGGCTTTCCGCGCAAGGCTCCCACAATCTTGTCGGCGTCCAGCATTTTGTAGCTGATAACGTAATTGATCTCGTCGAGGATCACCAGATCGTATTTGCCGGAGTGAATGGCGTCGAGACCAGTCTTCCAGCACTCTTCCGCGAGTTTGATATCTTGCGGATCGGTTTCCGCGCCGCCGATTTTCACAAAGCCGCGGCCCATCGGACGAATTTCAAATTTATCGTCGCCCAGCATTTTGGCGGTGTCGAGTTCGCCATAATGCCACGAGCCTTTGATGAACTGGACCATCAGCACGCGAAGTCCCTGGCCCACGGCGCGAAAAGCGGCGCCCAGAGCGCAAGTGGTTTTGCCCTTGCCCGGTCCGGTGTAGACGATGAGCAATCCTTTTTCTTCCGGCATGAGAACTATGAGTTTGCGAGGGAAGCGGAGAAACGTCAAATCGCGCGAGACATTTGAGGCACGCAAGGCGGCGCAGGTCAGC
>Ga0075434_100003980_pt1 | contig 13233 bp, 11 predicted proteins | sample RhiMethybrSRZTD3_FD_75298 | JGI IMG/M metagenome (GOLD analysis project Ga0075434, IMG submission 75298) | Populus rhizosphere microbial communities from Tennessee, USA - Rhizosphere MetaG P. TD hybrid SRZTD3 | ecosystem: Host-associated > Plants > Roots > Rhizosphere > Soil | place: USA... | reverse complement strand
CCCCCTTTTCGAAGAATGGACGCAGCCATTGTAGGGCGCGTGCGCGAGGGTTGACAAGGCGCAGGCCCTCCCGCACGATGCGGCGAGCGAAGGAGAGCTCGTGATTCAAACCATCCGTACCGCCTGCGCCCACGATTGCCCCGACCAGTGCTCACTCCTCGCCTCCGTGGAGGACGGGCGCATCCTGAAGATCCAGGGCGACCCCGAGCATCCAATGACGGCGGGCTTCGCCTGCGCCAAGGTCAACCGCGAGCACGAGTGGGTGCATTCGCCCGAGCGCGTGCTCACCCCACTCCGGCGAGTCGGCGCCAAGGGCGAGGGGCGCTTCCAGCCGACCAGCTGGAATCAGGCCCTCGACGAGATCGTCACGCGGTGGAAAGCCATCTTCGCGTCCGACGGCCCTCTCGGTCTCCTCGGCTACGCGTACAGCGCGCATCAGGGCCAGCTCAACCGGGGACTGCTCCTCGGACTCTTCCATGCGCTTGGAGCCACGCGCCTTCAGGCAGGTACGGTCTGTGACTCCGCCGCAGAGGCCGGATGGGACGCGGCGTGCGGGAGCGTGGGCGGCGCCGATCCCGAGACGGTGAGCGAGTCCGATCTCGTCATCGCGTGGGGCGCCGATCTGCTCACCACCAACGTTCACATCTGGCCGCTCGTGGAGCGGGCGCGCGATCGCGGCGCCCAGCTCGTGGTCATCGAGCCGCGTCGGAGCCGCACTGCCGAGCGGGCGGACTGGCATCTCCGGGTCAACGTGGGGACGGACGCCGCCCTCGCCCTCGGCATCATGCACGTCCTCGTGCGCGACGGCCTCTGCGATCGCGGCTATCTGGCGCGAGAGACGGTGGGATTCTCCCGCCTCGAGAGCGAGGTGCTGCCTCGCTTCGATCCCGCCCGCATCGCCCGGATCACCGGCGTGTCCCCCGCGGATCTCGAACGCCTCGCCCACATGTACGGGCGCGCGCGGGCTCCGTTCATCCGTCTCGGGGAGGGGATGTCTCGGTGCCTGAACGGCGGACAGGCGGTGCGGGCGGTCGCCCTCCTCCCCGGAGTCACGGGCGCCTATGCACGCGTGGGCGGGGGCGCCCTCCTCATGACGGCAACCGGCTTCGGCCTCGACCCGGCGTTCATCCGCAAGCCGTCGGGACCGGTCAAGACACGCATCGTGAATCACTCGCGCCTGGGGTGCGCGCTCCTCGAGCTGTCCGACCCGCCGATCCGCGCGCTTTTCGTGGCCGCCAACAATCCCGCGGTGACCTGTCCCGACTCCGTGACCACGCGGCGCGGGCTCGCGCGGGAGGATCTCTTCACCGTCGTCCACGATCCGTTCCTCTCCGACACCGCGCGCTACGCCGACATCGTGCTGCCCGCCGCCACCTATCTCGAGAGCGAGGACCTCGTCCGCTCGTACGGCACGTACTACATGCAGTTCGTCCGGCAGGTCGTGCCGCCCCAGGGCGAGGCGTGGTCGAATGCGCGGCTGGCCCAGGAGCTGGGACAGCGGCTCGGCCTTGCGGACCCCATCTTCTCCATGGATACCGACGGGCTCCTCCGCGAGCTCTTCCGCGGCGCCCGCTCGCCCGCGGTGGAGGTGGACCTCAAGGACCTGCGCGCGGGCGGAGCGGTCAAGCTCGCCCCCAAGCCCGGGCCGCAGCGGTTCGCGACGCCGTCAGGGAAGCTCGAGTTCTACTCGGAGACGCTCGCTTCCCAGGGACTGCCCGCCATGCCCGATTGGATCGCCGACTCCGGCGAGAGCGACGAGGCCGAACGCTTTCCGCTCCGGCTCCTCACGGCTCCCGGCTATTTCCAAGCGCACACCGCGTGGGCCGGCGTGGCCAGCCTTCGCCGCCGCGCCGGTGAGCCCGAGTGCGTGCTCCACCCCGAGGATGCGGCGGCGCGCGGACTGCGAGATGGGAAGGCGGTGAGGCTCGAGAGCCGGCACGGCGCCGTGCGGCTCCGGCTTCGCGTGAGCGACGAGACCACCCGCGGGGTGGCCTTGGTGCCGGGGCAGCGGCCTGCCTCAGGGAAGGACGGCACCATCAATATGCTGTGCTCCGATCGCTACAGCGACCTGGGCGAGGGAGCGACCTACCAGAGTACGCGGCTCCAGGTGAGCGCCATTCCGGAAGAGGAGACCAGCGCATGATCGGTGTCGTGGCGACCATCAAGGTGAAGCCCGGGATGGAGAAGGACTTCGAGGCGGTAGCCAAGGAGCTGGTGGCCAAGGTGAGGGCCCACGAGCCGGGCTGCAGCCTCTACGCCCTCCATCACGCAGAGGCACCGCACACCTACGTCTTCATGGAGCGCTACGCCGACCAGGCTGCCGTGGAGGCGCATCGCGGAACGGAGCATTTCAAAACCCTGGGGCGTAAGATGGGCGAGTACATGGACGGCCGGGCCGAGGTGATCCGGCTCCGCGAGGTCTCGTAGCGAGCACGAAGGCGAGGGAGGGTGGCCGTGCGGAAGACCCTGTCGACGGTGATGCTGGCGTGGGCGCTCTGGTGGGTGCAGGAGCTCGTGGAGCGGCCCGAGCTGCCACTCGACATCGTCAAGCTGAGCGTGCACGACACCCAGGAGGCCTGCGAGCAGCGGGCGGTCCTGCGCCGGCAGTGGGAGGACGACTTGTACCAGCAGGAGATCCAGGCCTACAACTGGGACTCCAAGCCCTGGCCGAAGTACATGCTGCGCCGCCAAACCTTCACCTGCATCCCGACCTAGCGCCTCTCTCTCCTTCGCTCAACCTTCGCGAGAGTCGATCGGCCGTAGAACACGAGCCCGCCCGCCGTCGCGCGCCTTTGACATCGAGACCGGGCGCCTGCTCTGGAAATCGCCCCTGCCCGCAGGCGCCCAGGCGACGCCCATGAGTACGAGATCGCGGGGCGGCAGGACGGGCTCATCGCCGCCGGCGGGCACAGCAAGCTCGCCATCACGCCGGGCGACTGCGTGATGGCGTTTTCTCTGCCGCGCGCGCCGAAGTAATTCCGGCGCTCGACTCGCCGCTGTGTCATCATGCGACGGTCTGGTCTGGCTGTCGGTTCGCCCTGAACCTCTCCCTCAACCAGACCGCGACTCTGGGGCTGCTGTCCGTGTTCCAGGGTGTGCCTCCACCCGAGGGAGAGCAATTTGGAGGTTGGCCATGGCCCACAAATTGTTCATCGGAGGCCTCTCCTTCTCGACGACCGAGGACCGGCTGCGCGAGTTGTTCGCTGGGGTTGGTACGGTCGAATCGGCAGCGGTGGTGACGGATCGCAACACGGGCCGCTCCCGAGGCTTCGGCTTCGTGGAGATGGCCACGGCCGAGGATGCCGCGGAGGCGGTCAAGCGGTTCAACGGCCAGACCGTGGACGGCCGGACCCTCAAGGTCGAGATGGCGAGCTCCTCCGGGTCGGCAGGGAATCGGGGTGGTGGAGGAGGTCGGCGCGGGGGAGACGCCGGCCGGCGGTAAGGCGTCGGCAGCGCGCGCTCCCTCGTCCAGCTTGCCCATCGAGTCGGCCGAAGCCCTCGGGCGACATGCCCGCTGGAGCGTGTCGCAACGAGCCTGAACCCCCTGTTTTTGCAGGGTGCGGGGAGATGGCACTCTCGATGCTATCTAGCGGCCCGCACAAGTTCCTAGAGCGCGGAGTTAAAGGGTTTTCCTCCCTCGAAGGGGGTACGGGGATGAAGGCAACCTGGTTCCGGCTGATGGCAGGGATGATGGCCCTCGCCGCTTTCCCCACCCTCGCCCAGGCGCAGGCCACCCCTGAGGTCGGGGTCGTCACGACCCTGCAGGGCCAAGCCACCGTCGCTCGAGCCTCCAGTAGCTCCCCCCTTCCCCTCAAGTTCCGCGACAGCATCTTCGAGAAGGACCGTATCAATACCGGCGAGAAGTCCATCGTCAAGGTCCTCATGGGCGGCCGGGCCATCGTCACCGTCCGTGAGCTGTCCGTCTTGACCATCACCGAAGAGGTCGGCCGGACGGTGGTCAACCTCGAATCGGGCAAGATCGCGGTGGGCGTTGCCAAGCAGAGGATGAAGCCGGGGGAGACGCTCGAGGTGCACACGCCGAACGCCGTGGCTGCTGTGCGCGGCACGGTGTTCGTCGTCGAGGTGAGCCGGCAAGGGGCGCAGGCCGGCGGTGGTGTCCTGCCAGCGAGCACGCAGGTGACCACTGTCAACGGCACGGTGCAGGTCGGTGCCCTCGGTAACCCCGCCAATTCCACGCCTCTGAATGCCTTCGAGTCCGTGGGCGTCACCGGGAACATTCTGTCCAGTGTCCAGAAGATGACCCAGCCGCAGATGAATCAGCTGATGGGGACGTTCGTGGCCACCAAGCAGATCGGGGCTTATCAGGCCACGTGGTCATCGATGAGCGAAAAGCAGAAGGGACAGGTCGTGGCCCTGGCGACGGCCATCTTGTCCGAAGGGGTAGGAGAGACCAAGACCGGCAACACGACGACCAGCAATCTGAATCTGGCGCCGGTGCTTCCGCCAAAGGTGATCCTGGCGCAGCAGGCGCAGCAGGAGCCCCTCACCGAGAGGTTCGTGAACGGTGGCTTCGAGACCGGGAGCTTCGCGCCGGGGTGGAATCTCAGCGGCACCGGCTCCGTGATCGGCAGCTTCGGTCAGTTCACGGCCCCCGGCGGTCAGTTCATGGGGTTCATCTCGAGCGGTCCGGGATCTCTGCCGGATCCGACCGGGCGCTTCACCCAGTCGACCTCGCTCTCCCAGCCCTTCCAGGCGACGGCGGGGACGCTCTACACGGTGAAGGCCACCTACAACTTCGTGAGCAACGAATATCCCTACTGGGTCAATCTCTTCAGTGGCAACACGCCCTTCAACGACGCCACGGACATCACCATCAAGGGTCCAGGCGGCCAGGCGACCCAGGTCACTCAACTCCAGGCGAACGGCGCCTTTAGCCCGACCCAGGTGTCGCATCAGAACGTAAGCGTGGGCGGGTTCACCGCCGGCGGAGACTGCGCGACCTGCGGGTGGGGCTACACGGGCTTCAAGACGGTCTCCTTCAGCTGGCTGGCTCCGAGCACTGGCGAAGCGTCGCTGGTCTTCGAGGTCGGTGACGTGGGCGACACGTTCTTCCCGTCCGCTCTTCTGATCGACGATGTCTCGGTCCTGCAGGATCCGCCTCTGTTCCTGCTCCAGGGCGGCACGAATCTCGTGCGCACGAGCACGGACCCGCTCGTCGAGTTCTCGGGCGGCGCCGCCACCTTCGACTCGGTCATGGTGGTGGCGGGTGGGTCGACGGCGACCCTCGCCGGCCCTCTCCTGCGCGCGACGGACACGAACCTGACCATCCCGACCAGCCTCCTCACGGTATTGCCCGGGGGCAGCTTCTCGTCCACCACGACCGACGCCCTCGTATCCGTGAACGGCGGGACCCACGCGCTCGGGACCGACGTCGCCATGTTCGACATCGCGGGCAGCGGCACGGGACTCGACGCTGACACCGGCCTGATGCTGGCGACGACCGCGGCGCTGAAGACGAACGGACCGCTCTTCGAGGCGGATGGCGCCACCGTCACGACGAACCAGGCGGTGCGTCTCGACCAGGCCCTCCTGGAGGCTTCGGCTCCGCTCCTCCATCTCAAGAACGGGAGCCAACTGACGAGCGCCACCGACGCGATCGTTCTGGGCGGCCAGAGCCATCTCACCGGCAACGCCTCCGCGCTGGTGACCCTCAGCGCGAGCAAGATGCTCGTGTCGATGGGCTCGCTCGTGAACGTGTCCGGGGCGAGCGTCCTCAACGTGTCGGGTAATCTGGTCAGCCTCAGCAACGGTAGCGTGCTCTCGCTCCTGAACGGCTCCCTCCTCGCGGTGAGCGGCAACTCCCTGGCGAGCATCGGTGGATCGCTCGTGTCCTTCGGCGGCTCGGGCGGCAATCTCGTCTCCGTCTCGAACAACTTCTGCGGTGGATCCTGCGCCAAGATCGGCGGGATTCCGGTGGCGCTCCTGAATGGCGCCACCGCCTCGAATGTGTCGATCGGCGCGGGGGCCATCCAGAACGCCAATCTCGGCTCCGTCCAGCTCGGCTCGCCCAGCACCGCGCTCATCACGGTGAGCGGTGCGGGCAGCAAGGTGACGATCGGCAAGAAGTAGCGCCGTCGTAGGTGGCCGATCCGCCTCACCGCTGTCCCCTGAAGAGCCCGTCTGCACGGCGCCGTCCGGTGCTATTCTCCCCCCTGCCACGAGGTCGGCGAACTTCACCGTCTGGATCGAGGAGGGGTGCGATGGCTCTGTCCGTAGGCTTCATCGGGGTAGGGAACATGGGCAATCCCATGGCCGAGAACGTCCTCAAGGCTGGATTCCCCATGCTGGTCTTCGACATGAATCCCAAGGCCATGGAGAACCTCATCCAGGGCGGTGCTCGCCGGGCCCGCTCCGCCCAGGAGGTCGTCGAAGGGTCCGAGGTAGTGCTGACCTCGCTGCCCGCGTCGCCCGACGTGGAGGCGGTGTACCTCGATGCGGGCGGTCTCGTGGAGCGGGCCAAGCCGGGTACCATCCTCATCGACCTCAGCAGCGTGCTGCCGTCGACGCCGCGAAAGATCGAGCCCAAGGCCAAGGCGCGCGGGGTGTTCTTCCTCGAGGCGCCCGTGAGCGGCGGCGTCACCGGAGCGCGCGCAGCCACCCTCGCCATCATGGTCGGTGGCGACGCGGAGCCGCTCGCCAAGGCCAAGCCCGTGCTCAACGCCATGGGACCGAACGTGTTCCACGTGGGGCCGGTGGGCGCCGGCAACATCGTGAAAGCGATCAACAACATGATGGCGTGCGTCAACGGCCTCGCCATGATGGAGGGGCTGGCCGTCGGCGTGAAGGCGGGCCTCGACCCGATGACGGTCTACGAGGTCGTGAAGGCGAGCAGCGGCGGCAGCAAGGCCCTCGAGCGCATCCCGCGCGCCATCGTGCCGCGCGAGTTTGAGCCGGGGTTCAAGGTGGCGCTCATGAACAAGGACCTCGAGACCTTCACCACCATCGCCAAGGAGCTCCACGTGCCGGTGAGCTTCGTCAACGTGGCCCAGCGCTACGAGCAGATGGCCCTGGCGGCCGGACTCGGCGAGCAGGACACCACGGTGGTGATGACGGTCATCGAGCGGCTGGCGGCGATCCAGGTGCCGCGGGGTGGCAAGCAGGCCGGGCGATGAAGTTCGGCCTGCACTCCGTCAACCTGCATACGTGTAGCTATCCCGACTCGGCGGCCCGCTTCGCCCGGGCCGCCGAAGCCGCCGGCTTCGACTCGCTCTGGACGGCGGACCACATCGTCCTTCCCGATCCGGCGCTCCCCGGACGTCCCATGGCGCCGGACATGCGCCTGCTCGATCCCGTGGTCTCGCTCACCTTCCTCGCCGCGCACACCTCACGCATCCGCCTGGCCACGGGAGTGATCATCCTGCCCCAGCGCCAGGCCGTGGTCCTCGCCAAGCAGCTCGCCTCACTCGACGTGCTCTCCGCCGGCCGGCTCATCTTCGGCCTTGGAGTCGGCTGGTGCGAGCCGGAGATGCGCGCCTCGGGAGCGGCGTTCGCCGAGCGCGGCCGCATCGCCGACGATTACCTCTCGGCGATGCGTGCGGTGTGGACGCAGGCCAAGCCCGCCTACCACGGCAAGTACGTCGCCTTCGAGGGCGTGCAGGCGATGCCGCGACCCGTGCAGGCGCCCATCCCCATCGTGGTGGGCGGCCGGACGCCACCCGCCTATCGCCGGGCGGTGACGCAGGGCCACGGCTGGTACGGCTTCGGCATGGACGTGGAGGAGACGCGCAAGAGCGTCACCGCGCTCCGCGAGGCGGCGGGCAAGACCGAGCGGCCGAAGGAGCTGGGCAAGCTCGAGATCAGCATCACGCCGCCCGGCTTCGACGTGCCCGATCAGAAACTGCAGGAGGCCTACGCTGCCGCCGGCGTGGATCGCCTCATCCTGCGGCCACGCCCGGAGATGGACGCGGCGGCGCTGGAATACTTCGCGGCGGAAACCGGCCGCGCGCTCCGCCTCGTGGCCTGAGCTCCGCCATGCGCTTCGGCTGGCTCACCCTCGGGCATTCGCCGTCGCCCGCCGACGACTACACGGCCATCCGAGACCTCGTGACGGAGGCGTGCTACGCCGAGGCCACCGGCTTCGACGGCATCTGGCTCACCGAGCACAACTTCACGGGCGAGAGCGTCTACAGCGATCCCATCCCGTTCGCGAGCGTCCTGGCCGCGCGGACCTCGCGGATCCGACTCGGCTTCGCGGTGATCCAGCTTTCCCTGCGCCACCCCATCCGGCTCGCCACCGAGCTCGCCCTCCTCGACAATCTGTCCGACGGGCGCATCGACGTGGGGGTGGGCCACGGGACCAACTTCAACGAGTACGAGTTCGTGGGCTACGGTCTCCGGAGCGACGACAGCCGCGAGCGCATGGAGGAGACCCTCGACGTCATGCTGCGCGCCTGGACGGGCGAGCCCGTCGTCCATCACGGCAAGTTCTATCAGCTGAGCCTGCCCGAGCTCCGCCCCGTGCCTCGGCAGCGACCGCATCCTCCCATCTGGCGCGCCGCCTCCTCCGCGGGCTCGATCCGCGAGTGCGGGCGGCTGGGCGTGCCCATGATGACCGCCCGCATTCCCGTGGCGCGCGTGCGTGAGCGCATGACGCTCTACGAGGCGGGCCTCGCCGAGAGCACGCTCGACGCGGAGACGCGGCAGCGGCGGCGGGAGGACGCGGCGGTGTGGCGCTTCGTGTACGTCGCGGAGAGCCAGGTCCAGGCCGAGGAGGAGCTGGGAGCGGCGCTCCTGGAGACGCGCCGACACATGGTGCACGCGCGGGCGACCCACAACCCGTCCGACTACGCGGTGGAGGCCGGCCGCGTCAACCCCTGGAACGACCCCCTCGTGTCCCACGAGGACGGCGTCCGCTACTCGCTCGACACGAGCGCCCTCTGCGGCACCGCCGCCCGCGTGGCCGAGCAGGTCGCCGAGCTCCGCGAGGCGGGGGCCCATCACGTGCTCTGCCAGATGGTGTGCGGCTACCTCTCGCACGCGCGCATCATGGAGTCGATGCGGCGCTTCGGCGAGGACGTGATGCCGCGCTTCCGCTAGCCTGGATTATTCACGAGTGCCCCGCACGTGCGATCGGGGCGGGTGGCGTCGCGGGCGGGGGGAGCGCTCCGGCGGAGTGGGACCCCCGAAGCCTGCGCGCCGTCCGCCCGGCGGCGATTCAGGCGAGTGGGTGACGCACCTGGAGCGCTCCCCTGCCTCCGACGACAGACCCCGACCCGTCTCGCGCTCCGCCAGTTCGCGAATAATCCAGGCTAGGCGAGGGCGCGGGCGCGCGCGACCGCTGCGCCCCGCGTCTCCACCCCGAGCTTGCTGAAGATCTTCTCGAGGTGCTTGGCCACCGTGCGCGGCCGCGTGCGGAGGATGGTCCCGATCTCCGAGTTGGTCTTGCCCTCCCCCACCCAGTGGAGCACTTCCGCCTCCCGCGGGGTGAGGCCGAGGCGCTGGAGCGCCGCGTAGTCGACCTTGGTCCGCTCCTCCTCGAGGATGAGGAGATCGTTGGGCGTGTCGGGGATGAGCCGCACGATGAGCCGCGTGTCGTTGCCGTCGATGACGAGGGGCGCCGGGGGCTCCGCGAGCGTCGCGGTCCGTCCCACTCGCACGGCCTGCCGGCGCACCCAGCCCTCGACCTCACCGGGGAGCGCGTCGCCGGGCGCCTCCGCGTTGGCGAAGTAGTGTCCGAACCAGTAGGCGGCGCGCGGCGAGATGAGATGCCGCCCGCTCGCCCGCAGCACGATGATCTCGCGCCGCCGCGTCTCCGGCGCGCCGCCGGGCGTGGGCGCGGTACGGCGGAGGGCCCCCACCGTCTCCGCGTTGGCATACGCGGTCATCACGTGAGGGCGGAGCAGGTTGAGCATGAAGCGGTCGTGCTCGGAAAAATCCGGCTCGCGCCGCCCCCGATCGAGGGCGATGGCGATGGTGGGCGCGGACTCCCGCTGGAGGCTCTTGACCATGAAGGTCATCTGGTACTCGACCCCGGTGCGGCGGTAGTTCTCGTTGTAGATCCCGAGGCGATGGAGCTTCTGGGCGGAGAGGAAATCCGAGAGCTTCCGCGGGGAGCCGTCGCCCGTGCGCAGGTAGTTCGCCACCACCGGCTGCTCATGCTGGTACTCGCGCACGGCCAGCTCCAGGTGGGGTACGGTGGCCTCCGCCGGCTCCACCACGTAGCGAATGCGGGTGGCCCCGCGATCGATCTCGTTGTACGAGCCGAAGGGGGCGGACACCACCCGGCGCAGTCCGGCGACGACCTGACGCGGGAACGCCTCGAGGTCCAGCGTGGCGTAGATCGTCCGGAGGCAATCGAGTACGGCCCCGAGCTCTCGCCGGTTTAGGCGCTGCATCTCCCGTCCCTAGCGGGCGAACCGTCTGGTGTCGACTGGCCGATGCGGAACATTGCGTCAGGCCGCCTCGCTTAGTCAAGTAGCCCGCGCCTAGTATTACCTAATACGCCAAAGAGCGTACGCCCTTCCGTATCCCGTGTGGACGGCGCCGGCGGCATGCGCTAGTATTCGCCAACTCACGAGGTGGAGGTCATGCAGCACGCACCCGCGTCCGCCGATCCGCCGCTCTCGGCCTGGAGCTCCGCCGATGCCCTGCCGCCCACGCGCCCATTGGAAGGAGACCGCCGCGCCGACGTGGTCATCGTGGGCGCGGGCTACACCGGTCTTTCCGCCGCCCTGCACGTGGCCGAGCGCGGCGCCGATGCCGTGGCCCTCGACGCCGCCGAGCCGGGCTGGGGCGGATCCGGACGCAACGGCGGCCAGATCATTCCCGGGGTGAAGGACGATCCCGACGACCTGGAGCGCAAGTTCGGCTCGGCCATGGGACGGCGCATGTGGCTGAACGCGGGGGGCGCTGCCGATTTCGTCTTCGAGCTGATCTCGCGACACAAGATCGTCTGCCACGCCCAGCAGTGCGGCTGGATCAGCGCGGTGCCGCATGCGCGCGGCGTGGAGACGCTGCGCAAGCGCACCGCGCAGTGGCAGCGTCGCGGCGCTCCCGTGGAGATGCTCGACCGGCATCGCGTGGCGGAGTTGACCGGCACCACCAGCTACGCGGGCGGCATGCTCGACCGCCGCGCGGGCTCGCTCCAGCCGCTCAGCTACGTGCGCGGTCTCGCCCGGGCGGTCAAGAAGGCGGGGGCGTCCATCCACGGCCGCAGCGTGGTCACGAAGCTCGAGGCGCACGACGGCCAATGGCGGGCGATCACCCCCAAGGGCACGGTGACCGCGCGCAAGGTGATCCTCGCCACCAACGCCTACACGGACGATCTCTGGCCCGGCCTTCGCCTCACCGTGCTCCCCGTGCAGAGCTATCAAGTCGCCACGCGGCCCTTGCCCGAGTCGGTGAGACGGCAGGTGCTGCCGGGCGGCCAGCCCGTGTCCGATCTGCGCCGCATCCTGTTCTATTTCCGGCTCGATCCCGACGGCCGTCTGCTCATGGGCGGCCGCGGGCCGCTCGACGACACCGGCGATCCCGCCCTGTTCGCCCGCCTCGAGGCGGCGGCCGCGCGCTTCTTCCCGCAGATCGGCACGCCCGAGTGGGAGCACCGGTGGAGCGGCCGGGTCGCCCTCACCGCCGATCATCTGCCGCACATGCACGAGCCCAGGCCCGGCGTGCTGATCGGCCTCGGCTACAACGGCCGCGGGGTGGCCATGGCCACCCTCATGGGCAAGCTCCTCGCCGACCGTGCCCTCGGCTCCTCGCCCGCCCAGGTGGGCTGGCCGGAGTTGCCCATCACGCCCATTCCGCTTCACGCCTGGCGGCTGCCCGTGATGTCGCTCGTCGTCCACTGGAAGCGCTTCCAGGACTGGATCGACACGCGCGGCTCCGCTTGACACCCGAAACAGCTGCGTGTTAGGAGTGACGTCCCACCCACGATCCCGACGACGCGACCGTACGGTAGGTTGAGCGCGCCGGGCACCCACCGGGCGCAGGAGGCAATGCCATGAAGGAGCGCATCGAGGTGCGTTCGAGCAGGACGTCTCGCCGGAGCTTTGTCGCAGGGGCGGGTCTGGTCGCGGCGACGCCGTTCGTGTGGACGCGCCGGGCCGGTGCGTCCGGCAAGGTCATCATCCGCACCATCGGCGGGGCCTACGAGGAAGCCAACGTGAAGGTGATCTTCGAGCCCTTCACCAAGGCCACGGGCATCGAGGTGGTGAAGGTGCCCGCCACCCTCGGCAAGGTGCTCGCCATGCACGAGGCAGGCAGCATGGAGCTCGACGTGATGGACGCGGGCGAGCTCGGCGTCATCTCGCTGAGCCAGAAGGGCGCCCTCGACAAGATCAACTACAAGAGCTGGAAGCTGACCAACCCCGACGACATGGATCCCGCCATCCGTCGCGACGACATGGTGGGCAACATCTGGTTCTCCTCGGTACTCGGCTACAACAACCAGACCTTCCCCACGGGCAAGCAGCCGCGGAACTGGGCGGAGTTCTGGGACCTCAAGAAGTTCGCGGGGCCGCGCATGCTGGCCGACATCAACTCGGGCGCCGTCGACCTCGAGTTCGCCCTCCTCGCCGACGGGGTGCCCAAGGACAAGCTCTACCCCATCGACGTACCCCGCGCCTTCAAGGCCCTCGATCGCGTGCGTCCGGCCATCCGCAAGTTCTGGGACACGGGGGCGCTCTCCGCGCAGATGCTCGCCGACAAGGAAGTGGTGCTGGGGAGCATCTGGAACGGACGGCTCCAGGCGGTGGCCGACAAGGGCGCCCCGCTCTCGATCGAGTGGAACGAGGCCATGCTGCAGTCGCAATACTGGGCGGTGACAAAGGGCGCCAAGAACGCGGAGAACGCCCAGCGCTTCATCGACTTCGCCTGCCAGCCGGAGATCCAGGCCGGCATCGCCAAGGCCATTCCCTACGGCCCCACGAATCTCAAGGCCTTCAAGGGCATTCCCGGCGATCTCGCGGCCCGGCTGCCCTCCAGCCCGGAGAATCGCCAGAAAGCCTTCGTGCAGAACGGCAAGTGGTGGGCAGACAATCGCGCCATGGTCAGCGAGCGCTGGTCGCAGTGGCTCCTCCAGAAGGGCTAGACGGCGGAGCCGAGGTCCGGCTTCAGGCACTGACCAAGACCTTCGGGCCGGTGATGGCGGTGCGCGATGTCTCCGTCACCATCGACCCCGGTTCCTTCTTCACCCTCCTGGGGCCGAGCGGTTCCGGCAAGACCACCACGCTCATGATGGTTGCGGGCTTCACCTATCCCACCAGCGGCGAC
>Ga0075434_100003979_pt1 | contig 13234 bp, 12 predicted proteins | sample RhiMethybrSRZTD3_FD_75298 | JGI IMG/M metagenome (GOLD analysis project Ga0075434, IMG submission 75298) | Populus rhizosphere microbial communities from Tennessee, USA - Rhizosphere MetaG P. TD hybrid SRZTD3 | ecosystem: Host-associated > Plants > Roots > Rhizosphere > Soil | place: USA... | reverse complement strand
TGAGCGTCGATCCGAAACCATTCGTCCAGCTGTCGCGATTGCCGGCAAACTGTGGACCCGTGACCAAAACATAGGAGGCCCGCTGGCCGGCACCACTAAATTGGGATTCAGAAACCTAAATTCCGTTTTATGCGGTGCGAATCGTGCAAGGTTCAGCGGCGGCGAAGCATCGCGTTGATCTTTTGTGCCACAGCGGTACTCAACTCCTGCTGCTTGGGGACAGAGCCGTTAGCCACCCATATCGCGTACATCGCAGCCAAAGCACTGATCGCGTTTGTCATCAGCAGGAAGACGATGACGGTCTGCAAGAAGGTGATCATTTGTTCGCGGAACATGAGTCGTCTCCGTATTTAAGCACCGTCCTGGACCTGGTCCGAACTCGAAACCCGGAAAAGGACAATCATTACGCGGCGATCCTCTCGGGCGTCTGCATCGCCGCGACTCGGCACGTAACGGCTTTCCGAATCTTCTCGAAGGCCCGCACCTCGATCTGGCGCACCCGCTCGCGGGATACGCCGAGCTCGTTTGCGAGCTCTTCGAGCCTGCGCGGTTCTTCGGCGAGACGCCGGGCTACCAGGATGCGTCGTTCACGCTCGTTGAGCAGCGTGAGCGCCTCCGCCAATGCCTCGCGGCCGTTGGCGATCTCTTCGCTATCGACCAGGATCTGCTCCTGATTGGGCGCGTCGTCCACCAGCTGGTCCTGCCACGTGCCTGAATTGCCGTCCTCGAGAATGGGGATATTGAGCGACGCGTCGCCGGTCAGGCGTCGGTTCATCTCGACGACATCCTGTTCGGCGACACCAAGCCCTTTGGCGATGAGCTCGACCTGGTCGGGGCGCATGTCCCCTCCTTCCAGCGCCGAAATCCTGCTCTTGGCCTTTCTGAGATTGAAGAACAGTTTCTTCTGATTGGCCGTGGTTCCCATTTTCACCAGGGATTTCGAGCGCAGGATATATTGATGGATCGACGCTCTGATCCACCAGACGGCGTAGGTCGCCAATCGGAATCCCTTGTCGGGGTCGAAGCGTTGGACCGCCTGCATGAGCCCGATGTTTCCTTCGGAAATCACCTCGGACATCGGCAGTCCATATCCGCGGTAACTCACCGCCACTTTGGCAACGAGACGCAGGTGGCTGGTAACGAGGCGATCCGCGGCGCTCTGGTCTCCATCGTCTCGCACGCGTTTGCCGAGCCGAAACTCTTCCTCGGCTTCCAAGAGTGGAAACCGGCGGATCTCGTCGAGATATCGCCTGAGGCCGGACTCGAACATCAACGTCGAGGAGTCTGCAGTGCGGGCCATGGTGACGACCTCCAGGTTGAGCATTTTTTCCGGCGCGCGATTTCATTCGAAATTCGAAGAGACACGCAGCCGACAACACGAACATAGACGCTGCGTTCGACAGCACCATTAAATTTGGCTTCACCAATCTAAATTCGCGTTTAGCCAAAATGCCGACGCGATCACAACAAAATGAAAACAAACGTTGACGCGTTGCGTCCCACATGTTGGTAGCGCGTAAGGTTCGTCGCTCTTCGCCGACAGCGTGTCAGGTGTTTGTGTACTGCATGCCGCTTCACGCGAGCGTGTTCGCGTACTGCATCCTGCTTCACGCGAGCGTGTTTCACATCGCTTCACGCGAGCGTGCGCAATTCTCGATGGAGAGGTCTATGTTCGACGGGCGCCCGCTCTCAATTCAGTCGCGGGCTGGCGATATCTATCGTGCAGCCCGGACCCGAAGAGATCGCAAGACGGAAGCCGTGCAATTGGACGATCGCAGCAACCAGGCTCAAGCCCAGACCGAGCCCTTCGGCGCTCCGCGTTCGATCCGAGCGATAGAAGCGCTTGGTGACTGCCTGGCGTTCGATTTCGGGAATGCCGGGACCGGTATCCTTCACGCGGATCACGGCCTCAGCCCCACCACGAAGCAAAGCGATCGTCACGCGGCCACCCTCGGGGGTGAATTTCACCGCGTTGTTGACCAGATTGGCGACGGCCTCGAAAAGAAGATCGCGATCACCGTGCACGATCGTCTCATTCTCAGCTTCGACCCGAAGGGTGACGCGCCTGTCCTCGGCGATCGGATCGTAAAGATCGCCGACCTCGTGCAACAGAGTCGCGAGCCGAACTTGACTAAATCCGTCCAGCCGACGGCTGTGCTCGATCTCGGCAATTCGCAAGAGGGCGGTAATGATGGCCAGCGATTGGTCGAGACCCGCGACGGCCTGATCGGCGACCGCCCGCAATTCCTCCAGCGTCGCGGCGTGCTCGCGCCCGCGTTCGAGGCGAAGCCGTACACGAGTGAGCGGTGTGCGCAGATCGTGCGCGATGTTGTCGCCCGCGCCGGAAACCTCATGGATCAGAGCCTCGATCTCACCAAGCATCCGGTTGACGCTGGCGGCGAGCTGGTCGAACGGATCGTCACGCCCGCATGTCGGCAGGCGCTCGCGCAAATCGCCCGCCACGATACGTTGAATTCTCCGATTGACTTCCGCGAGGCGATTGTGGGCCCGCCAGCTCAGCACAATTCCGATGGTCACCGCCAGCCCGAGCGCCAGCGGCAAGCCCAGCGCAAGGGCGCGCTGGACGATTTGCGCGATATCGCCGATCTCGTCGATGTTTCGGCCGATCACAAGGATCTCTCCGCTCGGCAGCGGATGCGCGACGAGCCGCACGTCCTGTATCTCGCCGTCGTGGACACCGAGCCGAGTCACGACGGCATCAGCGGGCACGTCCGGCGCAAGGTGAGGCGGCAGGCTTTCCATGTTGCCGGCGATCCGTTGACCGATAGCGGAGAACAGGCCCGCGATCTTGACATGACGAGGATCCTTGCGCAGGCGATCGTCGATCTCCTGCAGGCGCTGCTCCGGCGTGTTGGCGGCGAAGACACGCAGTTCCTCCATGAGCAAAACGTCATTCCTGGAGGTCATGTAGACGATCGTCTGCCAGTAGACGAAGCCGAACAAGACCAAGATGCACACGACAAAGGCGCCGGCTACTGTAAGCGTCCAGTGAAAGATTGAGGTGCGAGTGAAACCTGAGAGCGAGTGGAAAAAGAAGCCGACGCTGTAGGCTTTGTGACTCAAGGTGAGCTCGTGTGGCTCGTCAACGTTGCGCCGTAACGATCCCGTATCAGGAAGGGATGCGATCATGCTCATCCTCCCCTCGTACTCGTGTTCGGGGAATTGAGGGCCAACAGGAGGCAAGCGAGCAGTTCGCTCTCCTTGAATGGCTTCGTCAGGTAGCAAAACACACCGGCCCGTTGCGCGCGTGCCCGGTCCGTGTCATTGGGAAAGGCGGTGACCAGAATGGTGGGAACCGGCGTGCCGGACGACACTAGATGATTGTGGAGCTCGAACCCGGTCATTCCAGGCATCCGCACATCCGAGATCAGGCAAGACGTCCCGCGGAGGCGGTCGGATTTCAGGAAATCATCGGCGCACTGGAACGTCTCCGCGATGAAGCCCATCGATTTGAGGAGATCCACGGTAGCTTCGCGGACCGACGGATCGTCATCAACGATCGAGACTACAGGCTTCTTTGCCATGCTTGCCTCCAATGTCGTACGTCAGCATAACGCCGCACGACCTCCCGAAGCTATTACGCATAGGGAGAATTCGCCTTCGAGTGCGTAAGGGTTACCTGGATGCGCGAGGGGTCAGGCTAGGCGATTTGGACCAAGCCTCTAATGCTTTGGTTAAGATCGTCTACGCCTTTGTCGTAGAGACGCCGAGTTTGTCGGCCATTCGAACCAGATCGATCAAAGACTTCGCTCGCATCTTTCGCATGATTTGGCTGCGATGAACCTTCACCGTCATCTCGCTCAATTTGGCTTGGGCTGCGATCTGCTTGTTCCGGCGGCCGGTGACGACGAGGGTCAAGACCTGTCGCTCGCGCGGCGTCAAGGATTCGAAGCGGTCCCGCAGTTCGGCAACAACCCCCTCCTCCTCCCGTCGGATGCGATCGCGCTCGATCCCCGCCTGGATGGCATCGAGCAGCGCCTGTTCGTGCACGGGTTTGGTCAGGAACTCGACGGCCCCGGATTTTATTGCCCGCACGGACATGGGAATGTCGCCATGACCGCTGATGAATATGATCGGAAGACGGATGCCAGATTCGATCAGCGTACGTTGGAACTCGAGCCCGCTCGGTCCCGGCAATCTGACATCAAGCACGATGCAGCCAGGGGCATCGGGGCGCTTGCTTTCGAGGAAGTCCTGCGCCGATCCGAATAGCTCCGTCCGCAGGCCGATCGAGCGAAGAAGGTCCTCGAGCGCCTCACGCACCGACGCGTCGTCATCGATGACGAAAACAACGGATTCTTCCTGTGTCATGAGCCGCCTCTAGGAGGGCGGAATCCCTCGGTCTAATCGGGTCCATTCTCACGCCCTTGCAGTCTGTACGATATTGCCCCTAGGGGCAACTTGGGAAGTTCCCCTCCCCGCCTCCGACAAATGACGACGATGAATTTCGCTAAACGTGACCGCGGAATGGGCGGCCGCGGCGATGCAACGCAACGATAGAGACGACGGAGCGATTTCTCAGGCGCCGGCCGCGCTCGGGAAGGCGATCTCGGCGACGCAGCCCGGACCGGCCGTCATCGTGAGCCGGAAGCCGTGCAGTTTGACAATGGCCGCGACCAGGCTGAGACCAAGTCCGACACCACTGGTTTGCCGGCTCTTGTCGGAACGATAGAAGCGTCTGAGCACGATGTCGCGCTCGTCCTTGCTAATACCGGGACCTGTGTCGCTCACGCGCACGACGCTTTCACCGTTGCCGTCGAGCAAGGCAAGATCGACCCGCCCGCCTTCCGGTGTGAACTTCACCGCGTTGTCGACGAGATTGGCAACCGCCTCGAGAAGGAGGTCGCGGTCGCCATGCACTGTCGGTGCGGCTCCGACTCGGACGTGAAGAGTAACCCGCTTTTCCTCCGCTATTGGTTCGTAAAGATCGCCGACCTCCCGCACGAGCTCTGCGAGCCCGACCTTGCCAAATCCAGCAAGCCGTCGATTGTGCTCGATCTCCGCGATGCGCAGCAGAGCAGTGACGATGGCGAGAGACTGATCGAGTCCGGTAATGGCACGGTCGATAACTGCCTGTGACTCTTCGAGCGTCCGGGAATTCGCTCGACCGCGTTCGAGACCGACGCGTACCCGCGTCAACGGCGTGCGCAGATCGTGCGCGATATCGTCGCCAACCCCGGCAATGTCGTGAATGAGAGCTTCGATCTTATCCAGCATGCCGTTCACGATAAGGGCAAGCTTGTCGAACGGATCGTCGACGCCGCGGGTCGGCAGGCGCTGTCGCAGATCGCCGGCGACGATACGTTGGACTCTCTCGTTCACCTCCTCGACCCGCTTCTGCGCACGAATGCTGAGCAGCCCGCCGGCCGCAAGACTGAGGAGCAAGGCGGGAAGCAGGGCGACAGCCAATGCCTCACCGACGATTGCTGTTATCTCGGTAATTTCATCGACGGCTCGGCCAATGACCAAGATATCGCCATTCGGCAGACGGCGCGCGATGCCGCGCACGACCTGCTTTTCAGCACCGCCAGGGCCGATCGGCACGAGCGAGGGCTGTGCGGGCCCGTCAATCCGAAGGCCGGGTGGTACGCGCTCCAAATTGCCGGCTATCCGATGTCCCTCGGCGGTGAACAGGCCCGCGTGTTGAACCCTGCGCGGGTCCTGTCTCAGGAGCTGATCGATCGCGGTGAGCCGGTCTTGCGTTGTAGCAGCCGCAAAGACCTGCGCCTGCATGGTCACCACGGCGTCGGATCGTGCGGTCAGGTACCGTTCTATCCTCCAGTAAATGACCCCGAACAACAGGATGACGCAGACCGCGAACATGCTGGCCACCGCAAGCGCCCAGCGAAAAGTGGTCGTACGGGTAAACTCAGGCAGGGGCACGGAGAACGAATCCAACGCCGCGGACATTATGGATCATCGGCGGTTCGTGCGACTCGTCGACCTTGTGCCGCAGCCGGCCCATATGCACGTCGACAAGATTGGTCTGGGGAACAAACTTGTACTTCCACACCTCCTCGAGGAGCATCGCGCGCGTAAGGACCTGGTCCTTGCGACGCATCATGTATTCGAGCAGGCGAAACTCGCGCGGCAACAGATCGATGGAGCGATCGCCGCGCCTGACCGTGCGCCCGATAAGATCGAGCTCGAGCGGTCCCACTCGCAGTTTCGTCGTTCGGGTATCGGCCGGACGCCGCAGCAATGCTTCCACTCTTGCCATCAGCTCGACAAGCTCGAACGGCTTGGTCAGATAGTCGTCGCCGCCCGCGCGTAATCCCCGCACGCGATCGTCAACGGCTCCCAGCGCGCTCAGGACCAGGACTGGAGTGCGCACCTGGTCCTGCCTCAGCGCTTCGACGATCGTGAGACCATCCATTCCCGGCAACAGCCGATCGACGATCATCGCATCGGGATCGCCGGATCTGGCCTTGTCGAGCCCTTCGATTCCGGTCGCGGCCCAGTCAACCTCGAACCCACGGTCGACGAGCTCAGCTATGATCTCGTCCGCCGTCTCGCGGTCGTCTTCGATGAGCAAGAGCTTGGCCATCATCGTCTCCCGGTCCAGCATGGCATAATCCTGATCCGTTGGGGAGTTCCGGGCCGTCAAAACGATACTCGGACGACGCGCTGACCGGATGCCGGGGGAGAGCATCGGGCAGCGCGTCGTCCGTTCAGCGGCTGCTTTCATAACCGCGCGGGAGGGGGGCACGCGGTGATGCCGCTGTAACTTGTTCCCGCCGATATGCCGGTCGGATTGCTTTCGGCGGCACCATGAACGTAGCCACCTCATCCCGGACGCGCCATTAAACAGCGCTTCAGGAAACTAAATTCGATTTTAGAGATCGCGGCGGACGCCGTATTCACGATCCCCACGGGATAGAGCCGTCAATCGAACGGCACGAAGTCACGAGCAAGCGCCCGGCTCGGTGTCGCCGATGCCTGCGTCTTCCTGAATGGGAATTTAGCGTTCTGAAATGCAATTTAATGGCGCGCAGAAATCGCGGCTCCATTTGTCACGGTGTCGCCGAAGCTTTCACTGGCGACTTGGCTGAGACCAAACGTCTCGGCCGTCAGATGCCAAAGAGGAGATTGATCATGACCAGCAAGACCACCATCGCCGCGATCGCCGCCTTCATCACCGTCGTCGCGGGCCCGGCTTTCGCCGGTGACCAGAACGTCAATACGCTGCTGCGCGACAGCGGCCGCTACGTTTCGCAAGTGAACGAGCCGGCCGCCCACTTCACGTCGCATCCTCGCGCGTCGGAAATTTCGGCCCAGGCGGATGACTTCCAGCTGCAGGGACGCTGAGCACGGTTTGTCTGCCGTCGGGACGGCCGGTTCAACCCCGGCCGCTTCCCGCGGGACCTCGCCTTGCGCATTCGGACTACTGCAAGAGCCGCCACGAGAACGTCATGACCAACACAAACAACAAAAGACCGAGCCTGAGGGCCGCCCTTGCCAGGATGTCGCGGACGTTCCTGCGGAAGGTTTGCGATCCCTACCGGCCCGAACTGCATTATATGCGCGGACCCGGACCAAAATGGCACGCCAGGCACGGCATGGCGGAGCAAGCCGCCGTGCTGGCCCTGCCAAGGGTTCGGCCCGACCGGCGCCACCGCGCTCCTGTTTCTCGCGACCAGGACGTCGGCGTCGTCATAGCGTTCCGTGCCAGAAGCCTGCACGCAGGGCAAATCGGTTGAAGCCGAATTTGGCGGAGCGGCCGGTCCAAGAAAAGCCCCGGCACACCGCCGGGGCTTTCTCTTTCGCGCGCCTAAAGACTGTCGCGAATTTACAGCTCTCTAACATCAGAGGCGCGAACCGCGCGGGAGGTCGCCGTGGCGCTCTCCTCGTGAAGCACCAGCAGATGTCATACCGTCGGCGAGCAGCATGAACTGAAAGACGGCGCCCTCGGGTTTGTTCGGGGCAACCCACAACCGGCCATCATGGGCCTCGATGATCGAACGGCAGATCGGCAGCCCCATCCCCATGCCGCCCGATTTCGTCGTGAACAGCGGATTGAATATCTGCTCGAGCTCTTGCGAGCCGATTCCTGTTCCAGTGTCCGCCACCGATACGACTACATCGCCGCCGTCGTCGACCTCGGACCTCACGCGCAGGACCCGCGCGCCATCCTTGGCCGCCATTGAATCGATCGCGTTCGTGATCAAGTTCAGAAGCACTTGCTGCAGTTGGATTCGGTCTCCTCTGACCGGCGGTACCTGTGCATTCGGCTCGGCTTGGACCAGTATCCGGTGCCTCTGCAGATCGCCGCGCGTCAAGGCGAGGGCTTCCTCGATGAAGTCGTTGATGTAGAGCGAAGTTCTGTTCCGGGCATCCTTCTTGAAGACCGCCCGAATGCTTCCGATCACCGCTGACGCGCGTTCGCCATCCGCGACGATCCGCTTGAATGCCGTCTTCGCTTTGTCGAGATCGGGCGCCGAGCGATCAAGCCAGCGCAAGCCCGCACCGGCACTCGTTATCATCCCGGACAGTGGCTGGTTGACCTCGTGAGCAATCGTGGCCGCGACTGCGTCCCCGGTCAGCAGCCGCGCCTCGCGCTCGCGGCGTTGGGCGTGGACCGCGCGGAGCAGCTGCGCGTAAAGAATCGTAATCTCGTACAGCAAGACAAACAGGAGGAGACTGCCGGACACGAGCCCGAAGACCCGGCCGGCATACCAGCCGAAGCTGAAGCGGGCCGGAATGGGAAATGCGATCAAAGAGATCTCTATCATGTACGCGCACATCACCACCATCAGCCACAGATCGAGCACTGAACGCCCCCGGACCCGGAGCGTAATGAACGCAAGGACGCACAACAGAACTAGACAGCCGGCAATATAAAGCCAGACGGTGGAAAAATGGACCGGATCGAGATTGATGGGGGGCAATAGCGCATCTCCCGCTGTGACAATAAATACCGCTGCACACACGACGGCCGTGGTCATGGCAACACTCAAAAGAATGGCCGCACCTGCGGAGCCCCGCCACAGCCCCTTGGCCGGATCGGCATCTTTCAATAGGGCATAGGCGATGACGAACGTGGCAAAACCGCCATGCCACAGAGTATAGAGCCAGCTTGTGCTCTGCAGCCCAGCGCCAAGCAGGCCACCTGGCGTGAAGACGCCCGGAAAGGTCAGCATCCACGGGATCACGATGAGCGCAGTGAAGAGATATCCACTCGCGATCACGAGAAGCGCACGCGAACGCAGGATGGAGAACTGGGCAAACAGCAGGACCGCAGTGATCGAATCGATCACGAGCATCGCCGTGGCATAAGCAGGGACGAAGGCGTCGACCCGCCCCAGCTGGATGGTCGAGAGCGGCCCCTCTGTGATTAAAAAGGCGAACAGCAAGGCGAGCACGACGGCAAGGGCAAGCCGTTTCTGTGCCCGACCGGGCGACAAGCTCGAGAGGATGAAATGCTGTTCCTCCGAGACAACGGCGGCTGTGTTCACCATCGGAGCGACTCTTCGCAGCGGCTGGAACGCGCGGCACGAAGCTCGTACGGCTTCGCCACTCTCATCACACGCTGCCCCGGTTCGCCGCCATCTCCGCCCATTGGGCCGGCTGACGACGAGCAAGCAAGAAGCGCGGATTGTGAAAGAGCTGGACTGGCAGGAGTCCTGCGGCGGCGCATGTGATCGCGCCAGCGACCGACTTCAGAACACTTGTTTCGGTCCATCGTTCCGGCTCTCCCCGGCCCGATTGGTCACGCAACGTAAAATCAGTCTATCTGATTTACGCGTGGAGATCGATGTCCGGTCGGGGTCAAAACCGACAAGGAGTAAATGAGGTGGCGGTCCCGAGAGGACTCGAACTTCTGACCTTCGGTTTTAGAAAACCGCTGCTCTATCCGGCTGAGCTACGAGACCGTTTTGAATCACGCGGTCGTCAGGAGACGCAATTCCTGTCCGGCTTCTTTGTCTCCGGAGAACTCATCGGAGCAGGATGGTAGGCGCAATAACGCAGTGCGCCGCACGCCATGCTCTCAAAAAAACATTTTATTCTTGCGGACTGGCCAGGCCGCCGTAAAATGGTGAAATGCGACACGGCGAATTGCGCCCGGGAGCCGGAAGGCCGTCCGGGTTTTTGTTGGGGAGCGATGGCGCGCGCAGGCCGCCGGCGTGGCGGAGCGGCGGCGCGATCCAGAACACTATCGCTCTGGTTGTATGGAGCCTTTGGCGGGACAGAAATACCGTCGTGCATCGCTGCGGCGGCTGCTTGCAGATTCGTTGCTGATTCGTTGCTGATGCAAGGGCCGCGGAGCGCGATTTTTGACTCGCCAAAAGGTTGTAGGCCTAAAAAGGTCCGAGTCATACACAGACTGAAGCGAGTTTGTGCGGCGCTGCCAGGGACCAGATTACGATCGCGCGATCGTCGTCTTTCGCGCGGAGCCGCTGTCCTTCGAGGCTCGCTCGCTACGCTCGCGCACACATCAGGATGACGCCGGGTTTCGTGTCTCACCACAGGGGTGCAGTCCAAAGGGTCCCATTGTTTTTCGATTGATATCAACAATGGACCCAAACCCGCGGACCTCGCGAGCCATGCGCTCGGCCCTTTTTATTTTGAAGGAGCACGACGCGCAGCACCGCCGAATGAGTTGCAGGCGCGCCGGAGCACACGCGCGCCTGCAGATTCCCTGCTGTTTGCAGGGAACACGCCCTGGATTGGTGCCTCCATACCGACCTGTTCGCGCCAATCTCAGGAATTTCACGAAGACCCTTGATGCCACGAACTCCGAGGAGCGCCTCACGCGGCTGGAGAAAATCGCCGAGGAGCGCGAGGCAAAAGGAAAAACATGATCGGGCGTCGAAGGTTAATCCTGCCAGTCGGACATGCTAAGCGTCGAGCGCTTCGAGCGTCGCCAGCAGCTTGTCGGGCGTGGCGGGAATGTCGCGGATGCGAGCGCCGGTTGCGTTATGGATGGCATTGATGACCGCAGCGCCCGCTCCGCAGATTCCAAGCTCGCCGATGCCCTTGCTGCCCAGCGGACCGCCGTGCGGATCGGCCTCGTCCAGAAACACGACGTCCAACGCGCCGACGTCGGCATTCACAGCGACATGATAGCTCGCCAGATCCTGGTTGATGAATGACCCATAGCGCAGGTCAACGTGGTTCTCCTCAATCAGCGCCGATCCGATGCCCCACGTCATGCCGCCGATCATCTGCGAGCGCGCGGTTTTTGCATTGAGGATAAGGCCGGCCGCGAACACGCCGAGCATGCGGCGAACACGCACCTCGCCGGTGTCGCGATGCACCGCCGCTTCCACGAAATGGGCGCCGAAGCCGGCATGCGCGTATGCGTTGTCCTGGTCGGCGGGCGTGACCGATCCCTCGGCTTCCGTGATCCCCATTGCGAGGCCGGCCTTGAGCTTCCGACAGGCGGCAAGAACCGCGGCGCCCGACGTCCCCGATCCAAAGGAGCCGCCCGAGCCGGCGGTGGGTGGAAAGCGGGTATCGCCCATGCGGACGGTGACGCGATCGACCGGCACCTCCATCGCCTCGGCGGCAACCTGCGTGAGGATCGTATAGGTGCCGGTGCCGATATCGGTCATCGCCAGCTCCACGGTCAGCCGGCCATTGCTCTCCAGGCGCGCACGCGCGCTCGCGCTCCGCAGCACGTCGCCGCGGATCGCGGAGGCGACACCGAGACCGATGAGCCAGCGCCCGTCGCGCACGCTGGCCGGCTTTGCAACGCGTCTGTCCCAACCGAAGCGGGCGGCGCCCTCGCGCAACGCTTCGGCGAGATGGCGCGAGGAGAACGGCTTCTTTCGCTCGGGGTCGGTCTGGGTATCATTGCGCAGGCGCAACTCCACCGGATCGAGAGCGAGCGCGTCGGCCAGCTCGTCCAGCGCGCATTCGAGCGCCAGCACGCCGATCGCGTCGCCGGGGGCGCGCATCGAATCCGACCGCGGCAAATCGAGCTTCGCGAGGCGATGCCGGGTCAGGCGGTTGGGTGCGGCATAGAGCATCCGGGCCGCTCCGCACACCGGCTCGGTGAAATGGTCGAAGCGCGCGGATTGCACGAGCACGTCCTGGCCATAGGCGGTCAGCCGGCCGGCCCGGTCTGCGCCGAGCCGCAGACGCTGCTCGGATGCGGTGCGATGGGTGGTCAAGTGAAAGACCTGAGGGCGGGTCATCGCCACTTTCACAGGCCGGCGAACGATGCGGGCACCGATCGCCGCGAGCGTCGCGTCGACATAGAACGGCAACTTGTTGCCGAAGCCGCCTCCGACGTAGCGGGTGATGACGCGGACATTCTGCTTGGGAATGTTGAACGTCCGGGCGAGGCCTTCCTGCGGGCTGGTCGTCAGCTGCGCCGCCGTATGCACCGTCAACAATGGACCGTCCCACACCGCCATCGTCGCATGCGGCTCCATGGGGGCCTGGTTCTGATAGGGCGTGGTGTAGAGCGCCTCGATCTTCACCGGCGCGGTGGCGAACGCGACTTCGAAATCGCCGACGGAACTGTCGGCGGGCCCGCCGTCGCTGATGTGGCCTGGGTTTTCGGCCGTCGGTCCCGCTGCGCGCAGGTCATACTCGCCGGGCAACGGCTCGTAACCGACGCGAACCAGTGCGGCGGCGGCAGTGGCTTGCTCGAATGTCTCGGCGACCACGAACGCCACGGGGAAGCCGAAATAACGCACCTCATCGGTATCGAGCGCGGGCTCTGCGCGGGCAAAGCGGTCCGGCAGATCGACCGGGCCCCACGGGGTTTGCGACGGCGCATTGTCTTTGGTCAGCACGAGCAGCACGCCGGGAGCGCGCTCGGCGTCCTGTGCGTCGACCGCAACGACGCGTCCCTTGGCGACCGCTGCAGGAACGATGACGCCGTAAGCGGCGCCGCCCTGCGTCGCGTATTCAAACGCATAGGTGGCTCTTCCGGTCACCTTCAGCTGCCCATCGACGCGGTCGAGAGGGAGCCCAATCGGATCGGCGAGCTTGCCTTCGGCCATTGTCTCTTCTCCTCAGATGACGCCGGTCGCGTCGGCCAGCGCGGCGCGCAAGGTCCGGCGGGCGAGCGGAATCTTGAAATCGTTCTGGCCATGCCCGCGCGCATCCCTGAGTGCAGCGCGCCCGGCAGCGTCGAAGGACGCAAGCGTCACGGTGGCGCCGACGAGCGTCGCCTCGGCCTCCGCCGATCGCCAAGGCTTGTAGGAGATGCCTCCGAATGCGACGCGCGCGGCGCGCACCCGGTCGTCTTCGCGCGCCA
>Ga0075434_100003976_pt1 | contig 13241 bp, 13 predicted proteins | sample RhiMethybrSRZTD3_FD_75298 | JGI IMG/M metagenome (GOLD analysis project Ga0075434, IMG submission 75298) | Populus rhizosphere microbial communities from Tennessee, USA - Rhizosphere MetaG P. TD hybrid SRZTD3 | ecosystem: Host-associated > Plants > Roots > Rhizosphere > Soil | place: USA... | reverse complement strand
GGATCGAGGTTTCCTTCATTGGCTTGAAAGTAATTGCACTCGTGAAAGATTTTCGTGACCAGCACGTGCCCGGTTGGCGCGAGGAACGGCTCGTAGGCGGGAAACAGCGGCGGTTCGCCGGGTCCCATGTAGGCGAAAACAATTCCAGCGTGCTCTTCGCAGGGATACGCGATCTGGTGCACTTTTTCGCAGAAGCGCTTTTCCGGAGGTTCGCAGGGTTGCTCGAGACAACGGCCATGCCGATCATAAAGCCATCCGTGGTAGAGACAACGCAACCCGCCGTTCTCCACCCGACCGTAGCTCAAGTCCGCGCGTCGATGAGCGCAGTGGAGGCCCAACAGTCCGAGTTGCCCGGCATCATCGCGGAAGAGCACGAGATCTTCACTCATGATCTTCACCGGCAGTGGCGCCCCGTCTGCTCCCAACTCTTCCGATAGCGCTACCGGCTGCCAGTACCGTCGCATGAAATCTCCGCCGGGAGTGCCAGGACCGGTTTTGGTAATTAGCTCGTTTTCTTCTTGGGACAGCATAAATTCGATTTTAGATCCTTCGACTTCGCTCAGGACAAGTTTTGGATTTTCGATCACTCGACTGAGTTTATCCTGGGCGCAGTCGAAGGGCTCAGGACCAATTTTTTAATTGTTCTATGGCCTCTGGTTCTTTTATCATTGTGCCGAGTCGGCGACAATCCGACATAAAATGCGAGCGACGGCTACACGAAAACAATTTGTGATCAGCGCTTGCACGCGATCGCGGAATTCATTTATAGAACACGATGAAAGTTGGGAGGTGTTACATGGCCAGTAGTTGGCAGTCCGTCAGAGTCGATCAAAGCGAGATGCCGCTTTATGCCAGCTTACCCGAAAGCGGCGGGCCGGTTCCGGGCATCGTGGTTGTGCACGGGCAATCAGGGTTGGAGAATTTTATCAAAGACACAACGCATATGTTTGCGCTTCAAGGTTATGCCGCCGTCGCGCCGAATCTTTATCATCGCGACAGTAAGGATTGTAAGGACGACAATCCGACGCGTAAGGCGCGTCTTCGCGATCCGTCGATCATTAAAGATATCGAAGGGACGATTGGCTTTCTGAAAAACCATCCGCGAGTCGATAGCGGAAAGCTGGGGATTGTCGGTTTCTCCATGGGCGGGCGCCTGGTTTACCTCATGTCGGCGGCCAGCAAAGATCTGAAAGCAGGCGTGATGTTTTATGGTAGCGGCACGATGGTGCCCTTTGGCGAGGGGCCGACGCCGTTCGATCGCACCCGCGAGGTCAACTGTCCGATCCAGGGTCATTTCGGCGAGGAAGACAAGAATCCCTCACCCCATGACATGCGCAAGCTCGACACCGAGCTAAGCAAGTTCGGCAAGGAGCATGAGTTTCACAGCTATGCCGGCGCCGCTCATGCATTCTGCAATACCGGTTCGTCGAACTATAGGCCGCACGCGGCGGCGCTCTCGTGGCCCAAGGCGATGGAATTCTTTAGCCGGCATTTGGTCAGCCGATGAACCGGCACCCCGCTGACCTTTTCGTGGTCATAGCGCTTTGCTGCTTTGGGCCTCCGCTGATTGCGCTCGTGCATCATAGGCGGCGAGTTCCGCGAAGCACGTGTCACCGCAGACTCAGCACCTCTATGTGCCTGCGCCGCCGCTCGCAAGTTAATCCAAAACATTGCCAAGCCCGAATCTTACCGCACGCATGATTTGTAGTAGTCTGCGGCAAACGACTCACCCATAGAGTTTTCGCTATCCCAGGGTAGGGAAGAAACTACCCTTTGGGTCCATCGCATCTCGCTTGAGATCCCGCCCGCTCAAAATTCTTTCGTTCACTCGGCACGTTATTTCGTAGACCCATCACCGGCCCTGCGCGGCACGCCGGTTGCGCTACGAAAATCTGCATCTCCCAGAAACGAAAATGATGGTGTCTGGCCATCGCCCATTTGGACTCACTGGGTGGGGCCGCTGCCATTAGTCGCGTGGAGGTGATGTTGATTGTTTCTATGCGTTCGGCTCCTCGAGGGCAAATTGAGAGGAGGTGGTACCTTTATGATTTGAAGAAATTCATACTTTTACCCTATCGGATATCTGCAAAAGTCTCTAGGCAGGCTCACTAGCCTAAAGGAGCATGTATGAGATTCGAAAACTTGACACCAAATCGTATCAAGACGAGGCACACGTTGGTAGCGCGTCATCTCGCGTGGCACACATCGATCTCTCGCAGGACGTTCCTCAGGGCTGGGGTTGGTGCGTCCGCGATCGGCGCGGCACTCGGCGCGGGGCTCTTACGTCCCGTAGCCGCCTCGGCCGCTCCCGGGATCGGCAACGTGCTGCCAATCCCCAGCACTCTGGAGCCTTTCCCTGGCGTAGAGGCTCACTTGCAGGCACCGCCTTTCACTGGAGTGAATACCGACCCCTCGACCGTCTGGAACTTCGAGGGCGCTTCAGGCATCGCTTTCATCGACACTTCGGTCACGCGTACGCACAGAAAGACCGGCGAAGACCAGGTCCTGCCCTCGACAATGAACCACATGACGTTCATGCAGGGCATCTACGTCGGGCGAGATGGTCACGTGCGGGATGGCACCTTCTCCCTCGTTTGAATTGACATCTACGCCCCTGGAGGGGCGGAGCAGCTGCACGATTTAAACCCCGGGATTACCCAGAATGGCCTGTTTTGGACGGTCGTTCTCGCAGCCGACAATCTCCATGTAGACCTCAGCGCCGGGACAGCCACGCTCGAAGTGGACGCCCTGCACATCAAAGACTACTACACCGTTGAGAACTCATTTTTCGGTAACATTGGGCAACCGACTCCTGCAGTGATGTCTTTCACGGTCGTGTGGAACGCGACTGGTACCGTCAACCATTACGATAACGCGGCCCAGAAGTTCCGGGGCGATTTTAGAGACGCCTTAGGGTATATAGAGTACTCGGGACGCGCTGGCGATTTTGAGTTCCAGTCGGCTCCTCTTGCCAGTTCGACGACCCAAGCCGCGGAGATTGGTCGGGAGAGCAACGGCACGTTCTACTAAGCGGTACTCAGTCTGAAGCTCTGCAGGGGCCCGTTTCATCAGGGCTGAACAAGGGGGTGTACGTTGCCGGGTGACTAATCCGTTCCTGACGCCGGTGAAACGTAGATGGGCACGATTCTCTTTGGTCTATCCGGGCTACATTCCTGCGAGACTTAGGTCGGACCTGCCCGGACTAAATCCCTTGCGTATGTCACGTCTTGCAAGGCGCCTGGGAAGATGGAAGAAGCAGGCTTTCCAAAATAGTTGACAGCAAAGTCGAAGGTTGGGTAGGCTCTTGAACCGATCCAACACCGCGTTTTCTACATCCCTCTCGCGATGATCCGAGCGGCAGTTCTCTTAGAGTAGCTTTAGGAGAACTACGATGAAATGCCTTAGAACAGTTAACGAATCAGAATCCGCAAGGTACCGAACTGGGCCAAGTCGAGAAGTCGGGCCTAATTTGCCCGGAGATTCAAATGGCGCGTCGAGCGAACTCGCCGACGCTCTAGTTGCTGATCAACTCCGCGTACGCCGATGAATTGATCAATCGCCGAACGGCGCGTCCGTAGCGAGTGAGGAGACATATACGAAGCCAAAAAGGTCTGCTCCTGCACTTGGCATTTTGCTCTTTGCGCTTTGCGTGTCAGCTGAAGCGCAGCAGCCAAGGAAAATTTCTCGGTTAGGTTATCTGACCGCGGGAGACCCATTTAGCAGGCGTGATCGTGTTGAGGCGTTACGCCAGGGCCTGAGAGAGCTCGGGTACGTAGAGGGGAAAAATATTACGATCGAGTATAGATACGCGCAGGGCCGGTCCGATCGCTTACCCGAGTTGGCACGGGAACTCGTTCGTCTAAACGTCGAGATTATTTTTGCGGGAGGAGCGCCAGCCACCGAGGCCGCTAAGAACGCGACGTCGATGCTACCGATAGTTAGCACCAGTGATGATCCAGTTGGCCGTGGATTTGTCGCGGGTTTACCGCGACCTGGTGGAAATATTACGGGGGTGACGAATCTTACGATCGAGCTGGCGGGAAAACGGCTAGAGCTTCTGAAAGAAGTAATTCCTAGGCTCTCACGGGTCGCGGTTCTGTGTAGCCCCGGGCCAGGTTCCGATCTCGGGAGGAGAGAACTCGAACATGCAGCTCAGTTGTCAGGCCTGCAGCTTCAAATCGCAGAGGTTAAACACCGCGACGATTTAGAGCCGGCATTCGCGAAGCTGAAACGGGAGCGCGCTGAGGCTCTCATCACGTTACGAAATCCGCTCATCGCCAACGATTTAGTAAAAACGATTGTTGATTTCGCGGATAAGAACCGCCTGCCAGTAATCTACGATGACAGAAGATTTACGCGACTTGGCGGTCTCATGAGTTATGGAGTCAATCTCGCTGATCTGGACCGTCGTGCCGCAACCTACGTCGATAAGATTTTGAAAGGCGCCAAGCCTGCGGATCTCCCGATACAACGGCCTACGAAATTTGAGCTGGTGATCAATGTGAAGGCCGCTAAGGTTTTGCGGCTCAAGATCCCTGCGCATCTCCTGATGGAAGCGGACCGAGTGATTGAGTGAAAACGTGCAGGTAGAACTCAGCAACGCAGCTGACAGCCGAAACAGGTGACCATGATCCAGTTAATGATCGGTCTCGCTATAGGTAGCATTCTCCTGGCTATTGGGATTCCCGCCGAGGCGCAGCAGCCAGCAAAGATAATCCGGATAGGTTATCTGAGCCCGGGAGATGCTGTCAGCAGGGTTTATCGCGTCGAGGCATTCCGCCAAGGGCTGAAAGAACTTGGATACGTAGAGGGAAAAAATATTTTCATCGAGTATCGCTTCGCAGAGGCCAGGCAGGAGCGGTTACCCGAGTTGGCGCGAGACCTTGTCGCTCTCAAGGTCGACATTATCTTTGCGGGAGGTGGGCCAGCAACTGATGCCGCTAAGAACGCGACGCAGACGATCCCGATTGTAACAAGCAGTCAGGACCCTGTTGAGCAGGGTTTTGTGGCCGGCTTACCGCGATCGGGTGGAAACATTACCGGACTGGCGAATCTTACCTCCGAGCTGGTCGGAAAACGGCTTGAGCTGCTCAAGGAGGTGATGCCGCAGCTATCCCGCGTCGCCGTCCTTTCGACTCCAATAAATAATTTTGTGGTCACAACCTGGAAAAGAACCGAGGTTGCCGCTCAATCCCTAGGCGTGCAGCTCCAGATCGCAGAGGTACGAGATCGAGACGATTTAGAGCCCGCATTCGCAGTTATAAAAAGACAGCGTGCTGAGGCCCTGTTCATGCTACGGAGCCCCATCGTTAATGATCTGACAAAGCAGATCGCTAATCTTGCGCTCAAGAGCCGGCTACCGGCCATCTACGATGAGAAAAGATTTCCGCAGCTTGGTGGCCTCATGAGTTATGGAACCGATTTGGCTGATCTGGACCGGCGCGCGGGCGTGCTCGTAGGGAAGATCCTGAAAGGCGACAAACCGGCTGATCTACCCGTAGAGCAACCGACGAAGTTCAAGCTGGTGATCAACCTCAAGACAGCCAAAGCCCTGCGGGTCAACATTCCTGCTCATCTACTCATGGAGGCCGATGCGGTGATTGAATGAGAGAATTTTGTATTCCGATTTTGGATTTTGGATTGCTGCAGAAATGTACCATCCCCCTGCATACGAGATCGCTTTCGGCGAAAGCAACTAGCGGCGAAGTATGGTTGCCGGAATCCAAAATGTAAAAGCTGGGCTGAGCACGGCCGAAGCCTCGAAAATCCAAAATAACATCAGCTGGAATCGCGGCCGGCTGGTGCGCCACTACTTTCTGATCTCCCTTGTTCTGATCAACGGCGGCCTCATCACCAGCGGGCTCAGCGAGCTCTACTTTCGGTATCAGGAGAGCTCCGCAGAACTGGTCCGGCTACAACAGGAGATCACTTCAGGTGCCGCCTGGAAGATCGAGCAATTTGTCGAAGAGATCGAGCGCACCACACGGGGAGCCACCAAAAGCCGTGAAATTACGGAAAAAGGGTTGTCGCCGGGTTATCAATTCGAGTTGAGGCGGCTCCTCGTTATCGCCCCAGCGATCAGCGAGGCAGTCGCCGTCGATAGCGATGGGACCTCTCGAGTTACCGCGTCGCGTTTTCCGCGCGTTCTACCTGGAGCGACGAAAACGGACGCTGGCGTGCCGGTGCTTCAGGCGGTCAAGGACGGAAAATCGTATTTCGGTACGATTTACTTTCATCGCGATTCCGAGCCTTATATGACAATTGCCGTTCCCATCGAGCGATACGCGGGACGGCTGATCGGCGCGCTCCAAGTCCAAGTCAATCTGAAATACGTTTGGGACCTGCTATCGAAGTTGAGAGTCGGAGCCAAAGGCTACGCTTACGCCGTCGCGCAGAATGGCGATCTCATCGCGCATCCCGAGATTGAGCTTGTACTACAGCGCCTTAATGTAGCGGACCTCGATCAAGTGAGATCAGCGTTCAAAGCACCGGCGAACGCACAACGTCCAACATGGACGATCGCGAAGAATCTCCAGGGTCGAAAAGTGTTTAGTTCCTGGTCCCCTCTCCCGACCCTTGGCGCCATGGTGTTCGTCGAGCGACCCGTCGAGGAAGTCTATGGGCCGCTGTATGCCTCCTTGATTAGAACTTCCGGACTCCTCCTGGTCGGCCTTTGCATGTCGCTTGTCGCAGCTCTGTTTGTTGCCCGGCGGGTTGTGCGCCCGCTGGAAGCACTGCGAAACGGCGTCGAGCGCATTGGAAGCGGCGACATGAATTTACGGCTGGAGCTGAAAACCGGTGATGAGATTGAAGTGCTTGCGAAAGAGTTCAACAAGATGACCGAGAACTTGCGCGAAGCCTACAGTGGATTGGAGAAAAAGGTTGAGCAGAGAACGCGTCAACTTTCGCTCGCTAACAATACATTAAAAGAACTGGATCGGCTGAAGTCGGACTTCGTCTCCAATGTTTCTCATGAGCTGAGGACTCCGCTCACCGCAATCAAAGGCGCGGTCGATCTTGTCCTGCGCGAGGTGACGGGACCGCTTACGGAAAAGCAGATCCATTATCTCACTCGGGTGAAGTCCAATACGCAGCAGCTCGCCGCAATGATCAACGACGTGTTGGACCTTGCGAAAATAGAGGAAGGCAGGATTGAGCTTAAATCTGCGCGCGCCTCGCTTGCTGGCCTTGTGCATGAGGTGGTGGACACGTTACGCCCTATGGCGGCGGAGAAAAATATTGTCATTGACGCCGGCGCTTTTGAGCCGTTAGTCCTCGTTTGGGCGGATCGAGATAAGGTTACCCAGGTGCTGATGAACCTGGTCGGCAATGCGATCAAGTTTACACCGTCTGAAGGCAAAGTGACGGTGGCGGCAAAAAGCGGCCCTGATTGGGTCCAGGTCTCGATTTGCGATACCGGCGCGGGGATTCCATCGGACGAGCGCGTCAAAATTTTCGAGAAGTTTTATCAATGCCCTGGTGATGGAGGACAGAAACCTCGGGGGACCGGTCTTGGACTAGCAATAGCGAAAACCCTTGTGGAATTGCATGGCGGAGAGATTTGGGTCGATTCCGAGCCGGGTTGTGGCAGCACTTTTTACTTTACCCTACCAAGCGTACCGCTCGGAGAAACTAAATCGCCGGCGCATACACAGTAAAAATGATCCATCAGTCATGAAACGTCTCAGCGCATCCGCGCTGGTCGCGGACGATGATCCGGACATCCGGGACATATTGAGCGATACGCTCAATAGCGTCGGCGCCAAGGTCACTACTGTCACAAATGGGCAAGAGTGTTTACAGCGCGTCGAAACCGATATTCCGGATGTGCTTCTCCTCGATATCGAACTGCCGGGCAAAAATGGTCTCGCCGTCCTGAAGGAACTGCGGCGTCGTCAGTCTAATACGACCGTCATCATGATCACCGCTTATGGTTCGATCGATCGCGCCGTTGAAGCGATGAAAGAAGGAGCCTTCGATTTCATCACGAAGCCTTTCGACCTTGACCACATCGTGGTGGTGCTAGAAAAGGCCGTGGAGCGCCAACGGCTCAAGCGAGGCCTAGAGAATTTTAGCCGAGAGACTGGTGAGCGCTATCGGCTGATCGGCGGCGAAAGCCCGAACATGAATGAAGCCATTGAAACCGCGCGGAAGGCCGCGGCCAGCAAATCGACCGTTTTGCTTTTGGGGGAAAGCGGGACGGGCAAGGAAGTCTTTGCGCGGGCGATTCACAACTGGAGTGAGCGAAAAACCGAACCGTTTATAGCCATCAATTGCGTCGGATTGTCGAAAGATCTGTTGGAGAGCGAGCTCTTCGGCCACGAAAGGGGGGCGTTTACCGGAGCGAGCCAGCTCAAGAAAGGCAAGATGGAACTGGCGCATGGCGGCACCGTATTTCTCGACGAGGTCGGCGATGTCTCCGCGGAACTGCAAACCAGGTTGCTACGATTTCTCCAGGAGCGCGAGTTCGAGCGCGTGGGCGGAACGCAACCGATTCCGGTTGACGTACGACTGATCGCGGCGACCAATCAGGAGTTGTTGGCCGCCATCAAAGAAGGACGGTTTCGTGAGGATCTCTATTATCGCCTCAACGTCATTCCAATTCAGCTTCCGCCGCTTAGAGAAAGAAAAGAAGACATTGCTGTGCTGGCAGAATTTTTTTTGCGGCGTTTTGCTGCCGACACCAAGAAAAACTTTTCTGCAATCAGCAAAGAAGCGGAGGCGTGGCTGTTGGCTTACGACTGGCCCGGCAACGTCCGCGAGTTGGCGAATATTATCGAGCGCGCCGTTGTGCTGGGCCAGGGACCCGAACTAACCATTGCGGATCTTTCTCCGCGCGGGGCATCCATGCCGCGTTTAGCGTCCAGTGATGAGTTGTCCTATCGTCATGCTCTCGATGTTGCGAGAGCCGAAGTGATTCGACGCGCTCTTGCTTCCACTCAAGGCAATAGAGCCGCCGCCGCAAGGGTTCTCGGCTTGCATAAGACACACCTGCTGAACCTGATGAAGTCGCTGCGGATCGAATAAAGTAGAAATGGAACGTTCCAAAAATTCCAACAGTTCCAAACGTCACAGCGGTTTGCTCTTTCTGCTTCGCTCAAGCCATCGAAAGACGTTTTGAGCGGTAGCCCTTAATCCCACATAGTGCGAACCAAGGCGGCTTGATGGATCTTCTCGTCTCCGGTGATGAGCGGCAAGCCCGCGACTCTGGCCTGGGCGATGATCAGACGGTCATAAGGGTCTCTGATGCTGGTGAATGTCGCTGCTTCGAGAAGCAGGTCGGTGTCGTTGACGCCTAGATCGAAATTATCCGCTTGGCGTACTGAGACCACAAAGTCACGGAATGGTAACGGAAGGCGAATTCTCCCGATCTCCGAAAGGAGCATCACCTCTTCCAGGACCGTAAACGGCACTATAATGGTTTCTCGGCCGCGTTTTACCGCGTCAAAAACACTCAAAGCTCTCCGGCCGATACGGTTTCTTCGACCCAAGACATGGTAGATGAACGGATGGGTGTCCGTGACGAATGTCATGAAAACTTTTTGATGACAGCATCGATCCGTGACCTGCGTAACTCCCGAATTGCTTCATCGATGTCGCCCACTGCCGTAGCGATCCCTTCAAGGTTCATGATCCGCTTCCCGCGGACAGTCTTCAAATACTTGGACGTGCCTGAGAGTTCCCGATATTTTTCAATGCCAATAATAACCGCGACCGGCTTTTGACGTTTGGAAACGACATAGGTATCGCCACTTTCGGCGACTCGGTCGACTATTTCGCTTAGCTTCGAACGAGCCTGCACGAACGTCATGACTTTTTCTTTCGCCATCGCTTGACTCCTTGTGTACACTTCGAGTGTACATTAAGGCGTTAAGGCGGGTCAAACCAGATTCGGCTGAAATCCAGTCGCGCCGGCTTTCTGCTGCTCTGGTGTGGGAACGTTCGGAGAGAGGCTCGGATAGCGGGCTTATGAAGACGAAAATAGGAGGTTAAAATGCCTGAACGATTTGAGGGGTGAAACCGTTCAGGCATTGCGCTGAGGTTGCTAATTACTTCGCGGTGTCGGGCACGCCCGGCGGCCGGGTCTTGTCGTCGTAGTATTCCTGATTAAAATCCGGCTTGCGGCGTTGTGTAAACGCCGCGGATCCTTCGTCGTAGTCTTTGCTCTGGCGCAAATGGGCGTAGAACTCGCGATGAGTCTCAAAGCCCTTTTCCCAGCCCTGCAGTTCGTAGAGAAACTTGTCTTCGATGAATTCTACCGTATGCGCTGCGATCAATCGTCCGTTGCGATTAATCGTCGTCGCGAGCTCGATGCAATCATCCATCAGTTTGTTGGGCTCGCAGATTTTCTGCACGAGTCCCAGACGAAACGCCGTATCGGCATCGATCATCTGGCCGGTGAGCGCAAACCAATACGCCCAGCCGGAGGGAATTTGACCGACATAACTCGGCCAAGCGGCCATGTGCGACCAGCGTACTTCGGAGCAGCCGAACTTCGATGACGGCACACAGTAGCGGATGTGGCAGGCTAGCGACAGGCCGAAGCCGCCACCCACGGCGTAACCGTTGATCGCGGCAATAATCGGTTTGTGCATCTGGAGCATGCGGGTATTGGAATAAGGCCTTGCGCCCATGCGCGGCCCTTTCATTTCACCTTTCGCGAACGCGAGATTCTCTTTCAAATCACCGCCGGCGCAGAAAGCGTCGCCGCTGCCGGTGAGAATGACACTCCAGACGTCATCATCGGCTTTGGCTTTTTGCCAAGATTCGTCGAGCGCCCAGTAAAGGTCGCGGCTGATGGCGTTTTTTTTCTCCGGACGGTTGAGCCGAATAATGGCGATGTGGGGATCGCGTTTCTCAAATATGCATAGAGGTTGCGGTTCGGTCATGAGTCCTCCTTTGATTCGCTTGTGATCAGTTATTGGTTGTCGGTTGAAATTGAAAATTCACTCCTGCCTGATTTTTCTGGTAACGATTACCGGCAACTGAGAACTGCTAATACAGTACTTTCTCTTCGTCTAGCTTTTTGATCTCATCATCGCTCAGGCCGAGCAGGTTCCGTGCAATCGCATGCGTGTGCTCGCCCATCAGGGGCGCTACACCGCGCACTTTTCCCGGTGTCTCAGACAATCGCACCGGCACATTTTCCGTGACGACTTCACCGGCTTCGGGTTCGTTTAAACGCACCAGATATCCCGTCGCTGCGTACTGCCGATCGCGTTTGAATTGATCTTCGACGTCCTGGACCACGGCTGCGCAAACACCAATCGCCTGTAATCGTTCCATCACCTCGTAAGGGTCATATTGCAGAGTCCAACGCGTTACCCACTTGTCCAGCTCGTCCTTGTGGCGCACCCGCTGAAGGTGAGTGGCAAAATTCTCGCTGCGTTTGAGCCCCGATTGTTCCAAAAGGCCGGCGAACCGTTGCCATTCTTCTTCGCTGTACACCGCAATGACGCACCACCGGTCATCGCCTTTGCACTGATACGGACCGTACGGCGCGGCAATCAAACTGCGATTGCCCTCGGGCTTGGGCTCTCGTTTGTTCACTGTATATTCCAGATATTTCGGTCCGAGCAGGGATGCACCGATTTCCTGCTGGGCGCTGTCGATCCACTGGCCGAATCCGGATTTCTTGCGTTGGATCAACGCGCAGACAACGCCGAACGCGCCGGTGACGCCGCCCATAAAATCGGGATGCTGCGTGCGCGGCTCCGCAGTGGCCGTGGTGGCGTTCGAATAATTCCATAAATAGGTGGTGCCCATCGTGTTGCCGACGTTCGGACCGTAGGTTAGGTCTGCCGCGTGCGGTCCTGTGCAGCCCATGCCTTTGACGCGAATCAGAATCATCTGCGGATTGATCTCTTTGAGCTGCGGCCAGTCCAAGCCCCATTTCTCCAAAATGCCGAGTCCGAAGTTCTCGACGAGCACGTCCGATTTTTTTACCAGCTCGCGCACAAGCTCCCGGCCCTTGGGAGTTTGCATATTGACCGTGAACGATTTCTTGCCGCGCTGAAGCTTCATGAAATCGGGTTTCTTGTTCCAGAGCTTCGGGTCTTCGCCGCGGTGGCCATCGCCGCGCAGCCGCGTTTCGCAGCGGATGACCTCGGCGCCGAACTCGCAGAGCACTCGCGCCACGGTCGGACCGGCCGCGCCGGTGGTGAGCTCAATCACGCGAATCCCGTCTAATGGTAGTTGCGGCATTAAAGGTTCCTTTCACCACGAAGACGCGAAGGCCACGAAGATCGGATTAGGACAATACAAAACGTTTGATTCCTCTTTTAAGGATGGGCACATTGAAATTCATCAGTAACCCCAAGTTCACCTTGGCCAGTTTCATATATGTTAAAATCTGTGCCTCGTGAATTTTTAGTAATTGTTCAATGCTCTTAAGTTCCACAATCAGTTGGTTATCAATCAGCAAATCGATTCGATATCCACAACTCAACGGCATACCTTTATAGTTTATGGGTAGGTCAACTTGAATCTGAAAAGGAATTTGCAATCGACTGAGTTCCGCAGCCAAGCACTGTTCATACGTGGATTCGAGCAGTCCGGGGCCAAGCTCACGGTGAACTTCGATAGCACAGCCGATGACCTTTGTTAGACAACGAGTCAAAAATCACATCCCACTTTACTTTTTCTTCGTGTGCTTCGCGTCTTCGTGGTGAATCCCACAGGCGTTTTCTTCAGATGACTCCTTCGGCGCGCAATGCGACAAGATCGTCACTGGTCATGCCGAGCTCTTCGAGGTAAATCTCCTCGTTATGCTCACCCAGCAGCGGTGCCGGACGGTAGATCGCGCCGGGAGTCTCCATCAAGCGCGGCACGACGCCGAACTGCTGGTATTTGCCAATGACCGGGTGCTCCAGTTCGGTGAAAAGGCCGCGTGCTTTCGTCTGCGGCATCTCCACGAATTCACCCGCGGTGTTGATCGGTGTCACCGCGATACGCCGTTTCTGACCTTCGTCGTACAACTCCTCTTTGGTATGCCTTGCACAAAACTCGGCGATCGCTTTGGTTACGATATCGGGGTGTTTGCGCCGGTAAGCCATTTTCTCGAACTCCGGACCGGAAATTTCGGGCGGACGGCCCATCCAGTCGACTAACCGGCGCCATTGCTCGACGGGAATAATGAAGATACGAGCGTAGCCGTTCTTTGTGCGATACGGGTCGTACAAGTCAGTCTCCTCGCCCTTGCGCGACGCGCGCGCGGGTTTTTCGCCGGTGTAGCCGTAATT
>Ga0075434_100003975_pt1 | contig 13242 bp, 15 predicted proteins | sample RhiMethybrSRZTD3_FD_75298 | JGI IMG/M metagenome (GOLD analysis project Ga0075434, IMG submission 75298) | Populus rhizosphere microbial communities from Tennessee, USA - Rhizosphere MetaG P. TD hybrid SRZTD3 | ecosystem: Host-associated > Plants > Roots > Rhizosphere > Soil | place: USA... | reverse complement strand
TATTCCGGAGTCGAGAGTTCTCGATCTTTACGCCGGTTCGGGAGCGCTTGGTCTGGAGGCGCTCTCTCGCGGCGCCTCGTCAGCCGATTTTGTGGAGAAGGATCCAAGGAGCCTGCGTGCGCTGCAGGATAACATCGAATCGCTCGGCGCGAAGGAACTGTCGACTGTCCATCGAAAGTCGGCGCTAATGTTCGCGACGGCTCTCGAGCCCACTGCGTACGACATCGTTTTTGCCGACCCGCCTTATGCTACCGGCGACGCGCTGCGGTTGGCGGAACGCTGGAAAGAAGTACCTTTTAGCCGCGTGTTGAGCATCGAACATTCGATCAAGGATGCGATGCCGGACGGCGGCGACACGCGCAAATACGGCTCGACCGCAATCACCTTCTATCGCAGCGAGGAGTGACGTGGCAACGACCGCCATCTACGCAGGCAGCTTCGATCCGATTACTCGCGGACACGAGGACCTCATCCGCCGCAGCTGTGAGTTTGTCGATCATCTGGTCGTCGCCGTTGCCGTCAACTCATCCAAAAAAGCGCTGTTCACGACCGAAGAGCGCGTACAGCTGATTCGCGCGGTGACGTCCGACAACAAATGCGTCGAGGCGACGCAGTTCGAAGGGCTGCTTGTTGATTTCGCAAAGAAAGTTGGCGCCAAGTTCAACATCCGCGGCCTGCGCGCGGTTAGCGACTTCGAGTACGAGTTTCAGATGGCGCTCATGAATCGGCATATGTCCGAGAGCTTCGAGACCGTGTTCATGGTGCCGTCCGTGGAGACCACGTACATCAGCTCCAGCGTCGTGCGGGAAGTGGCGATGCACGGCGGAAATCTTACCGGGCTGGTGCACCCAGCCGTTGCCAAAGCGCTCGCGAAAAAATTCAAGAAGTGAGCTTTATCGAAACGATCCGTACCCGCGCAGCAGAACTGACGCGACGAATTGTCTTTCCGGAGAGTGGGGATGAGCGCGTGCTCTCCGCGGCCAAAGAGATCGAGCGACTTGGGATGGCCCGGGTCGAGCTCATCGTCGGCGAGGATTCGGCCCTGGAACGTGCGCACCAGATGGTGGCGGCTGGCGAGGCTGATGCCTGCGTGGCAGGCGCCGTTTACACCACCGCAGAAGTGTTGCGCAGCGCCCTACGGAACGTTGGTCTTGCACCGGGCGTTCGTGTCGCATCCAGCGCCTTCTACATGGTTCCACGCGCCGGGATCGATGTGGCGGAAGTCCTCACCTTCACCGACTGCGCGGTGATCCCGTACCCGACTGCTGAGAATCTCGCCGACATCGCCGTCGCCGCCGCGCATGACCGTCGGCTCATCGTCGGCGACGAGCCTCGTCTGGCCTTTTTGTCTTTCAGTACACACAACAGTGCCCGAGGCGAAAGCGTAGACCTCGTGCGCGAAGCTGTGGCGATTGTCAGGCAGCGGATGCCCGGTCTCGTCGTGGACGGAGAATTGCAAGGTGATGCGGCGCTGGCCCCAACGGTTGCCGCTCGGAAATCTCCTTCCAGTCCGGTAGCCGGAAGGGCCAACGTTTTGGTGTTTCCGAGCCTCGATGCCGGGAACATCGCATACAAACTGGTGCAGCGCGTCGGGGGCGCGCAGGCGTTCGGTCCGATTCTTCAGGGATTCGCTCGACCTGTCGCTGATCTCTCGCGCGGCGCGGAGAGGGAAGACATTATTAACGTGGCCGCAATTGCAGTTTTGCAATCGGCGCGGCGCGATGAGCGCCCAGTCGGCGCGGCCTGATCAACTTGGAGATCATCTGAATGAGCTTTTCGATCAAGAAACAGGGAGAGGTCGTCGTGGTTGATGTGGAAGGGCAGCTTATCGTGGGCAATCGCCAGGAGCTCAAGCAGAAAGTCCTCGACGAGCTCGAGAAAGGCGAAAAGAAATTCCTTATCGACTTCAGCCAGACCGGCTACATCGATAGCTCCGGACTCGGCGTGCTCGTCTCATTGTCGAAGAAAATTCGGGAACAGGGCGGCGAGTTGCGTCTTGCCAATCTCAACGACGATCTCCAGACGCTGTTCGAGCTGACCAAGCTGGACACCCTGTTTCAGATCTCCGACACTCGGGAGCGCGCGCTAGAGAGTTTTTAATGGCGGAATCCCGCGTCGCATTCGATCTCCAGATCCCGAGCGACGTCGAATACATAGAAGGAGTCGTCGAGCTCGCGAGGCAGCGGTGCCGCGAGCTCAAGCTGTCCCCCACCAAATGCTCGCTCAACGTTCCAGTGGCTCTTACCGAGGCACTGGCGAACGCCATCCTCCGCGGCAACGAGTCGACCGGCGGCAAGCACGTCCGGGTGCGAGCGATCATCAGCGACGAAGATCTCGTCTTCGAGATCGTCGACGAAGGTCCTGGCTTCGACCTCGACAAGTGCACCGTCGACTGTACCACCGAGGAGAATCTGACCAGGGAAGAGGGTCGCGGGCTGTTTTTGATGCGACAGCTGATGGATCGCGTCGAGAGTTTTCGCAATCAGGGCAACGTCGTGAGGCTGACGTTGCGCCGAGGGTGAAGGAGCTAGAAGCAGTATTGATGGCGTTCCGCGAGGGAACGCACTGCGAAGCGGCAGTCTGGGGAAGCAGCGATGGCCGCTCGACACCGACGATTATTGCCCGCTCCAGTCCTAAGGTTCAGATGCCGGACCTACTGCCCGAGGAGCCGGGGCAATCGGTGCCGACGAACTTCGGTACTCAGCTCGTCACGCGCGTCCCATCCACCAAAAAAATCTGGCTGACTGTCGGGCCGTGCGATCCATCGTTCTCGCCCGAGGAGCGCCACATCAAGCTGCTGATGCCGGTGGTGACGCAATTCACTCAGGCCGCGCTCGAGGTCGAGCACGCTGCCACCGAGCTCGCCGAGCGTTACGAAGAGATCAATCTGCTATATACGATCGGCGAAATCCTTGGCCGCACGGTTACCCTCGAGGACGCCGCGCAAACGATCCTCACCGAGATCTCCGAGACCGTTGGTGCGCGTGTGGCATCGATCCTCGTACACGACGCGCGCACCAACACACTGCAGGCGGTGGCCGCCCTGGGTCTTCCAAAGGAGAAAATTCCGCCCATTAGCGCCGATGATCAAAGCAGCGTCTCGGCGCGAGTCTTTCGCACCCAGCATCCGCTGATCGTCGTCGGCAAAGGCGTCACGTTCGGAAGTGAATCGCCGTATGGCCGCGGCGAGATGCTGTCGGTGCCGATCATGTGGACGACACCCACCGGTGGACAGCCGCTGGGAGTGGTTAATCTCGCCGACCGAAGATCCCGGCAGCCGTTCACCGCCGGCGATCAGAAACTCGTAACCGCGATCGCAACGCAAATCGGAACCGCGATTCAGAACGCGCGTCTGGTGAGCGCATCGCTCGACAGGCAGCGGCTGTTGCAGGAGATGAATCTCGCGCATGACCTGCAGATGAAGTTGCTGCCATCAACCGATGTCGTGGCCCCCGAAGCCGAGGTCACAGCCCGCGTCGTACCCGCCGAGAGCGTCGGCGGTGACTTCTATCAGCTCTTCAAGCTCCGTGAGGGCCGAACCGGCATTCTCATTGGCGACGTCTCCGGTCACGGCTATCGCGCCGCGTTGATCATGGCGCTCTCGATGAGCGCATCCGCGATCCATGCGCAGAATTTCGTGAACCCCGGTGAGATGCTCGGCGCGCTGCTCAAGTCGCTGCGCGAGGAGCTCGAGTCGACCGAGATGTTCATCTCCATGTTCTACGCGGTGGTGGATCCGGAAAAGGGAAAGTTGACCTACGGCAATACCGGGCATCCGCACGCGTTCGTAATCAGTGAGGAAGGCACGATTACGCGACTGGCGGCCGGCAACCCGCCATTGGGAATGGTAGACGAAATTCCCGCGACAGCATCGCTGAGCTGGGTGAAGGGGAAGGACCTGCTCGTTCTTTTCACCGACGGAATCAGCGATGCGCGGAACACCCGTGACGAACGATTAGGTGAGGAGCGCGTTCTCGAGCTCATTCGCGAGAATCGGGAGAACGACACGAAAATCGTCGTCGACAGGGTGTTCAAAATGCTGGAAGTGCATACTCGCACCGTGCCGAGGCGCGACGATCTCACGCTCGTGATAATGAGGAGCTGAGGGTGCCGCGCGCGGCCGGTGGCCGCGGCCGACAGCCGCCGGTCCTCAAGAAATTCGGCCAGCACTTTCTCAGCGATCCCAAAATTCTCACTGCGATCGTCGACGCACTGGCCCCGACGAAAAGCGACACCGTTATCGAGATAGGACCCGGTCGAGGCAGTCTTACCGAAATCCTCGCTCAGCGAGCGGGCAAGCTGATCGCCATCGAGATCGATCGAGCACTTGCTGCACAACTCCGCGAGAAATTCTCGGCGCACGTCGGGCCGCCTCTAGCCTCTCCCCTCCCGCCTCTCGCAAATGTCGAGATCATCGAAGGAGATTTCCTCGCGGCTGCCCCACGCGCGCTCGCTGGAGATGACTTCCTCCTGATCGGCAACGTTCCGTATTACATCACGACGCCGATCGTTTTTAAAGCGCTCGAGCCGCCCATTCCGCGACGCTCGGTTTTTCTGGTGCAGCGTGAGGTCGCTGATCGAATGGCGGCGAAAGCTGGCGAAGAGAGCTATGGCGCGCTGTCGGTCAACGTCGCCGCCGTTGCCGAGGTTGAGCAGGTGCTGCGCGTCCCGGCGGGCGCCTTCAGGCCTCCTCCAAAAGTCGAGTCGGCAGTCGTGCGTCTGACGCCGAGACCGAAGCCGCTGATGCCGCTGGATTCTCTTGGTTCGTTTCGAACTTTCGTCCAGGCAGCGTTCGGCCAGCGCCGGAAGCAAATGGTGCGGGTGTTGAGATCTGTGCGCGGATTGTCTCCCGAGAAATCCGCGGAGCTCTTGCAGACGGCCGGAATAGAACCTACTGCGCGACCGGAAGTGGTGAGTCCGGAAGAATTCGCGCGGCTGTTCGCTCTGCTTTAATCCCCGCGGTTGGCGAGCGCGAAGGACAGCCCTTCGAGCTCCATCGCCATGTTCACAGTGCGGACCGTCACATCCGTCGGTACCGACAACTGGATCGGCGCGAAATTGAGAATTGCCTTGATTCCGGCGCGCACGATCTGCTTCACTACTGCTTGCGCGCTCTCGGCGGGCGTCGCGATGACTGCGATGTCGAAATCCTGTTTCGCTGCATCCTTCTCCAGCTCAGCGACGGGTCGAACGGTCAAGGACTCCCAACGCTTCCCGATCTTGGTATCGTCGCTGTCGTAGACCGCAGTGACGACAAATCCGCGTTCACCGAATCCGCGGTAGCGGGCGAGGGCCGCGCCGATTTTCCCCGCGCCGACGATCACAACTCGCCACTGTTTTCCGAGTCCAAGGATCTCGCGCAGTTTGCGCGACAGCTCGGGGACCGAGTAACCCAGTCCGCGCTTGCCAAAGGATCCGAACAGCGAGAGGTCCTTACGCACCTGGGCCGAGGTCGTCCCGCCCAGTCGGGCGAGGTCGTCACTCGAAATGGTTTTCACTCCCTGGCGCTCGATCCCTTCGAGGAAGCTCAGATAGAGCGAAAGACGCCTGACAGTCGATTCCGCGATCCGCTTCAAAGGAGGCTTGTGAAGTAATTCACAAACTAATTGGCGAAGGCGAGGGAGTGGAAGTCCGAGTCCTTTTGGGGGACACAGAGCCTGGGATCGTTGGTCCTAACACTTCACTCCTCATCCATAGTTTTCGCTCTTTGTTCGGACCCTCCGCTCCGATATTTTGAGCGGATGCCAGTTCATGTCACCTCCGAAATCGGCGCGCTGCGCACCGTTCTCGTTCATTGCCCCGGCAATGAGCTGCTGGCAGTGACGCCGACTACGCGGGCCGAATTCCTCTACGACGACATCGTCGATGTCGAATTCGCCAAACGCGAGCATCGCCGATTCGTACAGGTGCTGGAGCACTTCTGCGAAGTCCTGCACGTGAGGGATTTGCTCACTGATGTGCTGGCAGACGCAAAGGCTCGCGAGCTGATCATCCGCGAGACGCTCGACGTGGTGCCAAGCGAGCCGCTTGCCGCAGAGTTGCGCGAGCTGCCGCCCGAGGCGGTCGTCAACATGCTGATCGAGGGCAAGGAAGAAGAGCCCGGTCCGCTCTCGCGCACCCTCAACGAATTCAGCTACGCACTGCCGCCACTCCCGAATCTGTTTTTCACGCGCGATTCGGCGATGGCGATCAACCAATACATGATGATCGGCTCGATGCGCTTTCACGCGCGCTGGACCGAAGAGCTGATCATGAAAGCGCTTTTCACGTCACATCCCAAGCTGGCCAATAAGGGGATTCTCTACGACGGCTCCATCGAGCGCAGGCTCAATCACACGCTCGAGGGCGGTGACGTTCATCCACTGCGCGAGGACGTGTTGATGGTCGGGTTCAGCGAGCGGTCGAGCCCGGCGGGCATCGACGGTCTCGCGACTGTGCTGTTCGAGCAAACCGAGGTGACGAACCTGATCGTCGTTGTGATGCCGGAAGAGCCAACGGCGATTCACCTCGACATGATCTTCACTCACATCGATCGCGATCTGTGTGTCATTTATCCGCCGCATTTCATCGGGCCGTATCGAGTGCCGATTCTGCATTGGCGAAAAGGCGAGACGCACATGCGACAGCAACCTGATCTGTTTGCTGCGCTCAAACATTGCGGAATTCCAATGGAGCCGGTGCTCTGCGGCGGATCGAAGCGAACCGTCCAGGATCGTGAGCAGTGGGCGTCCGGTTGCAACTTCACGGCGCTGCGACCGGGCGTCGTGACCGGCTATACCCGAAACAGTCAAACCTTGCGTGAGCTCGAGAAAGCCGGATTCCGGATGTGCTCAGCGAGTGACTTTCTCTCGAATTCCGACGGGATTTCACCGACCGAGCGCGCCGTCATCACCTTCGAAGGTGGCGAGCTCGTTCGCGGTGGCGGTGGCGCCCACTGCATGACCTGTCCGATCACGCGAGACGATCCGTGGAGCTGAAGCGCGGCGTGTACACCGAGCCGGAAGACACGCTCCTCACAACTCGCGCGCTGAACTACCTGTCATCCGGGCCCGCGGATGTCGTCGATCTGATTGGTTATATCTGCGCTCTGCCCGGCGCTCCGCGGATCGTGGCCGAGCACATGGCGCACGCGATGTTCTCCGGTCGGCCACAGTTCGCGCGGACATCGGACGGGAAGTGGATGCTGACGCCGAGCGTGCCGGTGCAGAAGCGGGTGAGAGGGCGTGGTGCGGGAGCGGAGAGGCGAGCGGCCGGAGGCGGAAACGACGAGGCGGCGCCGTATGAGTTGGGCGCACGCGACAGGCTGCACTCACTGTCGTACGTGGTGGTCGATACCGAGACAACCGGTGGCAGCATGTGGTTTGGCGATCGCATCACTGAAGTCGCGGCGGTGGTCGTACGCAATGGTGAGATCGCCGAGGTTTTCGAGACTCTGGTGAATCCGGAGCGCTCGATTCCGCCGTTCATCACCGCGCTCACCAACATCACCTGGGATATGGTGCGTGATGCGCCGACGTTCGATCGCGTGGCGCCGGATCTCTTGCGGGTGCTGGAAGGGAACGTCTTCGTCGCCCACAACGCGAATTTCGACTGGCGATTTCTCACGACCGAAGTGTCGCGCGCGACCGGCCATCAGCTGCGCGGCCGTCGACTCTGCACCGTGAAAATCGCACGAAAGCTGCTGCCACAGCTCTCTCGTCGTTCGCTCGATCACATCGCACGCTATTACGGCGTTGAGATCCGCAATCGCCACCGGGCGGGCGGTGACGCGCTTGCAACAGCCAAGTGTCTGGTGCGCATGCTGAACGATCTGTCAGACCGCGGCTGCGAGACCTGGGGAGATCTGCAGCAGCTGCTCCGCTTCTCATCGAAAAAGAAGCGCAAGCGTCGGCCACCGGCGATGCCGACTTCCGTCACTCGCGATACAACCGCATGACCGCACCGACTCCGCTGGTCGAGCGCCGCAAGATTGGCGCACTCACCGTACATGCAGTTCAAGCCGGCGGTCAGAAACTAGACGGCGGCGCGATGTTCGGGGTGGTGCCCAAACCACTTTGGGAAAAACGGATTCCCGCCGACGAACGCAATCGGATCCAGCTCGGCATGCGCTGCCTTCTTATCGAGCATCCGTCCGGACTGATTCTCATCGACACCGGCGCCGGCAACAAGGAAGACTCCAAGTTCAAGGACATTTATGGGCTGGAGAACGAAGGTGCCGGCGGATTGACGATGCTGGAGGACGGACTGGCGCAGATTGGCGTGCGGCCGGCCGATATCGTCATGGTCATCAATACGCACCTTCATTTCGATCACGCCGGTGGCAACACCCGCGCGGGAAAGGGCGATAAGGTCGAGGCCAGCTTTCCCAACGCGACCTACATCGTGAAGCGCGGCGAGTACGACTACGCGACGCACCCGAACGAGCGTACCGCCGCCAGCTACTTCGAGCGCAACTTTACGCCGATCGAAGCCGCCGGGAAAATGGAGTTCGTTACGCGCGAGAAAGAGATCGTCAAAGGGATCCGCGTGATTCCAACCCCCGGCCACACTCCCTTCCACCAAAGCATCCTCATCGAGTCCGCCGGCCAGCGCGCCTTCTACCTCGGCGACCTTTGCCCAACCGCCGCGCACCTGCCTCTTCCCTGGATCATGGGCTACGACGTCGAGCCCCTCGTGACGCTGGAGACCAAGCGTCGGATTCTGAAGCAAGCGATGGACGAGGACTGGCTGCTGATCTTCGAGCACGATGCGTCGAACGCGTGGGGAAGGGTGGAACACGACGGGAAGGCTTATCGATTTAGGACTGCGGACTGAAAAGCGCACTGAAAAGCGCACTGCACTGCTGTTAGCTACCAGCAGCTAGCTACCAGCTACGCGCTGCCTACGACGAGACAGATCTCATGTCATTCTGGCGAACAGAACTCGCCTTTCCCTGGACTCTAACGCGGTCCGTCCCGTCGCCTGCAGCGGGAAGCTGGTAGCTAGCTGCTGGTAGCTAATAGCAGTGTAGTGCGCTTTTAAGGTCCTCAGTCCGCCGTCTCTAGTTAAGCGGTTGGTACAGTTCGATCCGGTTCCCCTCCGGATCCCTTATCCAGGCAAACCGACCGTAGTCATAGTCCTCGGTCTTCTCGACCGGCACCCCGTCCGCCTTCAGCTGCTCGAGGAATGCAGTGAGGTCGCGCACCCGGTAGTTGACGACACACTCGTGACGCTCGGCGGGCAATGGGTTTTTTGACTGGGATATCGAGAAAACGGTCGAGTCGATCTTCGACGAATCGCTCAGGCGACGGTACTTGAACTCGGTGCCGTAAACCTTTCCATCTTCGTAGGTTTCGATCTGCATCCCGAAGTGATGCGCGTACCAGTTGGAGAGCGCCTTGGCGTCGTTGGCGTAGAGGAAGACCCCACCGATTCCGTCCACCGAGACCCGCTTCTCCACTCGCCCGCGAGCGACGTTTTTCGACATGCGGCGAATCTAGGCCGCAGCGCTTGCAGATGTAACCCAGCAGGCCTATCTTACGTCCTCACAATGCGATAAGCGGACGATCCGGGCGGATCGTTCCACCCTTTGGCCCTCGTTCTCCCGAGGCGTGCTGCAGGAGTTCAAGCCAAGACACTGCGTCCTCCATGGGCGAGGTGTCGCCGCGCGGACTCCAGATCGGGTCCGCGTTTTTGTTTTCCAGTATCAAAGAGGATCGTATCCAGGACACTACCAAGCGCGTTCGCGTCAACAAACAGATCCGCATCAGTCCGATCAGAGTTATCGCTGCCGATGGCGCGCAGCTCGGCATCATGGACGTCGAGACCGCACTGGCTGCCGCGATCGAGCAGGGCCTGGACCTGGTCGAAGTAGCACCGATGGCGAGGCCGCCCGTTGCCCGCATCATGGACTACGGGAAGTTCAAGTTCGAGCAGGCCAAGATGGCGCGCCAGGCCAAGAAAAAGCAGCACGTCATTCACCTCAAGGAAGTGAAGTTTCGCCCTGGAATCGAAGAGCACGACTTCATGACGAAGACTCGCCATGCGCGCGAGTTCATTTCGGAAGGCAACAAGGTGAAGATCACGCTGATGTTCAGGGGTCGCCAAATCGCGCACCCCGAGCTGGGTCGCCAGGTAGTGACGCGGGTTGCTCAGGAGTTGTCGGATGTCGCCAAGATCGAGGCCGACGCGAAGTTCGAAGGGAAGTTCATGACGATGATCCTGGCGCCGAAGTAGGGAGAGCGGGAAGCGGGAAGCGGAAGCGAAAACTCAATAAGAATCACCGTCGCGTCGCACGACGCGGATCGACATAAAAAGGAATTGCAATGCCGAAAATGAAATCGCACAGGGGTGCCAGAAAGCGCTTCAAAGTCACTGGCTCCGGAAAGATCAAGAGATTCAGAGCGTTCAAGAGCCACATCCTTACCAAGAAGACATCAAAGAGAAAGCGGCGGCTGCGTCGCCCCACTGACGTACACACGTCGGGCGAGACGAGAAACATCAAACGCCTGCTGCAGGCCTAGAGGACCAGACAATGCCACGCGTTAGATCAAACGTCGCGCGACTCAAGCGCAAAAAGCAGGTAATGAAAGCTGCGCGCGGTGCCTTCGGCGCCCGCAGCAAACTTTGGAAGGCAGCTAAAGAGAATGTCGAGCGCGGTTGGAAGTACGCGTACCGCGATCGCAAGAACAAGAAGCGCGATTTCCGCAAGCTGTGGATCATCCGCATCAACGCGGGCGCTCATCAGAACGGAATGTCGTACTCGGTCTTCATGAACGGTCTCAAGAAAGCCGGCGTCGAGATCGATCGTAAAGTTCTTGCCGACATCGCCATCAACGATGCTGAGGCGTTTACCGCTCTCGCCGAGAAGGCGAGATCAGCTCTGGACGCCGCGTAACGTCTCGCAAGGATTCAAAAAAGACTCTGCCGGCGCTAATCTGAAAAACTGCGCGGTAGAGTCTTTTTGCTTTCTGCCCACCCACCCGAGCTGATTAGACGTGACGCTTTCTGAATTCGAGCAACAGGTCACTGCAATTGCCGCCGACGGCGAAAAGCTGATCGACGCGGCGACCACGTCCGCTCTTCTCGAGGAGGCGCGTACCACGCTGCTCGGTCGAAAGTCAGGCCGGCTTCCGGAATTGTTCAAGCAGCTGCCGACTCTTTCGCCGGCTGAGTTGCGGGAAGGCGGCTCGCTGATCAATGCCGTCAAGGCAAAGCTCGAAGCTGCGCTCGATGATCGCCGACGCCAGCTCGACGCCGCGAGCTCTTCCAAAAAGAACGTGGATCTTACGATGCCGGCACGTCGCCAGTGGCTTGGCTCCAAGCATCCGGTCACGCTGGTCATTGAAGAGATCGACGACATCTTCCGCGAGCTCGGCTTCACCATTGCGCTCGGCCCTGAAGCGGAAACTGAGTGGTACAACTTTACCGCGCTCAATTTCCCGCCCGACCATCCCGCGCTCGATCTGCATGACACGCTTTACCTGAGTGAGAGCGTGCTGCTACGCACCCACACGTCGCCGGTGCAAATCCGCACGATGCAGAAGTACAAACCGCCGATTCGCATCCTCAGTCCAGGCAACGCGTATCGTCGCGATTTCTTCGATGCGTCGCACGCACCGATGTTCGCTCAAATCGAAGGTCTGGCAATAGATGAGGGAGTCAGCTTCGTCGATCTCAAGGCAACCCTGACGCATTTCGCGAATCGGTTCTTCGGCAAGACGAAGACGCGCTTCCGTCCCAGCTACTTCCCGTTCACCGAGCCATCGGCGGAGATGGATGTCGAGTGTCAGCTCTGTCACGGCTCGGGCTGCGCTGGCTGCAAGGGCACCGGCTGGATGGAGATTCTCGGATCGGGAATGGTCCACCCATCGGTGATCAATGCTGCCGGGCTCGACGCCGACAAATACACCGGCTGGGCCTTCGGAATGGGACCGGCTCGCATCGCGATGCTCCGCTACGACATTCCGGACATCAGGATTCTCTACGATGCTGATGTCCGGTTTCTCTACCAGATATCTCGATGAACGCTTCGTACGAGTGGTTGCGGGCGTTCGTGCCGTTCGATCTGACTGCGACCGAGCTGCGCGATCTTCTCACTTCGCGCTGCGCCACGGTGGATGATCTCGTCTCCCTGCGGGAAGACTTGAAGGAGATCCTGGTCGCGCGCGTCCTCGAAGTGAAAAAGCATCCCAACTCGGATCATCTCTGGCTGACGAAAGTCGATGCTGGCGGAGGTGTGATCCGTGACGTTGTCTGCGGCGCGCAGAATGTCACCGCCGACACGCTCTACCCTTTCGCGCCTGTCGGTGCGACGCTTCCCGGCGGCGTGAAAATCGAGAAGCGCAAGATTCGCGGTGAGACATCAGAAGGAATGCTGTGCTCCGCGCGCGAGCTCGGACTGGGTCAGGACCACGAAGGGATCATGGCGCTCTCAGTCGCCGCGGAGCCTGGCTCGCGCTTCCTCGATGCGATGCCCCTCGGCGACACGCGTCTAGTGATCGACGTCCTGCCGAATCGCCCCGACCTTCTTTCTCACGAAGGTCTCGCCCGGGAAATCGCTGCCGCGACAGGTGGCGCGATCACCCGCCCGGACATCGCTAACGAGAAGAACTTCGTCATCCGCACCCACACCGTGAAAGCGACATCGGGAAAAGTCGGCGACGTCACGGTTCGGCTCGAAGACACCGAAGGCTGCATGCGTTACGCTGGAGCCGTTGTCACTGGATTGAAAGTTGGCCCGAGTCCGGATTGGCTCGTTCGACGGCTGCAGTCCATTGGACTCCGCTCGATCAACAACGTCGTCGACGTCACTAATTACATGTTGCACGGCTTCGGTCAGCCGATGCACGCGTTCGATCTCGAGAAGCTGGCGCGCGACACCGTCGTCGTTCGCAAGACGCGCGGTGAAGAACTGATCAAAACCCTCGATGGTATCGATCGCACGCTCCCGCCAGGCGCGGTGGTGATCGGCGACGCCGAGCGAGCGCAGGCAATCGGCGGAATCATCGGCGGCAGCGGCAGTGAAGTCACCGACGAGACGACCGAGATTTTTCTCGAGGTTGCCGCGTTCGATCCAGCGCGCGTTCGCGCGACGCGTCGTCGCCTCAACATCACAACCGATGCGAGCTATCGCTTCGAGCGCGGCGTCGACGTCGATGCGATTCCTGGGCTCATTGATTACGCAGTGCGTTTGATTCTGTCGATGGCCGGCGGAATTCCGCAGGGAAGCCCGATCGACTTATACCCGCTCCCCAGGCGACC
>Ga0075434_100003974_pt1 | contig 13243 bp, 10 predicted proteins | sample RhiMethybrSRZTD3_FD_75298 | JGI IMG/M metagenome (GOLD analysis project Ga0075434, IMG submission 75298) | Populus rhizosphere microbial communities from Tennessee, USA - Rhizosphere MetaG P. TD hybrid SRZTD3 | ecosystem: Host-associated > Plants > Roots > Rhizosphere > Soil | place: USA... | reverse complement strand
CGACGACCTTCTCCCTCTTTCCTGAGAAGTTGAGATATGTTGGCTTGAATACCTTCAATCATCAGGAGGTCACCCCGAATTTCAAGCAGCGCGGTTTCCTCCTGTCGTTAAACGAGCGCCGCATAGTGAATAGCAAGGCGGTGCTGGAATCATCATTCAGCGTCAAACAATTTGACGCCGACGTATTTCCCAGCTCAGGAAACGCGCCGATGAATCTGGCGCCAAATGAGAACACTGGAAATTTCTTTAACCAGCAGTACCGCCGGACCAAACGTTTCCAGGCGTTGGAAACGTTCAGCTTTAGCCCGCGCAATTTCGCGGGCTCACACTTTATGAAGGTGGGAGGCGGAGTCAATTACCTTACTTTCGATGGCATCATTCGAAGCAATATCGTGCGCGTCCTGAGGGCCGATGGAACGCGCAGCCAAGAGCTGAATTACGAAGGCAGGGGCAAGCTCAATCGGAATAAAACTGAGGCGCTCGCCTATTTCCAGGATAAATGGACCGTCAATCAGCATCTGACACTCGAATACGGTGTGCGTTACGACCGCGACAATTTTGCCAGAGAAAACAATATTTCGCCTCGGATCGGATTCGCTTTCTTACCAATCGCAGATGGGCGCACCGTAATCCGCGGCGGCATTGGAATTTTTTATGATCAGCTGAATTTCAACGTCGCCACCTTTTCCGATTTGCAGGACCGGATCCTGACGAGTTTTGGAGCAGATGGCGAGCAAATGATCGGCACTCAACGGCAGCGATTCGCGCTCATCGAACCCAAGCTCCGCACACCGCGCAGTGTTAACTGGAATCTCGAGGTCGACCGCGAGTGGTTAAGAAATCTATTCGTTCGCGTTGCCTACCAGCAGAGGCTTGCAACTCGCGAGTTCGTGCTGAATCCTATCGACACTCAAAACCGGGGGGCCATCCTGGGCCTGACTAACTCGGGCAACTCGCGCTATCGCGCGCTTGAAGTCACGACGCGCTACAAGTTTCGCGAGAATGACGAGTTTGTGGCGTCGTACACCCGCTCAAGTTCGCAGGGGGATCTCAACGACTTCAATTCGTACTTCGGCAATTTCGAGAATCCCATTATTCAGCCAAACGAGCATGGGCGGCTTAACTGGGACGCGCCCAATCGTTTCATCGCCTGGGGTGAGTTCCACGTCAAGTATCGAATCACTGTGTCGCCGGTCCTCGACTTTAGAACTGGATTTCCCTACTCGGTGATTGACGAAAACCGCAACTTTATCGGCCCCCGCAACCGCGCGGGGCGTTATCCGGACTTCGAATCGATGGACTTGCAAGTGGCCAGGACCTTCAGCCTTCCCGGCCGGTTCAAAAACTATCGGGCCTTACTCGGCTTCAAGATTTTCAACATCACCAACCACTTCAACCCGCGCGATTTCCAGAACAACATTGATAGCGACGGCTTTGGTGGTTTCTACAATGGAGTGGGGCGAAAGTACGGAACCAAGATTAGCTTCATAAAGAAATAAATGTGGGCGGCATCGTTGGAAGGTGAAAGGTGATTATCGAATTAGAGCAGCTCAGACTCGAGTCTCCGGTAACCGAACGTGATCATGTGATTGGACCGCCGGACGCTGGCGTGACCGTGGTCACTTACGGAGATTATGAGTGCCCGGCCTGTCAAAGCCGGCATCGAGCAACTGAAAAGATGTTTGACCGGCTGCGTGGCCAGGTGCGATTCGTTTACCGTCACTTCCCACTGTTGAGAGTTCACCCTCGCGCGTTGCGGGCCGCTGAGGCCGCCGAAGCTGCCGCGGCGCAGGGCAAGTTCTGGCAGATGCATCGCCTTCTCTATTCGCACCCGAACAAATTAAGCGATTTAGAACTGCGCCGGTATGCACGAACCATCGGGCTGGAACTAGGCAGATTCGATCGTGAGATGACGACCGGAGTATATGCTGATCAAATAAAGAAGAATTGCTACGACAGCATCATCAACGGAATCTCAGGTGCACCGACCACCTTCGTTAATGGAGTGCTATTTGCAATGAGTGGTTCTGAGTTGCTCACCGAAGTCATGTCGATCGCCGAGGGGAGTTTAGCGGTATTCAGTCATCGAATGTAATTAAATGATATGCGAATCCGAGACTCCTCCGCCTTGCGCTTGTTCTCCTCGTAGAGTCATGCACGTGCGCTCCTGCAATTTGTTCATATTGATTAGACCTGAACCCGTCGCAGCACCGGTTGCCAGAACAACTTTGCACGCCAACCTTATGGTGCGCCGGCAGCGGCTGAACCCTCTTTCGCTTCCACCAACGGCACGTCAACCAGGTGTTCGCTCAGAAACCAAACCTGCAATTCATTGGTGCGGATCACATCGCTCACCACCAGATCGTTAGTGCCATCATCACCCAGTTCCGATGCGCGCCGGGCCAGAGGCCGAGACTGCTGAACAATGATCTGATGCGCGTCGATCAATCGCGATAATTGGACCGGGACCTCTTCGCGGCCACGCGGCGGTCGCGCGATTTGTGTGGTTTCGGCCACATCCGCAGCCATGGCCAAACTGACGCCGCCGAGCAATTGAATCCGCTCGGCTATCGCGTCAACCAGCTCATTCTGTTCGCCGTAATGCTTATCGAACAGCAAGTGCAATTGATAGAACGTCGGACCAGCAACTTGCCAATGACACTTCTTGTAGAGGTCGCGCAGCGTCATCGTGTCCGCGAGCAGTTGATTCAATTGATTCGTAATCTGCACGCGCACTGGTTCTTCCAGTTCGAGCGGTAGCGCGTGGCGGACGCTGCCATAAGATTGAATTTCACGAGCGCGTTGATGCAGGCGTGGTTGTGAGTTCACGTCACGGCCAGGTTTCGATCCGTTGTGTTTCTTTGCCATCTTTCAGTCCTCCTCCTCGATGTCTCTCAAAATGGTCGAGAAAACTTCTTCTAGGACTCGACCAGCAGATCCGGGCCGTCAGCTTGTATCGACCGGGAACGAACCGCTTCTCTCGCCGGCCCCCGGATGACCGCGCCGCTAGTCACGTCGAACTGGCTGCCATGACAGGGACACGTGACTGTCGAGCCCTCCAGCTCACCCTCGCCAAGTGAGCACCCTCGATGGGTGCAGGTGTCATCGAACGCGAAGAGACGTCCGGCGGAAGCCACCACACTAACTTTGGTTCCGTCGATCTCGAAGACCCGGATCTCGCCCTCGGCGAAATTATTTGCCTCAGTGACTCTTACCTGCATCACTTGCTTCCCTTCTCAAGCGATGATTTGACCGGTCCTAGCTACGCTGTCCGCCAATTCACAAATCGCGTATGAGCTGCGCCAGAAATCAGGCGCGAAACTTCGGCGAGCAATTCTTCCACTTCCACAGGCTTCGTCAGATACCCCTGCGCGCCCGCCGCCAAGGCCTCGCGCTTGTCTTTTTCGCATGCTGCACCCGAGAAGAAAAGAATCGGTGTCTGGGCATCTACCCTCCGCAATATGGTGCAGAGGTCAATTCCCGATAGCAATGGTATCCAGTTATCTATCAGATACAAGTCGAATGATGCCGTTTGGGCGAGCAGTTCGCCCTGCCTCCCATCTGCGGCGAGATGCACTTCGTAATTAGCGCGCGTTAACACATAAGCGATGAGGTCGCGTGTATCGGCGTCATCCTCAACAAAAAGAATTCTCGGTTTTGCGGAGCGCTTGTAAGCCTTCCACCCGTGCCGGTCCAATCCGGCCGCTCTGCGACACGCGCGCAAAAGTTCGACGATCGGGTAGTCGATTCTTTGTTTCGACATCACTTGCCTACGCCACGTAAACATCAAGGTCTCCTCGATCGCGAAAGTCACTCAATGCCGAACAGAGCTGCGCGCGCGAGCATTTCACCTAACTTCTGCGCGAATTTACCGGGGTGTGATCCCGGCTACGCCATCCGCGAGAATGACGTCGCCTACGATGTGATCCGTCCGCAGGTCAAGGATCTTTTGATAAGCCTCAGACTTGTACCACTCACGAGCTTTCATCATGTTCGGAAACGAAAGGACGATGGCTGAGTCTGCCCATGCGCCTTCAGCACCTTCACCTCGCCGCGCTGCACTATGAACTTGCCGTTGAAAGGGTCGAGGCGCCTGCACCCGGTCAAGATAATCCGTACTTCGGGATTCAAAATACGGGGCTGACGCGGGTGGTTAATCAAGTAAGCTGTCATCTCAAAGCCGCTAATCGCCTCTCAGTTATTGGCATGCAGTGGACAAAATTCATTTTCATCGTTCGGTAGCAAACCCTCACCAAGTTGTGCTCACGCTCTCGTCATGCCTCGTGTTTGCAATATGCTTGCCACAGTTTGATTCTTATTACACCCAACGATCTGAGACCGATAATCCTTGCGCGCTCCATAATCCTCAGGCTAAGCCGCCGCTTTTGCCGAAAATGACGACTCGATAAGTCTTACCGCTTGCGCAGTTCCGGCATTTCAAGTCTCTAGAGAACTGCTGGCGCTGGATTGGGTGCCCCTCAATCGACTTGGTCGCCACATTAAGAAGCTGGACAATCTCGAATAAATTAGATCAGAGCGAGGAAAAGGCGGCGTAACGGACCGAAGGAACACGCTTGGGAATACTGGTGAGGTTCGAGAATTGCAGTTGCGTCTGCGCTGGACAGTGATCGATCTAACACTTGATCAACGAATCCGCCATTAAGTTCAGTTGATCTGTTGCCAGGCTATTCGCGATTGGCCCCCGCAATGTCCTGGTTGCCTCAATAGTGTTCACACACTACTGCAGCAGATTTCTTAAGGAATGTATGGCACATGCGAAGGCGAGCATTGGGGTAACAAATTATGAGGTCGCGATCACGACTGGTAATCACGAGCTTAAAGCCGATGAAGGGCCGAACATGGGAGGGAAGGATGTTGGACCGGCGCCCTACGATCTACTCTGTTCAGCGTTGTGTGCCTGCACCGCGATCACTCTGCGCATGTACGCAGAACGAAAGCAATGGCCCTTACGTGGAGTGAATGTTGAGGCCCACTTCAGAAAGACAGGCGATGAAGAGTTGATCGACCGCGTGGTGAAATTTGATGGGGACTTGGACGATCAGCAGCGAGCGCGCTTGGCTAACGTCGCCGAGCGGACACCTGTCACTTTGACTCTGAAGCACGGCCTATCAATCAATACTTCGTTGGAATAATCGACCGTCGCTTTCGATGCTCAACAATCGTCCCCATGGAGCTATAATCTCAAGATCATCAACATGGGTAGTTCCATCCGAATTCTGACAGTAGACGATCACCCGATTTTGCGGGAAGGCATCGCCGCGATTCTGGCCGCGGAGCCAGGCTTTGAACTCATCGGCGAAGCCAATAATGGGCGTGAGGCTGTCGATCAGTTTCGCGCTCATCGTCCAGATGTCACACTCATGGATCTGCAAATGCCTCAGATGAGTGGGATCGAGGGTATTCGAGCGATTCGCAAGGATTTTCCCGACGCGCGCATCATCGTGTTGACGACCTACAGCGGCGACGCCCAGGCGGTCCGAGCCTTCGAAGCCGGCGCCTTCGGATATTTGCTGAAGAATATGCTGCGCAAGGAACTGATAGAGACCATTCGCATCGTGCATGCCGGCAGGAAAAGAATCCCACCTGAAATTGCTGTAGAAATGGCTGAACACCACACGGACGATTTATTGACTGACCGCGAGATTGAAGTATTAAAGGAAGTCGCAGCGGGCAACGCCAACAAAGTGATCGCGGAACGACTGAAGATCTCGGAGGAAACAGTCAAAGCTCACATGAAAAATATTCTTTCAAAGCTAAGTGCGAATGATCGGACACACGCAGTAACTATCGCCTTGAAACGCGGCATGATTGAGCTTTGAACTTATTCGTCGTCTAGAGAGCCACGATGCAAGAAATCGTTAGGTTTGGATGCGCTGACCTGGTAGGCGGTTTTTGCGGGCACCAATAGCTCGACTTCAGTTCCCTTCTCAGAGCCACTCCACAAATTCAACTGGGCACCCATGCGGTTCGCTCTTTCTCTCATCCCCTGAAGTCCGAAGTGATCCGTTCGCCCACCTTGTTTCAGGATTTGAGAATCGATACCTCGCCCATCGTCGCGAATCCTGACACGGAATTCCCGCCGGTCATAGGTGATCTCTACTTCAACCTGGCTACCTCCCGAATGCGTGAATGCGTTCAGAATCGCCTCGCGACCAATTGCATAAGTCTCTTCGACAACCAGTGGGTTGAGATTGCGCGCGCGACCTTCGACGACCGTCTTGAAGGTTATCTGATCGTTAGAGATTTCGTCGGCGACATGGGCGAAGGCCGCCGGCAGATCTGAAAGTGAGATGTTGTCACGCAAATTCCGCACGCGCTCGCGGCCTTCAGCCATAACTTCATCCGCGCGGTCCAGTGCGTTTTCCATGCTTTGTCGCGCCGGCTGTTCCGGCGGGATTTGTTTGGCCACCGCATCGAACTTCAGAATCAATCCTTGAACGCTCTGTAAGAATGTGTCGTGCAAGTCTCGCGCGATGCGTTCACGTTCACCGATTCTTTCTTCCATGCGCCCCTTGTAGATCGCCGCCACGCGTCGCACGCGAGCCACGTAAAGCAGACATATCAGTCCGACCACTGTCAACAGACACAGAAGTAAAAACCAATAGGTTTGATAAAACGCCGGCTTGATATAAAAACTCAGAGCGGCGCCGGTTTCATTCCAGACGCCATCGTTGTTGCAAGCGATCACTCTGAACGTGTAATTACCCGGACGAAGATTGGTATAGAACGCCTGGCGGCGGTTGCCGGCGTCTTGCCAATCACGGTCATAGCCGTCGAGTCGGTAACGAAAACGTACCTTCTCAGGCGCGACCAGACTGAGGGCCGTGTAGTCGATTTGCAGATCGCGTACTAGTGGGGGCAAGCGCATTTGCCCGTTTGAAAAGGAGGCCGCATCGTAAATCGTGCGGTCGGCGATGACCTGTTCGACGTGCACCGGCGGCGGAAGGCTATTGAAAGGCAGATGCTTCGGATCGACGACGCTGACGCCGTCTAAACCCGCGAACCACAATCTCCCGTCCGAGGTCTTGGCGACTTGTGGACTGTAGTGGACTGTACCGGCAAAGAGTCTTACTCCGTCAGAACTGTAGAAAACCGTGACGTGGATCGTCGGCTCCGCGTCCCCATCCTCTTCCACCGCGGCGGCCCACGCGTCTAACTCGGGGCGGGCGATGCGCACGAGGCCGCAGGCGGTGTAGAGCCAGAACGCATGGGCGTCGTCTTCCATCGCCCAATGCACCGTATCGCAGGGCAATCCGTTCTTGCCGCTCAGCGTCGCAATACGGCCGTTCTTCAACCGGCTGAGTCCGCCCTCGGTGGCGGCCCAAAGCGCACCTCCTGGATCGAGTCGCAACTGGTTGACACGCCCCCCGCCAAGCCCGTCGGTGGATGTATAGGATGCGCGGACTTGATTGTCGGCGAAATAGGCGACGCCGCCGAGATGAAAGCCGAGCCACAACCCGCCCTGCGCCGGATCGGCGATCAGAACACTGGCATGGTCTTTATGTCCCAGCGCGGCCCAGGGAATCCGCTGCACTTCACCCTCGCGGGATAATTGAACAAGACCTACTCCTTCGTTGTCGATCCAGATGTCCTCCGCCTTGTCCTGAACGATGGCAAGCACAGGCGGACTGGAAAAACTGCTGACGGTGATGAAGCGGTCATTCTCCAGGTAGCCGGTGTCGCGCAGCGTCGAGACCCAGATTCTCCCGCCATCATCCTGAAAAAGAGAGTTGGGGTTGAGTCCGTTGAGTTTGCCGTCCGGTTTGCCGCTGCCGGTGCGGGCAATCGTAATTTGCCCGTTACTCCATCGGTGCAGGCCGCCATAAGTGCTGAGCCACACACTCCCATCTCGGTCTGCGAGAACAGACCCGACAACCTCGTTCGACAACCCCTGATTCACACTAAACGCGGCGACGGCGACGTCGCGAAAGCGGTCGAGACCGTTATTGGTAGCTACCCAAATATTGCCTTCGCGATCCTCAAAGAGAGCGCCAACGTCGTTGCCCGACAGGCCGTCGGACGACGAAAGCACGTCTGTCCGTCCCTGATGTACGTGCATAAGTCCGCTACTAAAAGTTCCGAGCCACAGACCGCCGTCGCGGTCGCGCAGCATCCTGTGGGTCTTGACGTCGTTCACGTTACCGGGGAGCGGATAATCCTCGATTTTCCCTTCAACGATTCGTTTGATTCCGCCGCGCGCGTCGAATAACGTTGCGCCGTTATCATCTTCAGCGAAGCCCTGGACGCTGTCCCCTTCACCCGGAAGCGGATAGAATTTTGGGGGGCCGGGTTTCCATCGCCACAGTCCATCTACCACGCTCACCCAGAGATTGCCTTTGCTCTCCTCAAACAAGCCGAGCACTGCTCGTCCGAGGCTGCCGTCTTCCGCATAACAGTTGACGTGGCCATTTTGTACTGAGCAGAGTTTGGCAATGGGAACGCCCGCACCGCCTACCCAGACTGTGCCTTCATGGTCTTCAATGAGCCTGAAAATATACTGCGAGGCAAGCTCCGGGTACTGAGTGAGCTTTCCGTCCTTCCAACTGACAAGCCCTTTTGAGGTGCCGATCCAAAGCGTCCCGTCGCGCGCGGTGAGCAGGCTGAAAATGAGGTTGGAGGGGAGATGCTGATCTGGTGGCGGCTGCCAGGGGACGGGCCGCACACCATCAAAGCGAACCAGGCCGAACTCCGTTCCCAGCCAAAGATAACCGTCAGGAGTTTGGGCAATCGTGCGGATGTAGCCTTTAGTAAAGCCGTCGCGAATCTTCCACGACGTGTGCCCGTACTGACTTATGTACAGCGCTGGGTTCAAAGCCAATGCAGACTGGCAACAGGCCAACAATATGCAAGTCAGCGCAATTCGAAGAACAATCACATATCGTCCTGGTGAGATGGTTAGCGCCATGCGGGGGCCAATCTTATCGTATCCTGATGCCAGACGGATTTACTTTTCCTGGAGCGTAGTTGACATCCCTCGATTTGGTGATCGAAGCATCACCGTTAAGAGTGATTGACATAACGACAGAGGGAAAGTAGCCTCACCCAGCCCCGGATTAGATCAGAGGTCTGGAGATATGCGTCGAGGGTCCGCATTCGTTTTTGTGCTCCTCACTTCGCTTGCCTGCGTTAGGGCGCAGTCCACCAACGCAACGTTAACCGGTCGCGTAACCGATTCAGCGAAAGCACTGATCGTTGATGCCAAAGTCACCGCCATCACCGCCGGGACAAACTTCGCTTATCAAGCCACGACCACCGGATCCGGCGAATACTATTTAGCGAATCTTCCTCCGGCTTCCTATCGCATCGAAATTGAAAAGGTAGGCTTCAAAAAGCTAATTAAGCCGATTGTGGTGCTTCACGTTCAGGACACTCTTAGCCTTGATTTCGAGCTGACGATTGGAGATTTATCCGAAGCCGTTACGGTCGAGAGTGACGCGCTTTTGGCGAACATCGAATCGGGAACCGTGAGTACAGTGGTTGATCGTACCTTCGTTGAGAATGTGCCTCTCAACGGACGAAGCTTCCAGACCTTGATCTCGCTCACGCCCGGCGTGGTTGTGACTGCCACACGGTTTGACGACCAGGGACAATTCAGTGTGAACGGACAGCGCGCGGACGCCAACTATTTCTCGGTCGATGGAGTCAGTGCCAATTTCGGCGTCACCGGATTACTGCAAATGGTCCAAACTGCCAGCGGGTCATTACCCGCGCTCAGTGTTTCGGGCGGGACAAACAGCCTCGTGTCGGTCGACGCCATGCAGGAGTTTCGGGTCCTGACGTCTTCGTTTGCTCCGGAGTTCGGACGTACTCCCGGTGCCCAAGTCTCAATCGTCACACGCTCCGGAACCAATGCTTTTCACGGCACTGTCTTCGAGTACTTCAGAAATGATGTGTTGGACGCCAGGGACTGGTTTGTGAACTCCAATCATCTTGCAAAGCCGAAGCTGCGACAGAATGACTTCGGAGGTGTGCTCGGCGGGCCAATCATCAAAGATAAAACTTTCTTCTTCTTCTCTTACGAAGGGCCGCGCCTGCGCCAGCCGTCAACCCAGCAAAGCGTCGTGCCTGACGCTCAATCTCGACAATTGGCTCCCGTCACGATGCGTCCGTTCCTGGACGCGTTTCCGGTTGCAAACGGTGTCAATCTTTCGAGCGGCTTGGCGCAATTCAACGCCAGCTACTCGAACCCTTCCACGCTTGACGCGTCGAGCATCCGTCTGGATCAGGTGGTCAATTCGAAGACCAGCTTGTTTGGCCGGTATAACTACTCGCCTTCCCGGCTAGACCAACGAAGCCCACCTTTAGCCGGTCCAATCCTCAGTATGACCAGTTCGCTATCATCGTCTATACACACTCTAACTGTCGGCTTCACTTACCTAATTAGTCCGCGGCTCAGCAATGAAGCAAGAGCGAATTATAGTAACCACAGAATTGGCGCCAGATTCTTTCTCGATGATTTCGGCGGCGCCGTGCGGCTTCCAGATTCACTATTGTTTCCCACAGGATCATCGTCAGCAAACGGTATCTTCGGCTTGTTTATTCCGGGCGTGGGAAACTACAACCAGGGAAATCAGGGAACGAGCGAGCAGCGTCAGGTCAACCTGATCGATGATCTTTCGCTGACAGCGCGTAACCATCAATTGAAGTTCGGAGTCGACTATCGTTGGCTCGCCCCTTTCAGCAGTCCCTTCTCATATCGGCAATTTGCGCAATTCTCGGGAATGAGCGCCACCCCCGGTGGCGCTCTTTCCGGAATAGCTTCGGTAGCCGCCACGTTCGCCATGCAGAGTAGTGCCTTGCTATCGCAAAACTTCTCGCTTTATGGTCAGGATACGTGGAAGATCACACCTCAACTTACAATGACATATGGATTGCGTTGGGACGTTAATACCCCGCTCAAGGGCAAAAACTCAGCCAACGATCCATTCACGATAATCGGTGTCGATCATCCAGCGACAATGACTTTGGCGCCGCGAGGCACTCCGCTCTATGAAACAACTTATGGAAATTTTGCACCACGAGTAGGACTTGCTTATCAATTCGTTGGCCTAAGAAAGTGGGACGCGACTCTGCGGGCGGGCTTCGGAATCTTTAACGATCTGGGGCAGGGGTCGCTGGGTGGGGTGTCCAGCTTCTTTCCGTACGGCGCCAGCAAGATAATTTCTTCGGCCGCGTTTCCATTGAGTGCTCAGAGCGCGACTCCGCCCGCGCTCACAATCAATCCGCCAGTAGTTACGATTCTTGTGGCTGATCCACACTTGAAACTTCCCCGGACCTATCAGTGGAATGTCGCGTTGGAGCAATCAATTGGAAACAGCCAAAGTCTGTCTCTAACTTATGTCGGTGCTGTTGGGCGCGACTTACTACGTGGAACTAAGCTGGTTAATGTGAACCCCAATTTTCAGACTGTTGTCGTAAACGACAATTCGGCGACATCCGATTATCACGCTCTCCAAATCAAGCTCCAGCGGCGCTTGTCGCGCGGGTTGCAAGTATTGGCTTCGTATTCCTGGTCCCATTCAATAGATATTGCCTCCACGGACGCAGCTAACAACCGCACTACGCCGGGTACGATTGCCAGCCCGGAAATAGATCGCGGCAATTCCGATTTTGATGTCCGGCATTCGTTCACTACGGGCGTGACTTATGATTTGCCTTTTCCAGGATCACAAAGAGTACTCAAACCGATTTTGAAGGGTTGGTCGGTCGACACTTTCACGTTCGCCAGGTCGGCGCCGCCCGTGGATATTGTCGCCATCTCTTTCTCGGCCGGCGGCGTCAGGCTTGATGCACGGCCAAATCTTAATGCGGGAGTATCTCTTGAGCTATTTGGTTCGCAATTTCCGGGCGGCAAGATTTTCAATCGGGCAGCTTTTGCTCCGGCGCCTACGGGGCAACAAGGTAATTTCGGTCGCAACGTTCTGCGGGGTTTTGGAGCCTGGCAAGCGGATGTGGGACTGCAGCGACAATTCCGTGTCAGTGAGAAAATTGGACTTCGGTTTCGAGCCGAGTTTTTCAACGTCTTGAACCATCCAAACTTCGGCAGCCCCATTAACACGCTCACGAGCCCGCTATTCGGCTTTTCGACGCAAATGCTCTCGAACAGTCTTGGTTCAGGGGGTGCTAACGGCGGTTTGAATCCTCTTTATCAGATCGGCGGGCCGCGTTCGATTCAGTTTGTGGCGAGACTTCAGTTCTAATCACTCGCTTGCAAGAAAGAACCGGCTGCGCGCCAGTGAATACCTTCCTATTTTCCTGAACCGCTGCGCAAAATTTCGTATCACTCAAAAGGGTTATCAAGCAATCGCTAAGGATAGGGTGTCTTCAGGTTGCCGGCCTGATTAAACTTCGCCTGTGCAAAGATTATTCTCGATGTTTCCGCAAGGCGGACCCGGCGTGGCGCTGCTGCTGTTAAGAATCTCGGTAGTCGCATTCCTTGTCATCTTAGCCGTGAACTACAACGGCCCTTTTCATCGGCTGGTTTTCGCCGGCGTGTTATTGATTTCCTCATCCCTGTTAATTGGATTCTTGACACCATTTCTCTGTGTTGCCGGAGTCGTCCTGGTCATTGCCCACCTGATTTTCAACCAGCAGGCCAGCATTGTGTTATGCGTGATCGCGATCGCAAATGCTATTGCCCTTGCTCTGCTCGGACCCGGCGCTTATTCGGTGGACTCGAAACTCTTTGGCCGCCGCGTCACGATCGTCCGGCCCCGAGGCAGGGTTAATTAACGCTAACAATTCAATAGGTCATACCTGGAGTTAACAGGGTATGAATCGCTCACTCTATTGGGGTACTTTACGCTCGCCCCATCTAGGGTTTTCGGTTTTTACCATCCGGAGCAAAATAGCCTTGTAAAGTGAAACAGTTTTCAAGGCCTAAACCAAACTTATCGTTTGGAGAATGTCCTTGATAACAACCGTCGCCGTAATTCTAGGAGGTAGAAATGATGCTGGATACTTTGGCAGATCCTTACTCGACGAACGACGATGTAGCCTCGAGCCTTCCGGGAATTGTTGGTCGCAGCTCAGCGCTGCGGCAGGTTTTGCAACTGGTGGAAATGGTCGCGGCGAGTGATGCGAATGTGCTGCTGTTGGGAGAAACCGGCACTGGCAAGGAACTGATTGCCCGCGCGATCCACGAACGTAGCCAACGGCGTCACCAACCTTTTGTGACGGTGAACTGTGCGGCGATTCCGAGTTCGTTATTCGAGAGCGAGCT
>Ga0075434_100003969_pt1 | contig 13254 bp, 9 predicted proteins | sample RhiMethybrSRZTD3_FD_75298 | JGI IMG/M metagenome (GOLD analysis project Ga0075434, IMG submission 75298) | Populus rhizosphere microbial communities from Tennessee, USA - Rhizosphere MetaG P. TD hybrid SRZTD3 | ecosystem: Host-associated > Plants > Roots > Rhizosphere > Soil | place: USA... | reverse complement strand
CGCGGCGTGCGAGCGGTTGCCGCTCGTGCGCTGGAGCGCCTCGGCGATCTTCTCGCGCTCCATCAGCTCGCGCGCGTTGCGCATCGTGTCCTGCAGCGAGGTGAACGAGCGGCTCTCTTCCATCATGAGGGCGGAAGGAAAGAGCGCGTCGGGCTGGATCTCGAGGCCGGGATTGATGAGCACGGCGCGCTCGATGACGTTCTCCAGCTCGCGCACGTTGCCCGGCCACGAATGGTCGAGCAGCAGGCGGAGCGCCGCGGGCGCGAGGCGCTTGGGCTCGACGCCGTAGGCCTTGGAGAACTTGCCGATGAAATGGTTCGCGAGCAGCGGGACGTCGTCGCGGCGGCTGCGCAGCGGCGGGATCGCGATCGGCACCACGCTGAGGCGATAGAAAAGATCCTCGCGGAAAGCCTTCCGCTGCACTTCGCGCTTCAAGTCTTTGTTGGTCGCGACGATGACGCGCACGTCGACCTTGACGCTCTTGTTGCTGCCGACCGGGCGGATCTCGTTTTCCTGGAGCACGCGCAGCAGCGCCGACTGGAACGCCGTCGAGGTGTCGCCGATCTCGTCGAGGAGCAGCGTGCCTTCGTGCGCCTCCTCGAAGAGCCCCTTCTTGTCGGCCGCCGCGCCGGTGAAGGCGCCGCGGACGTAGCCGAACAGCTCGCTTTCGAGCAGCGTCTCGGGCACCGAGGCGCAGTTGACCGCAACGAAGGGGCGCTCGCGGCGCCGGCTGTGGCGGTGGACGGCGCGCGCGACCAGCTCTTTGCCGGTGCCGGATTCCCCCTGGATCAGAATCGTCGCGTTACTGTCGGCGACCATCTTCAACAGGCGGAAGACCGCCTTCATCGCCTTGCTCTGCCCGACGATCTGCTCGAAATCGAGCTCGAGGTCGAGCTGGCTGCGCAGCCGCTCGACCTCGCGGGAAAGGCGCTGGAGCTCGAGCGCCTTGGCGGCGACCATCGTGATCTCGTCCTTGTCCACCGGCTTGACGAGATAATCGTAGGCGCCCTGCTTCATCGCCTCGACGGCGCTTTGCACCGTGCCGAAGGCGGTGAGCATGACGAAGGTCGTCCCCGGACGCGCCGCCTTGCCGCGCGCCAGGAGCTCCAGGCCGTCCATGCCGGGCATTTTTAAATCGGTGATCACGAGGTCGAACGGCCGGTGCTCGAGCTTCGCCAGAGCGTCCTCGCCGGAGGCGGCGCACTCCACCTCGTAGCCCTCTTTGTCGAGGATGCGCTTGAACAGCAGGCAGACGTTTTCTTCGTCGTCGACGATCAGGATGCGCTCAAGAGGCCCGTTCATAATTCTCCTCGGCTATGGGGAAGTGGAGATGGAAGGTGGTTCCTTTGCCCGGCCTGCTCTCGACTGCGATGTGGCCGCCGTGGCCGCGCACGATGCGCTCGCAGATGGAGAGCCCGAGCCCCATCCCTTTTTTCTGCTTGGTGGTGAAAAACGGACGAAAGATGTGCGGCAGGGCGGATTCGGGGATGCCGACGCCGCTGTCCGAGATCGAGACGACGATGGTACCGTCGGCGGCGACGGCGCCGCGGATCTTGATCTCGCCGCCCTCCGGCATCGCCTCGGCCGCGTTGAAGAGCAGATTGATCATGACCTGCTGGATCTGGTTCGCGTCCGCGCGGATCGGCGGCAGGCCCGGCGCGATCTGGCTGTCGAGGCGCACCTTCGACTTCAAAAGATAATGCCACGCGAGGCGCGCGGCCCCGGCGACGATCGGCTCGACCTCGGTCGCTTCCGGCTTCGCCGACTGCGGGCGCGCGAAGTTCATGAGATTGCGGATGAGCTCGCGGCAGCGGACGGTCTCCGCCTCGATGATCTTGAGCCCGTCGAGGCGCGGCCCCGATTGTTTCTCCTCGTCGAGCATCTCCTGAGCGAAGCCCATGATGATCTGGAGCGGATTGTTGAACTCGTGCGCGATCGAGGCCGCCAGCTCGCCGACCGACACGAGGCGGTCGGAGGCGATCAGCTGCTGCTCCTGCTCCTGCGTCAGCTCGCGCAGCTTCGCCTCGCTGTCGCGAAGCCGCGCCTCGACGCGCTCGCGCTCGGCGATCTCGGCGCGGAGCACGGCGTTGGTCCGCTCCAGCTCCGCGGTGCGCTCCGCGACTTTCTCCTCCAGGGAGCCATGGGCCGCCTGCAGCTCCGCGCTTTGTTTTCGCACCTGCTCGTAGAGCCGCGAATTTTCGATCGCGATCGCCGCCTGCGTGGCCACCGCGGCGAGAAATTCGACCTGTTCGGCGTCGAAGTCGCGCGGCGCTGTGGAATAGACGCTTAAGATGCCGACCGCCTCGTCCTTCAAGATGAGCGGGACGGTCACGCTGGCGGCGAGGCCGTGCCGCTTGTAGAAATCGCCCCTGAGCGCGCGCGCATCGTGCTCCAGGTCGTTGATGACGAGCGGCTTGCGCGAGTGGATCGCCTCGGCGGCGCGCGGACCGGGGGCGCGCATGCCCGCCGCCTTCCATTCGACGCTTTCGAGATTGCGGCAATACAGCGGTTCGAGCGCGCCGGTCTCGGGGTGGAACAAGCGCACCGTCAAGACGACGGGAAATTCAAAAAATTTCTCGAGGTTGTCGAACAGCACCGCGATGATGCGGTCGAGGTCGAGCGTCGAGGTGACCGCCTCGTTCATCGCGCCGAGAACCGTGAGGCGCTGGAGCTGGCTTTCGATCTGCGCTTCGGCGTGCCGGCGCGTGCTCACGTCGCGGACGATCCAGCGAAGCCCGATCGGACGCCCGCCGCTCGCCAGGTCCTGGCGGATGACCGAGATCGTCACGGCCGCGGGGAAGGGCGCGCCCTCGCGCCCCTGCAGCTCTATCTCGAATTCCCAAAACGGCGCGACGTCGATCCTCGCGAGCAGCAGACGGCATTCCACGCGCTTCTCCCGGGGAATGAAAAGAATGATCGGCTTGCCGACGAGAAAGTCGTGGCGCACGCCGAAGAGCGCGGCGGCTTTGCGGTTGGCCTGCTGGACGACGCCGTGCGGATCGGTCACGAAATAGGCGTCGGGCGCCAGCTCGAAAAGCTCCTGGTAGTTCCGCCGCTGCGTCTCGACGAGCAGTCGCGCCGCGACGAGCTCGTCGTTGTGCGCGCGCAGCGTCTCGGCCGTCACGCGGAGCTCTTCGAGCGCCGTCGACAGCTCCTGGAGCGCCTCGCGCAGCAGGAACTGCTGCTCCGGCTCGGTGCCGGCGCGCAGGAAGAGATTTTCCAGGCGCTGGTGCGCGGTCTCAAGCTGGCGCGCGAGCAGGTCTTCTGAAATAGGCGGCATGGCTTCGCGACTTTATGCCCCGGAGAATACCTACTCTCTCTGCTCGATCCTGTCCACCGGCGCGCTCAGCTTGTCGTTCAACAGAAGCTGTTTGACCGTCTCGGCGTGCTCCGCGGCGCTCTGCGCCCGCTCCTCGAAGCGATCGACGATAAGCTTCTTTTGCCCGCTGTTCTTCGCCCGCTCGGCGAGCCGCCGCGCGAGCGAGGCGTTCTCCTGGAGCGCGCGGTAGGCGGTCCAGAGGGCCGAGTCGAGCCCCTCGGTCTGCGCGGCCAGGAGTCCCTCGGAGCTGTAGGCGTGGCCGACCCGGCAGCGAAAGCGCAGGAGCTCGTCGTCCTGGATCTCCCACAAAACGCCGCCGCAGTCGGGGCAGCCGTAGACGGAAGGCTTGCCGGGTTTATCGTCGTCGGGGATTTTCATGTCCATCGCCTCGATCTCGGTTTCCTTTTGCAGTTCTTCCGGTACGGCGATGCGCGCCGCTTCGACCGGCTCGCGCGCTAGCCGGTCGAGCAGCGCGGCGATCCGTGCTTTCGGCAGGATGTGATCGACGGCCGCGGCGTCGAGGGCGTTTTGCGGCATGTCGGGAAACAGCGCGTCGGCGGGGTCCTGGACGACGGCGACGCCGCCGCGCTCTTTGATCGCGTGCAGCCCCGCCGCGCCGTCGTCGAGCGCGCCCGAGAGGATGACGCCGACCACGCGCGGGCCGTAGCTCCGCGCCGCGGTGCGGCAGGTCGGGTCGATCGCCGGACGGGTATTGTTCTCTATGGGGCCGCGGACGAGCCGGACCGCGCCGTCGGCGATCAGCATGTGGAAATCGGGCGGCGCGACGTAGATGCGCCCCGATTTGATCTTCTCGTTGTCCTTGGCGTGGACGGCTGTGAGCGGGCCGGCGCGGTTTAAAATATCGGGCAGGACGCTGACGGAGCGCGGTGCTACGTGAACGACGACGAAGACCGCCGCGGGGAGATCCTCGGGGAGGCGCGCGACGACCTCGGTCAGGGCCTCGATGCCGCCGCTCGAGGCGCCGATGACGATGATATCATGGGTCGGCATGGATCACCCGGCCTGGGCTTTCCATCACACCGCCTCCTCCGCCATTAAAATGATCGCTCCGCGCGTTCCCCTTTTTCCCGCGACGAGCGGGCTGCACGTGACGCGGCACTTGATCGGCTTGCCGCGGCGGTTGGTGGCCTCCAGGACGACCGCGCCGTCGCCGTCGCCGTGGCCGTCTCCTCCGGTGAGACATGCGCGGACGAGGATTCTCAATTTTTCCACCGGCAGGCCGATGTCGAGATTCAAGAGCGATTTGCCTTCGACCTCGTCGGACCTGAGGCCCCACATGTCTTCGGCTTTGTGGTTCCACATCATGATGTTGAAATCCGGGTTCACCACGACCGCTCCGGAGTCGATGCTCGCCAGGACGGATTTCAAGAAGGCATTGAGGCTGTTGAGCTCGTCGGTCCGCTGGTGCAGCTCGTCGTTCACCGTCTGCATCTCCTCGTTCGACGATTGCAGCTCTTCGTTCATGGTCTCGAGCTCTTCGTTGGTGGACTGAAGCTCCTCGTTGGTGGTCTCGAGCTCCTCGTTCGACGACTGAAGCTCCTCGTTGGTGGTCTCGAGCTCCTCGTTCGACGACTGCAATTCCTCGTTGGCGGTTTGGATCTCCTCGCGCGAGCGCTCCAGCTCTTCCTGGAGCTTGAACATCCGCGTGACGTCGATAAAGGAGATCGCCACCCCGTGCGGGGCGTCGGTATCATCATAGAGGGGGGTCGCGGTGATGTCTATATACTGAGACTCGCCGTTCGGGAAGTGTCGCGGCACGCTGGTGAGCGTGACCGCCCGCTTCTCGGCGTAGGCCTGCTCCATCAACGAGCGCAATTCGGCGGGCCGGTAGGAGATCTCCAGGTCTTGCAAGGGCCGCCCGATATCCCGCGGATTGAGCGTAAAGAGCACCCGCGCGCGCTGGTTCGCCAGCACGAGAGCGCCGTTCGCGTCGACCACGATTCGAGGGGTCATCGACTCGTCGAGCGCCAGCTCCATCAACCGGTCGTAACGCTGGCGCTGCTGGGGGTCGGCGTCGGCGGCCGCCGTCGCTATCGCGGCCAGCCGCTCGCGCGGATGGGCCTGCGGCACCTTGACGAAGACGCGGCACTTGAGCTCGAACGGCGTGAACAGGCCGCCGTGCGTGAGCAAAAGCTCGGCGCGGCCGAGAAACAGATAGCCGGCCGGATTCAGCGCGAAGTGGAAGCGTGAAAGGATTCGCGCCTGGGTCTCGGCGTTGAAGTACATCAGCGTGTTGCGGCAGGCGAGGAAATCGAGGCGCGACATCGGCGCGTCCTGGACCAGGTCGTGGCGTCCGAAGATCACGGTGCGCCTCAAATCGGAGCGGAAGCAGAAGCGGCTGTTCTGGGGCTCGAAATATTCGTGCCTGAGCCGCGCGTCCTCGATCGCTTCGAGATCCTTGGCGCTGTAGTTCGCCAGGCGCGCCGTATTGAGCGCCTCTTCGTCCACATCGGTCGCGTAGATCTTGACCCGCTCGCGGTAGGCCGCTTGCCCCATCGCCTCGGCGAACGCGATCGCGAGCGAGTAGGCCTCCTCGCCCGAGGCGCAGCCGGCGCTCCAGATGCGGATCGCCTCGCCGTTTCTTTCCTGCAGCAGCTTGGGGATGACCGTCTCGGCGAGAAACTTCCACGCCGGCGGATCGCGGAAAAACGAGGTCACGTTGATGAGGATGCTGTTGAACAGCTGGGAAAACTCCTCGGGATGGACCTCTAGATAGTCGGTGTAGTCGGCGAAATTAGCGATCACCAGCATCTGCATGCGCCGGATCACCCGGCGCATGAGGCTCGGCCGCTTGTAGCCGGTAAAGTCGAAGCCGCGGTTCTGCTGCAGGTAGGAAAGCAGCGACTCGAACTGTTTTTCTTCCGAATCACTCATGCGCGCGCTCCGCAATGACGAGCTTCATCAGCGCCCCCGGAATGTCCTCGAGCGGCAGGACGAAATCGACGCTGTCGGTCTTCAACGCCGCCGCGGGCATGCCGGGGAATTCCGCGGTGTGCTCGTCCTGGGCGATGACCGTGCCGCCCGTCTTCTTGATCGCCTGGACGCCCATCGACCCGTCCTGGCCGGTGCCGGAGAGGACGACGGCGATGGCGCGTTCTTTATAGCTCGCCGCCGTCGACTCGAACAAGAGATCGGCCGACGGGCGGACGAAGTGGACGAGCTGGGTCTGCGTCAGCGTCAAAGTGCCGTCGCCGTTGACCAGGAGGTGCTTGTTCGGCGGCGCGATATAGGCGGTGCCGGCGGTCAAGCGGTCGTCGTCCTCGGCTTCTTTCACCCGCAGCGCCGTCCGGCGGCTCAGGATGTCGGCCATGAGGCTCCGATGGCGCGGGTCGAGATGCTGCACGACGACGAGCGCGGCGGGAAAGTCCCCCGGCAGCGCCGCGAGGACGTAGCTGAGCGCCCGCAAACCGCCGGCCGAGGCCGCCAGCGCGACGATGTCGTATTGCCCCCGCCCGGCGATCGCAGCGGGTTTCCCGTCGATGCTGTGAAGAATACGATCCATAAAACGCGGCTATAGCTTATGCCAATAAAATGACGAACGCCAGGATGAGCAGAGGCGCGCCGGATGAGCAGAAGATGCTAAAGCAGGTGATCGACGTTGATGTCGCCGATCGCTTTGACGCTGTAGCCGCGGTGCTTCCCTATCAGCTCGAAAATCTGCTCGCAGAAAGCATGGTCGCTGATGAGAAGGCAGCCCATGTATAACGCGTTCTCGTGCTCCATGACCAAAAAACACTTCTGCGCCGGCCGTTCGGAAAGCCTGACCTCTTTCAAGACGCCGAGCTCGCCGCGGAGGTATTGATCGCGCTGGCCGCCGATCCAGGTCCAAACCGGCGGCCAGCTGTGACGGCCGAAGAACGATACGAGCGGATGGTCTCTTAACTGCATAATAAAGGACCCCCACTTCTATTTCGATTTTCTAACGGTATCCGCCACGACATAGGCGCGGACGGCGTCCTCGGCCGAATTCACCGGGGCTATGCCCAATACCGCGACATATTGAGGACGGTGCTCGTCGTCTTCGTAGCTCCACGCGTAGGCGAATCCGGCTCTCGGATGGCCGTGGATCTGGAAGACCTCGACGGTGCCGTTCCAGAGCGGCGACCCCTGATACATTTCGTTGACGACGACCGATTTGTGATGCGTGCTCTTGAAGCCGTGCAGATCGCGAATCGCTTGCTGGAGCTGCTCGATTTGAGTCATGGCCGCCGTCCTCATTAGCCACACTAGCGGCAATCCCTGGTGTGAGGAGGTAATCACGCTATCACTTCGTCAATCGCAAATCTATCCCCCTTCGATCGTTTATTCGCCGACAAATATTCGCCGACAAAGATATAGCTTGACCAGACGCCGATCTTTAGGCCATGAGATCCGAATCTTCGTTTTCTCGTCCTTGCTAATCGGCGCTCTTTTGATATGCATGGAAGTGGAGGAGAAAAAGTGAGCGAGCCCGGCCGTTTGGACGAATTGTGCGTCAACACGATCCGCATGCTGTCGGTCGACGCGGTGGAAAAGGCGAAGTCCGGCCATCCCGGCGCGCCGATGGGGCTCGCGGCGGCGGCGTATGTGTTGTGGACGCGCTTTTTAAAGCATAATCCGAAAAATCCATCGTGGCCCGACCGCGATCGCTTCGTGCTCTCCGCCGGGCACGGCTCGATGCTGCTCTACAGCATGCTCCATCTCACCGGCTACGCGGTTCCGCTCGAACAGATCAAAAACTTTCGCCAGTGGGAGAGCCTCACGCCCGGACATCCCGAGCGCGAGCTGACGCCCGGAGTCGAGGTGACGACCGGGCCGCTCGGGCAGGGGTTCGGCAACGGCGTCGGCATGGCGATCGCCGAGGCCTATCTCGCCGCGCGCTACAACAAGCCTGGCGCCGAGATTTTCGATCACTACACCTATGCGATCGTGAGCGACGGCGACCTGATGGAAGGCGTCGCGGCCGAGGCCGCGAGCCTCGCCGGCCATCTGCGGCTCGGCAAATTGATCTATTTCTACGACGACAACCGCGTCTCGCTCGCCGCGACGACCGATTTGACTTTCAGCGACGACACCGCGAAGCGCTTCGACGCCTACGGCTGGCACACACAGACGGTCGAGGACGGCAACGATCTCGCGGCGATCGAGCGCGCGCTCAAAGCCGCGCAGGCGGAGCGCGGGCGCCCGTCGCTCATTATATTGAGGACGCACATCGGCTTCGGCTCGCCGGGAAAGCAGGACAGCTTCGAAGCGCACGGCTCCCCGCTCGGCGCGGAGGAGACGAAGGCGACGAAGCAAAAGCTCGGCTGGCCGCCGGAGCCTGCGTTTTTCATTCCTGACGAGGCGCTGGCGCACTTCCGCGAGGCGATCGGCAGAGGGCAGAAGGCCGAGGCGGACTGGCAGGAGAAATTTTCCAATTACAAGCGGCGGTTCGCCGAGCCGGCGAAAGAATTGGAGAGCGCGCTCGCGCAGAAGCTCCCCGCCGGCTGGGACCAGGGCGTGCCGGAGTTTCCCGCCGACGCTAAAGGTCTCGCGACGCGCGCGGCGTCGGGCAAAGTCCTGAACGCGCTCGCCGCCAAGCTGCCGACACTGATCGGCGGCTCGGCCGATTTGAATCCATCCACTTACACGTTGTTGAGCAACATGGGCGACTTCGAGAGCCCGGCGCGGGATTTTTCCAAGAGCCAGGGCGCCTCGGGCGGCGGTTTCGGCTACTTCGGGCGCAACGTTCACTACGGCGTGCGCGAGCATGGCATGGGCGCGGCGTCGAACGGCATGGCGGCGCACGGCGGCATCATCCCGTTCGCCTCGACCTTTCTCATGTTCGCGGACTATATGCGCCCGTCGATGCGCCTCGCGGCGCTGATGGAGCTGGGCGTGATCTACGTCTTCACGCACGACAGCATCGGGGTCGGCGAGGATGGGCCCACGCACCAGCCGGTCGAGCATCTGGCCGCGCTGCGCGCGATCCCGCGCCTGGTCGTGATCCGTCCGGGCGACGCGAACGAGACCGCGGTCGCGTGGAAAATCGCCATCGAAAGCCGCGATCGGCCGGTCGCGCTCGCACTCTCGCGCCAGAACGTGCCGACGCTCGACCGCAAGGAATTCGCGCCGGCCGACGGCGTCAGAAAAGGCGCCTATGTGCTCGCGGAGGCGAGCGGCGGCAAGCCGGATATCGTGCTGATCGCGACCGGATCGGAGCTGTCGCTCGCGGTCGCGGCGCGGCAGAAGCTGACGGAGAAAAATATCCACGCGCGCGTCGTGTCGATGCCGAGCTGGGAGCTGTTCGATGCACAGCCCAAAGATTATCGCGACAGCGTGCTGCCGCCGTCGGTTCGGCGCCGGCTCGCGATCGAGGCCGGGCTGCCGCAGGGCTGGCACCGCTACGTCGGCGACGGCGGCGACGTCGTCGGCATCGAGCGCTTCGGCGCCTCGGCGCCGGGCAACGTGGTGATGGAAAAATTCGGCTTCACGGTCGACAACGTCGTCAACCGCGCGCTCGCGCTAAAATAGTTCTGAGTCCTGAGTTCTGAGTGCTGAGAAGCGCGGACTCTTAACTTAGAACCGAGTACGAAATAGTGCTAAGGTGTGAGTGTTGATTTAGAACTCGATCCTCGATTACTCGGCACTCAGCACCCAGTCCTCAGCACTCTTGGAGTTCCCAATGCGGGTCGCCTTCGGCGCGGACCATGCGGGTTTTGCCTTGAAACAGGAGCTCGCCGTGTACGTCAAGGGGCTGGGCCATGAAATTCTCGACCTCGGCACGAACAGTCCCGATCCGGTGGACTATCCCGATTACGCCGAAGCGGTCGGCCGCGCGGTCGTCGAAGGGCGCGCCGAGCGCGGCGTCCTGATATGCGGCAGCGGCGTCGGCGCGAGCGTCGCGGCCAATAAAATTCGCGGCGTCCGCGCCGGCCTCTGCCACGACACCTATTCGGCGCACCAGGGCGTCGAGCACGACGATACCAACGTGCTCGTCCTGGGCGCCCGTGTGATCGGCCCCGAGCTCGCCGCCGAGCTCACCGCCGCCTTTTTGCACGCGCGCTTCTCCGGCGCCGAGCGCCACCGGCGGCGCCTGGAGAAGATAAAAAAGCTCGAGATGACTTTTGCCGGCGGGTCTAAACCTTCATAATAGAACTCAGGAGAAATCGATGAACCGCATGAAAGAGCTGCTGCGCCACGGGCAGTCGATCTGGCTCGATTACATTCACCGCAACCTGTTCAAGAGCGGCGAGCTCAAGAGGCTGATCGACGAGGACGGTCTCCACGGCATGACGAGCAACCCCACGATCTTCGAGAAGGCGATCGCGCACGGCAGCGATTACGACGAGACGATCAAGGCGGCGCTCGCCGACGACCCCAGGATCGAGACCGGCAAGATCTGCGAGCGGCTCGTGATCGAGGACATCCGCTCCGCCGCGGACCTTCTGCGGCCGGTTTTCGACGAGACCGGCGGCGCCGACGGTTTCGTCAGCATCGAGGTCTCGCCCTCGCTCGCGCGCGACACCGAAGGGACGATCGCCGAGGCGCGGCGCCTCAAGAAGGAAGTCAGCCGCCCCAACGTGATGATCAAAGTTCCCGCGACGCCGGAAGGTATTCCGGCGATCGAGAGGCTCACGGCCGAGGGAGTCAACGTCAATATCACGCTCATGTTCTCGATGAGCCACTACGAGGCGGTGGCGCGCGCCTACGCGCGCGGCGTCGAGCGCGCGGAGAATCCGCGATCGATCGCCTCGGTCGCGTCGTTCTTCGTGAGCCGCGTCGACACGCTCGTGGACAAGGAGCTGGAAAAGATCGGCACGCCGGAAGCGCTCGCGCTGCGCGGCAAGATCGCGATCGCCAACTCCAAGGCGGTCTACCGCCGCTTCGAGGAGATTTTTCACGGCGAAGGCTTCGCCGCGCTGAAGAGCCGCGGCGCGCGCGTCCAGCGGCCGCTGTGGGCGAGCACCGGGACCAAGAACCCGGCCTATTCCGACGTCCTCTACGTCGAGCATCTCATCGGTCCCGACACCGTGAACACTCTGCCGCCCGCCACGATCGATGCCTTTCGCGATCACGGCGAGGCGCGCGGCGCGACCATCAAAGAAAATCTCGACGAGGCGATGTCCGTGCTCGAGCAGGCGGCGAAGCTCGGCGTCGACCTAGAGGCGGTAGGGAAGAAGCTTCAGGACGACGGCGTCGCCGCGTTCGTCAAGTCGTTTGACGATCTGATGGCGGCGCTGGAGAAAAAGCGCGCCGCGATCGCGGCGCCGGCGAGCGCCGGAAAAGCGGCCGGAGCGCTCGACCGGCAGGAGTTCCGTCTCGGGAAATATCAGAGCCGGATCGACCGGCGGCTGAAATCGTGGCAGGCGGAAAACTTCGCCGCGCGCCTGTGGAAAAAAGATACCACGCTCTGGTCGGCGGAGCCGTTGCCGGAGCTTTCCGACCGGCTCGGCTGGCTCGATCTCCCGGAGAAGATGACCGATCAGGTGCGCGACATCCGCAGCTTCGCCGAGAAGGTCAAGGGCGACGGCTTTCGCCATGTGGTGCTGCTCGGCATGGGCGGTTCGAGCCTCGCGCCGGAAGTCTTCCAGCGAACCTTCGGAAACGCGCCGGGCTACCCCGAGCTCATCGTTCTTGACAGCACGCATCCCGCGGCGGTCCGCGGCGTCGAAGGAAGAATCGATGTCAGCCGAACGCTTTTCCTCGTCTCCAGTAAGTCGGGCACGACGATGGAGAGCAATTCGTTCTTTTATTATTTCTGGCGGAAGGTCGGCGAGACGAAATCGGCGCCGGGCGAGAATTTCGCCGCGATCACCGATCCGGGCACGCCGCTCGAAAAACTCGCGCATCAGAGAAAATTCCGCGCCGTGTTCGCCGCGACGCCAGACGTCGGCGGGCGCTATTCGGCGCTCACCGTCTTCGGTCTGGTTCCCGCGGCGCTCGTCGGCGTCGACATCGCCGCGGTGCTCGAAGCGGCGCGCCGCATGGCGCGCGCGTCGGCCGACGGCGCCGACAACCCGGCGCTCGCGCTCGGCGCGGCGCTCGGCGAGCTGACGCTCGCCAAGCGCGACAAAGTGACGTTTATCGCGTCGCCGTCGCTGGCGGCGTTTCCCGCCTGGGCCGAGCAGCTCATCGCCGAGAGCACCGGCAAGGACAAGAAGGGCATCGTTCCCGTCGCCACGGAGCCGGTCGGTGCCCCGGAGAAATACGGCGCGGACCGCTTCTTCGTCTATTTGAAAATGAACGGCGACGATAAAGAGCTCGACGCCAAGGTGAAGGCGCTCGAGCTCGCCGGCCATCCAGTCGCGCGCATCGAGGTCGCGCAGAAAACCGATCTCGGGCAGGAGTTCTTCCGCTGGGAGGCGGCCGTCGCCGCCGCCGGCGCCGCGCTCGGCATTCATCCTTTCAATCAGCCGGACGTCCAGCTCGCTAAAGACCTTGCGAAAGAGGCGATGGCAAAAAAAGATAGCGGCGCGAAAGGCGCGAAGCCCAAAGAAGAAATCTCGGTCGCGAGCGCGCCCGCGCTGCGCGAGGCGATCTCCGCCTGGCTGGGGAAAAAGAAAGAGCGCGACTATCTTTCCGTGCAGGCCTACTTGAATCCGAGCACGCGCAACACCGAGGCGCTGACGGCACTCTCGGCGGCGCTGCGCGATCGGCTGCGCCTGGCGGCGACGCTGGGCTACGGTCCGCGTTTTCTCCACTCTACCGGCCAGCTCCACAAAGGCGGCCCCAATTCAGTCCTCGTGTTGCAGATCGTCGACGAGCCGGCGGAGGATCTGCCGGTGCCGGAGACCGACTACACGTTCGGCGCGCTCATCCGCGCTCAGGCGCTGGGGGATCTGACCGCGCTCAAGCAGCGCAAGCGCCGCGTGCTCAGAATCAATCTCGGCGGCGAACCGGAAAGCGGCCTCAAGCGCCTGCTGGAGCTGGTTCGTGCCTAACTAGAGGGAGAG
>Ga0075434_100003966_pt1 | contig 13258 bp, 15 predicted proteins | sample RhiMethybrSRZTD3_FD_75298 | JGI IMG/M metagenome (GOLD analysis project Ga0075434, IMG submission 75298) | Populus rhizosphere microbial communities from Tennessee, USA - Rhizosphere MetaG P. TD hybrid SRZTD3 | ecosystem: Host-associated > Plants > Roots > Rhizosphere > Soil | place: USA... | reverse complement strand
CGGATCACCCTCGAACACACCGCCGCCCGCAAGCGCATCGACGTCGTGGGCTATCTGACCGTGGCGGCCGAGGGCGCCGCCTCCGAACCTGGCGACGTGCGGTGCGGCATCCCGGGCTTCGACCACCCCGGCACCGAACTCCACGGTGACGCCCTGCAATCAACCGACCCGGTGCTGCGCTGGGAGGTCCAAGGACGCCGCCACGCCGCGTTCGCCACCGACTTCGACTACCGCTCCGGCCCCTGACGACGCCCGTGAAGCCAGGTCGCTGAAGCAGAACCACGGCACAGGAGGCGAGCATGATCGGCAGGACACGAGCCCGGGTTACCGCCGTGATCGCGGCCGCAGCGGGGCTGACCGCGCCGGCGGGGCTGCTGTTCTCCGGCGCGGCGTCGGCGGCCGGCTCGGTACACCGGTTTAACCACGTGGTGATCGTGGTCATGGAGAACAAGAACTACAGTGACATCGTCGGCCGCCCGGACGAGGCGCCCTACCTGAACAGCCTGGCCGCCGGTGGTGCCGTCTTCAGCCACTCGTTCGCGGTGGCGCATCCAAGCCAGCCCAACTACCTGGCGCTGTTCTCGGGATCCGCCCAGGGTGTCACAGGCGACGACTGCCCGCATACCTTCACCGGTGTTCCCAACCTCGGGGCTGAGCTGATCAACGCGGGGCTGAGCTTCTCCGGCTACTCAGAAAGCATGCCATCGGCCGGATATACCGGCTGCGGCAGCTATCTTTCGCTTGGCTACGTCCGCACCCACAACCCCTGGGTGGACTTCACGAACGTGCCGGCCGCCCGCAACCTGACCTTCGCCAGCTTCCCGGCAAGCTACAGCCGGCTGCCGACCGTCTCGTTTGTGATACCGAATCTGTGCAACGACATGCATTACTGCGCAAGGGATACCGGGGACGCCTGGATACAGCGTCATCTGGGCTCCTACGCGTCATGGGCGCGGAGCCACAACAGCCTGCTGATCGTCACCTGGGACGAGGACGGCAGCACCCTCGGGCTGGGCGGCGATAACAACCGGGTACCCACGATCTTCTATGGGGCACATGTGCGCCCGGGCACATACACCGAGCACACCAGCCATTACGGTGTCCTTCGCACGGTTGAAGACATGTACGGCCTGCCGCACGCCGGGGCGAGCGCGAGCGCGTCACCCATTACCGACGTATGGCGCTGAAGCCCGGGCCAGCCCGGCCATGGCGGGGATGACCCGCTTCACCCTCACCGGCTTGCTGCCGGCGGCCCGGTGGAGCCGCGCTTACGCAGGTGCGGTGGCTGAACAGTACGGCGGCGGTAAGGCTTTCGCTCGATGGCCGCCAGGACGAGCCGGACGGCGGCGCGGACGATCCGGTCGATGTTCCAGTCCATCGTGGTGAGCGCCGGTGTCAACAGTGCGGACATTGGGTGACCGTCGTAACCGGAGATCGACACCTCGTCAGGGATGCGCAAACCGAGTTCGCGGGCGGCCGCGTACGCACCGTAGGCGATGGAGTCGGCGAAACAAAACAGCGCCGTTGGCCGGTCCGTCTTCGAGAGCACCTCGTGCGCCACCTCGGTTGCCGCCGTGAGCACGGGCGGCGAGCTGATAATGCTCACGTCGAGGCCGAGCCGCTCGGCTTCTGCGGTGACGTGGATGTCCGCCGGGCGGTCGGGCGTGCTTGGCTGAGTCGGGGTGAGCACGCCGATCCGCCGGTGGCCCAGCTTGTGCAAATGCTCCAGGGCGAGTGTGACCCCGGTGCGGTTGTCGAACACGACCTCACCCGCCGCCTGCCCGCCGTGCAGTGCGTCGCCGATCGCCACGATCGGCAGGCTTTCTGCCAGTTCTGACCATCTCTCATCCGATGGGTCGAGCGGCTGCACGATGAGGCCGTCCACGCGCTGGTCCCGGAGCTGACGGGCCAGGAGCATCTGGCGTTCAGGGTCGTCGGCGGCGTCCACGAGGAGGGCATAGTGGTCACGCGCCAGCAGCGCGCTGCCGATGCCGACGCCGAGCAACTGCTGCCACAGGTCCTCAAGCGACCCGAAGAGCAGCCCCACCGTCCCGGTCCGGCCGCTGGCGAGGGCACGGGCGATGCGGTCGACGTTGTAGCCAAGCTCAGCCGCTGCGCGGCGCACCCGCTCCTGGGTTTCGTCTGAGGTCTGGATCCCCCGCAGGGCGTAGGAGACAGCGGCAGGCGACAGCCCCGTCGCTTCAGCCACCTCGCGGATCGTCGCACGCTTGCGTTGCTGCGGCACCGTTTCCAATCTGTGGTTTGCCGGCCCTTTACCAGGGTAGCCGTCGCGGCCGACGTGCCAGCCCGCCACGCCGTCACAAAAGCCTAGTGGCAGTTCCCGCACCGGGCGGCCCCGCGAACGGCCAGGCTCTTGACGCGGCGGGTGCTGAAGCGGTTCACTGAAACGTATAAGTGAACCGCTTCAGTAGCCGGGCTGCTGGCGCCTGGCAGTTGGCCAACATCCGACCCGCCTGACGACCAGCCCCAAGATCAGCGCCTGACGAGAAACCAGAGATCGGCGCCTGGCGACCGGCCCAGAGGTCAGCGGAGGGGCAAACTGCACGTCGACATTCACCAGCACGTCTGGCCGGGCGTGCTGGCCGAGGAATTGCGGCGGCGATCACGGCCGCCGCGGCTGGACGGCTGGACGCTGCTCACGTCCGGCGAGCCGCCCTTCGAGGTGAATCCGGCGGACCACGACGTCGCCCTGCGGGCAGCACAAGCGGCCCGCGATGGTGTCGGCCGTGTGGTGATCGGCCTGTCCAGCCCGCTCGGCATCGAGTACCTGATGCCCGAGGATGCGGTACCGCTCCTGGACGCTTATCACGACGGGGTTATCGAGCTGGGGTCCCCGTTCGCCGGTTGGGCCTCGGCCTGCCTAACGGAAATCGACGCGGCCGGTCTGGTCAAGCAGTTCGACCGCGGGTTTGTCGGGCTCCAACTGCCGGCAACCGCGGTTGCTGACGAGTCCGGCTACCGATGGTGCAGCCCCTTGCTTGACGTCCTCGCCGAGCGGGACCTCCCGCTCTTCATCCATCCCGGGCCCGCCGCGGGAGCGAACGCGGCCGGTACTGCGTGGTGGGCCGCCCTCGTTCCCTACGTTCAGCAACTGCACGCGGCCTGGTTCGCGTTCCGCGCCTTCGGCCGGCCGGCCTACCCACGATTGCGGGTCTGCTTTACCGCGCTGGCAGGGCTCGGCCCGCTGCATGGCGAGCGCCTGGCCGCCCGCGGCGGCGCCGACCCGCTGGCGCGGGGTGCGGTGGATCCGTACATGTTCGTTGAGACTTCCAGTTACGGCGGCCGTGCCGTGGACTCTGTGCTCCGCGTGCTCGGCGTTGACACGCTCGTATTCGGCTCCGACCGGCCGTATGCGCAGCCGCACCCCGATTTTGGCCTGGGCGGCGCTGCCCGCCATGCGATCCGCGCGACGAACCCCGCACGGCTGCTGCATGGTGACTGTCAGCCGTCGCACGCCGGATCTGACCGTCCTGCAGGAAAGGAGTGACGACCATGACTTTCTCCGCGCTCCCCGCCCGGTTTCTCGAACAGCGCGAACTGGCTGAACTCGTCGAGAACCTGGCCGGCCGCCCGGATCTGTGGAGCGATCAGGTTACTTACGCCGGGGGCCAGCGGCACTACGCCTCGATCCACCGCGACGAGTACGTAGACATCTGGCTCATCTGCTGGTCTCCCGGTAACGACACCGGCTGGCATGACCACGACATCTCGTCCGGCGCGGTTCGCGTGGTGCAGGGCGCGCTCGTGGAGTCCAATCTCCGGATTGGCGGTATGCACGTGCAGAAAGTCGTCACCGAAGGCGGCTCGTTCTCCTTCGGGCCCGATCATATTCACCGGCTTACCGGTGCTGCTGAGCAGGCCATCTCCGTGCACGCCTACTCACCCCCGCTGTGGCGGCTCGGTCAGTACACCATCGACGACGGCGGCCTGATGCGCCGTGTGTCGGTCTGCTACGCCGACGAACTTCGCCCGCTCGACTCGCCGCCTACCGTCCGGGTCGCCTAGTGCCGGGCCGGCGGAGTTCGTCGCCTCACCGGATCGAGGTAGTTACCGGTGGCGGGTGGCGCGGCACCGGATATAAGTTCACCCCTTGGGTGGGGCGGGTGCTCGCTCGGCTGGGCTTGCAGCGGGGCACCGGGTACGACATCCGCCGCTTCGGCGGGCTTACGGCAGGAGGTGCGGTCTCATGAACGGGGACCGGAAGGCGGGACTCGCGGAGCGGCTGAAGAGCGGCACCATGCTCGGTGCCGAGGGATACGTATTCGAACTGGAACGCCGCGGATATATCAAGGCGGGCCCGTACGTGCCCGAGGTTGTCCTGGACTTTCCCGGCGCGGTGCGCGAACTGCACCGGGAGTTCCTGCGGGCGGGCTCGGACGTCATGGTGGCGCTCACCTACTACGCGCATCGCGAGAAGCTGCGGCACGTAGGCCGCCAGGATGACCTGGAGGCGATGAACCGGCAGGCCGTGCGGATTGCCCGCGAGATCGCGCAGGAGGGCGACGCCCTGGTAGCCGGCAATGTCTGCAACACCTGGGCCTATGACCCAGACGACCGGCAAGCCCAAGACGCCGTTCGTGCCATGTATGCCGAGCAGCTGGGCTGGGCGGCGGAAGAAGGCGTCGACTTCGTCATCTCCGAGACCAATGACTACCTCGGGGAAGCGCTCATCGCGCTGGAGGTCATCCGGGGGCTGGGGCTGCCGGCGATGGTCACGCTGGCACCGACGCAGCCAGATCAGACGCGTGACGGCTACAGCTACGTGGAGGCTTGCCGCATCCTCGCCGCCGAGGGAGCCCTGGTCGTCGGGCTGAACTGCGACCGCGGGCCACAGACGATGCTGCCGCTGCTGGCCAGCATCCGGGAGAAGGTCGACTGCGCGGTCGCCGCCCAACCGGTGCCATACCGCACGGACGCGGCCGCGCTGACGATGCAGACCCTCCGGTCCGAGACCGCGCAGCAGGCCTTCCCTATCGCGCTGGAGCCGTTCGGATGCACGCGCTTTGAGATGGCGCAATTCGCGACCCAGGCGCGTGACCTCGGGGTGAACTACGTAGGCATCTGCTGCGGCGCCGGCCCGCACCACGTCCGGGCGATGGCCGAGGCGCTGGGGCGTGAGGTCCCGGCCAGCAGATACTCGCCCTCGATGGACCTGCACCCGATGTTCCGCGCAAACGTGTCGACAAAGGACGCCACATTCCTTAGCTCCTGGAACGCGTGAAGGGCGGCTGTTGCGGATCTCACCACTAGGAACGTGCTGGCCAACGCGGGCTATGCCCGGCCGCGGGCCTCGTTGCGGCACCGCCTGAGCAAGGAATCCCGGGCGCCGGCGCGGCGTTAGAACGTATGTCCGAAGGGACTACGACTGTGCTTAAGTTCAAGAACGCCGCCGCCCGCCCGGCGCCGGCTCCGCCGTTCGAGGGGCACGGCCCGGCCGGGGCCGAGCGCGCAACGTTCGCCGCGGGATGCTTCTGGGGTGTCGAGGCGGCCTTCCGCCAGATCAACGGGGTGCTGCAGACCGCTGTCGGCTATACCGGCGGGCACGTGCCGGGCCCCAGTTACGAGCGGGTCGGCCGGGGCCGCACCGGCCACGCCGAGGCGGTCGAGGTGTGGTTCGACCCGGCCCAGGTCAGCTACGCGGAGCTGCTCCAGGCGTTTTGGCAGGTCCACAATCCGACCACCCGCAACCGCCAGGGCTTCGATTTCGGCAGCCAATACCGCTCGGCGATCTTCTACCACGACACCGGGCAGCAGGAAGCCGCGATCGCCTCACGCGACGCCGAGCAGCAATCACGGCGCCGGCAGATCGTCACGCAGATCACCCCTGCGTCTGCGTTCTATCCGGCTGAGGAATATCACCAGCGCTACCTCGAAAAGCACGGCCGGACGGCCTGCGCGGTCACCGTCCAGTAACCGGGCTCGCGGGTCCGCTTCGACAGGGATCCTGCCTACGGTGCCGTTGGATCCGCGTCCCGGTTGCCCGCGTCACAGGGCGACCAGCAGTAGTTGACTCGTCGCGGCCACAGTGCGGCCCAGCGAGGCACGGAGAAGATCACTGGCCACCGGGATATCCCGGGCTTCCCACAGGGCCAGTGCGGTGCTCCAGGCGACCTCGCGGGCCTCGTTGAGATTCCAGTTGGCGATCAAGTTGATCACGGACCGCAGGCGCTGGTCGGCGGCGAGGATGGCGCCCGACTCGAAGGACTGGCGGGCCGATTGCTCGGCGGCATCGAGCACTTGGTCGACCTTCTCGTAGTCGTCGCGGAAAACTGTGGCGGTAGGGGCGAAGGAGAACTCCGCGCACGTGGTGGCGATGGCGATGGGCAGGTCGTGGCTGATGTGGGTGTTCATGCCCGCCAGGGCGAACTGCACCGGTTCGATGCCGGCCTCCGCGCGGCAGCTCAGCAACGGCTGCCAGGCGGCAGGGGCTGCCGACGGCTTGTCGGCGTCGGCGGCGGCGAAGTACAGGTCGGCGAAGACCAGGTCCAGATGGGTCATGGTCGCCGGATCGGTGAAGAAGCCCTGCGACAGCCGCTCCGCGATCCGCTGCATGATGCCGAGGTACATGTGGTTGAAGCACGCCAGCCCGTCACCGGCCGGCAACGCCTCATCCAGCGCCTGCATCCGGGCTATGGCCTCTGCGACTGACGTGACAGGGCTGTCCTGCGACGTGGCTGGCACGTTCATCCTGGCCTCCGGCCCAGCTTGACCGCGATCGGTGCCCGCCCTCCGGCACGAAGGCCGGGGCGGGCCGCGCCGTGCGGCTGGCCACAGCGTGGCGCTGGGAGGGCGTTCCTCCCGGTAATGCAGAGTGAGCAACGCTGATCGTGATACGCCGAACGGCCAGGGGCGCCACTAGCCGTTCATGCGCCCGGGCGGCTCGCGGGTAAGCACATCGGTCACGTAGGCGTCGATCTGGTGCTGGCGGGTCGCCGCGGCGATGGAGACCCGATGGTGGCCATCGGCCACGAAATGCAAGCGGCCGACGCGATAGAGCTCGATCGGCGGGACCGCCTCGCCGCGCCGGATGGCCAGTGCCAGCGGTTCCCACCGGGACCGCACCCGGGCGGAGGTAGGCCGGAATCGCCGATCGAAGTCACGCCGCGAGCCGGCGGTGCCGACGATGGTATTCAGGCAGACCGCCTGCAGCCCCAGCTGCCGCTGGCCGCGCCAGCCCAACGTGCCGACGACGTCATCCAGCCGGAGGAGACGGTTACCGTCGCCGCGCCTGCGGCGCAGGTGCTGCGCCAGCGCGGTCAGGAACTGCCGGCGCCTGGCCCGCAGAAAGTCGTTCTCCACATCGGCACGAGGGAACCCGGTGTCTAGCATCGGACCGGCCTCCGTCACTTCCTGGTCTTGACACGCAGTCGCGAAGTTCGCGCCCGCACCATCGATGCTCGTCGTAAGGCCTGGTGCGCCGCATTGGGCGAATGTCGTATCTGCCCGGCAGCAGTCCGCCTTAGCGGGCACGGCGCACGGGGCGGCGAGCCGGAATGGCCGCCGGGCGCGATGGCGCACTCCTCACCCCGCGTCACGGTGACCTTGTCGATGACGCCGTGTTCGTGCTATTCATCGCGAACATCAAGCAGAAGATCACGGAGGAGCCATGACGGACAAAACGCCGGTCACATCCCCGTCTGCCCCGGCGGCCGGGCCGTATTCGCCGGGGCTTTCGGCCGGTGAGTGGGTGTTCCTGGCCGGCCAGACCGGAACGGGCGAGACAATCGAAGACCAGACCGAAAGCACGCTCGGCAAGGTCACCGCGCTGCTCGGCGCGGCCGGCTGTGCGCCCGCAGACGTGGTGTCCTGCCTGGTCCACCTCGCCGACCTCGCCGACTTCGACCGCTTCAACGCGGTGTACGAGCGCCACTTCCCCCCACCACGGCCGGTCCGGACCACCGTCGGCGCGGTCCTCCTCGACGGCGCGAAGGTAGAGATCACCGCCATCGCCCGCCGGCCATCGCAGTAGTGGGCCCCCTGGGGTGGCGCTCCGGCGCCTCCGGGGAGAGCATGGGAGAAACGACCAAGGTCCTGCGCAGCCCAGGAGTCATCGACATGGATGACCGGCCGGATGGGCGCGGCTACCGCCGACGTTTCGGAGGCGCGCATGGAAGCTGAGCCCAATCCCGCGCAACAGCTGCACGCGCTGGGCCAGAGCCTGTGGCTGGACAGCATCAACCGGGTCATGCTGCGCACGGGGGCGCTGGCCCGGTACGTGCGGGACCTGGCGGTCACCGGGCTGACATCCAACCCGACGATCCTGGGGCACGCCATGGCGGCCGGGTCGGACTACGACAGCTCACTTGTCCGCCTGGCCGGCAAGGGTGTCACCGGCGCACAGGACGTCGTATACGCCCTGGCCCTGGAGGACCTGGCCGAGGCGGCAGCACTATTCCGGGCGGAGTGGGACCGCACCGGCGGCGCGGACGGGTACGTGTCGCTGGAGGTCCCCCCAGATCTCGCCTACGACGCAGCGGCGACGGTCGCACTGGCCCGCCGGCTGCACGAGCAGGCTGGCTTTCCCAACCTGCTGGTGAAGATCCCCGGCACTCCCCCGGGCCTGACCGCCATGGAAGAGGCGATCACCGCCGGGATCGGCGTGAACGTGACGCTGTTGTTCTCTGACACGCACTACCTGCGCACCGCCGACGCCTACATACGTGCCCTGCAGCGCCGCCTCGACGCCGGGCTTGACCTGGCGGTGCCGTCGGTGGCCTCGGTGTTCATCTCCCGCTGGGATTCAGCCGCCGACCCGTTGCTGCCACCCGAGCTTCATGGCCTGCTCGGATTGGCGATGGCACAGAAGACTTACTCCTCCCATCTGCACCTGGTGTCAGACAAGCGCTGGCAGGTACTGGCCGAGGCTGGCGCCAGGCCGCAGCGGGTCCTGTGGGCATCCACCTCGACCAAGAACCCAGACCTGCCCGACACCTACTATCTCGGCCGCCTGGCCGCCCCCGACACCATCGACACCGTCCCGGAAAAGACGCTGCTCGCCTTCGCCGATCACGGAACCCTCGACGAGCGCCTCGAGCCCGACTACGCGGCGGCCGAGCAGACCATCTCCGCGGTCGCTGACGCCGGAGTCGACGTTGACGCCCTCGCCGAACGACTGCAGCGGCAGGCGGCGGGCGCGTTCAGCGCGGACTGGGCCGCGCTGCTCACCGCGATCGAGGAGAAGGCGCAAAAGCTCAAGCCCGGAGCCAGCGAGCTGGCCTGATCAGTCCACCGGTGCGCGTTCGGTGAGCCCCGGCCGGGCCGCTCACCGCGCGCCTTGCGGCCGACGGGGCGCGCGGCCAGCCACGCGCTGGCGGGCGAGGGACTTGACCCGGACCACGTCCGGGTCACGTGGGTCGAGCGGAAGGACCTCCTGCCAGGGGCGCTCGCCGCGCGTCCTGTGCCGCTGGATACGGATTTGCTTCACTGTCTGTCCCCTCCTCGGCTCACCAGCGGGGTACCCCGCGTGATCCCGGTGCGATCCGGGCGCATCCCTTCGTATGACCGAGACTGCCGCTAGGCACGGCCTGCGCGCATCGGGCGGTAGCCCTATTTCCGGCCAGCCGCGGCCGCGGGCCACTAGGGAATTCTCAGGATCGGCCGCTCAGCGGGCGTCGGCGGCGGGCCGCGCTCAGCGAGGGGCCGCTGGCATGGCCGGTCTGGCCCCGGGGTACCGTCCCGTCATATCAATGCCCTGGCGGTAACCAGCCCAAGGAGCGTGCCATGCCAGAAACGGAGCGGTTCACGATCGGGGCCGAGGTCAGCTCCACCGACGGGCCCTGCGGCACGCTGACCCGGGTGGTCCTCGACCCGATCGCCGAAGTGGTCACACATCTCATCGTGCAGCCACGGCGGGAGCACGAGCCCGCAAAGCTCGTCCCCGTCGAACTGGTCGACTCCGCCGCCGGCGAGATCCGGCTGAAGTGTTCCTCGGCGGAGTTCGACAGCCTCGACCCTGCCAAGGAGGGTCAGTTCATCGCCAGCGACAATGATGTCCCGAACTACCGCACGACCGATACTGTCGCCTGGCCCCATTTCAGCTACCGCGGCGCGCAGGGCCACCTGGAGGCCGACGACGCGATCCCGCCGGGCGAGGTGGAGGTGCAGCGCGGCGAGCACGTCAATGCCACCGACGGCCACATCGGCCAGGTCGAAGGGCTGGTCATCGACCCCGCCAGCCATCACGTGACGCACGTGCTGCTGCAGGAGGGGCACCTGTGGGGCCGCAAGCAGGTCACCATTCCGATCAGCACCGTGACCAGGGTCGCCGACCGGATCGAGGTCAACCTCACCAAGCAGCAGGTGAAGGACCTGCCGGAGGTGGACATCGATCGCCCGTAGCTGGGCCGCGCCGCACCGGGTTACGGCCCCAGGCCGCCGGACGGACCGCTGACCCGTACGGCAGGCACCTTCGTATCAGGACCGGCCCTGGCTCCTCTGTACTCCTGGGAGAAGGTTTCTCCCCGCGCTGCCGGTGGCGGCGGGCCTGCCGCGTTCGGGGGTTGCAGGCCCGATGCCAGGTGGCGGCGCGGTCGCGGTGCAGGACCGTACGGGGGAAGGTGCATCATGTCGCGTTCGGGTGTCTTCTATGTCGTCAAGGTCATGGAGCGGACGGCCGCGGGGGCGGCTGCGGCCGGCGCGGCCCGTGTGCCCACCGGGCAAGCGGTTGACCGCGAAGCCGCCGCCGCTGCCCGCCCCGATGGGGGCACCACCTCCTTTATGCGGCGGGTGCTGGCCGCGGTGCGGCACAGCGCCCGCGTCGCGCCGGGCGCGGCCGGCCGGGGGCGCCGGAGACTGGGCGGCGCCGCCCGGGCGGACTGACCATCGCCGCCGGGCCCGGGCTTGCCGCGGCCACAGCCCGGGTGCCGCCGGAAATAGCTGGCCGTGCCCCGGTCACGTCTGATCTTGTGGTGCGGTGGATGACCGTGGCATGAGCGGGAGCGAGCTTTCCCGCCGGTTCTATGCCGATGTGGTGGCGCCGTTGCTGGCCGAGGCGATGCCCGGGCTGGGGTACGCGGCCGGCCGGCTTGGTTCGGGATCCGACGTGCTGGGCTTTGACGATGCGATGAGCCGCGATCATGACTGGGGATGCCGTCTGACGTTGCTGGTCGACGAGCCCGACCGCGATGCGGTGCCGCAGATCACCGCGTTGCTCGAACGCGGGCTGCCCGAGTCCTACCGGGGATACCCGGTCAGGTTCCCGCTCACCTGGGATTCCGCGCTCACGCACAAGGTCGAGGTCGCGACGGTAACCGGCTTTACCGTCAGCCGGCTGGGCGTCGACCCGGCCCGCGAACTCTCGGTACTGGACTGGCTGGTGCTGACCGGCCAGAGCGTGCTTGAAGTCATCGCCGGGCCGGTGTTCGCCGACCGGACCTCCGAACTGGCGCCGGTACGCACGGTGCTGCGCTGGTACCCGCCGGACATCGAGCGGTACGTGCTTGCCGCGGGCTGGCAGCGGCTCACCCAGGAAATGCCGATGGTCGGCCGCACCGCCGACAGCGGTGATGAGCTCGGCTCCAGGCTGCTGAGCGCGCGGCTGGCCGACGATCTGATGTGGCTGGCATTCGCGGTGTCACGCCAGTGGCCGCCGTACCCCAAGTGGCGCGGTACCGCGTTCCGCGCGCTTGACGTGGCAGCGGACCTGGCCGGCCCTCTCGCGGCGGCCACGACGGCGGCGGGCTGGCACGACCGGGAGAGTGGCCTCGCTCAGGCATGTGAGGTACTGCTCAGTGCGCAACGTGCGCGCGGGCTTCCAGCCCCCGCAGTCGCGGTGATCCAGTTCTGGGACCGGCCATACCGCACCGTTGACGAGGCGGTCCCTGAAGCGCTGCTCGCCGGTATCACCAACCCAGATGTGACCAGGCTCCCGCCGGTCGGCTCGGTTGAGCAATGGGTCACCAGCGTCGATGTCCTCGTCAGCCCAGCCCGCAGATCGGCGCTCCGGGCTGTCTACCGGGACTGGGCCGGCCGCGGCTGAACGAACGCGACGAGCATCCTCGCCGGCGCTCCTCCGCGACCCCGGCCAGGGGGCATGGCGGTGCGCCAGGCCGGCGCGGGCCTGGCATTGTGAAGTCATGCAGACCGTGTACGAAGCGGCGGGCGGCAATGCTGGCCTGTGCCGCCTGGCCGAGGCCTGGCACGCCCGGGTGATGGCCGACGAGATAGTCAGCCACGCGTTCAGCCACGGGTTCCATCCGCAGCACACCGAACGCCTTGCCGCGTATTGGGCGGAGGCTCTCGGCGGCCCGCCAGCCTACTCAGGCACCTACGGGGATGAGACCTCCGTCGTGCGGATCCACAGTGGCAATGGCCCGCACGAGGAGATGGACCGCCGGGCGATCTCCTGTTTCGACCAGGCGATGCAAGACGCCGGCCTGGACCCGGGCGCGCCGCTGTGGCAGGTGCTGCACGACTACTTCGCCTGGGCCACGACACACACCATGGCGCGCTATCACGACTCTGCTGACGACGTTCCCGACGGCATGAGCATTCCGCGATGGTCGTGGGATGGACTGCAGCGCTGAGCTACGCCAGCTCAGGCGGGAATCCTCCGGTGGCGACCAGGCCCCAGCGACGGGGCGTGATGCGCAGCAGTGATTTGCCCTGCCGCAGCATGGCTGCCCGGTACTCAGCCCAGTCCGGGTGCTCGCCGGCGATCGCCCGGTAGTAGGAGACCAGCGGCTCGACCGCTTCCGGCACGTCAATGACCTGGGCGTCCCCGTCAATTTGCACCCACGGGCCGCCGAAATCATCGGACAGGATCACGACGCTGACCCCGGGATCCCGGCGGGCGTTGCCGGTCTTCGCGCGGGACGGGTAGGTGGCGACCACGATACGCCCGGCCTCGTCCACGCCGCACGTCACCGGCGACGCCTGCGGGCTGCCATCGGCACGCCGCGTGATGACGATCGCGTGATGGCGGGGGCGGGCGAAGTCGAGCAGTTCTTCTCTGGTGACCACGGTGTTCGTGGCGATCTGAGGGCTCACCAGCCCACTATCCCATCCGCGCCCACGCAGCCCCGGCTGGAAGCTGACGGCTCGGCGGCACGAGGAGGCCGCCATCGGTGTGCCATGTGCGGACCCGGTCACGCCGGGCTGTTGAGCCGTTAGAACGGTGTCGGGATGTACCGCAACGGCAGGTCCGGGTCCTGGTAGCCGCGGGCGGCCTGCCGCTTGGGCAGCGTGATGTCCCGGTGGGCGAGCGGCTTGTAGGGGACCTGGCTGAGCAGGTGGCTGA
>Ga0075434_100003964_pt1 | contig 13259 bp, 13 predicted proteins | sample RhiMethybrSRZTD3_FD_75298 | JGI IMG/M metagenome (GOLD analysis project Ga0075434, IMG submission 75298) | Populus rhizosphere microbial communities from Tennessee, USA - Rhizosphere MetaG P. TD hybrid SRZTD3 | ecosystem: Host-associated > Plants > Roots > Rhizosphere > Soil | place: USA... | reverse complement strand
GCGATCTCGGGCCTCATGCGGCCGCGTGCGGGGCAGATCCTCCTCGACGGCGCTCGTCTCGACAGGTTGCCCAGCCACACCATCGTGCAGCACGGCGTGGTGCAGGTTCCCGAGGGACGCAAGATCTTCCCGAGCCTCTCCGTGCTCGAGAATCTCGAGATGGGCTCCTACGTCCCCGCGGCCAGGGCCCGGCGCCGCGAGGGCCTCGAGCAGGTCTTCGGGCTCTTCCCACGCCTCGCGGAGCGCCGGCGCCAGGCTGCGGGTACCATGTCGGGCGGGGAGCAGCAGATGCTGGCCATCGGCCGGGCCCTCATGGCCCGTCCGCGCGTGCTCATGCTCGACGAGCCGTCGCTGGGGCTGGCGCCCATCGTGGTGCAGGAGATCTTCCGGATCATCGGCGAGATCAACCGGCGGGGCACTACGGTGCTCCTGGTGGAGCAGAACACGCGGCAGGCGCTCGCGCTCTCGCGCCGCGCCTACGTGCTGGAGAACGGCCGCGTGGTGCTCGAGGGCAGCGGCGCCGAGCTACTCGGCAACGAGCACGTGAAGCGCGCGTACCTGGGAATGTGAGAGGAGGACGGCACGTGATCGACTGGACAGTGTCCAGCCTCGTCGAGGCCATCAAGACGAAGACGCTCTCGCCCGTGGAGGCCGTACGCGGATACCTGGATCGCATCGAGCGTCTCAACCCCAAGCTCGCCCACTTCATCACGGTGGACGCCGAGGGGGCGCTGGCGCGCGCTCGCACGCTGGAAAGGAAGCCATCCCTAGGTCCATTGCACGGCGTGCCCCTCGCCTACAAGGACCTTTGCGCCATCAAGGGACTGCCGACCTCGTGCGGCACGAAGACGCCCGACTACTTCCTGTCCGCGCGCGACTGCACCGCGGTGACCCGGCTCTCGCGGGCCGGCGCCGTCACCCTCGGCAAGCTCAACATGAGCGAGCTTGCCATGGGCCCCTTCGGCGACAACGCGCATCACGGCGACGCGCAGAACCCCTGGCGCCCCGGTCACATCACGGGCGGCTCGTCGAGCGGCTCCGGCGGGGCGGTGGCCGCGCGGCTCTGCGCGGGCGCTCTGGGCAGCGACACGGGCGGTTCGATCCGCCTCCCCGCCGCGGTCTGCGGCATCGTGGGACTCAAGCCCACGTACGGGCGCGTGAGCCGCGCGGGCGCCATGGCTCTGTCGTGGTCCCATGACCATCTCGGCCCCATGACCCTCACCGTGCGCGATTGCGCGCTGCTCCTGGGTGTCATCGCCGGTCGCGATCTCGCGGACGCCACCTCGAGTCACCGCAAGGTGCCGGACTACGTGGGAGCGCTCGCCGGCTCCGTGCGCGGATTGCGCATCGGCGTGCCCGAGGCCTACTACTTCGACAGCCTCCATCCAGACGTCGAGCGGGCCACGCGGGAGGCGATCGATGCCATGGGAAAGCTCGGGGCGCGAGTGGAGCGCCTGACCGTATCCGATCCGGAGCCCATGGTCGCCGCCTGCAACAACAAGATGGTCGCCGCGGAAGCCGCGGCCATCCACTCGCGCATTCTCAAGGAGCGGCCGGGAGAGCTCCAGCCCCCGGTCCTCGCGCGGCTGGCGCCGGGGCTCCGCGTGTCGGCCTACGACTACATCCAGGGATCGCGGCTGCGGGCGCGTCTCACTCGCGAGTTCATCGCGAACGTCTTCTCGAGAGTGGACGTCCTCGTCGCGCCCACCATCCCCGAGCCCGCCCCTGCCCTCGCCGAGGCGAAGTCGGGCACCACCGACGACGTGGTCAGGCGCATGGGCCGCTTCTCCCGGCTCACGCGCCCGTTCAACGCTCTCGGCCTGCCTGTCCTCTCTGTGCCATGCGGCTTCTCCGCTGCGGGCCTGCCCGTCGGACTGCAGATCGTCGGCTGCCCCTTCGACGAGTCCACCATTCTCAGGCTGGGACATGCCTACGAGCAGGCGGCTGGCTGGACCGGACGCCGCCCCGATCTCGACTGAGAGGGCGGCCGCCTCGTGCGCCTCCAACGAGTATTGGCTACACGCCACGGGCTCCCGCAGAGTGCCGGGCCAAATTGCGAGCCAGACGAGGCCCGAGGGAGGCCCCAGCCCGAGGCGTATGTAGGTATACGTTGAGGGCTGCGGCCAACCGAGAACGTGGCATTTCGAGCTGCGCCGCTCTGCGGCGAGGCGAGGGCTGAGTCGATCTGGCGAAGTCAAGTTGGTCCGGCACTAGTCGAAGCGAAGGCGGAAGAAAGGATGCGCCGGCGCCTCGAAGAAGTGCACGCGGCGCGTGTAGTCGAGGGCGCGTGCGTAGCTCTCGAAGCGCTCGGCGAGCCGCCGGTACGGGGGAGCGGCGTCACGGGCCGCCGCTCGCGCATGCTCGGAGACGAAGCGATAGGCGTGCTTGCCCTGTGAGATGTAGAAGCTCGTGCTCGCCGTGCGCTCCACGCGCTCGGGAAAGATGCCGGTCATGAAGAGCGTGTAGTCGCCGATGTGCCGCCGCACCGCCACCTCGTGCTCGGGCCGGAAGTCCGGCGAGTCCGCCTGCCAGGCCGACTGCATCTCCAGCATCATGTCGACCACCGTCTCGAGACGAGGCAGCGCCGTCCCTCTGGGGTAGAGGTTCTCCGTCCGCGCGAATCGGGTCAGGAGATCGGCGAGATAGGGAACGGCGGGGTCACCCTGGAGCCCGAGATCATGGAAGCTCGCGCGGATCGCCCGGTCGAAGAATCGTCGAAGGTCCACCGCAGTCCTCTGGTGTCGCCGATGATAGCAAAAGGACATCGCCGTCCCCGCCGTGCACAGTTTTTCTCCTGCGGCGTGATTACACGGCAATCGTGGCATAGCCCCCGCGGTCGTCATCACGGGCATCTCCACGGATTCGCACGGTTGAGCGCGTGATACCATGAGCGATTCACCGAGAGGAATGCTGGCACGCCATGTGCTCGCGTCGAGAACGATGCCGTGGTCAGTACAGGGCAAACATGCAAGCAATATGAAATCGAGAGACGCCGGCAGAAACCGTTCGTCAACTTCTTCGACGATATGGCGTTGGCTTCTTGATCCAGAAGCTTTGACCCGGAGCCGAGTCCTGGGCTTCATCGGTGGCCATCCAGTGGTCAGCGCGGGGGTCCTCCTGGTTCTGATCGTGCTCGTGAGCGCGCTGGCGGTTCGACTCCTCTCCACGCCCGCCGCGAACAGTGACAACGCGGCCGACATGCTCGCGGGTCGCTTTGGCTGGCAGTGGTGCCCCGAGGAATCCGCATCGGCCGTGACACCGCCCCGCGCCGCCCCCATCGAGACCGGCAAGGTGCGCACGGTCCGGCAGGGAGCGCTCGGTGTGGAGTGGTTCTGGTGCCGCTCGAAGTCGCGCGGAGATCTGGTGGTCCTCCACGCCCGGGTGACCAACTACGGCAGCGACGCCATCGACCGCGTGCTGCTGGACTTCAGCCTCTATGGCGAGGACGACTCGTTCCTCGGCCACCATTCGGTGGCCATGCGGAAGCTGGAGGGCCACGGATCGTCAAGCGTCGAGGACAAGCTTCCCACCCAGTTCGGCGACTGGACCAAGTGGACGGCCTGGTCCATGAAGCTGGCCAACGTCGACACCAACTAGACGACGCGTTGCGGCGGGAGGAAGAGGCGCCCGCCGCCGCCGCCCCCCGCCCGGGCCTCAGCGCAGTTCGGGAATTACCCAGAGGGGCTTGTCGCCGCGGGCCACCCGCTGCACGTTGTCGAAGGCGTTGCGGAAGGCCTTGGTCCAGTTCTCCCACGTCGGTCCCGCGGAGTGCGGCGTGAAGGTCACATTCTCCAGGCCGAAGAGCGCGTGGTTGATGAGGGGCGGCTCCTCCACCATCACGTCGAGGCCGGCGGCGGCGATCTGCTTGGAGAGGAGCGCATGTCGCAGCGCCTCCTCGTCCACCACGAGGCCGCGGCAGGTGTTGATGAAGATGGCGTCCTTCTTCATCATGGCGAACTCGCGGGCCCCCATCATCTTGCGCGTCTGCTCGTTGAGCGGCACGTGCAGGCTGACCACGTCGGAGGAGGCGAGCAGCTCGGGGAAGAGGGCGAACTTCACGCCGAGGGCGTCCTCCTGGTCCTCGGTGAGCCGGATCACGTCGTAGTACTGGATGTCCATGTCGAAGGCCTCGGCGCGCCGGGCCACTTTCTTGCCGATGGTGCCGAGCCCCACGATCCCAAGGGTCTTCCCCGCCAGCTCGTAGGTGCGCGTGGTGGCGAAATCGCCCACCCGCCACTTGCCGTGGGTCACGTTGATGTGGTGGAAGGCCATCTTCTTGTACACGGCGAGGATGAGCATGATGGTGTGCTCGGCCACCGCCACGGAGTTGGCCCCGCCGTTGTTGGCGATGGGGACGCCCGCCTGCTTCGCTGCGGGCACGTCGATGCGGTCATAGCCCGCGCTGATGAGCTGCACCAGCTTGAGCTTGGCGCCGGCCTTGAAGAAGGCGTCGCTCATCCCCGCCCGCGGGAAGCCGATGTAGTACTCGGCGCTCTCCACGTGCTTGAGGAAGCTGGGATCATCGTGCTCGCTGACCACCATCTCGTAGCCCGCGGGCACCATGGCACGGGCGATCTCCATGACGGGATCGGGCATCTTGGGGGCGAAGATGATCTTGGTGGCCACGGGAGTCTCCTTTGATCCTCGGTTCGGGCTAGGACTTGGGTGAGAGGAGCATGTAGGTCGCGCGGCCAACCGCCACGAGCTTGCCCGCGCCGTCGGTGATGCGAGCCTCGCCGAAGGCGATGCTGCGGCCGCGACGGAGCAGTCGTCCCTCCGCGCGGATCTCGCCATCGCTCGCCGCGGCGAGGAAGCTGACGTTGAGATCGAGGGTCGTCTGGCCCACGCCGCCCGCCGCGTGCTCGTGGGTCGTCCCGAGGGCGCCGCCCACCGCCATGTCCACCAGCGCGCTGAGGACGCCGCCGTGCACGGGAGCGCCCGCCGCGTTGCGCAGCGGATCGCGCACGGGCACGCGCAGCTTCACCCACCCCTCGCCCGCCTCGTCCACCTGCACGTCGAGATAGCGCCAGAAGAGATTGGTCTGGGCCCGCTCGCGGGCGAGGCTGAGGAGATCGGAAGGCATGGAGGCTCATTTATACCGAAAAGCCGTACGGGACTCAAACGCCCGCCTCCGCTGCGCCCGCGGTTTGGTAGACTCGGCCCCTGTCACACGGCGGACGCGCACTCGCCACCCAGTGCAGGGGGAGACATGACGAAGAGAATCGGCATCATCGGAGCGGGGGCCATCGGCTCGATCGTCGGCGGCATGCTGACCAAGGCGGGCCACGACGTGACCTTGATGGAGCAGTGGCCGGAGCACGTGGAGGCCATGAAGAAGGTGGGGCTGAGGCTGTCGGGCACCTGCGGCGAGCACGTGGTGCCCGTGAAGGCGTTGCATTTCCACGAGATGCAGGGGCTGCGCGAGCCCTTCGACTACGTATTCATCTCCGTGAAGAGCTACGACACGGAGTGGGCGACGGCCATGGCGGTGGCGAACCTCCGCACGCCCGGCGGCGTGGTGGTGGACTTCCAGAACGGGATCAACGACGAGCGCGTGGCGGGAGTGGCGGGCCGCGAGCGCACCCTCGGGTGCGTCATCACCATCAGCGCGGGCATGTACGAGCCGGGCCACGCCATCCGCACCGACACGGGCTCCCTCGGCTTCAAGATCGGCGAGCACGACGGGAAGGACACGGAGCGGGCGCAGGAGATCGCCCGCATCATGAACGACGTCGCGCCGACCAAGGTCACCACCAACCTGTGGGGCGAGCGGTGGTCGAAGCTCGCCGTGAACTGCATGGTCAATCCGATCTCCGGGCTCTCCGGCTACGACTCCGCGGAGGCGCGCACCGCGGATGTGCCCCGGCGCATCGCCGTCTTCACGGCGGCGGAGGTGATCCAGGTGGGGCGGGCGCGGGGCTACGAGGTGGAGCCGATCTACAGCATCACCGCCCAACGCTTCGTGGACGCCACCGAGGGCAAGGGCCTGGCCGAGGTCGAGGCGGAGATGGCGCGCGACGCCAAGAGCCGCGTGGGCGGGCGTCCCTCCATGCTGCAGGACGTGATGAAGGGCCGGCGCACGGAGATCAACTATCTCAACGGCTACGTCTCCGAGCAGGGGAAGCAGGTCGCCGTGAAGACGCCCATCAACGACAAGATCGTGGAGCTGGTGAACGCGCCCGGGGTGGGCCTCCTCAAGCCCGATCGAAAGAATCTCGATCCGCTCTGGGCCCTCGTCCCCCACTAGCATGGACAAGATCGCGCGGGTGGCGCCCCCCGAGGCGGTGAGCGTCTCGGACGGCCTTACTCGTTCGTGGTGAAGCTGAACGAGGCGCCGGCCGGGCACTGGATTTACGTGTTCCGGCTCGTGGCCAATCCGTCGAAAGGCGAGATCGACTCGGCCCGCGTGGTCTTCGACCGCGAGCGCGGCCTGCTCTTCGCCAGCGAGGAGCACCTCGTGCCGGAGTGGATCCGCCACATCGATCTGTGGATCGCCGAGGCCAACGCCCAGGTGGCCGCGGACGAGGCGGCCGAGGAGAAGCGGCTGGCGGAGAGCGAAGCGCGCGACCGGCGCGACGTCCTCCTCAAGCAGATCAACGACAAGTACAAGAACCTCTAGCTCGCTACGGCGCCTTCCAGAGGAGCTTGCCCCCCTCGTCGAAGAGGACGATGGAGGGCGGCTGGCGCTTCTCCGTCACGTCGGGAGCCACGAGGCGCCGGCCGGTATCTCCCAGCACGGGGCCAGCACGGATACCACGGCCTTCCCGCGACGGCTCTCGCGCTCGAGACGCTCGAGGCGTCAGGCCAGCGTGTAGAGATCGGGCTCGGTCATGGGGCACCTCCGTCGACGGTCTGGGACGATCGGACGAGCGCTACGACCGCGACGGCGTCACGGCCAGGGGCGGACGGCGGTCCTCGAGACCGGCGGTCTTCTCCCACGCCCGAGCGGCGCCGAGCACGGTGGATTCCGCGAGGGGCCGGCCGATGAGCTGGAGCCCGATAGGCAGGCCGGCGGCGGTGAAGCCGCAGGGCAGCGAGATCGCAGGCACGCCAGCGAGGCTCGCGGGCGTGGTGTAGGAGCGCCGGCCGAAGAAACGCCGCCCCGCCTCTTCCTTGCTGGCGACGGGCGCGGTGTGGCTCGTGATGGGCGGCGCCGGGTGCGGCGAGGTGGGAGCGAGGAGGAGATCGAGCTTCCCGAGCGCATCAAGGATCTGCTCACGGATCAGGGCGCGGGCGCGCGCGGCCCGATGCACGGCGATGGCGGGAATGAGGCCCGCCGCCACGAGACGCCGGCGAGTGCCTGCGTCGTATTCCCCGGGACGCGTGGCGAGCCAGGATTGATGCCGGCCCGCCGCCTCAGAGTCGCAGAGGGCCATGAAGACGCCGCCCGCGTGCGGGACGAGGGGTAGGGAGACGTCCTCCACGCCGGCGCCCATCCCGGCGAGCGCGCGTGCCGCCTCTCGCACCGCGCCGCGAACCTCGGCGTGCGTGTCGGCGCCGTCGACCAGCTCGGTGATCATCCCGATGCGGAGCTGTTTCATTCCCGCATTCAGCGCCGCGCGATAGTCGGGCACCGCGCTGCGGCTCGTGGTCGGGTCCTTCTCGTCGTAGCCCGCGATCAGGCCGAGGACGAGCGCGGTGTCCTCCACCGTGCGAGTGAGCGGCCCCACCTGGTCCATGGACCACGCGGCGGGGAAGCAGCCGTGACGCGAGACGCGCCCCCAGGTCGGCCGGAGCCCCACCGCGCCGCAGTAGGAGGCGGGACTCCGCACCGATCCGCCCGTGTCCTCGCCGAGGGTGATCGAGCAGAGCGCGGCCGCGGCGGCGATGCCCGATCCCGACGACGAGCCGCCCGGGTCGTGCTGGTCGTTCCACGGATTGCGGGGCTGGCCGTACGGGAAGCGCAGCGTCCCGCCGAGGGCGAATTCGGTCAGGTTGAGCTTGCCGATCAGGATGCCGCCCGCGCTCTTGAGCCTCGTCACCACCGTGGAGTCCTCGGCGGGCACGTGGCCGCGGAGGAGGGCGGAGCCCGAGGTGGTGAGGATACCGGCCGTGTCGAGCTGGTCCTTCACCGCGAAGGGAATGCCGTGGAGCGGCCCGCGCCACTGGCCCTTGGCCGCCTCGCTCTCCGCCCGCTTCGCCTCCACCAGCGCGCTCTCCCCGCACACGGTGATGAACGCGCGCAGCCGCCCGTCGAGCCGCTCGATGCGCTCCAGGTAGGCGGTGACCAGTTCCACGGGGGAGAGGCGCTTCTCGCGCATGAGCGCGGCCTGGCGCGAGGCGCTGGCGAAGACGAGCTCGTCGGTGCCGCCACTCACGTTGCGCCCTCGGGGCTCGTGGGCCAGGGCTCCACGCTATCGAGGGGGAGCCCATCGAGCGCGCCCAGGGCATCGAGGAACGCGTTCAGCCGATGGGCGATCTCGCTGGCGTCCTCGCCGTCGAGAGAGATGGACAGCGCGGCCGCGAGCCGCCGGACGTCCTCCGGTCCCAGGTCGTGCATGCGCGATTTATATCATCATTTGACGGCCTCGGCGGGTTGGGCTAGGCTCGGCGCGTGCTCGACCTCGTGATCCGCGGCGGACGTGTCATCACGCCTCAGGGCGTGGGCTCCTGGGACGTGGGCGTGCAGGATGGGCGCATCGCGGTGCTGGGCGCGCCGGGGACCCTGCCGAGCGAGGCCACGCAGGTCATCGATGCCTCCGGGCTCATCGTGGCCCCCGGGGGCGTGGAGCCGCACACGCATCTTGCCCACGGCATCATGTCGCACCCCGAGTCGCCCTCCATCACCCTGGGCCCCGAGGAAGACACGCGGGGCATGGCGTGCGGCGGCACCACCACCCACATCGATTTCTGCTACGTGCGGCCGGGCACCGACATCATGCCCGTGCTCGAGCAGCGCGCCGAGCGCTGGAAGGGCCAGTCGCACGTGGACTACGCCTTCCACATCACGCTGGCCGGGGCTCTCCCGCTGCGCGTGTTCGAGCAGATGCCCGAGGCGATCCAGGCGGGGCATCCATCCTTCAAGGTGTTCACCACCAATGTGCTGCCCCCGCACCCGAAGCGCGCGGGCAACCGCCTCGACTTCGGACGCATCGGCCTCGCCATGGAGAAGACCGCCCAGCACGGCGGCATCATGGTCGTCCACGGCGAGGACGAGGATCTCGTCCAGTTCAACTACGAGCGCTTCCGCGAGGAAGGCCGGATGGACGGGACGAACATGCACCTCGTCCACACCAAGCTCTCCGAGCTCCTGGCCTTCCGCCGCACCATCGCGCTGGCGCGGGCCATGGACGCCACCGTGTACTTCGTCCACACCTCGGCCCGCGAGGGCGTGGACGCCATCGGCGAGGCGCGCTCCCTCGGCCTGCCCGTGTACGGCGAGACGCTGCACCAGTACGCCTGCTTCAACGCGGAGTACTACAAGACGCCGCGCGGCTTCTGCTCCCACACCTATCCATCCCTCAAGTTCCCCGAGGACCAGAAGGCGCTGTGGGACGGGTTGGTGCACGGCGGGCTCTCCACGCTGGCCACCGACGAGTATCCGACGAGCCTCGAGCTGAAGCTCCGCGGGCGCACCATCGAGGACGTCACGGGCGGCAACGTGGGAGCGGAGGCGCGCCTCGGCATCGCCTTCACGGAAGGGGTGGGCAAGCGTGGCATGACCCTCGAGCGCTTCGCCGACATCACCGCCACCAACGCCGCGAAGATCTTCGGCCTCTATCCGCGCAAGGGCGTGATCGCCCCCGGCAGCGACGCCGACTTCGCCATCATGGATCCCACCATCCGCAAGACGCTGACCAGAGACGACTTCCATGTGACCGACTACAGCCCGTGGGAAGGCTGGCAGGTCTCGGGCTGGCCCGCGGTCACCATCCTGCGCGGGCGGGTGATCGCCGAGCGCGGCAAGCTCGTGGGCTCCACCTCGGACGGCCAGCTCCTGCTCCGCAAGCTCGATCCTCAGGTGTTGCAGCGCCCCGTCTGCTGACCGGAGGTTCTCCATGGCCGGCAAGCTCTTCGAGGAGCTCACGGTCGGACAGGTGTTCCAGCACCAGCCCGGCCGCACCGTGACCGAGGCCGACAACGTCTTCTTCTCCTGCCTCACCATGAATCCCCAGCCGCTACACGTGGATTTTCATGCCGCGGCCAAGGCGGAGTTCGGCAAGCCCCTCGTGAATAGCCTCTTCACCCTGGGGGTGGCCGTGGGGCTTTCCGTGAGCGAGACCACTTTGGGCACGACGGTGGGCAATCTCGGCTTCGAGAAGGTGGAGTTTCCCAAGCCCGTCTTCCACGGCGACACCATCTACGCGGAGACGGAAGTGGTGGACAAGCGTGAGTCGAGGTCGCGCCCGGAGTGGGGCATCGTCACCTTCGAGCACCGTGCCCGCAACCAGCACGGCGATCTCGTCATGCGCTGCCGGCGGGCGGCCATGCTGCGCCGGAAGAAAGCCTGAGCGTGCGCCGCTCCCTCCATTTCGTACCCGGCGGGCAGGAGAAGATGATCGCCAAGGCTCTCACCCTCCCTGCCGACGGGCTCATCCTCGACCTGGAAGACGCCGTACCTCCACCGCTCAAGCCGGCCACGCGCCCCGTGGTGCGCCGCTGGCTGGACACCCTCGACTTCGGCGGGCGCGAGCGCTGGATCAGGATGAATCCGATCTTCAGCGAGCACGCGGTGCCCGATCTCGAGGAGACCATCGCCGCGCGGCCCGACGGCTACCTCGTGCCCAAGCCGCGCAGCGCCGCCGACGTGCGCCGCATCGCGGCGGAGCTCGAGCGCCTGGAGGAGAAGCACGGCCTGCCCTTCGGCTCCACGAAGTTGATCCTCATCGCCACCGAGACGCCGCAAGGCCTCCTCAACATCGCCGAGGTGGCGGCGGCGAGCCCGCGCGTGGCTGCCGTCTCGTGGGGCATCGAGGATCTCTCCGCGGCGATGGGCCTGCCCCGCGTGCGCGACGAGGACGGGCGCTATCTCGACATCCCGCGCTACGCGCGCGTCATGTGCGCGGTGGCCGCCTCCGCGGCGGGGGTGGAGTCGCTGGACACCGTGTACACGGACATTCCCGATCTGGAGGGCCTGCGCCGCGAGTGCCGGGAAGGCGTGGCCATGGGCTTCAGCGGGAAGATGTCGATTCACCCGAACCAGATCGAGGTGATCAACCAGGAGTTCACGCCCTCGAAGGCGGACGCGGAGGACGCCCTCGCCCTCATCGCTGCCTTCGCCGAGCACGCGGGCAAGGGCGCGGGCGCCTTCGCCTGGAAGGGCCAGATGATGGACCAGCCCCATCTCACGCGCGCGAAGAAGATCGCCGACCGCGCGCGGCGTGCGGGCGTGATCTGAGCCGCGGCGCCGCCCGCCGCCGCGCCGCTCCTCGCCGCGTCACCTCGCGCCAGGTCGGCCTCACCCTGACCGCCCTGCTCCTCGCCAGCGCGGTGATCTTCGCCCTCCCCCTGGGCCGGCGGCCTCTCGATAACCAGGACGAGGCCCGCTACGGCCTGCTCGCCCGAGAGGCCGTCGAGCATGGTCACTGGATCCTGCCTCGCGTGCGCGACGAGGTCTACCTGAACAAGCCGCCGCTCTTCTTCTGGACGGTGGCCGTCTTTGCCCTGCCCTTCGGGAAGGTCACCGACGCCACCGCCCCCATCGCCTCCGTGATCTCCGCGGTGGCGGGGCTGCTCGCCGTGTTCGCCATCGGGCGGCTGCTCTGGGGCGACGCGGTGGCCCTCGCCGCCACCCTCGTCCTCGCCACCAGCCCGTTCTATTTCTTCATGGCCCACCAAGTGCTGACGGACATCATGCTGACGGCGTGGATGAGCTGGGCGCTCTACTTCTACCTCGCCTCGAGCCGCGCCCCGTCCTCGCTGCGTCCGCTCCTCGGCTTCTATCTGTGCACGGCGGGTGCGCTGGCGAGCAAGGGACCGGCGGCGCTGATGGTGCTGGTGGCCGCCGCCGCCGCCTCGCTCATCATCGAGGGATGGCGCGGCATCGGGCGGCTCCGCCTGCCTCTCGGTCTGGGCCTCATCGTGCTCACCGCGCTGCCCTGGTTCCTGCCCTATCTCCTCCAGCACGAGAGGAGCTACGGCGAGGCCGTGGTGATGAGAGACTACCTCGGCTGGTACTTCAAGAGCGCGGTGGCCTCGCGGCTGGAAGCGGTATCGGGACATCTCGCCCGCTTCCTGCCGTGGGGATTCTTCCTCTTGCCCGCGGCGTGGTGGTGGACACGCGACCGCGACCCCAACCGCACGCGGCTCCTCGTGTGGGCGGGAACGTTGCTCATTCTCCTGAGCCTGTCCGGCGAGCAGCGCGCCCGCTACTTCCTGCCTCTCTGGCCGATCTTCGCGGTACTGGTGGCGGAGTTCTGCGTGCGCGGGGCGGAGCGGGCACGAAGCCTCCTCGACTGGGCCGCTGCCGTCTATCTCGTGCTGATGATCGGCATCGGCGCCTTCCTGATCTGGGGCAGCGTATCCGGTCCCGACGCCGTCTTCCTGCCCGCTTCTTCGTGGGAGCGGTGGCTCACCGCCACGGCGATCGTGGCGGGCGCCGCGCTCGCCCTCCTGAGCCTGCGCGTGGAGCACAGCGGCCTCGCCGCCACGGCTTGGCTCGCCGCCGGGCTCGGCGTCGTCCTCACGGTGGCCGCGCTCGGCTATCCCGCGCGCTTCGCCCGCGCACACGACTATCCGGGCGTGGCCCTCCGCGTCGCGCCAAAACTCGCCCCGGGGGAGCCGCTCCTCGCCTATCCCGACGCCAACCTCGCGTGGGATTTCTATCTGCGTCGCCCGGTGCGAGAGCTCAGGAGCGAGCGCGAGGCGGCCACGCTTCTCGCCGCGGCTCCACGGGCGCGCGTGCTCATGCGCGTCGACGAATGGCAGCGTCTCAAGCCCCAGGCGGACGCGGGGTGGCGCACGCTCGACGAAGGCCAGGTCGGACGCCGTCAATTCGTGCTCCTGGGCGGCTAAGGGGATCGACATGGAATTCCAGCTCCGGAAAATCGGCCACGTGGTGCTGAACGTCAGCGATCTCGAAGCTTCCTTGCGCTTCTATCAGGACGTGCTCGGCCTGCGCGTCACCGATCGCTATCCCGACAGCATGATGCCGGGCGGGATGATCTTCCTCTGCGTGGGCGGCGATCATCACGGCGTCGCCCTCGTGGGCGGCGGCAAGAAGGCGGGCGGCGATCGCGAGGCGACCAAGGCGGCGGGAGGCAGCCTCAATCACTTCGCCTTCGAGGTGGGCTCGCTCGACGAGGTGTTCCGTGCCCGCG
>Ga0075434_100003962_pt1 | contig 13261 bp, 11 predicted proteins | sample RhiMethybrSRZTD3_FD_75298 | JGI IMG/M metagenome (GOLD analysis project Ga0075434, IMG submission 75298) | Populus rhizosphere microbial communities from Tennessee, USA - Rhizosphere MetaG P. TD hybrid SRZTD3 | ecosystem: Host-associated > Plants > Roots > Rhizosphere > Soil | place: USA... | reverse complement strand
GTCTCGTCGATGTCGTTCCCGTAGAGGCAGTAGCCCATCTCGAGGCGCAGCGTGTCGCGCGCGCCGAGACCGATGGCCCGGATTCCCTCCGGCGCTCCCGCCTCGAAGACGCGATCCCAGAGCGCGAGGGCGCGCGGCGCCCGAACGTAGATTTCGAATCCGTCCTCGCCGGTGTAGCCGGTGCGCGAGACGACGGTCCAACCGTCTCCGGCTCCCTCCTGGAACGACTCGTAGAACGCGAGCGACGTCGCGCGCTCGCCGTAGAGCTTGGCGACGACGACCTCGGCGCGCGGTCCCTGAACGGCGAGCTGCGCCGTTTCGGCGTTCTCGTCCACGACGGTCACGTCCGCGGGAGCGTTCTCGCGGATCCAGGCCAGGTCCTTCGCGAAGTTCGCGGCGTTGACGACCAGCAGACGATCCGATCCGAACGCGTAGACGAGGAGGTCGTCGATGATGCCGCCTTCCGGGAGGCACATCGGGCTGTAGACCACCTTGCCCTCCGCGATCGCGGCGGCCTCGTTCGTGACGAGACGGTTCGCGTACGCGACGGCGCCGGGTCCGGTGAGCCGTATCTCCCCCATGTGCGACACGTCGAAGACGCCGACGCCGGAGCGGACGGTCCGGTGCTCGGTCAAAATGCCTTCGTACTGGATCGGCATCTCGTGCCCGGCGAACGGGACGAGCTTGGCCCCCAGGGCGACGTGGCGAGGGTGGAACGGAGTGCGCTTCAGCGCGGTGGCGGTGTCGAGCATCCTCGTTTGGCTTCGGTAGTTAGGGGTCGACCAGAGCCGGGCTACTCTAGCACAACGGCGCCCGAGTTCAAACCGCCGCTTCGACCGGACGGGGCGTCGCGCGGCGGAGCGCGCGAATCTCGGCGAAGTGCGCGCGAAGCGCGGCGCCCGTGTACGAGCCCTTCGCCGCGGCCACGCTCTCGGGCGTCCCCTCCGCGACGATCCTGCCTCCCCGGTCTCCTCCCTCAGGGCCCAGGTCCAGGATCCAGTCGGCGCGCGCCATCACGTCGGTGTTGTGTTCGATGACGACCACCGTGTTGCCGCGATCGATCAACCGATCGAGCACGTCCAGGAGCACGCGGACGTCCTCGAAATGAAGGCCGGTGGTCGGCTCGTCCAGCAGGTAGAGCGTGCGGCCGGTCTCGACCCGCGAGAGCTCCGTGGCCAGCTTGACGCGCTGCGCCTCTCCCCCCGACAGCGTCGTCGCCGCCTGGCCCAGGTGGATGTACCCGAGGCCCACCCCGGAGAGGGTCTCCAGCTTGCGCCGGACGGTCGGAATCGGGCCGAGGAGCTCGAGCGCGTCGTCCACGGTCATCTCGAGCACGTCCGCGATCGACTTGCCCTTGTACGTCACCTCGAGGGTCTCGCGGTTGTACCGCTTGCCCCGGCAGATCTCGCATGTCACGTAGACGTCCGGAAGGAAGTGCATCTCGATCGTGACGACGCCGTCGCCGCCGCACGCCTCGCAACGGCCGCCCTTCACGTTGAACGAGAACCGCCCGGGCGCGTAGCCCCGGACCTTCGCCTCCGGGGTCGAGGCGAAGAGGTCGCGGATGAAGGTGAAGACGCCGGTGTAGGTGGCGGGGTTCGACCGCGGCGTCCGGCCGATCGGCGACTGGTCGATGGCCACCACCTTGTCGACCTGGCCGAGGCCGCCGATCCGTTCGTGCTCGCCAGGAGCGTCCTTCGCCAGATGGAGCCGCTTCGCGAGCGCCCGATAGAGGATGTCGTTCACGAGGGTGCTCTTCCCCGATCCGGAGACGCCCGTGACGCAGATGAACCGGCCGAGCGGGAAGCGCGCGCGGACGTTCTTCAGATTGTTCTGCTTCGCGCCCACGACCTCGAGCCACTCGCCGCTCCCTTCGCGGCGACGCTCCGGCACCGCGATCTCGCGCGCTCCCGAGAGGTACTGCCCGGTCAACGAGCCGGCCGTGGCCCGGATCTCCTCGACGGTGCCGTGAGCGACGAGATAGCCCCCCTTCCGCCCGGCACCGGGACCCAGGTCGACGACGTGGTCGGCCGCCTCCATGGTTTCCCGGTCGTGCTCCACGACGAGCACCGAATTCCCGAGGTCGCGAAGGGAGAGGAGCGTGTCGAGGAGCTTCCGGTTGTCCCGCGGATGCAGCCCGATGCTCGGTTCGTCCAGGATGTAGAGCACGCCGGTGAGTCGCGATCCGATCTGGGTCGCGAGCCGGATCCGCTGCGCCTCGCCGCCCGAAAGCGTCGAGGCGGTGCGATCGAGCGTCAGGTAGCCGACGCCGACGTCGTTCAGGAACGTGAGCCGCTGGCGGAGCTCCTTGACGATCGGGGCCGCGATGCCGGAGTCGCGGGGCGAAAGCGACACCGCACCGAGCGTCTCCAGGGCGCGCTCCACCGGCTGCGCCACCCAGGCGCCGATCGATCCGCCTCCGACCCGCACCGCGAGCGATTCGGGGCGGAGCCGCGCTCCTCCGCACGAGGCGCACGGCTTCCGGACCATCATCCCTTCGATCTGTTCCCGCACGGCGTCGGACTTGGTGTCCTTGTAGCGCCGCTTCATTTCATTAACGACTCCACGGAACCGCCCCTTGTGCGTCCAGATCTTCCCGCTCTTCATCTTGAACTTGTAGTCGATCTTCTCGTCGCCCAGTCCGTAGAGGAGCGTCTTCCGGATCGCGGGCGAGAACTTGCCGAACGGCGTATCGAGCGAGATCTTCATCCGCTTCGCGACGGCCTGAAGGATTCCCTTCGTCCAGGTCCCCTCGGCGTCGCCCCACGTCACGACCGCTCCATCGCGGAGGGACTTCGTGCGGTCCGGCACGACGAGATCCGGGTCGATCTCCATCGTGGTGCCCAGTCCGTCGCACGCCTTGCAGGCGCCGTACGGGCTGTTGAACGAGAAGGAGCGGGGCTGGAGCGGCTCGTAGGAGATGCCGCACACGGAACAGACGGCGCTCGCGGAGAGCGTCTCCTCGGAGCCTCCCTCCGCGAGCACGACGGCCAGGCCCTCGCCGAGGCGGGTCGCGGTCTCGAGCGACTCGTGGATCCGGCTCCGGCGCTCGGGATCGGCGGCGAGCCGGTCGATCACGATTTCGATCGTGTGCTTCCGCTTCTTGTCGAGGGCGACCTCGGACTCGAGTTCCACCCAAGCGCCGTCCACGCGCGCCCGGACGAAGCCCAGGCGCTGCCACTGCGCGAACTCCTTTCGATACTCCCCTTTCCTCCCCCGCACGACCGGGGCCAGGATCTGGATCTTCGACCCCTTCCGCGACTCGAGGAGGTGGTCGACCATCTCCTGCACCGTCTGGCGCCGGATCGGCCGGTCGCACTTCACGCAGTGCTGCACGCCGACGCGCGCGTAGAGGAGCCGCAGGTAGTCGTAGATTTCGGTGACGGTGGCGACCGTGGAGCGCGGGTTCGATCCGGCGCTCCGCTGCTCGATCGAGATGGCGGGCGACAGGCCCTCGATCTGGTCCACGTCCGGCTTCTCCATCTGTCCCAGGAACTGCCGTGCGTAGGCGGAGAGGGACTCCACGTACCGTCGCTGTCCCTCCGCGTAGAGCGTGTCGAAGGCGAGCGACGACTTGCCCGATCCGGAGACGCCGGTCAGGACCACCAGCCGGTTTCGGGGGATGTCGAGGTCGAGGTTCTTGAGGTTGTGCTCGCGCGCTCCGCGCACGCGGATCTGATCCAAGTCGGGCTCCGTTTCGATTCCGGGAAGCGTGTGGCGGAAGGAACGAGTTTACATCAGGGCGGCGCGCGGCCGCTACTCGTACCGGAGCGCCTCCACCGGATCCAGTCGGGCGGCCTTGGCGGCGGGGTACATTCCGAAGAAGAGACCGATCGAGGTCGACGAGAAGAAGGCGAGGGCGATGCCCCAGGGAGGGATCGCGAACGACAGGGGCGTGGCGACGTCGATCAGCCATCCGACCAGGAGCCCGACCAGGACGCCGATGATCCCGCCGGCCCCGGTGAGCGTCATCGCCTCGACGAGGAACTGCCATAGGACGTCGCGCTGCCGGGCGCCCAGCGCCTTCCGAAGGCCGATCTCGCGCGTCCGCTCGGTGACCGAGACGAGCATGATGTTCATGACGCCGATCCCGCCGACCATGAGTCCGATGGACGAGATCACGACCATCACCAGATAGAACGCGCCGGTGATCTGATTGTAGAGATCGACGATCGATTGATCCGTGAACACCGCGAAGTTGTCGCCCTGGCTGTACCGGAGCTTCCGCTGGCGGCGCATGACGTCGCCGATCTGGTCCCGCGCGAGATCGATCTGTTCCGTGGAGACGGGTTTCGCGTTCAGCACCATGCGGAGCCGGGGGCCGAAATTCTTTTCGAGCGTGGTGTGCGGTACCAGCACGGCGTCGTCCAGACTCTGCCCGATGAATTTCCCCCGCTTGTCGAGCTCGCCGATCACCGTGAAGGGGCGTCCTCCGATCGAGATGCTCTTCCCCGGAGCGTTGCCGTGGGGAAAGAGCGTTTCGACCTGATCCAGGCCCAGCACCACGACCGGCGCCCGATGCTCGAGCTCGCTGTCGGTGAAGAAGCGGCCGACGGAGACCGCGTAGTTGTTCGTCACCAGGAAATCCGGGCTCGTCCCGATCACGAAGGCCGGCCGGGTCTCCGTCTCGCGGTACCGAAGCGGCGCCTCGGTGAAGTTGAGCGGCGCCACCGCCAGCACCGCGTCGCATTGTTCCCGGATCGCCTCGGCGTCGTCGACGGTGAACCAGGGCCGGCGCCGCAGGCTGTCGGGCAGCCCGCCGAACCACGCGCCGGGTGCGAAGGGCCGGATGTAGAGCACGTCGGTCCCGATCTGGGCCAGCTGCGACTTCATGCTCCGGTTCAATCCCTCGATGATCGAGACCATCGCCATGATCGTCGTGATGCCGATGATGACGCCGAGCACGGTCAGGAAGGAACGGAGCTTGTTCGTCCGGATGGCGCCGAGCGCGATCGTCACGCCTTCGCCGATTTCGATCGCCATCCCTACTCCTGCCGCAGCGCCACGATCGGGTCGAGGCTGGCGGCGCGCGTCGCGGGATACACCCCGAAGAAGAGCCCCACCGAGGACGCCACTCCCAGGCTGATCGCCACGGACCAGGGCTGGATCGTGGCCGGAAGAGGCGTCATCGCCCGGATCGCCAGGGCGACGGCGATCCCGAACGCGATGCCGAGGACTCCCCCGAAGAGGGAGAGGACGACCGCCTCGCTCAGGAACTGACCCACGAGATCGGCGCGGCGTGCTCCGAGGGCCTTGCGGATGCCGATCTCACGCGTCCGCTCGGTCACGGCGACCAGCATGATGTTCATGATCACGATGCCGCCGACGAGGAGCGAGATCGCCACCAGGGCGATCGTCCCGGCGAAGATCCCGCCGGTCAGGCTCCGGTAGAGCGCCTGAAATGTCTCGGCGGTCGAGATCGCGAAGTCGTCCGGGGCGCCCAGGGTCACGTGGCGCTGGGCGCGGAGGACGATCCGCGCCTCGTCCATGACGCGATCGATGTCCGCGCCTGGCGTCCCCTTCACCAGAATCGTCAGGGAGCGCCGGGAGCCGTACATCTTCTGGAATTGGCCGAGGGGCGTCACCACGACGTTGTCCTGGCTCTGCCCCAAGACGTTGCCGCGCGAGCGCAGCGTCCCGACGACCCTCAGATCGTGCCCGCTGACCTTGAGGGATTGGCCGATCGGATCGAGCCTCGGGAAGAGCGCCTCCGCGACCTCGGATCCGATCACGCAGACGGGCCTTCGATGCTCGTCGTCGGCGACCTCGAGGTGGCGTCCCTGGTCCAGCTCGAACTTGCTCGTCTCCTCGTAGTTGGCGGTCGTCCCGAGCACCCGCACGTTCGCGAGCTCGACGCGCCCCGCGCGAACCCGGTGCGTCGCCTCGGCCTGGGCGACGACGAAGGACGCGAGCCGCATCCGGTCGGCCAGGGCGTCCGCCTCCAGGGTGGTCAGATCGTGACGCTTCTGGGCGTCCTCGTACTCTTTGTCGTCGGTGATCAGACCGAACTTGTCGATCGTGATGACCTGGAGCCCCTGCTCCAAGATCTTCTCGCTGACGTACGTATTCATGCCGTCGATGATTGCCACGACGGCGATCACCGACATGACGGCGACGACGTTGCCGAGGACGGTCAGGACCGAGCGGAGTTTGTTGGCGCGGATCGCGTCGAGGGCGATCTTCACGTTCTCCCCGATCGCGAGCCAGAGCTCGCGCCGGGACACGGCCCGCCGGTTCATGCGCCCGCGGGCGCGGTGGGCGCGGGCGGCGCGGCTTGGGCGGGCGTTTCGGGCACGTGGCTGCGATCGCTCTCGATGAGCCCGTCCCGAAGGCGGACGACACGGCGGGCCCGCGCCGCGACGTCCTCCTCGTGCGTGACGAGGATCACGGTGTTGCCCCGCCGGTGGATCTCGTCGAGGAGCGCCATGATCTCGGTGCCGGTCTTCGAGTCGAGGTTTCCGGTCGGCTCGTCGGCCAGGACGATGGAGGGATCGTTGACCAGGGCCCGCGCGATCGCCACGCGCTGGCGCTGGCCGCCCGAGAGCTCGTTCGGACGGTGGTGCATGCGGTCCGCGAGGCCCACCAGCTCGAGCATGGCCCGGGCGCGCTCCTTCCGCTCCTTCGACGCCCGCCCCGCGTAGATCAAGGGCAGCTCCACGTTGTGAAGGGCGTCGGCGCGGGGGAGGAGGTTGAACGTCTGGAAGACGAATCCGATCTCCTGGTTTCGGATTCGGGCCAGCTCGTCGTCGTCGCGATCCCGGATCTCGGTGCCGCGGAGCTTGTACGACCCGCTCGTCGGCGTGTCGAGGCACCCGATCACGTTCATCAGGGTCGACTTCCCGGATCCGGAGGGCCCCATCACCGCGACGTATTCGCCGGCCCGGATGGGCAGCGACACCCCCGCCAGCGCGTTCACCTCGGTCGTCCCCATGACGTACACCTTCCGGATGTCCCGGATGTCGATCAGGAGGCCGTCCGGCGCGTCGCGCTTCCCTTCGGTCGCGGTCACTTCTTCTCCATTCCCGGCCGGCGCGCCTCTTCGATCTTGAGGGCGGTCCCCGGCTTCAGCGTTCGCAGAATGCGGAACGGGCCGGTCACGACCTTCTCCCCGGGCTTCAGGTCGCCCTCCACCTCGAAATCCGTGTCGCTCGCGATGCCGGTCTTGACCTTTCGGAACTGGGCCTTCCCGTCCGCCATCACGAACACCCCGCGAATCTCGTCCTTCTTCGCCCGCGCGGGATCCTTCGAGACCGCCGCCGCGGCGTCGGACTTGGGCTGGCGCTTCCTCGCGCCCTTCTTGACGGGGGCCAGCTCCTCGGGGGTCCGCACGACGACCGCCTGGATCGGAACGGTGATCACGCTGTCCCGCGAGGCGGTCTTGATCTCCACGTCCGCCGTCATGCCCGGACGGAGCGTCGCGGGCGGCGCGTCGATCCGGACGTCCACCTCGAAGTTCGTCTGCTGCTCCTGGGTCCCCTGGTCCTCGATTTTCGGCGAGTTGGCGATCTCGACGACGGCGCCCGTGAACGCCGTGTCCGGGTAGGCGTCGACCTTCACCGAAGCCGTCTGGCCCAAGCGGACCGACGTCACGTCCGTCTCGTCGACGTCGGACTCCACCTTCATGCCGTTCATGTTCGCCACCGTGAGGATCACCGTGCCCGGGTTGTTCATCGTGCCCACGACCGCGATCTCGCCCTGTTCGATGTTGAGCTGCGTGACGGTGCCGTCGATGGGCGACGAGTAGCGCGTCTTCCGGAGGTTGTCCTCGTCGGATTGGAGCGACGCCTCGGCCCGCTGGACCTCCTCGGTGCTGCCGTCGACACGCGCGCGATCTGAGTTTCGGAGCGTGCGCGCGGTCTCGAGCTCTTCCGGCGAGACGAGATTCTGGCCGAAGAGGGATTCCTTGCGCTTGAGCGAGGCGTCGGACTGCGCGAACGCCGCCTCGGCCAGCCGGAGATTCGAACGCGCGGACTCGAGGGCCGCCTTGGCCGCCCGCACCTGCGCCCGATACTGCGTGTCGTCCAACTCGAGCAGGAACTGGCCCTTTCGAACGCGGTCCCCCTCCTTGACGGCGATGCGGACGACCTCACCGGGCACGTTCGCGCTCATCTTGACCATGGTCTCGGGTTGCACGCGCCCGGGTGCGCGCACGGTGGACGCGATGGGCGCCCGCTTCACGTCGGCGACCTGCACGGCGACGCGTCCGCCGCTCGCGCGCATCACGTTCGCGACCACGATGACGGTCAGGAGCAGGGTCCCGGCCGCGACGATCAGGATGGTTCGGGTCCGGGACTTCATTCGCCCCCGCTCACGCTTCGGTGTGGGTTAATAGCGGCGCTCTCCGATCGCGCGCTCCAGGTCGGCCTCCGCCACCTTGGCGTCGACCAGCGCGTCCACGTGGGAACGGCGCGCCTGCTCGAGGCTCACCTCCGCGTTCAGAAGGTCGAGGATCGTCCCCGCGCCCAATTCGTATCGCCCCTTCGAGAATTTGTAGTCCTCCTCGGCCGACGCGAGGCCCTCCTTCGCGACCGAGATGCGCTCCACCGCCTCGCGGAGATCGAGCCACGCCTGCTGCACCTCCACCGCGACGTCCCGCTCCTCCTGCCTTCGGTTGGCCTCGGCTTCGAGAAGGGCGCCCTTCGCGCTCCGCGTGTTCCCCTCGAGGGCAAGCCCGTCGAAGATCGGGAGCGAGAGCGCGACCGAGCCCTGCCACCGGGTCGCGTAGCGCTCGTCCTCGAAGGCGACGCTGCCGGGATCGAACTCGAGCTGGTCGATCACCTTGCTCCGATCCACGCTCAGGTTGCCCGACACGCTCGGAAGCCGCGCCGCCTTGGCGCCGAAGAGCCCGGCGTGGGCCGCGCGCTCCGCGGCCACCGAGCTGGAGAGCCCGGGCCGCACGCGAAGCGCCGTACGCACCGCCGCGAGCGAGTCGGGCATGGTCACGTTCTCGTCCAGGGCCTCCTCGATCTCGACCGGCGTGCCGGGGTCGAGGCCCATCGTCTGCGAGAGGCGCGCCCGGGCGAGGTCCACCTGGTTCGTCGCGCTGATCCGGTCCAGCTGGGTCTGCGCCCGACGGGCGCGCGCCTTCAGGACGTCGCCCTTCGCCACGGTGCCGACCTGGAACAGCGCCTCCGAGCGGGTCTCCTCATCCCGCGCCAGGCGCTCGGACTCCCGCGAGACCTGCGCCAGGCGGATCGCCTTCACGAGCTCGAAGTACCGCTGCTTCACCGAAAAGGCGACGCCGTTCCGCGCCTCCGCCTCGGAATGCGCGGCGCCCCCCTTGAGAATATCCTGGCGGCGTTTCTCCGTGATGGCGGGAACGCTCAGGATGTTCATCCCGACCGACCCGCCCACCGAGTAGAACTCGCTCTTCGGCGCGAGGAGCAGCGTGTCCGGCGGCGCCAAGGGGTCGGCGTCGGCGAAACCGCGCACGGCGCTCCGCTTGTCGGGCCTCGTCTGCGAGTAGGAGAGATCCGTCGAGACGGTCGGAAGGATCCCGCTCCAGGCCCGGAGCGCGGATCCGCGAGCCTGCACGGTCCGAGCGTGGGCCGCCCTCGAATCGCCGCTCCGCTCGAGGCCGGTCTCGATGCATCGCGCGAGGCTCCATCGCTCGACTCCGGGCGCCAGCGGGCTCGCCGCCGGGACCCCGGTCGTGTCCGCGGCCGGAGCCGCTCCCGAAGCGTCCTGCGCCCGGGCGGAGGGAACCGCGGCCAGAAGCCCCATCCAGAGGGCCAGTCCCCATCGAATCGTTCGAAACGACATCCCTTTTCCCCCCCATGCGGTTCGCCGCGGCACGTCGTGACGCCAACCCTTCCTGTACGCCCCGAGAGGCGCCGCGGGTTCCATCGTTCCGCCGGCGCGTGTCATCGGATGGCCTGGAGGATGACGCCGAGGAGGAATCCGGGAAGAACCGTGATCGCTCCGAAGCCGAATCCCTTTCGGGCGAAGACGCTCACGCCGATCGCCGAGACCGCCGTCGCCCAGAGGAACAGGGGGTCGGTGGCGAGATCCAGGGCGCGGCCCAGGAATCCGATCTCGTCGCCGAAGAGGTTCCCCAGGCCTAGGCGGACGTCGAGGCTACCGCGCGAGAGGATCAGGGCGAGGCGGACCGAGTGATCGACCAGGGAGACCACCCACGAAAACGCGACGACCGACACATAATGCCGGAACGTGACGCGCCCGCCGAGCATGAAATTGCCCATGAAGAAGAGGAGCGCCGCGCTCGCGAGGAGCCCGAACCCGAACGCGATGTCGCCGCTCACGGTGGTGATGATGGGCGCGGCCGGGCTGTCGAAGAATCGTTCCATCGCCTCGATCTGTTGGGGGTCCTTCCCCTTCGCCTCGAGCTGCGCGATCGACGTGTCCCGCACGATTCCGGTCTGGAAGATCAGCACGGCGAAGACCGTCTGGAAGACGAGGACGACCAGAAAGGCCAGGAGAAACCGCGGGCGGGCTCGCATCGAGGCGAAGACGCCGCGGGGATCGACGAAGATTCCGAACAGCCTGCCGATCGCGCTCCGTTCCGGGACGGCGTCGGCCTCCACGGCTCCGGGGGCGGGCTCGGACGGGGCCGCCTCGTGATCGTTCATTTCACTTCCCCCCATGTTCCTGGCGAACCTCCATCAAATTGAATCGAAACGGGATGGCCACGGTGCACTTGACCGGCGTCCCCCGCTGCTTCCCGGGCGTGAATTCAAACTGATACGCCGCGTCGAGCGCGGCGCTGACCAGCGCCTCGGACGCGTCCTTGGCGGCGACCCACGCCCGGAGGATTCGACCGCGTTCGTCGATGTTCACGTTCACGACGACCGTGCCCTCTTCGTCTCGGCTCCGCGCGGCGGCCGGATAGTCCGGTTCCACGCGGCGGGTCGCCCGCGGGGCGGTGTCGAAGTCGTAGAACACCGGCGGACCCGTTTCCTCGAACCCGCCGGCGCCCTCACCGAGCACTCCCCCTTTGACTTCCCCGCCACCCCGAATGGTTGCGTCCGTTCCGCCGGCTGAGGTCGCGACCTCGGCGGGCTCGGTCGTGACCCGCGATTCGAAGAGCGACGCGCCCGCGGGAAGCGCCCGCGGCGACTCCTGCAGCGAGGCGTTCGCCGGAGCGCCCCCACCCCCGGACCCCGCGTCCGCAGAACCGACGCCCCATCCACCCGAAACGGCCACCAGCCGAAGCGGCGACGGCCGCTTGGCCGCGGGGCGCGGAGAGTACGGCGGCGCCGTGGCGAACACGATCCCGTGAAGAAGGATCGCGATCACGGTCGCGTTCCGGACGCGCGCGTGATAGCGGCGCCTCAAATCGAAGGCGGGATGCCGGGACGTCACGGGGCCCCTCGCTTCGTACCCGCCAGGACCACCCGCGGGGCGCGCGCCGCCTCGAGTTGCTCGAACACGCGCGCCACCGACGCGTACGGCGCGCGGGCGTCGGCGTGCAGGGTGATCACGAGGCGCGGATTCATCCGCAGCTCGTCGGCGAGAAGAGGTGCGATTCCCTCGAGCGGAATTCGCGCGTCGTTCACCGCGACTTCGCCTTCGGGGCCGAGCCAGACGCGGAGAGCGTTCTCGCCGCGAAACCGCTCTCCCGCCGTCAGGCCGGGCAGCCGGATATCGAACGCCTCCTCGGAGCGGATGAACGTCGTGCTCAAAAAGAAGATCAGGAGGAGCATCGCGATGTCGGCCATGGACGCCGTGGGGATGTTGGACGCGTGGCGAATGCGCCGGCGGAGCTTCACGAGCCGTCTCCCGAGCGAAGGGTCAGCGATCGCGCTCCGGACAGCTTGATCTGGTCCAGCGTCTCGACGAGCGCCGCGTAGGGCGCTCCGGGATCGATGGAGAGCCGCACGACCAGGTCCGGCGTCGTCCGAAGCCGCGCCTGGATCGCGGCCTTGAGACCGGAGGGTGAAACCCCCGTCCCGTCGAGCGTGAGCGTGCGGGAGGCGCTAATCGCGACCTCGGCCACCCGATCGCTGCGGAGCACCACGGCCCCCTCGCCCGGCCTCGGCAGCTCGAGCAGGATCCCCCGCTCCACGCTGAAGACGGCGGTCGAGAGGAAGAAGATCAGGAGCAGGAACGACACGTCCGCGGTCGAGACGAGGGAGATCTCGGGATGCGGCTGCCGGCGGCGGATGAGCCTCATCGTTTCGGGACAGCCCCCGTCACGTGAATCGACGCGAGGTACTGCTCCCACTGCTTGGTATGGATGGTCAGCGCGTCGACGAGCTCCGCGCCCGATTCTTCGATGTCGACGACGAACTTGTCGATCCGCGAGACGAAGTAGTTGTGCGCCGCCTGCGTGGGAATGGCGACCATGAGTCCCGCGGCGGTGGTGATCAACGCCTCGTAGATGCCGGTCGCCACGAGCCGCGCCGACACCTCCTCGGCGGCGGCGATGGCCTCGAACGCATGGATCATCCCCGAGACCGTGCCGAGAAATCCGAGGAGCGGCGCGATGTTCGCCACGGTCTGGAGCCAGATGAGTCCGCGCTCGCACTGGGCGATCTCGATCGACGCCGCCGTCTCGACCGCCTTCTCCACGGCCTCGGGGCCGCGCTTCGCGCGGGCCAGGCCGGAGTGGAGCACCGCCGCGATCGGCCCGCGGAGCCCGTGCAGCATTCGCTGCGCCGCCTCGTAGCCCTCGTCCTGCAGCACGTGAAGGAGGTCGCCCATCAGGCGGCGCGTGTCGGTGCGGGCCTTCGCGAAAAAGGCGGCGCGCTCGATGATGATCGCGAGCCCGACGATCGAGCAGAGGAGGATCGGGTGCATGAAGACGCCGCCGGTCCAATAGAGCTCGACCAGGCCGCTCTGTGCCGGGGTGTGGCCCGCGGCCCCCGCGGCACGCGCGACGGCGGTCGACGAGAGGGAGGCCGAGAGGCCGGCGCCAACGCCCAACCAATTGCGGATGTGTAGGTTGCGGATTCGACGCATGGCCTACCAGACTATCCGCCGACCACCCTCAAGTCAAAGCAAAAGCCCTTTAGAGTCGAAACACCACGGGGATCGAGACCCACGCCGTCACCGCCGCGCCGTTGACCCGGGCGGGACGGAACACCCAGCGAAGCAGGGCGACCCGCGCGGACTCGCCGAGACCGTTCGCGTTCTTCACGATGACGGCCCGCAGCACCCGGCCGTCCTTTCCCACTAGCACGTTCAGGACGACGCGCCCGGTGACCTCGGCATCCCGCGCCCACGGCGGGTAGGCCGGGGTCGGAGCGAAGATCGCGACCGGCTCCTCGTCGACCACGGTGTAGACGCCGTCGGGCGGGCC
>Ga0075434_100003960_pt1 | contig 13265 bp, 10 predicted proteins | sample RhiMethybrSRZTD3_FD_75298 | JGI IMG/M metagenome (GOLD analysis project Ga0075434, IMG submission 75298) | Populus rhizosphere microbial communities from Tennessee, USA - Rhizosphere MetaG P. TD hybrid SRZTD3 | ecosystem: Host-associated > Plants > Roots > Rhizosphere > Soil | place: USA... | reverse complement strand
GACGCAATTATACAGAAGACTTCCATGGCTCTCGGTCATGATTTTGGTCGCCATTGCCGGTGCATTTGCAATAGCGAACAACGGCCTTGAGCAAAGTTGGTCTTCCGTACCTGTCGTCGAGTCAAAGGCTAAGCCGTTGGCAGAGCCCCGTGAGGAATTAAAACCTGCGGTAGCAGGCGCCGAAGCATTGAAGGATCTTCAGCCCGTTGAATGGGAGGAGCGAAGTTTACCGTCGGAACAGGCCGCGTCCCTGACTGCGCCTCTCGATCATCTCGAGAGAGCGGGCGCAGCGCGCGCTGAACGTATGAACAATCTCGGGAATGCACGTGCTGAGTTTGTGGAGCCCACGACGAGCCGCAGTGCAGCACGACCACCTCGACACCGAAAATCAGTCGTCAACTTGAATAGAGGGAATTTTGGACGTGGGTGCCTGTGGTGCAGCAACTCGTCCCGGTTGCAGAGGTTCGGCTTGTTCGATCTTTTCGCATGGCATCCGAAGTATCGCCGTCAGTCCGGAGTTCGTCATCCAACTTGATCAAATGAAGCAAGAGCTGAACTCGGGGCCTAGATTGAAATAATCCAGAAGGCGCTAGTCCCGACTGCGGGACCGGCTTGTCATGCAAGAAGTTTAGCACCACCCGCCCTTTTCGGTGCCGCCCGCCGCGAGGCGGCCCTTTTCGTCCGCAACGCTGTGACAATCCAGGTCGTCCGATTTGTGAGGCTGCCTGATATTCCGAATCCAGCCGGTCCTGTTCAGCTCGCGCGAAAGCCTTGGTGTCCTGTTCGGCGGTCGCCTGCTCGACCAGATCGGGCCGCAGACGGCGGCTCGGGAGGTTCTCAAAGTAGAAGTACTTGGACGGTTGCCCATCTGGAAAGCGGACCTCATAGCTTCGGCAATCTGGGATGACCTCGTGTTTGATGAGCCTGACCTTCAAATCTTTTTCTCGCGATTGACACGCAGTTCGCGAAACTCCTCTGGTCCTTTTAGCAGCCGCTCCCTTCGATAGGCCACTTGTTCGGTCGATGCCGCGGGGTCGACCAGGCTATCAAGTGTCGCTGCTGCGAGTTGCTTCGCCCTTCCCGTACTCTCTCTGTGGAGGGCAACCTACCCTTGCCGCGGGCCAGCCCAAGATCGACCAGCCGACGGATGGCTTCCGACAAGCTCGGCTTGTCCGGCTCATTTTTTGACCACTTCACGATAGCTGCGCGCGTCGCGGCATCAGCACGAAAGCCCATCAACGGCTTTATGCCGGTTCGTGGACGGCCCATGACTTTTTGTTTAACATTCTTTGATTTCTTCATACTTTTTGTATAACGCAAAGTCTGGCCGAGCGAAAGTTGCGGCTTTCGCGATCGAGGCGGCGATCGGCTTTGTGCTTTTGAGGCGACCGAAGCCGCCAAATTAGACGGTGGCCAATGGCGTGGCGAAGCTCATGGCCTGCGACTCTTACTCACCGTCAACGAAACAGGGGCTTGTCCTAGTACCAAGCATCATGACCGCCCAATGGGCTTACGATGTAGCACCACTGGCCCCACTCGTAGTGCAGATGCAGCCAGCGGAATCTGCAAGCCCTTCGGATTGTGTCGCAACTCATCGATAGCAGGAGTTATCTCGGCGCGGCCAGTGCGGCATCCAGAACGCGGATGACCCGGTGGACTTTGATGCCACCACTTATGCTTGCTTGCCTCACGTACTCGGCGATCACGTCTTCATTTTCCACAATGACAAGTCCAAACAACTTGCGATCATCTGTCGCGTACGTGCAAAGCCAATGCATCTTTCCGGCCGTTGCGGTTACGGCATCCAGCGCTATCCGCGCATGGCGGCTCGCCTGAGCCTCGTCACAAGGATCGAAATTCGGCGGCATATCTCGTTCCATTAGTACTTTGATCACGAACCGCTCCAAGCACGACAAGTCGATCCGGCTACGATACGCGCTGGCCAACCAAACGGAAATAGATGTCAAGCAACGCTATCTTCTCCGTCAAGAAAATCTGTGGCTTCGCTTCAGGTAGGTATGCCCGTCGGCCGCCCTACTAAGACGTTTCGTGTCTCCGCCGGCATCTAAGAGACCGTCTCTCCACTCTGCCGCCACGCTCCGAGAATTTTCGACCGGCCAGCTTGTCGGAAGCGCCTGTACCGGAAGTCCATCCACGACCGTCGTGGTGCATGAAAGCCTTAAGTCATCGCTAAAGCGCAATTGCTTCAAGTCGAAACGCAATCGGGCTTTAGCTTTTTGTTTGCGTATGATCTTTTCGGAAAACCGGTGCCCACCTTTCCGGATCATGCGGCAGGCTGTTCGCAGACAACTGGAAAGATGAAGTTCCTGACTGTTCCATCAATGGATCCGCGACAGCGCATTCTCGTCTGCGGATGACCAAGCCGACAATTGCCGCATTGTCTCCTCGGCTCCGACACGATTTCTCGACACCCTTTTGTCACGCGTTGAACGCGTTCCACACAACATTGACCGCGACCAGGCCTCGAAGCCATGCCCAAAGCCAAGTTACGCGCCTGCACCATATTGGCCGAATTCGATCAGGCTCAAAACGAGTTGGTCGGAAAGGCCGTCGTACTCAGCGACGGAAAGGCCGGCACGGTGGAGAAGCTTTGGCTCGATGAACTTCACGGCTTGCGCATTTCAATCCGGGGCCACGAGGGCAAATGGCCTGTCTCCACCATCAAGTTCGCCGAGCAGGAACTTTCCGCCAATGTCTCGGAGCGTCCCGGACCCTTTGGTGGTTTTCGCAAACGGCTCTTTAGGTCGGCAACTTAGGTCTCAAGCGAGCGCTGCGGCCGAGCCGCTCGACATCTTGCACCCTACAAGCTGACCGCGCGCCGCAAAAGGGGAACGGTCCGGTTGACCACCTTGCCTTTGCCCGATCGTGTGCCGCCCCGCTCCTTGCGAAGCAAAGAGTTTGCGCTAGTGCCACCAACCGCGATGCCGGCCTCGCCACCAACCGTAATGATGGCCTCGACCGTGATACCAGCCATAATGATGGCCATGACCGTGCCCGACCCACAGCAGATCGGACGATACACCTGATGCCATCGGGGGCGCGATCGGCATGGCAGACGCAGGTACGCTCACATAGACCGCGCAAACTGCCGCTAATCCCGTCAAACCTGTCAGAGCAAGTTTCATAGGACCTCCTTCAATCGCAGCACATGGCGGCAGGGATAAGTCGCTCCTGTGGAGCAGGTTCCCGCACTACAGGGTGAACCACAACGATCCCAGAACCCGGGTGCGAGGGTCACCCTCTTGGTGGCCGTGTTCGCTTCACCCGGTGGCGGCGCGGCGTGCGCACCACGCGCGGCCGCCGCCGGCTTACCGCCGCACGGCGGGGCTTTGTGGAGACCTGCGGCCCGCGCGCGAGCTCCATCAACATGCGCAGCGCCTCCACGACCGAGCGCTCCCGCACGGTGCTGCGGCCGATCGCGCCGAAGCGCAATTCACGATGCAAAATCCGTCCGTCGCGCGCAGCGACCGCGAAATGGACCAGTCCGACCGGTTTTCCCGGTGTGGCGCCGCCTGGACCCGCAATCCCAGTAATCGCGACGGCGAGATCGACGCCGGCCCGCTCCAGCGCGCCGACTGCCATTTGCGTCGCAGTCTCCTTGCTGACCGCGCCGAAGGTCGCGAGCGTGGTCGCATTGACGCCCAGCATCGCGCGCTTGGCTTCATTGGAATAGGTGATGAAGCCCCGGTCGATCACATCGGATGAGCCGGGAATATCGGTCATCGCGCCGGCGACGAGGCCGCCGGTGCAGGATTCCGCGGTCGCAATGGTCAACTTTCGGCTGCGGCAAAGATCGAGCAACGAGCGGGCGAGAGCGCGGGCGTCGCTGCCGGCCATCTCAGGCACTCCAGCCGTTGTTGTCCCAGGGCAGGCGGATGGTGGCGCTTGCGGTCGCAGCGATACCTTCTTCTCGCCCCGTAAAGCCGAGCCGTTCGCTGGTCGTCGCTTTCACGGCCACACGCGAAATGTCGATGCCCGTGATTTCGGCAATCCGCGCGCGCATGGTGTCGCGCAGGGGTCCGATCTTCGGACGCTCGCAGATCAGGGTCACCTCGAGGTTTGCGATGCGGCCGCCGCGTGTTGCGACGCGCTCCACCGCATATCTCAGGAACTTATGCGAGGCCGCGCCCTTCCATTGCGGATCGCTTGGCGGAAAATGCGAACCGATGTCGCCGTCGGCAAGCGCTCCCAAAATCGCGTCGACCAGCGCGTGCAATCCAACGTCGCCGTCGGAGTGGGCTAGAAAGCCTTTCGTGTGCGGGATTCGCACACCGCAGATCATCAGATGATCGCCAGCACCGAAGGCGTGCACGTCATAGCCCGTTCCCGTCCTGACATCCCCGAGCAGGCTTGCAAGGCGGGCTTCCTCGCGCAAGAAATCTTCGGGCGTGGTGAGCTTCATGTTGGCAACATCGCCTTCAAATGTCGCAACCGTCAATCCCGCCCATTCGGCAAGCGCTGCATCATCTGTGAAATCGTGCCGCTGCTCGCGCGCCGCGCGGCGATGGGCCGAGAGGATCGCGTCATAAGAAAACGCTTGAGGCGTCTGCGCGATCCGCAACCGCGCCCGCTCAGGCGTTGTTTCGACATTGCCGCTGTTGTCAACGAGCTTGATCGTGTCAGCGACCGGGATCGTTGGGATCGCGGCGCCGGTGCGGCCAACTGCCTCGATTGCGCGCGAGATCAGCCCTTCCGAGACAAAGGGCCGCGCCGCGTCGTGGATCAACACCACTTCGGGCCTTTGCCGCGCGAGCGCCTCGAGACCGGCATGCACCGACTCCTGGCGTGTCGCCCCACCATCGGCCGGCGTTTCGTGGCGAAGGCTCCTGACCGCCGACTGAAACATCTGGCCGTCGTCGGGATTGACGACCGGTTGAACCGCGAGCACCTGAGGATGGCTGCAGAACGGCTGCATTGCGCGGAAGATCACCGTCTGCCCGCCGATCGAACGATATTGCTTCGGCCCTCCGGCTCCGGCGCGAAGGCCGCGGCCGGCTGCAACAACAATGGCTGCGGTCCGTCGAGATTCTGCCATCGGATTCTTGTGTGACTGGCTCGCTGGAAATGGAAAACCGACGCTTGTCGGGCGCACGCCTTACCACGCGGTTCGCATAAAACGGAGCGTTTCCAGGTGTCGGGCGTGGACATGTGTTCGCGTGCCGCTTCGCTTTGGTCACGGAGAGAAAATGAATGCTGCGCTGCACTTGCAAGATAAGGCGGATTGTCTAATGTGTAGGCATGATGCTTGACTGCACAACATTTGTGCTCATTATGGATGTCCATCGCAGCGAGGCGATTTTCATGCAAGCGGGACGTTCGTGACCGGCTCGGCAGTTTGGCGCTCTAAGCAGCTGAAAATACGTGACATTCAGCTCGACAATCCGGTTCTGCTCGCGCCAATGTCGGGCGTGACCGATGCCCCGTTTCGGCGGCTTGCCGCTGGGCTGGGAGCTGGACTTGTCGTCTCCGAAATGACCGCGAGCGACGATCTGGTGCAGGGGCGGCCGATTTCCAGGTTGCGCTGCGAAGCAGCCGGGGTCGGCCTCCATGTCGTCCAGCTCGCGGGCTGCGAGGCGCGATGGATGCGCGAGGGCGCAAAGATCGCGGAACAGGCCGGTGCCGACATCATCGATATCAATATGGGCTGCCCCGCGCGACACGTGACCGGTGGCCAGTCAGGCTCGGCGCTGATGCGCGATCTCGATCATGCCACTCGACTGATTGAGGCGACGATATCGGCGGTCAAGGTGCCCGTGACTTTAAAGATGCGGCTTGGCTGGGACGATCGCACACGCAATGCGCCAGAGCTGGCACGTCGCGCGCAAGCAGCCGGCGTGCAATTGCTCACGGTGCACGGGCGCACGCGCTGCCAGTTTTACAAGGGTGAGGCCGATTGGTCCGCGGTGCGCGCGGTAAGGGATGCGGTCGATATCCCGGTGGTCGTCAACGGCGACATCACCTCTTATGAAGCCGCGGTGACTGCCCTGGAAGCGTCTGGCGCCGACGCCGTCATGATCGGGCGCGGCGCGCAAGGCAAACCCTGGTTGCCCGGCCAAATCGGACGCCGGCTCAAAACCGGAATTGACGAGGCCACGCCGACGCTGCCCCAGCAGCTTCTGCTTCTGCGCGCTCTCTATGACGAGATATGCCGGCATTATGGGTTGCGCGTCGGGCTGCGCCATGCGCGCAAGCATCTTTCCTGGGCGTTGGATGTCGCCGGCTGCTGCGCCTCGGCGCCCGCGCAAAAGCTGAAGGCCTGGCGCGAGAGCATCTTGACCTCGGAAGATCCGGAGCGCGTGCACCAGGCTCTGGAAGATGCGTTCGACGATTTTGCATGGAGTGCTGCTGCATGAGTTCCGTCGCAGAACGCAAAGCTCCTCCCTCCGATGGCGAGGCGATCCTGAACGCGCTGCCCAATCCGGTGTTGTTGATCGGACCCGACGGCAAGATCGTCGACGCCAATATCGCGGCCGAATCCTTCTTCGATATCTCCACACAGTTCTTGCGGCGGCAGGTGCTGAAGGAGCTGGTGCCGTTCGGCAGCCCACTGCTGGCGCTGATCGATCAGGTGCGTGTAAGCGGTTCGCCGGTCAACGAATACAAAGTCGATCTTGGTACGCCCCGAATTGGCGGCGATCGCCAGGTCGATCTGCACGTTGCGCCTCTCACCGAGCGGCCCGGGCATATCGTCGTCATGCTGCAGGAACGTACCATCGCAGACAAGATGGACCGTCAGCTCACGCATCGCAGCGCCGCGCGCAGCGTGATCGCGCTTGCCGCAATGCTGGCGCATGAGATCAAGAACCCGCTGTCCGGCATCCGTGGCGCGGCACAACTGCTGGAGCAACAGGCCTCATCTGAAGACCGCATGCTGACGCGGCTGATCTGCGACGAGGCGGACCGAATCGTTACCCTTGTCGACCGCATGGAGGTTTTCGGCGACGACCGTCCGGTGGCGCGCGGGCCGGTCAACATCCACTCGGTACTCGATCACGTGAAACGGCTGGCGCAGTCCGGCTTTGCCCGCAACATCCGGTTTGTCGAGGATTACGACCCCTCGCTGCCGCCCGTGCTCGCCAACCAGGACCAGCTAGTCCAGGTCTTCCTGAACCTCGTGAAGAATGCCGCGGAGGCGGTGATCGATCTCGGCCCCGACGCGGAAATTCAGCTCACGACCTCATTCCGCCCCGGCGTGCGGCTCTCGGTGCCCGGCAAGAAGTCGCGTGTGTCGCTGCCGCTCGAGTTTTGCGTCAAAGACAACGGTCCCGGCGTGCCGGAAGACCTGTTGCCGAACATGTTCGACCCCTTCGTAACGACCAAACAAACCGGCAACGGCCTGGGGCTTGCGCTGGTCGCAAAGATTGTCGGCGACCATGGCGGCATCATCGAATGCGAATCCCAGCCGCGCAGGACGACCTTCCGCGTGTTGATGCCGATGTTCTCCGGCGCCAGGCAAACCGATCAGACCGGCCGCGATGACTTTTCCGGGATGCCATCGCACGCCTCACAAGGCACGAGATGAGGAACAACAATGCCTGCAGGTAGCATTCTTGTCGCTGATGACGATACGGCCATCCGCACCGTCCTGAACCAGGCGCTCTCGCGCGCCGGTTACGAGGTGCGCCTCACCGGAAATGCGGCAACGCTCTGGCGGTGGGTAAGCCAAGGCGAGGGCGACCTCGTCATCACCGATGTGGTGATGCCGGACGAAAATGCGTTCGACCTCTTGCCGCGCATCAAGAAGATAAGGCCGAATTTGCCGGTCGTCGTCATGAGCGCGCAAAATACCTTCATGACTGCGATCCGCGCCTCCGAGCGCGGCGCCTACGAATACCTGCCGAAGCCTTTCGACCTTAAGGAGCTGATCGCGATCGTCGGACGCGCGCTTGCCGAACCGAAGGAGCGCACACCGGCGCCTGCGGAAGATGCCGAGTTCGATTCCATTCCGCTGGTCGGCCGCTCGCCGGCGATGCAGGAAATCTATCGCGTGCTGGCCCGACTGATGCAGACCGACCTTACCGTGATGATCTCCGGCGAGTCGGGGACAGGCAAGGAGCTGGTTGCGCGCGCCTTGCATGACTACGGCAAGCGCCGCAATGGTCCTTTCGTCGCGGTCAATATGGCCGCGATTCCGCGCGACCTCATCGAATCCGAACTGTTCGGCCACGAGCGCGGCGCGTTTACGGGCGCAAATACCCGCGCTTCCGGCCGTTTCGAGCAGGCCGAGGGCGGCACGCTCTTCCTCGATGAAATCGGCGACATGCCGATGGAGGCGCAGACGCGCCTGCTTCGCGTGCTCCAGCAAGGCGAATACACCACCGTCGGCGGCCGCACGCCCATCAAGGCGGACGTGCGGATCGTCGCCGCTTCAAACAAGGATTTGCGCATCCTGATTCAGCAGGGACTGTTCCGCGAAGACCTGTTCTTCCGCCTCAACGTGGTGCCGCTGCGGCTTCCGCCGCTGCGCGAGCGGATCGAGGATCTGCCGGATCTGGTGCGGCATTTCTTCGCGCTGGCGGAGAAGGATGGGCTGCCGCCGAAAAAGCTCGACACGCAGGCGCTGGAGCGGCTGAAGCAGCATCGGTGGCCGGGAAACGTGCGGGAGCTTGAAAATCTCGCCCGACGCCTTGCTGCGCTCTACCCACAGGACGTAATCAACGGCTCGGTCATCGATGGCGAACTGGCGCCGCCCGCTGTGGCCTCCGGCAAGAGCATCCCGCACGGGATCGACAATCTCGGCGGCGCGGTGGAAGCCTATCTCTCGTCGCATTTTTCCGGCTTTCCCAATGGCGTGCCGCCGCCCGGCCTTTATCACCGGATCCTGAAGGAGATCGAGGTGCCCTTGTTGACCGCGGCACTGGCAGCCACCCGCGGCAACCAGATCCGCGCTGCCGACCTTTTGGGGCTCAACCGAAATACGCTTCGAAAGAAAATACGCGACCTGGATATTCAGGTGTATCGCAGCGGCGGGTAGTTTGAGGCGGGAGGCCGTGTTGCTCCTTCCCTCAAGAGGGCGAGTGCCGGGGGAGGGGAGCTAACCGGCATTGATTCCAATTGATTCCCCTGCCTCGTTCCGCGCAGAATCGGCTGGGGATTGGCTGGATTGCCGGTTAAAACGCGCCGCGGAAATGTCGCAATTTGGCAACAGGTTGTGATATGAATGCATCAGTCCCCTGATTGGGCGTGGACGCCTGACAGGTTCAGCATCACCTCACCAACCTTACCGGATGACCAGCTCAGAGACCTCGGCCGCCCCGTTCGACCCGTCGCCAGCCGAAGCCAAGGGCTTGTCCTTGCGGCGGCTTCTCGCGCCGTTTGCGGTTGCGATCGCGCTGCTGTCGGCTTTTCTCACCTTCGTCGTGCTCACCGGCCTCACCCCGATCGAGCCGACACGGGACGTCGTCCGCTCATTCCTGTTGATCAACGCGGCCACCATCCTGCTGCTCGTCGGCATCATCGTCCACGAGGTCTGGCAGATGGTGCAGGCCCGCCGCAGGGGAAGGGCGGCGGCGCGGTTGCACGTGCAGATCGTGAGCCTGTTCTCGGTCATCGCGGTGCTGCCGGCCGTGCTGGTTGCCGTCGTCGCGAATGTGACGATCGAACGAGGTCTCGACCGACTGTTTTCGGGCCCGACACGCGAGGTGATCCAGAACTCCTTGATCATCGCGCGCGCCTACACCTACGAGCACGCGCAGCTGATCCGCGGCGACATTCTGGGAATGGCCAATGATATCGCCCACGCCCGCCCGCTGTATGACCAGGACCGCGTCTCGTTTCGCGAGCTTTTGACCGCGAGCGCCGCCTCGCGCAACCTGCCGGGCGCCATGCTGATCGACAAGGATCGCAACATCCTGGAGACGGCACAGACCGGCATACAGCAAACCTTTACGACACCGCCTGCCGACTTTCTCAGCAACGTCAACGAATCCGATCCGCAGATCGCGGTGTTCCCCGAGGCCAACTATGTTGCGGCCGTGATCCGCCTTCGCGCATTTACCGATACCTTCCTCTACGTCGCGCGGCTGCTCGATCCCCGCGTGGTCGCCCAGCTCAAGCAGACCGAGACCAGTGTCGCCGAATATGCCCAGATCGAATCGCGCCGGCTCGGCATTCAGGTCGCGTTCGCGCTTATGTTCGCCGTGATCGCGCTGACGATCCTGATGGCTTCCGTGCTGATCGGCCTCAACTTCGCCAACTGGCTGGTCGCGCCGATCCGCCGCCTGATGAACGCGGCCAGCGACGTGTCGACCGGCAACCTGAATGTGCAGGTTCCCGTACACAAGTCGGAGGGCGATCTCGCCCAGCTGGGCGAGACCTTCAACAAGATGACTCAGGAGCTGCGCACGCAGCGGGACGAGTTGGTCAATGCCAGCGAGTTGATTGACAGCCGCCGCCGCTTCATCGAGGCGGTGCTGTCGTCGGCCAGCGCCGGCATCATCGGCGTCGATGCGTCAGGCAGCGTCGGCATCCTGAACCGCTCGGCCGAAAAGCTGATCGGGCACGCGGAAGCAGAGACGCTGGATCATCCGTTGTCCGACGTGTTGCCGGAACTCGACGAGGTGATGAAGAGCGCCCGCGAAGGCACCCAGCGGCTGGTGCAGGGCCAAATCACCATCCAGCGCGACGGTGTCGAGCGAAATCTTTCGGTGCGTATCAGTGCCGAGAAGACCAGTCAGCCGCGCGATAGCTTCATCATCACGCTCGACGACATTACCGAACTCGTCTCCGCGCAGCGAACGTCGGCGTGGGGCGATGTCGCGCGCCGTATCGCGCACGAGATCAAAAATCCGCTGACGCCTATCCAGCTGTCCGCAGAGCGCATTCGCCGCAAATTCGGCAAGGCCATTACCGAAGACAAGGTCGTGTTCGATCAATGTACCGAGACCATCGTGCGCCAGGTCGACGACATCAGGCGCATGGTCGATGAGTTCTCGCGCTTCGCGCGCATGCCAAAACCGGTGATCGAAGGTGAGGACGTCGCCGACACCGTGCGCCAAGCCGTGTTCCTGATGAAGGTCGCCCACCCCGAGATCGACATAGAGATCGATCTCAAGGAAGACCCGCTGCGGGCCCAGTTCGACCGGCGACTTATCTCTCAGGCGCTGACCAACATCATCAAGAATGCAACCGAGGCCATCGAGCAGGTTCCGCCGGAAGAGCTCGGCAAGGGTCGAATTGATGTCATCGCTGGCCGTGAGGACGACGATATCGTGATCGACGTGATCGATAACGGTATCGGACTGCCGAAGGTGGCGCGGTCGCGTTTGCTCGAACCATATGTCACCACGCGCGAAAAGGGCACGGGGCTTGGCCTCGCGATCGTTGGCCGCGTGCTCGAAGATCATGGCGGCCGCATCGAGCTGAAGGATGCTTCCGATTTCAGGTCGGGCCAGCGCGGCGCATGGATGCGCTTGCGTTTTGCCAGAACCGGCCACACCGCCTCGAAGATCGAGGTGAAGGAGGAGACCGGCGATGCCAAGGTCTCGACGGCGGAAACAATCGCGCCGGTTTCGGAAACCACCGGGCCGGCTGAAACGACCAACGGTGAAACAAGAATCAAGGCCGCTACAGGCAACTGACAAGGCGGGGGGCGACCCATGGCAAGTGATATTTTGATTGTCGATGACGAGGCCGATATTCGTGAGTTGGTTGCCGGCATTCTGGAAGATGAGGGGTTTTCGACCCGTACTGCGCGCGACAGCGACTCCGCGCTGACGGAAGTGGCCAATCGCAGGCCGCATCTGGTGTTTCTGGACATCTGGCTGCAGGGTTCGAAGCTCGACGGCCTGCAGCTGCTCGAGGCAATAAAGAAGGATCACCCCGATCTGCCCGTGGTGATGATCTCCGGCCACGGCAACATTGAAACCGCCGTCGCGGCGATCAAGCGCGGCGCCTACGACTTCATCGAGAAGCCCTTCAAGTCCGACCGCCTGATTCTCGTCGCGACGCGCGCGCTGGAAAATATGCGGCTGAAGCGTGAGGTGAGGGAGTTGAAGCAGCTCGCGCCGACCGCGAGCGTGCTCACGGGCCATTCGCCGTGCATGAACCAGTTGCGCCAGACCATCGAGCGCGCGGCAAAAGCCAACAGCCGCATTTTGATCGTAGGTCCTTCCGGCGCGGGCAAGGAATTGGCGGCGCGCACGTTGCATGCCGCCTCAACCCGTTCCGAAGGTCCGTTCATCGTCATCAACGCCGCAGCGATCACGCCGGAGCGGATGGAGGAGGAGCTGTTCGGCGCCGAGCAGCCAAACGGCGAACAGCAGCGCAAGGTTGGCGCACTGGAAGAGGCCCATGGCGGCACGCTGTTCATCGACGAAATTGCCGACATGCCGCGCGAGACTCAGAACAAGATATTGCGCGTGCTGGTCGATCAGACTTTTCAGCGCTCCGGCGGCACGACCAAGGTCCAGGTCGATGTCCGCATCATTTCCTCCACAGCGCGTAACCTCGAGGAGGAGATTTCCGCCGGACGCTTCCGCGAGGATCTTTACCATCGGTTGTCCGTGGTGCCGATCCGCGTGCCGCCGCTGTCGGAGCGGCGTGAGGATATTCCAGAGCTGATTGACTATTTCATGGATCAAATTTCGGCAACCACGGGCTTGCCTAAACGCCAGATCGGACAAGATGCGATGGCGGTTCTGCAATCGCATGTCTGGCCGGGCAATGTCCGCCAGTTGCGCAACAATGTGGAGCGCGTCATGATTCTCGCGGGCGGCGGACCGGAGGTGATCATCACCGCCGACATGCTGCCCCAGGACGTCGGCTCGATGGTGCCGGCGATGCCGACCAGCAACAATGGCGAGCACATTATGGGGCTGCCCTTACGCGAGGCGCGCGAAGTGTTCGAGCGCGACTATCTGATCGCCCAGATCAGCCGCTTTTCCGGCAACATCTCTCGCACGGCGGAGTTCGTGGGCATGGAACGCTCGGCGCTCCATCGCAAATTGAAGGCGTTGGGCGTCGGCTAGACCCACATTCATGTTTTTGCCTGGGGATTTCTCGGGCTTTTGGCAAATTTGCCGGCCTTGGCGGTCGGATGCCGCTTGACGACCCGCGAAGCGCCCTTGCCTAAAAACCGCACCTGCCTTCTAATTGAACCGCTGCAAGCCTCAGGAGGGGGATCTCAGGGGCTCGGCAACCGGGGGCAAGGTTCCGAAAGAGGGCGAAATCCCGGTTCAATAAAAAGAAGCACAGAGCGGGATAACAACAATGGCGGCAGACCGCGCACAAAACCTACAAGACAC
>Ga0075434_100003957_pt1 | contig 13269 bp, 8 predicted proteins | sample RhiMethybrSRZTD3_FD_75298 | JGI IMG/M metagenome (GOLD analysis project Ga0075434, IMG submission 75298) | Populus rhizosphere microbial communities from Tennessee, USA - Rhizosphere MetaG P. TD hybrid SRZTD3 | ecosystem: Host-associated > Plants > Roots > Rhizosphere > Soil | place: USA... | reverse complement strand
CAACGATCCAACGTACAACGTCGGCGTGGAGCTCGAAATCGCCGGCAATATCTGGGGGATTTCGTCGCCGCCAGCAGATTGGTTTCCCCGGCAATCGGGCAATCTAGTAGAGTCCGCGAGTCATGGACGAGAATTGCGGCTCATAGCGCGGACCGAACCGCAACGGGCTCTGGCCCGGACCGAAGCTGCTACACCGATTCCGGTTATGAACAAAAATGAGGCGGCCGCTGTACTGTCGCCTTGGTTTGCCAACCTGATGAACAACTTAAGCAATCAGGTTCAAATAGCGGTCTCTGAAATTGCAGCAGTCACGTTAGCCAATGAAAGGAACCGTCTGTTGGACGAATTTCGTTTTCAGATTCAGAACGAGGCGACCGGGACGATTGAGCATGTGATCGCGACCTCGAAAGATGAATTGGCCCGGCGCGCGCTGAAAGTACTGAACGAGGGGGCGCAGGCCATAGTCAAAAACAGCCAAGGGAGCTTAGTTGGGGCTATCGAGCGACACATTGAAAATGCCCAGCAGAGCATAATGACTCAGAGGAACGAACTGAACCAGTACCTCGACACTATGGCGACTTGCACGGTTGAGCGGGTGCAACGCAACCTCGAAACCTCAAGCACCAAAGCAACGGAGCGCATCGTATTGCGGCTGCGAGAGCAGGTTGCGCCTGTGATGGAAGAAGCGAGAGCGGACCTTCAGAAACTGGTGGCATCGCAGACCGTTTTCAAGGAAGAATCGCTGGCAATTTACAGGCAAGTCACGGACCAACTGGAAAGTGACGCGAATGCAAGATTGGTTCAGACTCAGGACCAGTTGGAAAAAAACTCCACTTCCGTTGTGAACGAGTGTAACGAAAAGATGCTTGAGCTTTCGCAAGCGTTCGACAAGATTGCGCGAGATAGCGCACAGAACATGATCGCGTCGGCTACGGACGAAGGCAATAAGAACCTGGAAGAAAGAGCTGCCGAGATTACCAGCCATTTCACGGATCAGCTGGAAGGCCATGTTCGCAGTTATCTCGAATTCATTGGGGAATCGATTAAAGAGTTTCCAAAGAAACCTCCGGCCGCTTAAGTCCGTTTATACTGCTGGGGGCCTCACCGCTTCTCTTGCTTTGCGTCATTCCTGAGCCCGCCTGCCCTCCATACCTCCTTGAGCAAATAATCGTAAGGAGGATAGCCGGAGCTGGCCCTATTCTGGGGCAGATGGAAGAAATTGCAAACGACCTGATTCAAAATCACTCAAGCCTTAAGCTCTTGTGCCCAACTGCTATGTACTTCGCGCAGAGTAAACGAACCTTGTCCGTCGACCTCGAAGACTTCGCAGTCGGGTTGTGCCTTCATCTTTGCAAGGGTTTCGTTAATGATTGTCACCACGTCATCTTTCATGTGAAAAATAGCACCTGCCAAAATCAGCTCGACGCCAATCGATTCGCTAACGCCAATCGTGTAAGCGAAACGCGGCGTCTGTCCACCAGCCGAGACCACGTAAGTGTGGTGCCCGCTGCGTGCGATATTCTCTCGAATGACCTCTAGAGCTCGTTCCCGTTGATTGTTCTGTGCCACAGTATCGGCTCGGATTTGGATTTGCCCGCGTAGTTGGCGGTTCTGATTGTAGACTAAGCTGCTGGCCCCGCCTCAAGTCCCGGTTAACGCGCTTGTCCGTAAAGTTCGAACCAGTTAACGAGCAGGTGTCGGGCAACGGAGATTTCGCCAAGCGTTGCCGCAATTGTGTCGTGAGCGGACGCGCGTCCTGAAGTCAGGTGTTTAGCAGGCGGCAGGAGTCAGACTCTTCGTCGAAAGGTAGATCTGGCTTTTGGGGATCGGTTTCAGGGATGGTTGCCATGGGGCGCCCCTCTGCGGCTGGCTCGGGCGCTGGGAGCTCTGGGAGAGCCGGACTTCTTTCGTTGATGAGGGGCGTGAGCCAGGGACTCTGCAGCGCGGCTAAGGCAAGCTCTTCTTCGAGGTCGTTGTAGAGCGAATCTGCCAACTCCTCTCGTGCTTTGTCCAGGTAGTTTTCCTCATGCTTTCTTCGGAGTGACTCAAAGATGGACCGAGCGGTTGTTGCGCCCACCTTTGCTTCGATGAGGCTTCGGGGTTTGCCGGACTTGTAGGTCCTGAGTGCGTTGCGGAACGTGAGCAATGAATCGCCTTGGCGCTCATCGAGGCCTTCGGTAAGTGCTTGCACAAACTGCATTTGAAAATCGGATCGATCTTTGAGGTTCTGCTCGAGTTCCGCGAACCGTGTTGTCAGCGTTTCTTTCAGCTTCTTGACATCGGCCGCATTGGAATCCCACAGTTTCTGGACGTCCTTGGCCAAGGCCCGCGCGTATTCGTTGCGCATTTGAACAGTGGCTCCGGCCGTAGCGGTTTTTGTCTGTTCGTCGATCATTTTCAGGCTGAATCTGGCAACGAGGATAAACACGCCTGTCAGGATCAGTCCCATGATTCCCAGTGTCCACATTTGCGTGTTGAGGACTTTTTGGTAGTAAGACTCGTACTGCTTCTGCGTACGCGTGAGGTAGTCCCTTTCCATCACTGCACTGCTTGCGGCTTTTTCGGCGGCATCGGCGCGCTCCTCGAGCTTCTTGAGGCGGTCTTCCTGGGTGGCGCGCGAAGCTTTTTGTGGCTGCTCAGATCGAAGGGCGGGGCTGAAAAAAGCGAGAACCGCAGCCAGAACCAGGATGCGTTGGCGTATGGTAGTCACGGGTCCAACTCCTGTCTGGGGCTATCAATCTAGTTGCTGGGGGTTGTGGTGTCACTGTTTGGAGCCGGGAGCGGTGTCCGAAGGGATACCGGCCGGAAGGGCTAGGCGTTTCGATTGGCGATGGCGTCGAGTCTTCTCAATCTGGTTAGCGCGGACGGGCTGAGGTTATAGCTGCAGCTTTGAGTCGGCTTTCGAAAGACCCCAATGGCCTTCTTCGCCGTGTGCGCAGAGGCGTGTATTACGTTGCGAAGAAGACCCGGTTTGGGGAGAGCAAGCCAAAGCTTGATCGCGTGATGGCCCACTTGCTCCATCATCGGGGCATTGCCTATGTTCCGACAGGAACAGCCGCGTATAACGGTCTCGGGCTTACAACGCAAATTTCCCCAAAGATCTCGTACCGAGTGAACCGGCCGGTACGATCGGTCGATCCTGGACGGCGTTTCTTCAACGTGAGGTCCGTGACGATATCGCCTTCGTATGAAGTTTAGGGAATTGCATCTTCCGAACTCGCGGCGCTTGATGCACTGAAGGGCATTGCCCGTATTCCGGACGCGACGCCGGCCGAGACTATTACGCGGATCATGGACCTCATCCGGTCAGGTCGATTGTCCCTCAAGCGTTTGGTGCGGCTCGCGCGCCATGAGCCTCCTCGTGTTCGCGCGCTCGTCGGCGCGATCGGTTCTCACCTGGGTGCGTCCAAAGCGGTTACACACCTGAAGAAGTCGTTAAACCCGCTTACAAACTTTGCTCTGAATGTTAGCCCTGTGCTTCCAAATGCGACGGAGTGGCAAATCCGGTGACGGAATACGCCAGCGATCTCAGCGATTTCGAGGACTTGCTGCGTGCTGCTGCGGACTGGAAAAAGCAACGAACGGCGATCGTTGAGAAAGACTACTATCTGACCCGCGCCTTGCACACGCTTTCGACTAACCATGCGGGTGAATTCATCCTGAAAGGCGGGACCAGCCTCTCCAAAGGATGGAATCTGCTTGAGCGATTCTCTGAAGACCTGGACATCTTGGTTCGCGGTGAAGCCGGGTGGGGTGCATCTAAGCGTGACACGCGACTTAAAGCGCTGCGGGACACCATCGCGCGGACGAAGGGTTTTACGTTGGATCGAAACGACAAACGAACTCGTGCGGAAACCGGTGTGAGCAGGAGCGCGATCTATGGCTATGAGAGCTTGACGAGCGATGTTCCCGGGCTCGGTAGAAACATTCTTTTCGAAGCGGGTTATCGAGGTTCGGCTGATGCGGCTGTGAAAAAGCCGATCCGATCGATGGTCGCTGAATATGCGAAGGATAATGGCCAAGAGAACCTAGCCGAGGACTTACAGGATTTCGAGATCGAGCTGCAGGGTCTTCGGCGAACGTTTGTCGAGAAGCTGTTTGCCATTCATGCCGCTTACGCGAAGGACCTTGCGAACAACCGGATGCGGCACTACTACGACTTGTCCCAGTTGTGCGGTCAAGTGGAAATTCAGTCGTAAGTCGGGACGGATGCGTATCGAGCGTTCGTCGCCGACGTGAAAAGAATCTGTCGCGATTCATTCCCCGATCAACCGGTACCGGACGGCGATTCGTTCAAAGATAGTCCAGCCTTTCGGGTGAGCGAAACGTTCGTCGAACTCGAGCGAAACTACAAAAGGGAAGCAGAAATCTTTTTTTTCTGAGCCCCGACTCTCGAAGCGATCTTCGAAGAGATTGAGAAACTTCGGCCGAGGCTTTGATTCTGAGGAGTTCCAGCGGGGAGTTGGTTTTGAGCGCAACTTCGAGAGGAAAATCATGGTGTTGGTGAACCGCTCCAGAGTGGTTGGTGCTCCTTTCTCCAAGTTGTTTCAATCACCAGATTGGCGCCAAGCATTTGCATTCCGATTGCTTGGGTCTACCCCGGGTCCACTTCAATTACTCGGAGGCAGCGTCGGTGTGAACGGTTTTTTTTGGCTCGCGTGTACCTGGCGTGTACCTAGCTCTCGCTGATTTGCACGTTTTCCTGCTTGTGGCTGTTCCTGGAATCAATAACTTACGCAGTTTCGACATATCTTTTAGTTCGTTCCCCGCCATCTCCCTGTGACCACTCTGAACAAGTGGCACACGTAACCAACCCCCCCAGATCACCCGTCAGTACTCTGCCGAATGTTTTGGCGAGGTTCCTTGTTGGGCGGCGGTCGTTCTAGAGTTGTGTCAATAGTAACAATGGATATTCGGAGCTCTTACGGAATGAAAATGCCTTTTTGTGCGCGCAACCGCTTCCCGCGCCTCACGGAAACGGAAATTCTATAATGACCCGCCTGAATGAAGGGCATCTCGAATGTAACAAGCCGAAGACCTCTAATGCCCTTACTGAGTCGCTGGGCCGCTTTCGGCGTTTTTTGGTTCTCTAGGAATATCCCAGCGGCATCACTGGTGAGTTCCCGTAGGTACCATCCATATCTCAGGATGCTCTTTGTGCCATGAAGGCTGTGGTCCGCAACAAGTGCGGCAAAGAAGGCGATTTGGTTTGACTCTGCCAGACTACGCAACTCTGTATAACGCAACCTGCTACCTCCATCATTCCCTTCGCCAATGAATATGGCGACACGAAGAGCGGGAGCGGAGGACATTTGCCGGGTCGCTGACCCAATCGCATCATAGATAGGGACATTTGTTTTATTTCCATTATCTCCCGCGATCCCACGAACATGGTCGATCGCAACGGATCGATCTCGCGTGGGTTCCTGCATCTTTGGTGAAATGCCGACGCTAGCGATAGTGAAACTCGTGCTTGCATCTGACAGTTCATTTATCAGATCAATTGCCAGATCCTTCTCTTTTGAAAGGGCTTTTGCTTGATCAGGACCGGCGTCTATCACGATGGCAATATTTCGCGGGATTTCAGGTCTAGCTTTGATCGCTGTCGCGGGCACGCTGAGATTTCCGATCTTCACAACGACTTCGCCTGGACTCAGTCCTGCATTCTTCGCGTCGACCCGTGCGGCGACGGAGTATTGTTGACTATCCGCTTTGCTTGTTCTCGATGCGGCGAGAACGACGAACATAGTCGCTACGACCACGCCAACGACGCATCGCAAGGGTCGGGAGCGGCCCGTATTCAATGCCACTAAGCTAGAACTTTCGCTCATAGGCCCTCCGCGAAGTCCGACGAAGGCTGCGGTAGTTTGTCCTTCGGTCCAGCGGTTAATACGTAGAGTGTCGGCAGAAGGAAAACACTCAATAGAAGGGCAGCGACGAGTCCGCCAACAATGACGATGGCGAATGGTCTCTGTGAATCCGAACCAATGCCGTGGGACAGTGCAGCAGGGAGCAGGCCCAGTGATGCGACTAACATCGTCATCATCATGGGACGAAGCCGCAAAACCGCTCCCTCAATGGCAGCAGCTTCCGGGGAAAGGCCCTGTCCGCGAATTTGGTTGATGTATTCGAGCATGATCACCCCGGTTTCGACCGACACGCCAAACAGGGCCAGAAACCCGACGCCTGAGGAAACGCTAAAGTGCGTACCTGTGAGGAGTAGCGCGAGAATGCCGCCGAGAGGCGCGACTGCAACGTTCGCAAGGATGAGAAGGGCCCACTTGCTGGACTTGAACATGGCGTAGAGAATCACGTAGATGACAAAGAGCGTGATGGGGAGGACAACCATAAGGCGCTTCTGCGAACGCTTTTGGCTCGCGTACTCGCCGGCCCAGTCAATGTGATAGCCCGGAGGGAGCTTCACCTTTTCAGTGACCGACTTCATTGCCTCTTCGACCGCGCCTCCAAGGTCCCGTCCGCGGACGCTGTACTTAATGGCTACATAGCGCGAATTTGCTTCGCGATAGATTTCGGAAGCACCATCGTGAACTTCAATCCTTGCAAGTTGTGAAAGGGCGACACGTGCTCCGGAAGGAGAGAGAATGCGAATGTTTGCGATGGCGTCCGAGTTATCGCGGTAATTCGCTTGGTAGCGGACAACCAAGTCGAAGCGTTGTTCTCCTTGAAGAACTTGACTCACCGCTTTTCCGCCGACTGCCGTCTCGACAGCATCCTGCACGTCGGCAACGCTGATTCCGAAACGAGCTGCCTGCCGGCGCTCGACCGCGATATTCAAGTTGGGCTGTCCCAGCACCCGGAACAAACCCAAATCCTCGATTCCCGCGATATGGCGCATAACCTCGACGACTTCGTCGCCCTTGGCTTCAAGAACCTGCAGGTCATCTCCATAAAGCTTTATGGCCAGTTCGCCCTTTACGCCGCTGACCGCCTCTTCCATGTTGTCTTCGATTGGCTGGGAAAAGTTCCAAAGAACGCCGGGAATCTTTTCGAGTTCGCGATTCATCGCGACGATCAACCGTTCTTTGTCTTCGTGAAAGACCGGTCTCCACTGCTCTTTGGGCTTGAGATCGACGAAATACTCCGTATTGAAGAAACCGGTCGTGTCTGTCCCGTCGTCCGGCCGTCCGACCTGGCTTGTGACAATGGTGACCTCGGGGAACGAAGACAGAATCAATCGCGCTTGATCGGCAACCCGGATTCCTTCGCTTGGGCCAGTGCTCGGAGCTAGGGTACCGCGCACCCACACGGCCCCTTCATCAAGGTGTGGCAGGAATTCCGAGCCCACTACGCCACTCGCCATCAAACCTGCTGTCGCGACAACGGCAAGAGCGCCAGCCCCCACAGTGAGCGCTGGATGTTCGACCGCCCATCGGACGCCCCCACGATATTTCGCTTTCAGAAACTCCATCGCAGGGTTGCGCCATTCGCGTACACCAGCCTTGAAGTGAAAAGCCGCGAGGACGGGAGCGATGACGAGTGAGAAAATCAGGCCTCCCAGAAGGGCAAAGCAAACGGTCCAGGCCATTGGTTTAAACAAGCGGCCTTCAACGCTCTCTAAGGTGAAAATGGGCAGGTAGGCAGCAATGATGATTGCTCGTGCGAAGAACACCGGTCGAATCACTTCGGTGACTGCATCTCGAATTCGTTGGAGAGGAGTCTTCTGTGTATCTGCCGTAAGGCCAAAGTGACGGACGATGTTCTCGATAATGACAACTGAGCCGTCCACCACCATTCCAAAGTCCAAAGCGCCGAGAGACAGAAGATTGGCGGGAATGCAGTTCAAGTCCAGACAAATTGCGGCAAAGAGAAGGGCAAATGGAATCGTCAACGCGACGATGATCGCTCCGCGAAAATTTCCGAGAAAGAAAAACAAGATCACTAGGACAAGAACGATCCCCTCGGTTAAGTTGTGGAGTACCGTGTGGGTCGTAAGATGCAGCAAGTCGCTGCGGTCAAGCATCGGGACGACCTTCACTCCAGGTGGAAGGATCTGCTCGTTGAGTTCCTTAACCTTCTCGTGTATGGCCGCGAGTGTTTCGTCGGCATTCGCTCCCTTCCGCAGAAGCACAATGCCCTCGACCACATCGTTGTAGTCGATCACCTTTCCGTCGGCCCGGTGAATGGATTTTGCAATCTTTCCCAATCGAATTCTTGGGCCCTGCTCCACCTCAGCGACGTCACGAATGCGGAGTGGGGTGCCGTTTTTTGCATAAATGACGGTGTCCGCGATGTCTTCCACGGTGGCGATCAGGCCCACTGCGCGGACATTTAGCTGCTGCAGGCCCGATTCAATAAAGCTACCGCCCGCATTTACGTTGTTGTTCGCAAGCTGAGTCTCTAGTTGACCGATACTGAGACCGTAGGCAATGAGCTTGCTGGGATCGACGCGCACCTGATACTCCCTCGTCGTGCCTCCAAAGCTGGATACGTCGACAACGTTGGGCACGGATTTGAATTGCTTTTCGAGTGTCCAGTCCTGGATGGATTTCAGTTCCATCAAGTCATACTTTGGATTGGTGCTCTTGAGCGTGTACCAATAGATTTGTCCGACAGGACTCCAGTCGGAGCCCATCTGCGGCTGCAGACCGCTCGGCAACTGGACCTGCGCCAGTCTTTCCAGAACCTTTTGGCGGTTCCAATCATTGATGGATTGATCGTCAAAAATAAGCATCACGCTGGATAGGCCGAAGAGAGAGACCGAGCGCAGATGCGCCAGATGCGGCGCACCATTCATCTGAATTTCGATGGGAATCGTTACTTGCTGCTCGATCTCCTCCGCCGCGTGACCGGGCCATTGCGTGATGACTTGAACGTAGTTGTTCGCCACGTCCGGGTAGGCTTCGACCGGCAGGCCGTGGAACGCGATCGCTCCCCACGTCAAGAGAAGAACGGCGACAACCACCACGATGAACCGATTGTTGAGTGCGTAATCGACGAAGTCGCGGATCATCGCGTAAGCTTCACATTTCGCACAAGCGTATTCACCTACTGCTCCACCGTGCTTTGCAGTACCAGCGCATTGGAGACGACCCGCTGACCTGGTTGTAGGCCGGAGACGATTTCTTGCGAGTTGTTCGGCAGGGACATACCTGCGACCACGTTTATCCGGCGAAACTTCTTTTCGCCGTCCGGGATGTAAACCCAATCACGATCGTGCAGATGCAAAATAGCTGCGGCCGGAACAACAGTATGCGTTTCCTTTTTTTGTCCATGGAACATTGCAGTAACGAACATGCCGACGCGCATCATTCCAGGGTTGCGCAACTCAATGCGCACCTTCGCAGTGCGAATCGCGGGATCGAGGATAGGAAGGACGTTGCTGACGCGGCCGGTAAATGCCCGATTGGGGAAAGCGTTCAGGCGGACTTCCGCGCTCTCTCCAACATGCACATTAGGAAGATCATTCTCGTAGACATCGCAGAGAATCCATACATAGCTCAAGTCGGAAATCGTGAACGGATTGGGCGAGCCCAGTCCCGCCACGCCTGCCGCATTAGTGACCTGCTGATCGGTGATCACGCCCGAAACCGGAGCGCGGATGTCCACAATGGCGGCCGGATGGTCGATGCTGGCGCCGAGCACCCGAAGACGTTCCGTCGTGTTCTCTACGTCTACCTGAGCCTTGTTCTCAACGTCTTCCGCGGTCTGGAAATCGTTCAGAGAGATAGCCCCTTTGTCGTAAAGCAGCCTGGCGCGCTCGAATTGAATTCGGGCGAGTTTTTCGTCAGCGACTGCTTTTCGATAATCGGAAAACGCCGCCGACATGTCGGCGCTCTGGACTCGCAGGAGGAGTTGGCCTTTTTTCACTGTGTCGCCAAGTTGCGCGTCAAGTTCCACCACGCGGCCGGTGGCAATGGAAATGACGGGAACGCTGCGAGTAATGTCTGGAGCGACTGTTCCCGTCACGGCCAACTGTGACGTGGACTCGCGCGGAACTGTCGTAGCCAACGGAAACTGATCGGGATGATCCACTTGAAAGACGTTGAGATCTTGCTCACTTTCGATCTTCGCTGCAGGCGGTGCTTCCGCCTTCGGATCCCCTTTGCTTTGGCCGCATCCGGTAAAGATCAGGACCAAAGCAAAAGTCAGGACCGTGCTATCAAAGACCGCGCGCCTCATTGGATGACCTCACGTCCTGCTGCCAGATTCAATTGATTTGCCGCATTGAGATAGGAAGCAACCAAGTTCAAGTAGTTGACTTGCACGCTCCGGTATTCGGCTTGCGCACTTAGAAAATCGAGAAGCGAAGCCGCGCCGTGCTCGTAGGAAAATGCAATCGTGTCTCTCACCCTCGAGGCCTGCTCCAAATACCGGTGTTTATAGGGCTGCAGGAGCGCCACCGTGCTCGTCACAGTGGCATAGGCGGAATCCACGTCGCTGAACACTTGCGCTCTGCTTGCTTCAGCTAATTTTGCGTTGCGGTCGATGTCCAACTGCGTGCGCAACTTTTCGCCTTGGTTATGATCGAAAATGCGTAACGGGATGCTGATACTGGCGCCCAGCGTTTGGTGATCGTTGGGGTTATTGAACGAGGGGTTGTACGTATACCACGCACTCAAGGTTGGATCAGTCGAACCGTTCGCAACGGCTAGCCGGTGATCGGTCTTAGCTCTTTCGATGGATTGCAGAGCCGCCTTCAAATCCGGCCGGGCATCGAGTGCCTCGTGGCGCACGTCTTCAAGTGGCGCGATTTGCCTCGAAAAGTCGAAGGGGCCGATGACGTCGAATTGAGCCAGCGGCGTCCGGTCGTTCAGGAGCATCAGAAGCTGGATTTTCGCTGTTTCCAGGCTTTCCTTAGCGATTTGCAGATCGGATTCATACTGCACTCGCTGAAGCTCCAGACGGTCCAAATCCACACGGGAAATCGCCCCCCCTTTGTAGCGCTCGCGATTGACGTCCAGGACATGGTCGTAATATCCGAGATTTTCCTTCGCCAATTCCAAAATCGCTTTTTCTTGCAGCGTCTGTACAAAGGCCATCCGTAAGCCAAAAACTAGGTTTCGCTCCAAATCGGCTTGGCCTGATGTCGCGATGCCCGTGGCCTTTTGAGCGCTCTCCAACCTCAGTTCGCGCTTACGCTGCCGCTCGCGCAGATAGCTAAAGTTGGTTGAAAACTGAGTCCCAACAAGCGGCTGCCAGACTCTGTGGTAACGAGCGAGTTGCGTCCCATCCGTCGATAGAGTGAAATTCGGATTTGGACGAAGAAACGCCGTGATCTCTTGCGCCTTCGATTCATCGATCCCAATTTGTCCCGCTCGCAACGTCGGATTAGCGGCCTCAAATCTTTCCCGAACCTCCTGCCAAGTGAGCGGCTTTTGTGCGAATCCGCCTTCCGCCAAGACTGCAGCTGTAAACAACCCAACGCACAGACGACTTAGGAAACACAGCATGAAACCTCCCGAAAGTATTGGAGATCGCGCGACCCCGACGCTTGGATGGGCGCGTCGAAATGAGTCGCACTCGAAGACAACCCAAGAATTGGGCGTCATTCCAATCCGTTGTTTTGAACAGTTAGAGAGAGGGTGGCAAATCCACCCTAAGATTTACACATTGATACGCGGGACGTTTTAGCTTAGGAGTGAGAAATTTCGAAGGGAGGCGCGCGGCCCAAGTGGGAAATCAAAAAAGGACCGAGAGCAAATCGCGAATCCAAACTATCAGCGAAACGAGCCCGTGCGGGTAAATGCAGAAAGAGTTCTGTTTCCGAATAGATTTCGTCACGCGATTGCGGAGGAACACCAACTGCATCTGTCACGTGTTCGGTGGCGGAACCCCAGCTCGTCTCAGATTCACTGAATGCTTGCGGAAAAGCATCTGGGTCTACTCGTGAAAAATTCCCGTGACCATCATTGAGGAGAGTCGCCACGGGCTGTCTAAGCCAGGCTGTGGTGAGGACCAAATCAAGAGCGTGATCGCCGTTGACGTCACGCGAAATGATCTGAAGACCGCCCATCGGCGCGACGATTTGAAACCTTTGCCGCCCGGCAGCGCTGAGCTGCAGTTGAATCCAATAGTTCGTGCGGGTTGAATCGCTCGTTCCATACTGCACGCTGGCTAGATCGGGCTTGGAATCTCCGTCAAAGTCAGCAACCGAAAATGACAGGCCAGGCCCCACCGATGTGGCTTGCGTACGCGAAACCTCAGCAGCCGATGCCGCTCCAGCCAAGAGGCCAACGAAAAATAATAAACACAAAGGACGGTAGAGAGATCGCATTGGTGCGTGTCGGTAGCGCAGGACGTTTGGAACGGTAGAATTGGGGCCGAAGCTATCCACGATATAGGTTCGCGTCAACTTTCGTGATTTCGAAGCCCCACAATACCACTCATTTGTTCAGTAAGAAAAGGTTTCAGAGCATAGAAGTTGCGAGGATTAAAGTAGCGTGCGGGTAATCGTATTTTTCTCTAACAACCTAATTTTCCGTAGACACAGACCAAAAAAGTCTGCCCTCTTCCGCGCGCGAGTGAAACACGACAGCCAGACAGGAAGTAGGTTCGGTCAGGCTATCAACAGGGGTATCGTGCTGCTCTGTTCCGTTGGAGTACAGGCAAGGGTTATTTCCAAAGCAGGCTGACGTTTTCGCTTTGGAGGTCGTGTACCCCGCGTGTACCTCGCTTGGGCGAATTCGATGTTTTTGTCGTTTTTCGGGCTTAATGGAATCAATAACTTACGTGCTTTCAACATCGCTTTTAGTTCGATCCCCACTGGCACCGTTGAAGGCTTGAGCGTAGGTGCCACGTTGTGCTTCCACTCTTCCACGAAATTCTTGAGTGTTCTGCCTGCCTTCGGCTTAGGCATCACGACAAGATTCACCGCGTCAAGGTATGGCCGCAGTGCTTACTTTGCCGGACCGGGCATGGCATACTCGGCACCACGGCCCGTATGAGCAAGGTGTTTTGGCCTTTCGTTGCTCTCGTAATTGGCTGCGGCCATCACAGAGAAGACCCAGTGTCTGACAAACGCGATGAACTGGTCGGGACATGGAAAACTGACGCTGAGGACGCGAATGCATTACAGAGTGAATGTTCTGCCGGAAGTTCAGCAAAGATGAGCTTGAGTTCAGTTCGCTGCCCTGCGCTCGAACTGGCCTTGTCCGTTCTGCTTTTAGTCCCGGTCTGCGCCTTAGCCTGCGCAAGAGCGGGCGATAATGCTGACACCTCCTCGCTCGATTCTCCGGTGGACACCGAAACCATCAGGCTTCCCGTTGTCGAGGGTAAGGATATCCGCTTTGCACGGATATCCAGCTCCCA
>Ga0075434_100003954_pt1 | contig 13272 bp, 10 predicted proteins | sample RhiMethybrSRZTD3_FD_75298 | JGI IMG/M metagenome (GOLD analysis project Ga0075434, IMG submission 75298) | Populus rhizosphere microbial communities from Tennessee, USA - Rhizosphere MetaG P. TD hybrid SRZTD3 | ecosystem: Host-associated > Plants > Roots > Rhizosphere > Soil | place: USA... | reverse complement strand
TTCGTCGCTATACGCGACCGCATCCCATGAACCAACGCACGGCTGCAGCGACGGGCCTTTGAGCGACGCGAAAAAGCTGGCGGCGAAGTAGTCGCCGAATCCTTCGCCCATGGCGCACGACTCGTCGCTCGGACCGAACCCGGGCACCTGGTTGTCCTGGATCGAGTGCCCGTACTCGTGGAGGATGATCTCGGCATCTTCCGCGTCGTCCACGCCACCGGTGCCGAACGTGAGCGACTTCGTCATGGGGCTGTAGAACGAGTTGTCCTCTCTCGTGCCGTCAATGTTCACTTCGATCGCGCGGTTGTTCACGTTGGCGAACCCGAGCGATTGGATGTAGCGCTGCGCCGCATCGATGTGATAGTAGACCATCACCTCCTTGAACGCTCGGTCCTTGCGAGTGAACAGGAACTTCAACTGCTTCGATCGCACGCGATTCGCGGTGCGGCGCGTGCTCACGAACGGCCCATCGAGCGTTCCGCCGGGATCGATGTTCCGGAGCGTTACAGCGAGATAGGCTGCAGGTGGAATCGGGGATCTCTGCTTGAGCGTCGTATCGCCGAGACTCACTACCGGGTTCGGGTTGAACACCTTGCCTTTCCCCCGCGCGTACTTCAGCAGCCCGACTTGCTTGAGCACGCGACCTGTCGCGGCATCTACGTACACCTTGTACTCGCGCGCTGGTCTAGTGGTCTTGAGCAGCACTTTCCAGGCGAGCCGTGGCACCCCGTCGACCGGCCACATGACGAGCTCCGGCTCCTCGACCTTCTGGATCCGAGGGAGGGGAGCCTTCGTAGAGCCGCGGGCCGCCTGAATTGCCTCGGCTCGCGTGATGCGTTGTGGTTTGGCCGCCTTCGACGCTTTACGCACGAACGAGATGGGCACGAGATCGTTGACGACGTTGTAGACGTTGCCACCGCGATCGATGTCGACCTTGATCCACGCCCCGCTGATCGGCGTGCCGGCTTCATACTGCTGAAACAGCACGTGTGTGCCGAGGATGGTTTCGACGACCTTGTCGAAACGAAGCTGCGACAGGTCGGGAGCGATCTTCAGCGTCCTGGCGATCTTCTTGAGGTAGGTCTCTGCCGTCGCGCGTGCTTCGGCCTCGACGGGGCGGATGCCTAACGCCGGAGCGACACGCGCTCGTGCCGTCTTGGGCGTCGGCTTCCGTATGTCGAAGATCCGCCGCGGCACGCCATACAGTGGCTGCATCTCCACTTTCGCCGCGAGCGCTTTCGCGGTTCTCAACGGCCCTGGCTTGTCGGTCGCGGGCCGTTTACTTGCCGATGGTCTTTTGGATTTGGCGGCAGTCCTTTTCTTCGGCGTCACCGTTCACCCCCCGGTCCGGGCTGCTGCACTGCGCCGATCACTTCGCGCACCGCCCTGATCACGACATCCGGGCGGTCAAACTGGATGTAATGCGTTGCGTCGGGCACGAGCTCGTGCCGGCTGTGGGTCGACCACGTGGCTTCCTCATCGTGCAACGCTTTCCAGGCGACACGCCGACGGTCGTCCTGATCACGCGTTAAGCCGGCACTTTTCAGGACCGCTTCCGGATTCGGCGCCATTGCCGTGAGCACCACCAGCGGGCGGTCTGCGAGCTGTCGATGTTGGTCCGCCGCTTCCAGCGTGGAGGGAATCGCCTTCAACTCTCTCACCGCTGAGCCGAGCGATGTCGAGAGGTAGGCATGCTGCGCACGGACTGTCGCCGGTGGCAGTTTCGACGGCGCGCCGTCGGGGATTAGTCGCATGACGCCAGTCCACGAGAGCGCCGCCACGGCTGACAGCATGCCGGTAGGTGCTTCCATGGAGTTGCCCGTCGCCTTACGCAACCGCTCGAACTGATTCGGATGCGACGCATCCACAAACACCAACCCGGCCACCTCGGCTGGGTACAGGCCCGTGAAGATCAGGGCATAGGGACCGCCCAGCGAGTGACCGACGACCACGAACGGTGCGCGCTCGCCGGCCTTGGCGAGCGCCGCATGCAGGTCCTCAGCTACCGTCTTGCTGTCGAACGCACCACCGGCGGCATCACTCCACATGATCCCCGCGCGGCTGTACGCACACGTGCGAGAAGTCGTCGCGATAGAATCGTGCACCAGCGCCCAGCTCAGTGACCCGTAGGTGTCCAGACCCGACTCCAGGACGACGGTTGGAGAACCGGCGCCTCTGCAATCGAGCTGGATGCGTCGCCCACCAATGTCGACGAGCCGGCCCAGCACTGGGTACTGGCGAGCAGCGCGGGCACGCATGACTGCTTCCGCGGCCGCTCCGAACAGAGTCGCCAGAACGACGAGGGCTCCGATGCCGATACCGATTCGCTTTGCCCAGCGTCTCATCGAACGCTCCGATCCGTGTAGGAAACCCGACGGCTAACGTTACGCGAGGATTCCAGCCGTAGCGAGGCAGCGATCGATGTCACTTGCGTGGGCTCCGTTCTCCTTCGATCAGGGCCGGCTCAGCGAGCCGAAGAGGATATGCGCGAATGGGACGAAGCCTGCACGTTGAAGCGTTCTGCGTGACGCCTCGTTTGTCGTACTGCATCGCGCGCAGGGAATGGCGCCCAACTCGTAGGCGAGTCGCTTGAGCTCCTGGACGACATACGTCCCGATGCCACGGCGACGAAACGGCTCGTCCACATCCATATACACGTCGGTGTAGGGCCGATTGTAATGAAATAGCATCCCGCCGCGCGCGACGACGGTTCCGTCGATCTCGACGACCCATTCCCCACCGCCCTGGCGCTCCGCGATCGCCGTCTGGATCTCCTCGCGCGACGTGACACATCGCAGGGTGGCGCCATTCGCGTTATGCATCGTGGTGCCGCCATCGCGGAACACGATCCGCTCGGTGCCAATGTCGCCAGCGTGCGTCAGACACATCATGGTCGACAGCGTATCGCTCGTTTGGACCTCGTACGCATGCGGGCTGCTAATGGCGAGGAACGCGTCGAACAGCTCGAAGGCGCGCGTGCGAAAGGCGGGCTCGAGGTAGAACTCGTACACGGTCGGCTTGTCGCGCCAGGGTCCGGCGACCGCGACCGACCCATAGCCGATCAGCCGGTCCCCCTGGGAGATCGCATATTCGAGCGTCCAGCCCAGTCGAGCGTGAATGGAGTCGTGGACGATCTGCCCATCCATTTCCTTGCGAAAGTCGTCTCGTAATGACACGATCTCGGCGTGCTCTGCCCGACGCACCGTCATGTGGTTCGTAGTATGCATGCCTCGATGACGCTCACCAGTTGGAGACGCTAGATTGTCGAGAGGATTAGACCATCCGCACAAGTCGTCGTCGTGACCAATCTCGGTCAGGAGGTCGTGTGAGACTCGAAGACCTGCTCCAATCCCAGCCGGGCCAGGGGGCGCGTCAGCCGGATTCACTACCGGGGCGCATCTTGCCGCCGGACCCCACTCCGCCTAGCCGACCAACGATCCCGCCACCGACGTGCGGCACCCTGCCGCCCACGATTTCGTCCATCATCGACTTGTTAGGCGGCGGCCGCTGAAGGCTTAAGGGGCGCGAATCACGAACGGCGCTGAATTCCTGACGTCGCGAAATCACAGGCAGCGCGAAATCACAGGTAGCGCGAAATCACAGACGGCGCCCGGCGCGAAATCCCAAACGGCGCCGGCGCCGTTCGCGCCCTTCGCGCCCTTCGCGCTGTTGCCCTTCGCGCCTGTCGCGTCGTTCGGGATTTCGCGCCGTCCGTGATTTCGCGCCGTCCGTGATTCCGCGCCGTCTGTGATTTCGCGTCGTTCCGACCCTGCGTCGTTCCGGCCCTGCGCCGTTCCGACCCTGCGTCGTTCCGGCCCTGCGCCGTTCGGTTCCTATCGTTGCCCGACGATGACGAACCTGTTTCCGTCCGCCGACACGTCGTACATCGTGTTGAGGCCGACGAGGTACGGCGCGCGGAACAACACGGTCCGCGCGGTGACCGCCGGCGCCGAGTCTAACCACGCCGAGCCGAGCTGCGCGGCGACGAGCGCCCCGTCCTGCCAGTAATACAGCTCTCGGCCGTCCCCGCGCCACACCGGGTGAACGCCGCCGCCTGACGAGACCGTGACGCGTCGCCCCGGCTTCGGGTACGAATCGAGATAGACTTCGGCCCGTCCCGACTCGTCGGACGTGTACGCAACCCAGTGCCCATCGGGCGAGATCCGCGCCGCCGTCTCGTTCGCCGGCGTCGCCGCGTACGGCCGTGCCGGCGACCCGTCTGCCGGCTGCACGATGATGTCGTAACCGTTGTTCGCGGTCTCCTCAGTCACGAGCAATGCACTCCCATCGCGTAGCCAATCGCTGGGGAACTGCATGCCGTCTCGGCTCGTGAGGACACGCGCCTGCCCGCCCCCGGCTCGCTGCACGAACACGTCTTTCCCGCCCGGCGCGTTCACCGAGTAGGCGAGCAGCGAGCCGTTCGGGTTCCACTGCGGGTCGTTGCTGTCCCCGTCGTCGTCGGTGAGCCGCTGCGTGGTGCCCGCGTCGAGGTCCATCACCCACAGGTCGCTCGTACCACGCCCGCTGCCGAAGGCGCCGTACGCGAGGCGCTTCCCGTCAGGCGACAACCGCGGCGTCCACGGACGATTCGCCGGGATCGTCCGCTGCGTGCGCCCCGTGCGGTCGACGACGGCGAGTCCGATTTCGCCCGACCTCACTGGCCACTGGCCGCTGCTGACCGGCTGCGACGGCCATTGGTTGGCCGGGGCCGTGCTCGTCGTCTGGCGATTGAAGAACGGCACTCGCGCCAGTGCCCATCCACCCACAAGGCCGACGACGAGTGCTGCCCCCGCGGCGTACAGCGCCCAGCGGGCGGAGACCATGCGCCCGCGCGGCGCGCTATCGCCGTCATACCGCTCGCCGGCAAGGTCGCCCGACGGCCGCTCGCCTAACGCGCCATCGGCCGCCGCACGAGCATCCATCGGCACCGAGAGCGCGGCCGCGAACGCCGCGGCGCTGGGGAATCGATCCTCCGGCCGTTTCGCAAGCGCGCGCTGCACGGCGGCGTCGAGGAACGGCGCGACATCGAGGCGGTGCGTGGCCAGCGCTGTCGCCGGCTCGTTTCTCACGCGCCACAGCACGGCCGCACGCGACGACGCCGAGAACGGCGACTCGCCCACGAGCATCTCGTGGAGCACAGCCCCCAACGCGTAGACGTCCGCGCGGGCATCGATGGTGCCGCCCGAGGCCTGTTCCGGCGCCATGTATTGCGGCGTGCCGAGCGCGACACCGGTGCGCGTTAGGCGCTCGCCACCAGCATGCTCGAGCGCGAGTGCGATGCCGAAGTCGGCGACGAGCGCGTGACCGCCCTGCAACAGCACGTTCTCGGGCTTGACGTCGCGATGCACGAGACCGTGGGAGTGCGCGTGGTCGAGCGCGTCGGCCATCTCGCGGACGATCCGCACTGCTTCGTCGACCGGGAGGCGGCGTTCTCGCTGAAGTCGCGAGCGGAGCGTTTCGCCATCGACGAACGGCATCGCATACCACAACAATCGATCGGCGCCGCCGGAGTCGAACAGTGGCAGAATATGCGGGTGCTGCAGAGACGCAGTGACACGAATCTCCGCCAGGAACCGCTCGGCGCCCACGGCCGCGGCGACCTCCTCGCGCAGCACCTTGATCGCGACGCGGCGGTCGTGACGGACGTCGCGCGCCAGGAACACCGTTGCCATGCCACCGTGCGCGACCTCGCGCTCGATGTCGTAGCGGCCTGCAAGGGCAATTGCGAGCCGCTCGGTCAGGCGCGCCGGGGCGGCGAGCACGCCGAGCCCTTCGGCGGCGGGCCGCTCAAGAAACTCGTCGCCGGGATCGTGCGCGGCGAGGAGCGATGAGACTTCACGGAGCAGCTCTTCGTCGCTCGCGCACGCGTCAGCGACGAACGCGTCACGGAGCCCCGGGTCACACGCGAGCGCCTGCTGAAGGATCACGTCGACGTCTCGCCATCGTTCGGGCGTCATTCGCTTGGGCTCGCCCAGCGCGCTCGACTCGAGGGACACGGGCTCCCGGCTGCTCACGACTCGAGCTCGCGACGGAGCCACATGCGGGCGATCGCCCACTCGCGACTGACCGTCGCCGGCGAGACACCCAAGGCGGCCGCGGCTTCGGGGATGCTGAGGCCCGCGAAATACCGGAGGTCCACGAGGCGGGCCTTCTCCGGATCGAGGGTCGCGAGCCGCGCCAGAGCCGTGTCCAGCGCGAGCACGTCTACCGCGTCGACAGAGCTTCCGTCCGCCCCGCCGGCACCTAACGCCGCTCCGGCCCGGTCCGCGTCGCCGAGCGACACCTGCACGGCCCCACCGCCGCGCTTGAGCGCGTGCCGCGTGCGCGCGTGATCCACGAGCACACGGCGCATCACCTGCGCCGAGATCGCGAAGAATTGCGTCCGGCTTTCCCAGCGAGCGCCGTGCTGCTCGCAAAGACGGAGCCACGCCTCGTGCACGAGCGCCGTGGCCTGGAGCGTGTGGCCCGCCCCCTCGCGGCCGAGTGCCTGTCTCGCCTGTCGGCGAAGCTCGTCGTACACGAGCGGCACGAGCGCCTCGAGTGCGTGCGCATCGCCGGTGCTCCAGGCGCGGAGCAACTCGGTCACTGCCTGACGCGGCTCTGCAACATCGCCATCCGCGGCGGATGAGGTTGGCGACGGGCGAAGATCGATCTCGGGCGGCGTTGTTGGCATTCGTGCTGGGCTCGTGGCGGGAGTCGACCTCAGTGAGACAAGCGGAATGCGTGAGTGGGTTGCGCCGTGTTTTACGCGCTAAGGAATGAGGCGCCGAGCGCGCCGCTCACCCACGGAGGATGACATGACTACGCCACGTAAGCGCGTGATCGTTTCAGCGATGGTGTCAGCAGTTGTGTCGACGATTGTTACAAACGTGTTAGCTGCCTGTGCGGGAGGCCCGGCGAGGTTGGCCTCCGACGATCCGACAGCTGTGGTCGCAGCCGCGGTTTCGCCCACCATTGCGTTCGACAACGACGCCCGCGAACACGTTCAGGTCTACCTCGTCAGCGAATCTCGCCAGTGGTATCTCGGCCGCATCGAGCCGGGTGCAAGGCGGACCCTACGCGTTCCCGACGAGGCAGTCACCACAAGCCCGCAGCGGCTGCAGCTCGCCGTCACGGTGGGTCTGCCGATTTCCCCTCACGTCATCGGCGACCCACGAGCGATGGTCACGATCGCGCAGCCCGCGTCCCACCTCTTCTCACAGGATTGGAGTGTCGCTCAAGGGCAGCTCATCTCGGCGCCGATCGGGCACGCGGGCTGGTTCCGGCCGTACTGAAATCGTGACGAGAAGAACACGTACGCCGCGAGCTCACTGCTCGCGGCGTCGTCGTTGGGCCACCCATCAGCACTGACGAGTTGACTCGGCGGGAGCCACGCCGAGACACCGCCTGACCCGCCCCAGTTCGCGGCAGGGGGAACCGCGATGAACCCTTTCCAGGGCCATTGCGCGTTCCGTGACGAAGCGCGAGTGCCAGCCGGCGACCGGTCTTGGCCCGCGCCGCGCTTCTGACTGGAGCTCGTCATGCTGCGACTGGCGCACAACGTCCTCGCCACCGGCGAGTTCATCGCCTCGGCGATCCGGCCCGGGCCATGACGTGGGATGCCGTGGTCATCGCTCTGGATGCTTGACGCGGCGCCTGCGTGAGAATGGCCGCGTCATTGCCGCATCTCATGTGACGATGGTCCAGAATCACCCCGTTTCTCGTCGGTGCCTGGTTGCCGACCTTCGCTCCACTCGTAGCTTGGAGCGCATGCCCCGGTCGCCCGATGCGATGTCAGGCACACTCGAGTCGCTTCTCCACCGCTATCGCGAGTCCGTGCTGCGCATCGGACGTCGGCACGGGCTTTCCGATCTACTGCTCGACGAGGCCCTACAGGAGCTGCGCATCCGGCTCTGGCGTGCGTTCCCCGGCAGCGACCAATTGGCCGCCGTCAGCCCCGGATATCTCTACCGCGCCGCCGTGACCGCCGCGCTGATGGTGATCCGACGCCGTCGCGCCAAGCGGGAGAGCGGCATCGAGATGACACCCCAGTTCGAGGAGACAACCCCTGCGCGCGAGCCGAGTCCCGACCAGGCGTTCGACGAGTCCGAGCTCGCCGAACGCCTGGCGCGGACCGTCGATGAATTGCCAGCGGCACGACAGGCTGTCGTGCGGCTCCACCTCCAGGGCTATCACCGCGACGAAATCGCAGGGCTGCTCGGATGGAGTGAGGCCAAGACGCGCAATCTGCTGTACCGAGGACTCGAAGACCTGCGTGCACTACTCGTCAGGCAGGGCATCGGGCCGGGAGCATCCGTATGAAGGAAGAAGATCTTGTCAGGCTCTACCAACGTGGCGTAGCACGTCGCGACGCAACGCGTTCGGGTTGCGTGCCGCCGGAGGCGTTGCTCGACGTGGTGGAACGCCGCGGCCCGGAAGCGACGCGACTCCAGAGCGCCAATCACGCGATGGCCTGCGCCGATTGCCGCGAAGAGCTCGAGCTGCTGCGCGCCACGCGCATCGTCCGCGATCGTGCGCGCCTGCCGCGTTTCGGCTTCGCGCTCGCGGCATCCCTCATCTTGGCGGCCGGGCTGAGCCTCTACACGTTCGGCCGCCAGCGTACGATCGGCGGGATCGACGATGCAGGCGGCGTCACGCGGAGCGGGTCCGACGACGTCCAGCTCGTCACCGAGGGCCCCGTATCGGGCCAGGCGCCAAACCTCGTCTGGCGATCGACCACCGGCGCCGCGAGCTACGTCGTCGAGCTTCGCCGCGAGGACGGTACGCTGCTCACGCGCGGCACGACGACCGACACCGTGTTCGCGGTCGCGGACAGCCTGCGCGCAGGGCCCGACTCGAACGCCTACTGGGCCGTGACGGCCCGCCTCTCGGATGGCACCTCGCTGGCTTCCACCGCTCGGCGCATTCGCCTAACGCCATAGAGCAGGCCGCCTGCCAACGCCAGCCCGAGCGCGATCACGATCCATCGGGTTCGATCGACTGGCGCGTTCAGCGGAACGGTGACGAGCGGATCACCCATGACGGCGAACGCCGCCCACGTGGCTGGCGGAGCACCACGTCGGATCGCCGCAAGCTTCGCCGTCCGTGCCGCATCCGCAACTCCCTGCCCGCTCGCGAGCGCGCGATAGAAATCGTCGATGAACTCAACAGCATCGGCGTCGCGGATTCGCCATTGCGTGGCGAGCACCGAGCGCGCGCCCGCGGCGAGCAGGGACGCTGTGAGTCCCTGCACTCCTTCACCGCGCACGGCGACCCCACGCGCCGTGCGACATGCGGACAGCACGACGAGTCCCGCGTCGAGCCGAAGCGCCGAAAGCTCCCCTGGTCCGACGAAGCCGTCGTCGCCATCGCCGGCCGCGACGGCAAGCGCCGTACGTTCTACTGAGCGCTCGTCCACCAGCGCGTGCGTCGCGAGGTGAACGATGTCGAACGAGTCGAGCGCGGCGTGCTTCAGGTAGCTCTCGCTCGCGCGCTCGCGGAGACGCAGCTCCGACTGCTCGCCGAACCGCGCTACGAGTCGGGCTTCCGTTGCAGAAGCACGAAGCCGAGAGAGCCCTCCGTTCATCGAGAACGCGTCGCGATAGACGTCGGCCGCCGAACCGCCGCTCGAAGAGATCTCGTTCGCGAATCGAGGATCGCCGAGAGCGAGTATCCGTGGCGCATGAGCTTCGCGGCGCGGGCGACTGTGGAGGTCGGCCACCACCGCGGCGGACGGAGCCAGGCTCACGGCGAAACGATCGACAACGTACCGGCCGTCGCGGAGCCGAACCGCGTCGAACGGCAGGTGCTGAAGTGGACCGTCGCCGATGATGACGAGGCGGGAAACGCCAGCCGGCAGACTGTCGAGCGCAGTGCCGAACACGGCATCGCCAAGCTGACGAGCAAGCGCGTCCGCGCCCGCGCCAGCCTCTATCATCGCGGAGAACGCCTGGATGTCCTCGGCGATGGAATCGGCGGGGGGTCGACGGAGCGCAAACGTGCCTTTCGGTGAAAGCACGAACAGCGTGGTGGGCTCTCCTCGCATGCCGGTAACGAACTCGAGCATCGCCGTGCGCTGGTCCGGAAGCGTAGGTGTCAGGAGCGCCGTGGCTGGCTGGCGCGTTAGGCGATCGCCACTGCGGGCGAGGTGGTCACGCAGCTCGCGGGCTCGCCGTCGCTCGGCCAGCGCCAACGCGCCGTCCACGCGGCCACCGGCCACAAGCCCGGCGATGATCGACGCGAAACCAACCTCGGTGTCGTCGTAGCCTTTATGAGCCTGGAACGCGAGCACCCTCAGCTCGCGATCGCTGAGCGCCGCCCGCAGCGAATCCATCGCGTTCGTGGCGTCGATCAGCTCACGCTCTGCACGCCCCGCGTCGCCCTGCGCAACGTGGATCTGCGCGATGCGCGAACGCGCCGCATACCGATCGAGGTCACTCACACCACTCGTCGAGGCGAGCATGGTCCGAAAGCGCCGTTCCGCCTCCGCGAGATCGCCCTCGTGGAGCGCGACGACACCGTACTCGTACTGGAGCTGCGGAACGTACGCCATCATCCCGTGAGCTCGCGCGACCGCCTCGGCCTCGGCGAATCGCGCTCGTGCACCTGCCCAGTCGCGACGACTCATCGCGACACGCGCCAGGCCGAACGCGGCAGAGTGCTGCTCGAGCGGCAGCTGAAGGCGTTGAGCCTGCGCGAGGTCGTCGCGATACGCCGCCTCGGCCGCATCGATCTGGCCGGCATCGAGCGCAATCGCGCCGTCGACGTAGCGCACGTATGCCAGCCCCCATCCATCGCCTTGCCGCTGCATCATGGTGCGTCCGCGGTCGAGCTCACGCCGGGCCGACAGCATGTCGCCGAAGTGCCAGCTCACCACGGCAAGGCGAAGCCACGCCCATGCGGCAATGAACTCGTTGCCCGACGCGCCCGCCTCGACGAGCGCCGATGAGAGATCGCGTCGCGCCGCATCGTGGTCGTACAGATCGAGCTCCCCAGTGCCGCGCCACCAGAGAGCGAGCGCGACGCCGCGTCGATCACGGGCGCGGCGTGCGACGGCGACTGCCGTATCCAGCAATGCAGCCGATCGCGCGTGATCACCGGTTGCCGCGGAGTACGCCCCCAACATGTCGAGACAGAACGTCTCACGCCGCAGGTCACCCGCCTGACGGGCGAGAGCGAGTCCACGAAGCGCTTCCTCGCTCGCGGTAAGTTTCCCCTGGAGTGCCAGCACGGCGGCTCTCGAACACCTCCCCTGCGCGAGGAGAGCGAGATCGCGTTGGGGCGCAAGCGCGAGCCCACTGTCCACGACGGGGAGCGCGACCGCAGCAGATTCGTGCCTCAGCCGCGAGATCGTGAGCCCGAACAGCGCCTGGGCCATCGCCACCGAGTCGTTGGCCGAGCGAGCCGCCTTGACCGCAGTGACGAACCAGCCGGACGCAGAATCGAGCGGCGCGCGATAGAGTCGAGACTCCGCTCGGCCTAACGCGGCCCAGGCGTCGTACGACGACCCGGGCGGAGATCCGGCCACGACGATCGCGTACAGACGCTCGGCGCCGAGATCGTCGTAGGTCAATCGCGCGATCGTCGCGAGGCCAAGCAGTGCTCCGAGATCCGACGAATCACGAGCGAGTGACGCGCGCCATCGGACGATGGCCGGGCCCATGCTGTCGACTTCGACGGCGTGCGTCGCCTGTCGAACGACGTCGGCGGGATGATCCGCCGCGACGACTGCCTGCAGGACCAGCACCGCGGGAAGCGCGAGATGCACGCCGCTGAGCTCCGGCCACGAGGGAGAGCAGTTGGCCGGCATCGGCCGCGACAGATACGACCACCGCCTTCGGAGACAGCGTACTCAGCGTTACGGAACCCGTCAAGCACGTATTGCTAAACCCCACGAGAACAAAATCACAATTGCGGCATCATCTGGATGACTGCATCCAGGTCGTCCAATGAGGGCCCCACTCATGACTTGTTCGCCTCTCACTCGATCGGCCGCGTGCGTCATCGCATGCGCCGGCCTGTCGATCTTCACCCGCGGCGCCGCCGCCCAGATCATGTCCGCACCCGGCACGCCTAACGCCACCTCGAGCAGCGCGCTCGCCGACTGGAACATCACCTACCGGATGCCGGTCGGTTGGCGCGTCGGCCAAACGATAGGCCGCCTGCAGATGATCGTGTCGAACACGGAGGCCGGAATGATCTTCCTCGCGCCCGGCATGTACTCGACGCCGCAGGAGGCAATAGGCGACCTGTCCGGGTTCTACCAGCAGATGCAGATGCAAGCGTACCCCGTCGAGCAGCCCGCGATGGGAACGATCGGCGGACTCCGCTCGATCACGGCGATGTATACAAGCGCCGATCAGACGGGACGTATGGTGCAGGGCCGGTACATCGCGCTGCTCACGCCGCACGGCACCGGTGTCAACCTGCTTGCCATGACCACGCAGGATAAGATGCCGACCCTGCGCGCGACGCTCGATCAGCTCGCGGCGAGCGTCAAGGCTGGCGAACCCTCGGTGAATCGCCGGGCGGTCGAGGCACTGGCCGGCCAGTGGATTCTGTGGGACGGCAAGGGGGACCCGGTCACGACGAGCAGCGGTGGCTCCTCGCGAAGCTACGAGGAGACGGTGGTGTTCGACGGACAGGGGAGCTACCGCTGGTCATCGGCGGCGTCGGTGTCCGTGACGACACCCGGGATGTCGGCGGGCTCGGCCGGCGGCACGACGACCGACGGCGACCAGGGGTCGTACACGGTGATCGGCAGCACGCTCGTGCTCAAGGGCACGAAAGGTCAGCTCGCGGTCGACTTCCAGCTGGGGAACGGCCAGCTCATCGCGGCCGGGAAGCGATACGTGCGTCAGTAGCCTTACTGCGCCTCCGCCTTCCGTCGATCCATCTCCGCCTGACCGCGGCGGATCGAGCACCAGTCCTTGTGATCGGCCACGGGCATGCCGCATTCGACGCAGATCCGCACGCGCTGCGTGGGCTCTGGGGTGTTCGACGAAAAGAGCCGCTTGAGGAACGACATTCCGAATCTCCGGGATACGTTAAAAGACGTCGTCCGTACGCAAGGAGGGCCGTCTGGGTTACACCCGTCCCGCCTGGTCGATCCGTGGGCGGGCAGGACGTGTTCATTAGATCAACGGATCGGCCAAAGGGTTGGTAAGCGAGAGGACCCGTGCGCCCGTTCGCTAGGACAGGATCTCCACGTACCCGTCCGTTCCATTCACCCGGATCCGCTGGCCATCGCGGATCCGCTTCGTCGCATGCTCCACCCCGACCACGGCCGGCAAC
>Ga0075434_100003952_pt1 | contig 13275 bp, 10 predicted proteins | sample RhiMethybrSRZTD3_FD_75298 | JGI IMG/M metagenome (GOLD analysis project Ga0075434, IMG submission 75298) | Populus rhizosphere microbial communities from Tennessee, USA - Rhizosphere MetaG P. TD hybrid SRZTD3 | ecosystem: Host-associated > Plants > Roots > Rhizosphere > Soil | place: USA... | reverse complement strand
CTACAACGAGCATCGACCGAACCTTGTGATTATGGACGTTCGCCTGCCCGGCATGAGCGGGGCGGAAGCAACCGCGGCCATCCTCCGGGAATTTCCTGACGCCTGCATCATGATGCTATCCACCCACTCTGGAGAAGAGGAGATCTATCGCGCGATGCAGTCGGGGGCACGCGGATATGTGCTCAAGAGCGTCATGCGGGAAGATCTGCTGCGCGCGATCCGCGAGGTGCACGAGGGAAAGCGCCATCTCGATCCCATCGTGGCTTCTCACCTTGCGGATCGGATCGCACACCGGTCGCTCACCAGTCGTGAAATCGAGGTCCTCAAAATGGTGGCCAAAGGCTTCGGGAATAAAGAAATCGCAACCGCATTGAATATCGCCGAGGTCACCGTCAAGCTGCATGTGAGTCACGTGCTGGAAAAGCTGAACGTAAAGGATCGGACGGAGGCCGCGACGGCCGCCGTTCAACGGGGAATCATCTCGCTGGATTAAACCTTAGGCGCGTACCTATACGGAAGTATTACGACGCACTCCTTCATCAGGATTAGAGACTTCGCTTTCACTTCCGCATAAAATTCTTCGGTCTCGGGCGGGGTTCTTCTGCTCTTAATGATCGGCGTATCCCGACTCCTAAGGAGAATTACAATGCATCGCTTTGTGGTGTGCAAGATCGCGCGGGTGGCGTGCTCCGCAGTTTTGCTGGCCACCGTTACATGCCTTCTGACAGGCGGACTGTTCGCCCAGATAACCTCGGGCTCCATCTCTGGAAACGTGAAAGACTCCAGCGGTGCGTACGTCAACGGCGCGACGGTGACCGTCACAAGCGCAGCCATCGGCGTGACCCGAACGATGACGACCAGCGATTCCGGTGCTTTTGTATTTCCAAATCTCCCGCCAGCGACTTACAGCATTGCGGTCGAAGCACAAGGATTTCAGAAGATTGAAACGCAGGGAATTGTGTTGAGTGCAGCCGGCAAATTGGGGTTGGGCGATCTTGTATTGGCTGTGGGAACGACGACGACGTCAGTTTCCGTGACTGCCGATGCCGGGCAACTGCAACTGCAGTCCAGTTCTGCTGAGCGTTCAGACCTGATCACCAGCAAGCAGCTGAATGATGTCGCGCTCAACGGCCGCATGGTGCTCGACTACGTGAAATTGATCCCGGGTGTTACAAGCTGGTTCGATGGGTCGGCCTCCACCACTTGGGGACTCGGCGCTTTCAGCGTGAATGGCACTCGTCCTAACCAAAAGGAGTTCACGATCGACGGCGCATCGAACGTCGACACCGGCTACAACGGTGGTGGGCACGTTACCTTGAATCCTGATGCGGTTTCCGAAATGAAAGTGCTGACCTCGAACTACCAGGCCGAGTTTGGCAAGGCTGCTGGCGGGCAGGTGGCTCTGACCACAAAGAGCGGCACAAGTCAGTTCCACGGTAATGCACGATTCTTTCATCGTCATGAGCAATTCAACGCAAACAACTGGTTTGCCAATCTGCAGGGGAAAGATGACCAGGGAAATGAGATATCGCCTCGCCCGCTGTACCGCTACAACTATGCGGGCTACCAGTTTGGTGGGCCGGTTCTCATTCCGGGCACTGACTTCAACAAGAATCGCGACAAGATGTACTTCTTCTGGGGACAGGAATTCTATCGTCAGTTGGTCCCCGTCGGTGGTATCAGCCAGATCCGGGTTCCAACAGATTTAGAGAGGCAAGGCGATTTCTCGCAAACGTTCGACTCGAACGGAAACCAGATTGTGGTCTATGACCCATCAACGGGCCAACCGCTCCCCGGCAATAAGATCGATCGAAATCAACTGAACCCGAGCCAGCAACAGGTATTCGACGAGATATCGAAAGTCATGTCGCTGTACGTGCAGCCGAACATAAGCGGCAATGCGGGCTTCAACTACGCCACACAGCTTTCCTACAACAACCCGCGCCGGGAGGATATCCTGCGGATTGATTATCAGATCAACGGCAAGAACCGTATCTATGGCCGCTGGATCCATAATGCCGACGACTCTGTACTGCCGATGGAAACGAACAATCTTAACTGCATGGGACTGCTTCAAATTCCGGGCGGCTGCACGAATACGGGCCAGGCCTGGAACCTATCGCTGAACCTGGTGACCACTTTTACCCCAACGGTGCTAAACGAGTTTTCGTTTGGGCCTAGCGTCGAACGCAGCCACATTGAGGGCACAAACGGCAACCTGACGGTCGGAAAGAACGATATTCACCTCCCCTTGCTCTATGACGTTTCAGCAGACACTTCGATACCGGACATCGGCTTCCGGGATCCCAATAACTTCGTCAGTTTTCCCTGGTCGTATTTCGGAGCCAATCCCTGGCATCAGGCGAATACCACGATCAACTTCAACGACAACCTGACTTGGGTAAAGGGAAATCACACACTCAAGTTTGGCGTGTTTTACCAGCGCAGCCGCAAAGATCAGATTGCTTGGGGCAACTCCAACGGGCAGTTCAGCTTTGATAATTGTGCGACTTCCAGCGACCCTTCCGGTTGCTCTGACAATGGTACCGGGTTCGCCTACGCCAGTGCGCTTTTGGGCGAATTCTCCAGCTTTGGCCAGTCCAGCACACGCCCGATTGGTTACTTCCGATACAACCAGTTGGAGTTCTATGCTCAAGACACCTGGAAGGTTGTCCCGCGCCTGACGCTCGACTACGGTATGCGCTTTGCGTGGATTCCGCCCCAGTACGATGCCAAGAACCAGGTGGCGATCTTTAATCCGTCGCTCTATGACCCGGCAAAGGCGGTACGACTTTACACTCCAGCGGTGGGCGGCGGCGTCTACGACCCAGCAAATCCCAGCGTGATCATTCCGGACCCCAACAGCATTCTGAAAGGAACGATCATTCCCAACAGTGGGAGTCTCACGAATGGCGAGGCGTTCGCCGCAGATGGATATCCTGCAGGCGGTTGGGACAGCAGCGGCATCATCCCTGAGCCGCGTCTGGGGTTTGCCTATCAATTAACCAACGACCACAAAACCGTGCTGCGTGCCGGGTTTGGAACCTCTCACGACCGCATGCAAGGAAATTTGGTCTTCAACCCAGTATTCAGCAACCCGAGAAACGTCATCACTCCGACTGTATACAGGAACAATGTTGCCAACCTGCCAAACCTGCAATCGGCTGGCATCCTGACGCCGCTGGGCAATGTCGTCGGCGCCGAGAAGAACGGCAAGGTTCCCGTAGTTTACAGCTTCAGCGTTGGCGTGCAGCGCGAACTCGGCCGTGGCACCACTCTGGACGTCGCATACGTCGGCACGCTCGGACGCCACCTTGTTACGTCACGAAACATCAATCAGATCCCTTACCTGACGGCCTTTTCGGCAGCCGACCAGGATCCCTCAAAGTTCGGTGGCCCGGTTCCGGCGGTCGAACCAGATTTGGCGGATGCTTACGTCCAAGCGGGCTTTAACTATTCCGGCAATTACGCCTACGATGCGCCATTCGTGGTTCCGTATCGTGGTTACAACACCATTCAGTACTACAAGTTCGACGGAACCTCGAATTACAACTCGTTGCAAACTTCAATTCAACGCCGCTTCAGCCGGGGGTTGACCTTGGGAGCGGTGTACACGTTCTCGAAGGCGCTTACGACTGCGAGCGCAGACGAAGACTTGACGGATACGTTCCTTACGCGAAGGATGGACTACCGTCTGGCGAGTTTTGATTCTCCCCATGTGCTCGCCATCAACTACGTCTACGATTTACCAAACGTCACCAAACATTTCTCCGGACCGAAGTGGTTGTCCTATATCACAGACAACTTCCAATTATCCGGTGTTACTCAGTTCATGACAGGCTATCCCATTGATCCAGGCATCTGGTGGCCGCCCGCCCAGAACATCAGCGGCACTTACAATGGCGATGCGATTGGATGGCAGCGTGCGTGGGTCTACCCGCTGGTGACCAAAGATCCCAACCATCAGGTCGGAACGTCACGTTGGGATCCTTCCGCGTTCATACCGCCGAACATCGGTGTTCCGGTAGGGGCATCGCGCAGCAATCTATGGAGTGGCGGAATCCAGAATTGGGATATGTCGATCTTCAAGAATATCCCGCTGAAGGAACAGGTCTACATCCAGCTACGACTGGAAGCGTTTAACGTCTTCAACCATCCGAACTTCGATCAGATACAGTTGAACTGGTGGATGAACCCCCCGAGTGGCAGTACGCCGGCGCAAATGGTGTTTCCTACTCGCGGCTCGGCAGATTGCGGTACTGACCAACTGTTAGGCGGGTGCTTTGGCGAGTACAGCAGCCAGCACACCGGCGTGGGCGGACCCCGCGTCCTGCAGCTGGCGGCCAAGTTCTACTTCTGAGAGCCATGGTGAGGTTGAGCCCGCGACTCCGGCCGCGGGCTTTCTTGTGTTTGTCGGGTGCCCGACGATGCGAGGGAGCGCGTCCTATAATGTCCATCGTGTAGATACTGTATTCGGTTCATCAAACATGCTGTATGCCAGGTCGATTCAATCGATGCTAGCTTGAGTTCCATATCTTTCGCCTACAACTGAGTAGTCCAGGAAGGGGATTTGGAGTAAATTAATTGCCCACGAGACACCCAGTGTCCTGGCACCATCCCCTGTACATCTCGAGGCCACCAAATCTTGAGCCCATCTACCCCATCCAACGGTTCCGGCCGTCGCAGTCTTCCTAAGGCGCCCACGGGCATCCAGGGGTTGGACGAGATCACCTCCGGGGGCTTCCCGCGGGGCCGGCCCACGCTGGTTTGTGGCAGCGCCGGTTGCGGCAAGACCTTGCTGGCCATGGAATTTCTGGTCCGTGGTGCCATGGAGTTCCAGGAACCCGGCGTTTTCATGGCATTCGAAGAAAACGCCGAGGAACTGACCCAAAACGTTCGCTCCTTGGGCTTCGACCTGGATCAGCTGGTAAAGAAGAAGAAACTCGTACTCGATTTCGTGCGCGTCGAGCGTAGCGAGATCGATGAGACCGGCGATTACGATCTGGAAGGGTTGTTCATCCGCCTGGGTAGCGCCATCGACGCGATTGGCGCGAAGCGGGTCGCACTCGATACGATCGAGACTCTATTTTCCGGGCTGCAGAATGAAGGCATTCTGCGGGCCGAACTGCGCCGGCTGTTTCGCTGGCTCAAGGACAAAGGTGTTACCGCTGTCATCACCGGCGAGCGCGGCGAAGGCGCCCTGACGCGGCGTGGACTGGAAGAGTACGTTTCCGACTGCGTCATCTTGCTTGATCACCGGGTTGCGGAGCAGATTTCCAGTCGCCGCCTGCGCATCGTCAAATACCGCGGGACGACCCACGGAACCAACGAATACCCGTTCCTTATTAGCGAGACCGGATTCAGTATCCTGCCCGTAACGTCGCTGGGCTTGAAATACAAAGTCAGCGACGAGCGGATTTCCAGCGGGATTGCGCGACTCGACTCGATGCTGGGGGGCGAGGGGTTTTACCGCGGCAGCACGATTCTGGTTTCCGGCACGGCTGGGTCGGGTAAAACCAGTTTAGCCGCGCAATTCGTCGATGCCGCTTGTCGGCGCGGAGAGCGGTGCCTCTACTTCTCGTTCGAGGAATCGCCGGACCAGCTCATTCGCAACATGCGATCGATTGGAATGAACCTGGGGAACTGGGTCAAGAAGGGACTGCTACAGTTTCATTCCAACCGGGCCACCTTCTACGGATTGGAAACGCACCTCGCGACCATTCACCGCCTGGTCGAGGAGTTCACGCCGCAGGTGGTAGTGCTCGATCCCATCGGCAGCTTGATTCAAGCGGGCAATCTGCGCGACGCCAACATCATGTTGATGCGCCTGATCGATTTCTTGAAGATGCGCGAGACGACAACCTTCTTTACCAATTTGACCTCCAGCGGAGAGGCGCTGGAAAAAACAGACGTAGGTATATCGTCTCTCGTGGACAGCTGGCTGCTGGTACGTGACATTGAACTGGGTGGTGAGCGTAACCGGGCGCTGTACGTCCTCAAATCGCGCGGCATGGCACACTCCAATCAGATTCGCGAGTTCCTTCTGACCGATCACGGGGTGGATCTGCTGGATGCGTACGTGGGGCCGGAAGGCGTGCTCACTGGATCGTCCCGGGTGTCGCAGGAAAACCGGGAGAAGGCGGAGAGCCATGCGCGCCTGCAGGAAGCGAAGCGCAAGAAGCGTGAACTGGTCCGCAAGCGGGAAGTACTGGCGGCGCGCATCATGGCGCTCAAGAAAGAGTTTGAAGCGGAGGAAGAAGAGGCCGGCGCGTTGGCGAAGCAAGAAGAAGTGCGAGAGACGGCTATCATTGAGGGTCGCGAGGCCATGGCGCGTAGCCGTTCCGCCGACGAGAATCATGGCCCGTCCCTCGTTTCCAGGACTTCCAGGAGCAGCAAATGAAGAGTTCGCAAAAGCGCGCCCCGCGGCCACTCCTTTCCCTTGACCAGTTGTCCCGGAAGAAAGGGCCGCAAAGCGATCACTGGGAACTGCGTCTGTATGTAGCCGGCCAGAGTCCGCGGTCGGTGGCCGCATTCTCTAATCTGAAGAAAATTTGTGAGCAGCATTTGCCGGGCCGCTACAATATTGAAATTGTGGATCTGGTGAAACATCCCCAGTTAGCCGCAGGCGACCAGATCGTGGCGATTCCAACCTTGGTGCGAAAGCTCCCTCAACCGCTGCGTAAGATCGTGGGAGACTTGCGTGATACGGAACGTGCATTGGTCGGCCTACAGCTACGCCCAGCCATGCCAGAGAACGGAAGCGCTTAGCGGTAGTTCGACGAACTGCGGGCACGGGGAAAATTCCAATGAAGAGCCATAGATCCAGCGGGAAGGTTCGGGGGATGAAGGAAGCGCAGGAGACCCTGCGCGCCATCCAGCAAGGAACGGTCGATGCTTTTGTGGTAGAGGAACCCGAGGGCCACCGTGTCTACACGCTCGAGGGATCGGACCTTCCCTATAGTGTGCTGGCGGAGAGAATGCAGCAAGGCGCGGCCATGCTCAACGGCCGCGGTGAAATCATTTACTGCAACTTGAGCCTGGCGCAGCTATTGGGGATGGAGCGGGAATCCGTCATCGGTCTGTCCTTGAAGGACTTGGTTTCTCCGGACGATCATTCCGCCTGCGACGAGTTGCTCTCAGAAGTGGAGTTGGGTTCGCGGGAAGGTGAAATGCGCCTGCGCCGGGTGGATGGAAAGCTGCTTGCCGCCAAGTTCACATTCAATCCGTTGTCGCGGGATCGAACCGCCACCGGCGTCCTGGTAACGGACTTGACCTCGCAGAAACAACTGGAGGAACTCGCATTCCGCCTGCAGCATATGCAGGATGAAGAGCGGCGGCGGATTGCCCGGGAATTACATGACAGCGTGGGCCAGTTACTGGCAGCGATCACCATGAACATTTCCGCGGTGAAGTCGGAAACCCACAAACTGAGCCCGGAGATCGCAAAACTGCTCTACGAAAATGAAGGCATGATTAATCAAATAGGGGAGGAGATTCGTACCATCTCTCACCTGCTGCATCCGCCTCTGCTCGATGAAGTGGGTCTGCCTTCAGCGCTTCGCTGGTTCACAGACGGATTCTCGCACCGAAGCAAGATCCAAACCAGCCTGGAGGTGCCGGAACCGCTCGACCGCCTGCCCCAGGAGATGGAGATTGCCGTTTTCCGTGCAGTCCAGGAGTGCTTGACGAATGTTCACCGTCACTCGGGCAGCACAACCTGCAGCGTCAAAGTCGTTCCCGGACCGAATCGACTCCTGGTCGAGATTAAAGATCAGGGCTGCGGCATTCCGCAAGACAGACTTGCAACCTTGGCCTCTTCCGGCGGAGTTGGCTTTCGTGGAATGCGAGAGCGCTTCCGCAGGTTAGGGGGCTCGCTGGAGATTAAGTCTGACCAGACCGGCACCACAGTTACCGCCACTCTTCCCATTCCCGCCAAAGGTAGGTCGTCATCGGACGCGGCCTGAGTGCGGCCTGGGCCGTGCTTGCGAGGATCGGCGTTCTTGCGCGATAGGGGGTTGTGGCGATTACTGGCGAGTGTCCCCGGCCCTACGTCTCCTATCAAGCGCGATCATGGGGCAGACGTCGCCCGGTGTGCCGAGAGTGTGCGTTTTCTCGGTCACGCAATATATGCCTCATGCGAAGCGATGTTGGTGGGTCGCGCCAGCACAGGCTCCTTTTCCCTGATCTCCCACTTGAGAATTTTCAGGTCCAGCACAAAGATCGCGTACAGTACCAGCACCAGCAGCAGGGTGATAAACGTCGTCACTGCCAGGCCGCCGATCTGCGTATAGCACAGTGGCTGCCATATTCTCTTTCATTTCTGCAGCGAGTAAAAACCACTCGCCAACGATCGAAGTTCCGAAACTTCCGTTAAGCAGCCAGCACCGAGGTAATCACTAGATCGCTCCGGAATCACGCTAAAATCCGCGTGATGGATCTTAAGCACCTGATTACGCACTTCACGTACCGCATCGAGCCTAAACCCGAAGGCGGATTTATCGCACGCGCGACAGATCCCAACGTGCCGCCCATCGAAGCCCACACGCGCGAAGAGTTGCAGCGCAAGATTCAGTCGACCATCGCCGCCCGCTTGGCTTCCCAGTTTCCAGGTTTGCAACTGCCCGTCGACAATCGGGCCCTGAAGTTCGCCTTCCATGTCGAGCACAAGCCTGGAGGCGGCTTTGTGATTCATTCTTCCGACCCCGACTCCAAGCCGATCGAAGGGGCAAGTCACGAAGAGATCGAGAATCATTTTGCCGAGAAGCTGATCAATTTTGTGGGAAAGCACTTTATGCCTGAGTTATCTCAGGCGCTGGCGGCGCAAAGCGGCTCCGCCGACATCCAGGTATTCACGGATCGGAAAGGTGGTTTCAGCATCAAAGCAGGTTCCAGGGTATCGAGTCCTCTTAGTTCCGCATCTTCCGTTCAAACGAACAACGGGAACGCACAACCAATGGCGTTCCAGGACACGACCAGCACAGGTTCTGACATCCCTCCTGGCGCTCTTATCAATGCTCCCCTCACTCCGGAGTCGAGCGGCAGTTCCTCGATTTTCCGGTTTCTGCTGACCCTGCTGGTCATCGCTTGCCTGGTGTATTTCTTCCTGCACCGACACTGAGGTTGAGCACTAGAGACTGCTCTGCGACCTTTGCGGCCCTTCTTTGCGCTCTCTGCGGTTAAATGCCTTTGACCGCAGAGGTCGCGAAGGACTCGCAAAGATCGCGTAGTTTAAAGCATGACTCTTTTCTGCAAACCTCAATTGTCGCTGGGGTGGGAAAGGGGAAATGACCGTCGACCGCTTATTGTTTCTTCTTCCCCGCCCGCTCGATGCGCTCATCGATCGGTTTGCGACCGGCGAAGCCTTCGTCTGTGGAATGCCAGTGGCTAATTTTCTCTTCGCCCAGCTTCCAGCACAGCAGGACGATCTCACCGTCGACCTTGCAGGGAAAATCCAGCAATCCGATGTCGATGTCTTTTACCTGGACGCCGGTAGCATGGATCTCGGCGACAGCATCCTTGGCGCGCTGAACGGCACGTTCGCGCTCGGCCTTGCGTCGCGCAATCTGAACGACATTCACGAGGGTGCCGCCATTCAAAAAGACGCGATGCGCGACCTCTTGCAGCTCGGCCTCTACATCCTCGATCAGTTTCTTACTGTGGATGGCACTGCGCAGCAGGGACTCCAGCGTGGGCAGGAGCTTTTGGGCATCTTGGAGGGTGAAAGTTCGAGTGGCCATAGCAGTACAAGTAGTTTAATTCATTGTGACGTTTGGCGCCCGGTGACGACGGGAACGTTACTGGGCTTTGGGTCGTCGGATTTCCGCCCTCGGGTTGGGGCACCAAGTGCGAGCGAGCTGTCTTCAGTCTCCCTCGGGCGTACCGGCAGTTACTTCTTTCCTTCGCTTCTTCTCAGCCCCTTGATGGGTTGGCCGAGTTCGGAATCTTTGATGAGCTCTGCCAGCCTCCTCAGGCGGGTTTCTTCCTGCTTCGCGCTGATCACGCGATGGGTGGTGGTGCGGCGGTACCAGGGCGGTTGGGATTGGAAGAAATCCCACGCCTTCTTGTTGGCGCGAAACTGCTTTTCGAAGGCCGGAGGCAACTTGGCGTTCTTTCGCTGTTCGTAGGCGTAAATTCCGGTCTTATCCCCCTTGCGCGCGTCGAACGCCTTTACGCCAGCGGGGCACATGAGTCCAAGCTTCGTGAGTTCCGCCACCCGCTTCACGTTGATCGCGCTCCATGTGCTCGTGGCCCTGCGAGGCGTGAACCGGATGCGATAGCTAACCTCGTCGATCGAGTTGCGAACTCCGTCGATCCAGCCATAGCAGAGTGCCGCATCGACCGACTCCGGCCAGGTAATGCTGGGCCTGCCGGAATCCCTTTTGTAGAAGCCCACTGAGAGTTCCAGTTCGGTCGCGTGATGTTTCTCGAGCCACGCGCGGAAATCAGCCGGCGTCTTGAAAAACAGAGTTTTCATCCGCTTTTGCGCTTGCGCTTTCCTTGTACCGTGATGCGAGCCAGGGTCTCGGTGTATTGCTGCATCGTTTGCGGGACGGCATTTGTGTACACAAATTGACCTTCGCGGCGGCACTCGATCAGTCCTGCCTCCGTCAAAACACGCAGGTGGTGGGAGATGGTGGCGGGAGTCAGGCCGTACTTCTCGATGATTTGTCCACAGTACATATTGGGCTGCGCTGCGATGGCTTGGTAGATCTGCAGGCGGCTGGGATCTGCCAGCGCCTTGGAGATTTTAGCGGTCTCGGTCGTGTCCATGTCCATTCAGATTCTAGCGGATCAGTCACTTACAGCGCCGCTCGTCCCGCGCGCATGAGTTATCCCGCGAATTTGCAACTTTATATTTCGATACTCAACAAAGTATCGAACTGCCGCGAAGAGGATGGTGGCAGGCGGAAGGATGACATGCCAAGACTCACAGGAAAAGTTGCAGTAGTGACCGGCGGTAACAGTGGAATTGGCCTGGCGACAGCCAAGCGGTTTCGGCAAAATCTGAAGGCATAAACCACGAAGGACACGAAGAGCCACGAAGGGAATGTTTTGGAATATCAGGTTCCTTCGTGGCTCGTGTGCATTGCCAGCGGAACCGTCGTCCAACAACGGAAAACGAGAACCGAGAACTAGAACCGAGAACTGATCTTCCGAATGATCCGGGAAGGGCACGGCTTCAGCCGTGCCGCCGGAGTCCAACATATGCGGGCTTCAGCCCCTGAGGCTGCTGGTGTTTTCTGGCACGCTGTTTATGAGATGAGCTCTCTGGAACCTAGCCGCCGATATGTACCATGGTCCGCGACGCGGGCACGAAGTCGGGTTCGCCGATGTGATGGCGTTCTTCCTTCTGCTGAACCACGCCGCGAATGTAGCCTTCCAGTTGCTGATCAGTCGCACCGCGGCGCATCTGCGCGTGCAGGTCGTGGTCCCAAATGGAGAACAGGCAGGTGCGGATCTTTCCGTCGGAGGTGATGCGGATGCGGCTGCAGTGTCCGCAGAAGGGGTTGGACACGGGTGCAATGATGCCGATCTCGCCGATGCCATCATCGAAGCGGTAGCGGCGTGCAGTCTCGGAGCGGGCGTGCGGAATTTCAACGAGTGGACGATATTCGGCCATCCGTCTCAGGATTTCGGGGAGTGTCACCACCACATCGGGCGACCAGACACGGTCTTCCTCGAGTGGCATAAACTCAATAAAGCGCAACACGACCTCTTCTTCACGCGCGAACATGCCGAAGGGAATGACCTGATCTTCGTTGAAGCCTCGCAGCAAGACGCAATTGACCTTTACCGGCGCGAGCCCGGCACGCTTGGCTGCGCGTATGCCCGCCAGCACGCGATCGTAGCCATTGGGCACGCGTGTGATGCGGGCGAAGCGTTGGGGATCGACCGCGTCCATGCTGACGGTAACCCGGTCGAGGCCCGCGTCCTTCAGTGGTTGCGCCAACTCTGCCAAGAGATGACCATTGGTGGTGAGCGCGAGCTCCAGCGGTTCGCCCCCGGAGCTGCGAAGTTGAGCGAGTTGGCGAACGAATTCCACGACTCCCTTGCGCAGAAGAGGCTCTCCGCCCGTTAAGCGAATCTTCTTGATTCCAAGCCCGGCAAATACGCGCGCCATCCGCAGATAGTCGTCAAAGGGCAAGTCACTGTAGAGCGCGCCTTCGTTTCCCGTCCGACAGTAAACACACTTGTAGTTGCAGTGATCGGTGATCGCAATGCGAAGATCGGCGATCGAACGGCCGAATTTGTCGGAAAGGAGCATTCAGCACTCAGCATTCGGCACTCAGCCAATCGCGTCCGCTCTCAGCATTCGTGGTGTTGACTGAATGCTGAATGCTGAATGCTGAGTGACTGGGGAAAGAAAGCGAGGCGGGAATACTTCCCGACGAGCGTTTCCTTTCCAATGTGCTTCCTGCGAAGCACGGGAGGCGCCGACGTTTCCATCGGCACCCTTGGGACGACGTTCTTCTTTGTCTATGCGCTTAAGCTTTTCTCCGCGCGCTCTGCGAAATCACTCGGCGCCCTCTGCGGTTAAAGCTTTTCTCGCACTGACGAAAAATGCTTCCCTCGCCTCTGCCCTCGGGGTATTCCTTGCGACGACAAAGGTCGGAAACTCAGAAGTCATTATATACGGTTGGAAAGAGCCGGGCGAGTCATTCAACCAACTTTGAAAGGAAGGCCTCAGGCCGGAAAAGCGCAAGGTCCTCCTTCATATTGGCCCCGAAAGTATTGGCCCCGAAAACGCGCCTGACCTGTGGGCTGTCATTCCGGCTTTTTAGGGCGTACCCAATGCTTTTTCGATCGCCCCTTGGGCCAGCGGCGCCATGACTTTGTAGCCGGCAGGATTCGGATGCAGGCCATCGTCGGCGAGCTCTTTTTTCAGGAAGCCCTTATCGTCGACCATGGCGCCGAAGTAGTCGAGATAGTAGCAGCCGTTCTTTTCGCAATAGTCTTTCAGCCACTGATTGAGCACGCGGATCTTATCGGGCGGGCGCTGCGTGAACATGTCTCCGGCGCGCTCGGTGTATTCATGCACCGGGAGCACCGAAGAATAGATCAGTCGAATATGATGCAACGCCGCCAACTCGGCCAGGGTGGTGTAATTGGCTTCGATGTCTTCGAGTGAGATAGGACCGGTGTTACCCGCAATGTCATTGGTACCGGCCAGTACGACGAGAACTTTGGGATGCAAGTTGATTACATCCTGCCGAAAACGGACGAGCATCTGTGCCGTCGTCTGCTCGCTGATGCCGCGGTTGACATAGGGTTTAC
>Ga0075434_100003951_pt1 | contig 13275 bp, 15 predicted proteins | sample RhiMethybrSRZTD3_FD_75298 | JGI IMG/M metagenome (GOLD analysis project Ga0075434, IMG submission 75298) | Populus rhizosphere microbial communities from Tennessee, USA - Rhizosphere MetaG P. TD hybrid SRZTD3 | ecosystem: Host-associated > Plants > Roots > Rhizosphere > Soil | place: USA... | reverse complement strand
TTTTGGTCCTAGCGTTGAACTAGCCTACGTTTCTGTCGCCAAACTCAAAGCCGTGGGTTCGGCGCGCCACCCGGCTTGACGCCGCCAAGAGCTGTCCCCTCTGCGCGTGCCTCAGCCACTATGCCAGCGGCGTCGCGCTCGGCACGACAGGAGTGCTTCGAAAGCCGACACTTCGGGGCGACGAGACGTGGAATGACCGAGCGCACGTTGCGCTTCACCGGCTTTTCAATGCCCAGTGAACGGAAATCAACGATCCGTGATGTCCCGTTCTTGCGGTGTGATGTCCCGTACTTGCCGTTGTGTGATGTCCGTTCTTGAAGTGTAACGGCGTATACATACGTCCAGTGCAGCGTGACTTAGAAAAGGAAGATGATCATGCAGAAGTTGCTAGCGTTGTCAGTTTTGGTGTTGACGGTATTTGGTTCGACCTTGGGGCCTGCGATCGCCCAAGAAGATGGGTCAGAATCCTATGTAATCGAGTCAGAGCGGGGTGCCCCCGGATGGGACGGGCCGCAGGATCCTTCACCTCCATCAGCTCCCCCCGGCTAGTAGTGGTCGCAGTGGTCAGAGCCGCGTCGGCTAGACTCTAACTGAGCGCACTGGCCGGCGCGGCACTCGCTGTCCATGATGACGCAGAACACAAAACCGGTGCCGGTACCGGCAAGGATCGCGGCCGACTGCTTCGGGGTGCCGGCCAACCGCCACCGGTTACACCCGCTCAATCGCAAAAAAAGCGCCGAGCGCCGGCATCGAAGAGGGAGAGTGGTCCACGTCGGTGCGGTTACGGGTTGGTGCGAGGGCCAGCGCATCCCGTCACATCGATGGGGTGGGGCCCGACCTGGTCCTGTCCGCCGGCATGACGGCCATCGTGCAGATCGAACCGCGACCGCGGTCTGCGGGAACTTCTGATTTCAAATGAGCCTGTCTCAATCAACGCAATCTCACAACGGCGGTGAAGTTAGGCGCCTAGTTTTTCATATGTAAACCGATAAAGGCTTACGATGACCGACGCCATGCCTAGATCGGACGATACCCGGCGTGCGTTCGTGCTGAAGGAGGTGCAGCCAGCCCTGCTCGGCCTTATGGACGGCTCAGTATCGACGCTCGCGCCGATCTTCACCGCGGCGGGGCTGACAGGTGACCCTCTCAAGGCGTTTTTCATAGGGCTCGCTGCGGCGCTGGGTGCCGCGCTTAGCATGGGCCTTTCCGAGGCGCTATCCGACGACGGAACTGTGACCGGACGCGGGGGACCAGTCCGGCGAGGGACCATCACCGGCGTGGCGACCGGGATTGGGGGAATGCTTCACACGTTGCCCTTTCTCATTCCCAATCTCACCGTTGCGTTGAATTTGGCGTACGTGGTTGTGGCCTGCGAACTCGTTGCGATCGCCTACATCCGCTACCATTTCATGAGCGGGAAGCTCTTCAACACTGTTATCCAGGTCGTCATCGGCGGCGGTCTTGTGTTTGCGATCGGCGTGTGGCTCGGCATCGTTGGCGCGTCCTGAAACGGCGCTCAGGACATCGCTGCACGGCGTGGTGTCGAGACACATTGCAAAGTCACAAAGTGTTGGCCGCCGACCCTGCGCCGCTTGTTGGGGCCATCCAACAACCAGTCACGCTCAAGGCGAAGGAGTGGAGGCCAGTAACAATCCTCAATCCCGCGAGTTGATCCTAACGTGTATGCACCATCGAGAAATGCGCAATACTGACTTAAGCTTGAGGAAGTCCGACGTCAGGCCGAAGAATCTACGCGGGCGGCCGGGAAGCACTTGCCTACTCAAAATAAAAGCGCGCAGTATGACAATGCGTTCTCAACCACGGCGATTAAGGTGCGATTAACGTCCAGCGGAGTATGCGAACGATTCAAGTCGTTAAGCGGCCTATCGCTCCGGCTTGCGCATCGAGGGCGCTCCACGGTGCGGGCTTCTGAAGCGCCGATGGATGCCACCGATGCGTTAATAGACCGTCGATCGGTGCAATTGCCTCGCCACATCCCCATCCCTTATCAGACCACTTTCCTTGACGCATCTAATACAGTGTCTGAACCCCACTGTGCACAGCTCATCCCCGCAAATTTCACGCACGACCTCGGCTACATTGATGACGCCTACGCACCAATCGGCAACCTGCCTGCCTTGCAGCTGTCGACCAACGTAATAGCAGCCCCGTTGCCAAAGGCGACTGCTCAACAAGGGAGCGAGGCAGTGAGCGGCAATCAATCTATGGAAGCGCCGACAACTTCGGCAACGATTCGGCCAAAATCCGAAACTCGCGTATCTGAATGCGCTCTAGTGCCACTGCAGACGTGTTGCAGGGCACCGATTCGAGATAATATGGCGATAGGCTAAGCCGCCTTCTTCCGCCCATCAACTTGGTCTAGCTCTTCGCGCATAATTTGGACCGCGCTCTTGATCTGCGCAGGCGTGTGCTCGGACGTAATGAAGAACCTGAAGCGGGCGGCCTTTAATGGGACCGCCGGATAGATTATCGGCAGGACATTGAGGCCGCGGGTCAAAAGGCGATCGCTGAGGCGGCCAGTCTTGATCGAGTCGCCGACGATGACTGAGACGATCGCGTAGCCCTCGCTGGTCGCGGTGTCGAGCCCAGCGTTCTTGGCCAGCGTCAGGAAGAGCTTGCCATTGGACTGAAGGCGCACCACCCGTTCGGGCTCAGCCTTGACCACCTGCAGGGCCGCTGACGCCGCCGCGCCGAGCGGCGGCGAAAGCCCCACAGAGTACACCAAGCCGGGAGCGCGATATTTCAAGATATCAATCAGCTCATGCCTACCCGCGATGTAGCCGCCGCACGTGGCCAGGGTCTTGCTCAGCGTGCCCATCCAGATGTCGACCCGACGCGGGTCGATGCTAAAATGCTCGGCACTGCCATGCCCTTTGCTCCCGAGGACGCCGAGGGCATGAGCCTCATCGATCATCAGCCAGGCACCATACTTCTCCTTCAGTTCTAGGAGCTCCGGCAGGGGCGCGAGATCGCCGTCCATCGAGTACAGTCCCTCGACCACGATGAGCGCGCGTTTATGCAGATCACGATGAGCAATGAGGACCTTCTCCAGTGCCGTCAGATCGTTGTGGCGAAAGGGAAGTGCTGTCGCGCGCGACAGCTTGGCACCGATGAGCATGCTATTGTGGGCGAACTCATCATAGACGATGAGATCCTCAGGGCTCATGAGCGTGCCAATGGTCGAAACATTGGTGGCGTGACCGCTGACGAAGGAGACGGCGCGCTCGACACCGTAGAAGTCGGCCAGGGCCGTCTCGAGGTCGCGGTGCAGCGGCCTCTCCCCCGCGACGATGCGGCTCGCCGAGACGGAGGTGCCGAAACGCTCGATCGCACGTCGTGCAGCCTCTGCCAGAGCAGGATGGTGATTTAATCCAAGATAGTCGTAGGAGGCGAAGTTGAGGTATCGTCGGCCCTCCACCCAGGTCTCCGTTCCGGCCCGCCCGTCGTGACACCGATAGAACGGATCGCCGATGGTGAACAGCTTGCCCCATTCGCGATGCTTCAGGATTCCGGTATATGCGGGCAGATCGGAAAAATCGCCCGAATCTTGCCCGCTGTCGTGGGGACGACGTACCTGGTCCCGCGGCTGAACGCAGGCATCCGCGAGGGCCTGGGCCACCTCTCCGATTTTGGTCCTGGCAAGGAAGCCGGCGCGAACCACCGCCCTCTTGACGACGGATCTCAAATCCGACCGCGCTGATGGCTTTCTGCGATTGTCGTCGTCGACTGAGTTATGGCTCATAGATCCGTTCGTGGGTTGTTCGGTGCATCACCCCAGGCGACCAGCACGCCCGGCGACCAGCTCTTAAGAGCCAAAATAATGATTGAGCGCGAACCGACCAATTCTACGCATGTTGATGCACGCGCTCCATTTGGGTGTAGAGGCGTTACCTTGGTTTAGGGAATCCGATCGTTTCTGCGCGTTCAGCCCCCTCGCCAAAGCTGCACCCGGTCACCGATAGCGTCAGTGTTGTATATTTCCCTTCATCGTCTCGTCTCGCAGCATCATCTTCGCGTCCCAATCGGCCATGATCCAACAGCGAACCAGCAGCCACCCGGGTCACAATGAGAACCCCGAACGCCAAGGCCAGTAAGTTGTTGTTGTCCGGTCCCGTAGTGATCGGAAAAATCAAAAGATAACCGAAGCACATAGCGAGTGACGTACGTCGCGATCAGGCGTGCCAGTCCTGCGGACAGGGTGCTTTCGCGGTGTTGCGAGGCCCTCGCCGCCGCGCTGAGTTGGCGAGGGCCTCGTGCTGCACCAAAGCTTCGCGTTGGTGAGCGATCAGGCCGCTTTCGTTGCTGCCGTCGCTGCCACGGGGTATTCCGGCTTGTTGACGTGGCGACGAATGAACGAGACCATGTCAGCGGGTCGCTCGACGCGGGCGAGGCCCGAATCGAACACGAGCTTTGCCACACGTGCCGCCGTCTGGATCTCGCTCTCAAGAAAGTTCGACTGCAACGGGTACAGAAGGCCCTGCTTCAGCAGCTCAGGGGCCACCTGATCCGCCAACCCGTGTCCAGCTTCGATGAACATCTCGTCGGTGACACGCTTCGCTTGCGTTGCGTAGATCGCCATCCCGACTGCCGGAAAGATGTAGAAGTGTTAGCTTGGCCCGGCAGGAATGTTCGACAATGCGATCGAATTCGGTTTGAGTGACAAAGGCCAATTTCAACGCAGCCGCCTTCAACGTGAGATCGTTGTCCATCGCGTAATGAGCGATCTTGGACGGCTTGTCGTAATCAATGACGGGCAACAGCGCGGTCACAAGCATCAGACAACGCTCCACGTATTCCTTAATCTTCTTCAGATTTGGCTTGGTGCGCTCGATCAGGAACTTCCGGGAAATTCACGCAGCCGTCGGTCATGATCGTGATCGAGTGCGTGAACGTTGAAGATCATCAGCGGCCTGTAGACGTTCATTTCCAGATAGCCGCCGCGCCGCCGGGCCATGGCTGCCCGAAAGCCTCACAGGTAGACGCTCAGAGCAATGCTCGCCGGCAGCGCGACTAGCATGCCGAGCGTGGTTATGAGCATGATGCTGGCCGTCTCGGCCTCGCAGCTCTTATATTGCTGCGCAAACAGCACCGACGGCGTGCCTGTCGGCATCGTGCTGGCGACAAAGGCGGCATGCGCCACTGCCCCGGACAGGCCCGCGACCTTCATCATCGCGAAGAAGAGGGCAGGCTGAACGACGAGCGAAACGAGCGAACCGACGATTACCGTTGACGACATCAGCTTTATCTTATGCGCCGCAAGGACGAGGCCGCTGGCGAAGATTGCGACGCCGGCGGCCGACACTGCCAGGGGGTTCAGGGCGGTGGACACATAGGGAGACAGCGGAAAGCCGAGTAGTGCGACGATCGCCCCAAGCACCGGCGCCCATCCAACGGATTGGCAACCGAATCGGCGATCGTGCGCACAACCGATGCTGCCTGCCACTTGTTCACTGCGCCGTTCTTAGCCGGGCCCAACTCGGTGGAGGCCGACTGCAACAGGAACACGGCGACCGAGACCTGCGCGAGGTTGGTAACCAGGGCGGCGAGCCCGACGATTCCAGCAGCGACCTGCCCTCCGTAGATCGGCGTCAGAACAGTCAGGCCATAGATGGGTACGGCGGTGGAGGCGAAGGTATAACCAAGTAGCGCCGCTTTGAGGTTGTCCATATCAAGGGCGCGCAACAGCCAATAGAGAACAAGGTAAAGCCCCGAGCCTGCTCTTCGCTGAAGCGCTTATGTTTGCCGGCAGCAAAACCCAAGGCCAGCGCGAAAATGACAGGTGCTATCGCCGATATCAAAATCGACACGCTCACGGGCTTGCTCCATCTTGTCGCTTTCGGATCGATATCACGAGGCGTGAGCAACAACTCGGATCCGGTTCATGGCCATCTCTCCGATGCTGGATCGGCCGCGCCTTGGTATTGGTCCCGCGTTGCGTCCAGCCTTCTTTCTGTTCGGCCACTGATCTAGTGTTGGAAGAGAGCGCCCGCCCCTCCGCGCCTGCCCTTTTTCAGGCCGCTCCTGCGAATCTCAATCTCGCCGAGGAGATCCGATCGAGCGAACGGGCAGAATCAGCCTGGTCAGCGCGCTGGAAACCGCACCGGCAGCAAGATCATGATGGTGGTCGGGTGCTCTCGCTCGAGGAATGCTATCGCAACGTTCGTCGGTACGCAGCTGGCGTCATGCCCGTGGCCCGCCGGAACGCGCGGGTGAAGTTCGATTCTGAGGAAAACCGGCAAGCAAGCGCAATCTCGCGGAGCGACGCGCGTCCCGTTGCGATCATGACTTTCGCGCTTTCCAGTCGCCTTTGACTGACGTAGCGATGCGGGGGCACGCCCATGGTGCAGGCAAACGCGCGGGTGAAATGAAAAATGCTGAGACACGCGACGTTGGCGAGATCGGCGACGGTGATATTTTCGGCGAGATGGTCTTCGACGTATGCGAGAACGCGCCTCAACCTTCGGTCATCCAGCCGATGTGTCGAGTGTGTCGGCAGCCTAATGAGCTCCGTCTCGGTGTGCGCGTGCACCAGCCGTGCCGCGAGCAGCAGCGATGACGTTTCCACGAGCGTCCGGCCCGCGGAGGTCGGACACATCATCTCCGAGAGCATCGACAGGCCGATCTGCTTGATGAGTTTGTCCTGCACGCCGACGGAATAGCGGATGGAACGTGCCGGTACTGCCGGCAGATTGTAGTCGTCCATCAGGCGCGCAAAGACGATGTTAGGCAAGTACAAGCCGATGAACTGTACCTCCGGCACGTCGATATTGACCTGGTCGTACTTGCCTCCGATCGGGCTCAACCAGATGGAGCCCGTCGTCGGCCGCGCAGACCAACTGCTTGCGCCGACTTTGCACGTCACGCCGCCCTCGTGCGATCAATTCCGACTGGCCGGCAACGGTCGACTTCTGGTCGATCGGCTCTCACTGCACCACTGCGCTCACGATCCCTGCGGTATGCCGGGCGATCATCAATTCCTCGTTCGTCGGTATCACCCACACGGATATTTTGCTGTCTTGGCTTGAAATGCGCGGCCCATGGCGCGCATTGGCCTCCTGGTCGAGGCTCATCCCCAGCCATGCCAGCCTGCTCACCACTTTTGCTCGCAATTGCGCATCGTTTTCGCCGATGCCGGCAGTGAAAACAAAAGCGTCAAGTCCGCCCAATTGAGCGGCATAAGCGCCCACGAACTTGACGATCTGACAGACAAGGTAGTCGATTGCGGCCGCTGCCGCCGGCGCCTTGCTCGCCTTCAGCACACGCATGTCGCCGCTGATGCCGGAGAGTCCAAGCAGTCCAGACTTCTGGTTGAGGATAGTCTCGAGTTCGGCTGCATCGTATCTCTCAGATTTCAGCAGAAACAGCAGGATATGTGGATCGAGACCGCCACAGCGCGTCGCCATCGGCAATCCGTCGATGGCACTGAAACCCATCGAGGTGTCGACGCTTTTGCCGTCGAGCATGGCGCACAAGCTGGCCCCGCCACCGAGATGCGCCACAACCACCCGTCGCGCCGCCGGCGCATAGCGCGGCAGCGCGCGAGAGATATAATCGTAGGAAATTCCGTGATAGCCCCAATGTCGAATCTCCTCGCCAAGCACGGTCGCCGGCAGGGCGTATCGCTGCGCGATTTGAGGCATTGTGCGATGGAAAGATGTATCGAATACCGCTACTTGGGGAAGCCTTGGGTAGGCTTTCGCCAGTGTACGGATGGCGTCCAGCTCGAATGGCTGGTGCGACGGCACGATTGATATGAGCTTCTCGAGTTCTCGCAGCACTTTTTCGTCGACGAGGGTCGGCTGATCATGAGCGACCCCGCCCTGCACCACACGATGGCCGACCGCAACGACCTTGAGCCCTGCTTCGTGATGCTGAAGCCAAGCGATGACAAATTTGAGTGCTTCCTCCCGGTCGAGAAGGGGCGCCTTGGTCCAGGTACGCGTCTCGATAACCTTGCCCTTGGAGTTCTTTGCAGCAAAGCTCGGCTGTGTGCCGATGCCGTCGAGCTGACCGCGGCAGAAGAGGTCGAGCGAATGCGCATCATCGCCCGTGTAGGCAGCAAACTTCACGCTGGTCGAGCCGGCGTTTAGGACGACGAAGGCGTTCGCCATGGGCCTTACTCACCGAGGATGGGGTGAAGAAGTGAGGGATCCCTGCTGCTCGCCTCGGCGAAGAGCACGGCAAGGGCGCAGGAGTACAATCTTGACTGCGGGCTGTCGGCGCGGCTGGTCAGGATGACCGGCACGCGAGCGCCCATCACCAGGCCGGCGGCTTGTGCTCCCGCCATGAAGGTAAGTTCCTTATACATCATATTGCCGGCCTCAATGTTGGGGGCGATGAGGATATTGGCCTCGCCCGCGAGGGGCGACTCCACGCCTTTGATCCGGGCCGCTTGCTTGTCGACGGCGATGTCGAGATCGAGTGGACCATCGACGATGCCGCCGACGATCTGCCGGCGGTCAGCCATCTTGGCGAGCGCGGCTGCATCGAGGGTCGCCTGCATCTTGGAATTGACCGTCTCGACGGCCGCGAGTACCGCGACCTTGGGCGTGGACAGCCCGATCGCTCGCCCTAGGATGATCGCGTTTTGCACGATGTCGCGTTTCTGATCGAGATCGGGTGCGATGTTCACGGCAGCATCACTGACAATTATGGGATGCGTATAGGTCGGTGCTGCGATGAGCATGCAGTGGCTCAGCAACCGTCCTGTCCGCAACCCGTTCTCGCGCTGCAGCACCGCATGCATATACTGATCAGTATGCAGGCTTCCCTTCATCAGGGCGCGCGCCTTGCCGCTGCCGGCAAGATTGGCGGCAACGCTGGCGGACTCCTCGGCGTCGGCCGCCGGGACAATCTCATGGGGTGACAGATCCAGTTGGGCTTTTCCGGCTAGCCTCAACATCTGTTCTTTCGGTCCTACCAGCAGCGGCGCAATGAGCCCGGCCTTGCCAGCGTTGATCGCTCCGATCAGCGCGTCCTCGCTCAAGGGGTAGACCACCGCGGTTGGCAAAGGGGGCTGACCCTTGCGGCGGGCGAGCACCTCTTCGTAGCGAAACTTCATGTCGGCCATTGCCGTCACTCCTGTGCACCGAATTGGCGAGATCTTGCCGCATCGAGTTTTATTGGCCTCTCGCAAGCGGCGCCCAAGTAGTTTGAGCAGCGCGGGTGCGGGTTGGTTCGTCGATGTCGGCCAGGCTCGGGGCCCGCGCTTGCGCGTGATCGCTTTTCATTTAAGTCTTGTCATTCGAGCCCAGCGAAATCGCCGAGTGAGAGACTTTCCAGCACGACGACGTCGCCTCGACCGCGGATGCATTTCAAGTGCATCGGTTTGCGATCGAACCTTGTGACTTCAAATACCTCGTGCCCGCCGCCCGGCCGAGTGAAACGTCACAAATTCCAGCAAATCACCATGAGTGCGCGGGGGAACGGAGAGGTCGAACCAAGCACGGTGCGGAATGTCGCTGCCTGCCCTGTATCGACATGACACTCCACCAACACCAACTCATTCCACCAGGCGAGCCGCGGAGGTCGCTGTTAAAGCGGGAAAGCTTTGCGTGTCGCCAACCGTTGCTCGCGGCGGCGACCGGCCTCATGGTGTCGGCGTTCTTCTTCTTCAGAGCCGACGATGACCGGCCCCACAGCGACGGGTTTGCCGCCGTCACCAATCGCTACGAAGGTCAGATAGGCCGATGACGTGTGGCGCACTTCCCCGGTTTGCGGGTTCTCCACCCAGACTTTCACCCCCACTTCCATCGATGTGCGAAAGACCCGGTTCACGCTCGACCACAGAATGAGCAGTTCGCCAATCCTGATCGGATGCATGAAACTCATCTGGTCGATAGCGGCGGTGACTACCGGACAACGCGCGTGTCGTTGCGCTGCAAGGCAGGCACAAACGTCCACCAGGTGCATGACACGGCCGCCCAGGAGGTTCCCGAGCGGGTTGGCATCATTTGGCAGGGCGACATAAGTGTACTCGGATCGCGACTCACGTACCGGACGGCCCTTCGCAATTGATGTATCCATGCTGGGTATTCCTAGCTCGGCGCGCTGGCGCCGCTGGAGGCCGCGGCCGATATGCTGCCGGCGGAGAGCTCGATGATCTCGCCCGTGATCTCTTCTTGGCGTAGGCGGCGGAAGCTGCTGACCAGCTCCTCTAGCTTGCGCGCGACATTGCTGCGCGCCGCGATCATCGCCCGCATGCGCGCCTCGTTTTCCGCGGCGAACGACAGCATAATCTCGGCGCAGAACTCGGCGTAGATGTATTCCTCGGCGAGCTCGGCAAGGAGCTGTTCCGGCGGCAATGTCGTGATGGGAGGGGCCGAAGGCGGTGCTACCTTGAAGCGCGCGAAGTCGAACGGCAGCAACGCCCGCTCAACGATTTCGATCGCAGCTGAGTGAGCGGGCACGGCGTGGATCACCGTCACGCGCGCCACCTGGTCCTTTTCTAGCCGGGAATAGAGCGCATCGGTGATGCGACTTGCTAGCAGCGGTACCTCTTCGGCATGGGCGACCATCGGTGCGGACCAGCCGGCCATGCGTCCCCGCTCGGCCGCTACCATTGCCCCGCGACTGCCGATAATGAAAAGCTCCGTGGTGCCGCATTGCAAATGGCGCTCGGCGGCGTCAAGGACGCGCTCGTTGAAGCTACCGGCAAAGCCTTGCTCGGCGCAAACCGCGATGACGACATGCCCCTCGTCATGTCCACCTTTGCGCCGCCGCGGCTCGGATTCTGGAGCGAGCACGAGCGCTTCACCGATTGCCCCGCCGATGACTGCGGCATAGGCGCGGATACCGTTCAAGCGTCCGCGTGCCTCACGGGACCGGGCGGCGGCGCTGCCGCGCATGGCCGTGATCACCGCCTCCAGTTGATGGACGGTGCCGATGCGGGCCTCGACCTCACTAAGCTTACCACTCATGACGCATTCCGTTTTTGCTCGAGCTCGGTCGCGAGCCTGTTGGCGAGATCGCGGACCACCGCGGCGAGGGCCGCCCGCACTGCGTCATCTAGCGCCCCCGTCTTGGTGATCGCCGCCACGCTTGCAGCGGCATGGGCATCGATATGGGCCGCCACGCGCTCCCGAACCATTTCAATGACCGGCACAGGTAAGGAATCGAAGGTCCCCTCGGCCAGGCCGACGAGAAGTGCAACCTGGTCAACGAGACGCAGAGCCGCGAAACGCGGTTGCGTAAGGAGGGCGCGAATGCGCTCACCGCGCACGATCTTCGCCTTGACGCGGGAATCGGAAAGGCCGCCGAAGCGGGTGAACATTTCAAGCTCGAGGAATTGTGCATAATCGAGGCGAACACGCCCCGCCACCTTTCTCATGGCGGCAGTTTGTGCCTTGCCGCCGACGCGACTGACACTGAGCCCGACATCGATGGCCGGGCGCTGGTTGGCGGCGAAAAGGTGCGAATCGAGAACAATCTGTCCGTCGGTAATCGAGATTAGGTTGGTCGGGATATAGGCGGATAGATTGCCGGCATCCGTTTCGGCGATGGGCAGCGCAGTCAAGGAGCCACCGCCCAGCTCGGCCGACAGCTTTGCCGATCGCTCGAGCATGCGCGAATGCAGATAGAAAATATCACCCGGATAGGCCTCGCGACCGGGTGGCTCTCGGGTGAGCAACGCCAGTTCGCGATGGGTCGCGGCATGCTTGGTCAGATCGTCGAGCACGATCAGCGCGCGTTGGCCGCGATCGCGAAAATACTCGGCTATGGTGAACCCCGCGAAGGGCGCGATCCATTGCAGGCCCGGCGAGGCTGCCGCCGAGGCCACAACAAAGACGCAACGCTCGGGGGCACCATGCTGTTGCACCGCCTCGACGACTCGGCGGACCCCGGTCGCGCGCTTGCCGATGGCTACGTAGACACAGATTGTGTCCGTATGCTTTTGATTGATAATCGTATCAAGCCCGATGGCCGTCTTGCCGGTGGCACGGTCGCCGATGATGAGCTCGCGCTGGCCATGGCCGACCGCGAACAGGGCGTCAACGGCGAGAATTCCCGTCTGCACCGGCTCGGAGACGAGATCGCGCTCAATGATGGCCGGTGCCGGGCGCTCGACTGGCATTTGTGCTTCGGCCGTTACCGGCTCGTCGCGGTCGAGTGGCCGGCCGAGCGGATCGACGATACGGCCGAGCAGCCCTGGTCCGACCGGAACACGAACGACCTCGCCGGTCCCCGTCACGCGACTTCCTGCCTCGATGGCCTCGCCGTGATCGAGCAGGACAGCGCCCATTGTGTCGACGTCGAGGGTCAGTGCGAAACCCATCCGCCCCCCGTCGAAGCGGAGAAGCTCGTTGAGACAGGTGTCCGGCAAACCGGACACGAGAGCGATCCCATCGCCGACGCGCTCCACGCGGCCCACGGCGTCGGCCTGAGGGGCAAGATTGACCCGCGCCACGGTCTCGCGGCTGCGCGCGAGCCAACGATCGTAGAGGGTGTCAGGAGAGGTCTCTGTCATGCTGCACCAATTCGGATTTGAGACGAACGAGATCGGCGCGGAAACTATTGCGCACGACCGCATGGGGGGCTTCGAGTTCAATGCCGGCGATCAGCGCCGGGTCGACCGAAACTTCCACCGCAACGGGATGTCCAAGGACGGCGGCGAGGGCTTTGCGGCAGGCTTCCACTTCCTGAGATGTCACCGTGCGGGCAATCGTCAGATGGATCGAGGCGCCGTCTGCGCCGACCGATGCCCGAGTTCCCTCCGGAAGTCTCGCCAGGCCGCTCGCAATCCCATCGATGAAAGCGGAGACGCGGGTCTCGCGCGGCAATCGATCCAGCAGTTTGCTCACAATATCGATCGCAAGCCGTCCTGCCCGATCTTGGGCGGTCACAACTTCGGCGCGGCGTTCGGCTTCGATCTTGGCTCTGGCGGCGACGCGAAGTTTGTCTGCCTCGGCTTGGGCGGTTGCGAGAAGCGCTGATTTCTCGGCTGCGGCCTCGGTTTCGACGGCCTTCAACGCCTCGCTGCGGTGCTCGGCGAGCCGAGCCGTCTCCGCCGCGGCCTTGTCCCGCTCGCTCGCCGCCGCCGCCTTGGCGAGTTTGGCATCGGCGAGCAGCTGTGCGGCCGCCTTCTGACGTGCAGCGATCGCAGCGACCACAGGACGAAACAGAAAGTGGGCCAGTAGCGAGATCAAGACGACGGCATTGATCGTCTGCAGCCCTAACGTCCACCAATCGATCTGCATTGGGTGCCAACACTTATTTTACGAACGGATTGGCGAACAGCACCAGCAGCGCCACGAC
>Ga0075434_100003950_pt1 | contig 13276 bp, 12 predicted proteins | sample RhiMethybrSRZTD3_FD_75298 | JGI IMG/M metagenome (GOLD analysis project Ga0075434, IMG submission 75298) | Populus rhizosphere microbial communities from Tennessee, USA - Rhizosphere MetaG P. TD hybrid SRZTD3 | ecosystem: Host-associated > Plants > Roots > Rhizosphere > Soil | place: USA... | reverse complement strand
TCCCGCGCCGGATCGTCTATGGGCGCTCGTCGAACGCCACCGCGTGAGCGTCCTCGGCGTCTCGCCGACGCTCATCCGCGGCCTCATGCGACACGGCGCAGAACCGGCGGAGCGGCACGATCTTGCGAGCTTGAGAATCCTCGGCTCCACGGGCGAGCCGTGGAATCCCGACTCCTGGCTCTGGTATTTCCGCACCGCCGGCAAAGGCCGTCTGCCGATCATCAACTACTCCGGCGGGACCGAGACTTCGGGCGGCCTCGTCGTGGGAAATGTCCTCACTCCGATAAAGCCTTGCGCTTTCGCGGGACCGGTTCCGGGAATCGCGGCCGATGTCGTGAACGAGGAAGGACGATCGGTGCGCGGCGAGGTCGGCGAGCTCGTCGTCCGCAAGCCGTGGATCGGCATGACGCGCGGCTTCTGGAACGATGCGGAGCGCTATCAGCAAACCTACTGGAGCCGCTTTCCTGACGTGTGGGTCCACGGCGATTGGGCCGCCGTCGACGAAGACGGCCTGTGGTACATCCTCGGCCGCTCCGACGACACGATCAAAATCGCCGGCAAGAGGTTGGGGCCCGCCGAAGTCGAATCGATTCTCGCCGGCCATCCGGCCGTGAGCGAAGCGGCGGCGATCGGCGTGCCCGATCCGATCAAGGGCGAAGCGCTCGTTTGCTTCTGCGTGTTGAAGCCGTCAAGCGCTGCGAGCGAAGATCTGCGGGAAGAACTGCGGAACAACGTCGCGGCACAGCTCGGCAAGCCGCTCAAGCCGGAGGCGGTAAAATTCGTGGACGACTTGCCGAAGACGCGCAACGCGAAGATCATGCGGCGCATCGTCCGCGCCGCCTATTTGAGCGCAGATCCCGGAGACCTCACGGCGCTGGAAAATCCCCGGAGCGTGGAAGCCGTCCGGAACGCGCGTTAGCGCGGCCGCTTAGTCGAAATCGGGAAGCCGCGAAAAACCCTTCATCGCCCCCTCGACAATCGGCACTGCGACGAAGTCCTCGAACTTCGGCCGCTCCTCGGGCTTCAAGTTGCCCACCTTCACCATGCGTTCGCTGGTGTAGTCCACCTTCTCGCGCAAGAGTCCGTCGTTCTGCGCCCAAACCTTGCCTTTGGTGAATTCGTCGTAGGTCTTCTCGACCACGTCTTTCGGAATCTTTGCGTACTTCACTCCGATCTCGACGGTGCGCGCTTTGTTCGCGTACATGAAGCGGTTCGCTTTGATCAAGGCGCGAACCAACGATTGATATTTCGCCGGCTCGGCGGCGAGCTTCTTTTCCGGAGCGACGACGACCAGAAACAACTGGTTCGGATCCAATTCCCAGAACTTGACGAGCGGATGAAACGAAGGGTCCTTCTGCTGCGCCAGGATGAGTTGATCGACGTGCAGCACCGCGGTGTCGATCTGCCCGGCGAGGAGCGGCGGCACGTCGGCCGAAGCGATCGGAACGAAGCTCACCTCGTCGGGCTTGATGCCCGCTTTCGCGAGCACCATGCGGCTGAGGACATCGGCAAAGCCGCCGACTTCCTGGACGCCGATCTTTTTGCCCTTCAGATCCTGCAACGTCTTGATATTCGCACGAGCCGTCAGCGTCGAGCTGAATTTCGGCGCAGGCGAAAAGATCGCCTTGAAGCCCGCCTTCTTGCCGGCCGAGACGACCGCCGCGGCGCCCGCCCCGGCGCCGGCGTCGAGCCCGCCGCCGACGATGTTGCGATAGACATAAATGCCGCCTTCGAAGGTGCTGATCTCGACGTCCAGTCCCTCGTCGGCGAAGAAGCCCTGCTCCTTCGCGACCCACGGCGTGATGTGGACGACGTTGGGCGGCGTGGTCGGCATGCCGAAGCTGATCTTGGTGAGCGGAGCCGACGCGCCCTCCGCCGGGACTAGACTCGACCACAATGCCGCGCCGAGCGCGGCGGCGGTTAACGTTCGCAGCAGTCGCTTTTCCATAGCGTGTCCCTCCAGCCCCGTTCTGATGAGGGGGCGCGAATCGTGACAGCCTCGAGAATCGCCTGCAGATATTAGGCAGCCGAACGCCTAATTGTAAAGCTGTAACGGTTATTGCGCGGCCGCGGATATGGAAAGGATCAGCACCCCCCCCTCGTGAGGGGGCCCACCGAGGAGAAAGTTGCCTTTATTGGGAAATCTTACGGTCGTATCGACGATCGGCTTCTCGCCTTCGAGGAGCCGCACCTTGAGCGAGACGCGGCTATTGCGAAACTCGAAAGGCTGAACCACGAGTGAGCGCCCGCCAGGAATCTCGAACACGGTATTCCCCTGCCAGGTCCCCTTCTGCGATTCCTCCCGGATCAAGCGATAGCAGCGGTATTTAACGACTTCGAGCTGCTGCTTGAGTTTCGCGAGCTGGGAATCCAGACACTCGGCTTGGTTGGTCGCGAAGATCGTGCCGATTTTGAGTTGGACGGGCTGGGCCGGCTGCTCGGCGGCGCCGAGCGGCGCGGCGACGAGCAGCCACAGGCTAAAAAGCCTGCTCGCTCGCCGCAGGCTCGACGGAATTGTCATCTTCGGTTTCCTGATTTTCGAACAGCCAGATCACTGTTGTTTTGGTCTTCGCCTCGCGCAGCAAGGCGACGTTGAAGCCGTGTCCGTCGATCGATTCGACCGATGCCAGATTGGTCGGGGCAAACCACCCGAAGTAACGTACCGTCGAGAAAAGCGCGATCAGAACCACCGCCGCGACCGGAATGGCCCACGCAAGGCGCGGGAAAGCCAAGACGCCGCGCATCCAGTCGAACACGCGGTCGCGCCACGATTTCTCGCGCGCGATCCGGTCGCGCACGCCGGCCCAGAACGGCGCGAACGCGGCGTCGGACACCCGCGCCTCGAGCGCGCGCTTGAGCGCGGCGTCGAGCCGCTGGATGCGCTCCTTCTCGGCGGCGCAAGCGGCGCACTTCTCGACGTGGAGCTTGACCTCCGCGGCCTTGGCCGACGGCAGCTCGCCGTCGAGCCAGGCGCCGAGCCATTCCTGAATGCGATCGCATTCGGTCATAAATCCGGGCCTAGTTTCTCCTGCAATTTTTTCCGGGCGTAATGAAGCCGGCTCATGACGGTCCCCTCAGAGCAGCCCATGATGCGGCCGATCTCCTTGTAGGAGAGTCCCTCCACGGCCCGCATCAGGATGACCGCTTTGTGATCTGCTGTCAATTCATCGATCGCCGCCAAAAGCTTGTCTCCCAGTTCACGGTCGCGCAGCTCCCGGTACGGGTCGGTCCCGAGTGAATCCGGCTCGGCCGCGACCTCGTCCATATTTTCTCTCAAGTCCGCCGCGCCGCGCTTCTGCCGCCTCTGGAAGTCGATCGCGAGGTTCACCGCGATGCGGTAGATCCAGGTGTAGAAGCTCGATCCGCCCTGGAAGCTTTTGATGTTGCGGAAGCCCTTATAAAAGGTCTCCTGCGCCACTTCCATGGCGTCCTCGCGGTGGTGGACTATGCCGAGAATGACCATAAGGACCCGGCGGTAATACTTGGCTGCGAGCTCCTCAAAGGCGGCGGCGTCCCCCTTCTGGCAGTTGCGGATGAGGTCCCGCTCGGTAAGCTCCACAGCTAGCCCTGTTTGTTTGGACGTGGCGGATTCTTCTTTATTCAAGGGGTCGGCCGCGGCTTGCAGGTTGAAATTTTCTCAAATTACCATAAAATCGACTTAAATCCACACGAACGCACCATAGACAATCACAAGCCGCTGAAAGACAGCATGCTGGTTCAATGCCCCGGTTGCCGCACGACCTATCGCGTCTCGGAAGACGCGGTGGCGACACCGAACCCGACTTTCCGCTGCTCGCGATGCAAGAACATTTTCGTCCTCGGCGGCAAAGGACAGGCGAAGCCGGCGCGGCAACGCGTCGCGTCCGCGCGCGCGGAATCGCCGGAGCTAAGCTTCACTTTCGACGCGCCGGCGCCGCGCGCGGAAGAACAGCCGGCGACGGCCGAAATCTTGCCGGCGGCGAACGCTCCGACAACCGAGGAAAAAGAGATTTTCGACGTAAAGGACGTCGTCCCCGACATCCCCGTCAATCATAGAGCCGATCAGGACTGGACGTTGGACGAGCGGCCGGCAGAAAGCGATTTCGCTCCCCGCGATACGAAGCCCCAAGCGCAATTCGAAAAGACCGTCGAGCCGGCGTTGGTTTTCTCGCGCGAGCACCAGGCGAAGCCGGAGAACGGCGAGGAGGCGGCCGCCGAAGGCAAGCGGCCGCTCTCGATCGCGCCTTTTTTCTTCCTGAGCGGCCTTTTGCTCCTAGTGTTCGCGAGCGTGACGCTGCTGTACAAAACGCGCCCGGAGCCAATCGAAAGCGTGCTCAAAGGCGTCCCGCTGATCGGCTCATCGATGGTCCGCAACGATTACTTGCGCCAAGGGATCGTCCTGCAAACCGTAGTCGCGCAGTTTCAGCGTATTCAGGGGAATCGCGAAATTTTTCTGCTGTCGGGCGTCGCGGTCAACCGCAATCGGGTGAAGGTGCGCGAGGTCAAGATCGAAGGCTATACCTATGCACGCGACGGCAGCGTCCTCGAAAGACAGGTGATCACCATCGGCAACGCGATCTCGCCGAAAATCATCCGCGATCTCACACAGCAGGAAATCATCGACCTGCAGAAGACCGGACCGGTGAGGCGCTTCGAGATTCAACCCGACGAGTCGGTCCCGTTCTCGATCGTCTTTGTGAAAACGAACGTCTCCTCGCCGCAGAGCTTCGGCTACCGCGTGGTTTCCGCCGACGAAGTCTGAAGCGCCGTTGCGGTTGGCAGCCGATTCCCTTCTACTTTTTTTCCTTTTTCTCGTCCTTAGGAGTGATGTCGATCTCGTCGGGCTCTTTCATCGTGCGGCGGAAATTGCGGATGCCCTTCGCGAGACCCGAGCCTAGATCGGGCAATTTGCGGCTGAAAAGGAGCAGGATAATCAGCAGGATAAGCAGCAGCTCCCAGATGCCGAGGCCGAACATGCCCCTCATCTTAGACCCGGCCCACCCCCGTTGCAACGGCGCTGGAAATGCGCCGGTGATCATGTTAGCTCTCGATTCCGATGAGAAACTCGGTTTCCGAAAACGCCGCGGTCGGGCTGACCCAAGAGCTAGCGACCTTCGTCGGTAACACTTCTTATCGCGACGTCCCCCCGGAAGTCATCCGGCGTGCGCGCGGCTTCATTCTCGACGGCCTCGGGGTTATCGTCGCGGGCTCGACGGAAAAGGGCTCGCGTATCGTTCAGGAGTATGTCCGCCGGATGCGCGGCGTCGACGAAGCGACGGTGGTCGGAGCAAGCTTCGCCGCGCCCGCTGCCAAGGCGGCGCTCGTCAACGGGGTCTCCGGCCACGCGATGGACTACGACGATACGCAGCTTTCAACGTCGAAAGAATCCGTCTATGGCCTGCTCACGCACCCGACGACCCCGGTCCTCGCCGCCGTCCTTGCGGTCGGCGAGCGCGAAGGCATCTCCGGGAGAGAGATGCTGCTCGCGTACATTCTCGGCGTCGAGGTCGAGTGCCGCGTCGCCGACGCGATCGACCCGCGGCATTATCAATCGGGATTTCATTCCACGGCGACGATCGGCGGCCTCGGCGCCGCAATGGCGATCGGTAAAATTTTGCGGTTGAAAGAAGATGCGCTGCTACGGACGCTGGGTCTCGCGGCGAGCATGGCTTCGGGCTTGCGCGAGAACTTCGGCACGATGACCAAGCCGCTGCACGCGGGCCGCTCGGCGGAAAACGGCGTCACGGCCGCCGAGCTGGCGGCGCGCGGCTTTACTTCGGCGATCAATATCATCGAGGCGCGCCGCGGCTTTTTCAACGCGATGGCCGGCGGCGGCGACGCGAGCAAGATCGCAGGCCGCATCGGCAATCCGTACTTCATGATCGAGCCGGGAATCTCGATCAAGCCCTATCCCTCCGGCTCGCTCTCTCATCCGGCGCAGGACGTCATTCTTGACCTCGTGAAGCGGCACGATCTCCGTCCCGACGATATCGACTCCGTCGTCGTCGGCACGAACTCCAACGTTCCGAACGCGCTCATCTACCCGATGCCGGAGACAGCGCTCGAGGGGAAATTCAGCATTCCCTTCTGCATGGCGATCGCTATACTCGAACGCAGAGCAGGCATCGCGCAGTTCACCGACCGCAAAGTGCGCGATTCGAGGATCGTCGAGCTCATGAAACGGGTAACGCTCGTCGTCGATCCCGAACTGGAGGCACTGGGCTACGATCAGGTCCGCTCGCGCGTGCGCGTGACGCTCAAGGACGGCCGCGTGCTCGAAGGGCGCGCCGACATCGCCCGCGGCCACCCGGAAAAGCCGATGAGCTGGGACGAATTGGCCGAGAAATTCCGCGACTGCTGCGCACTCGTCCCGGGCGTCCACGCGGAAGAGGCGATCGCCATAGTCGCCGATCTCGACAAGCTTAAAAGCATCGCGCCGCTCATCCGCGCGCTCGGCGGAACGCCGAAAGCCGCGAAGCGGCCGGGAAAGAAAAAGTGGAGTCCCGCTCGGCGAAAGTAGGCGCCTTCGTGCGCGAACTGGATCTCGCGCGCGTGCCGCCGGACGTTCGGCAGAAGGCAAAGCTCGTCTTTTTGGATGCGCTCGGCATCGCGCTCGCCTCCTCGACGATGGACTTCGGCGCGATCGCCCTCGACGCCGCGCGCTCGCTCGGCGGGAAGAACGAAAGCCGGCTCATTGGGACGCGCGATAAAGTCGCCGCGGCCAATTCCGTTCTCGCCGGCGGCACGCTGGCGCACGGCCTCGATTACGATGACACGCGCGAGGGCGCGATCGTCCATACGGGCTCGACCGCGGCGATCACGGCGCTCGCGGTCGGTGAGGCGACCGGCGCCGGCGGAAAAGCGACGCTCGAAGCCGCGATCGCCGGCACCGAGGTGATGTGCAAGATCGGACTCGCCGCGCCGGGAAAATTTCACGCGCGCGGCTTTCACCCGACGGCGCTCTGCGGCACCTTCGGCGCGGCGGCCGCCGCCGGCAAGCTCTATGGATTAGGGCCGGAGCAGTGGGTGGACGCCTTCGGCATTTGCGGCAGCCAGAGCTCGGGCATCATCGAATACCTTGCCGACGGGACCTGGACCAAACGGCTGCATCCCGGATGGTCGTCGCACGCCGGCGTCGTCGCGGCGCTGCTCGCGCGCGGCGGCTTTCGCGGCCCGGCGGCGGTCTTCGAGGGCACGCACAATTTCTACAAGGCATTCGGCGCGAGCGACCCCGACCTGCGGAAGCTCGACGAGCTCGGTAAAGTTTGGGAGATTCCGTATCTCACCTTCAAGACTTATCCCTGCGGCTCGATATCGCATCCTTACATGGACTGCGCGCTGCGGCTGAGGCAGAAACACTCTCTACGGCCGGAGGACATCGCCGAAGTCGTCTGCCGCACGGCCGAAGGGCCCGTGCACCGGCTATGGGAGCCGCTCAAGGACAAGCAGCGGCCCGTCAGCGACTACGGCGCGAAGTTCGCGCTGCCGTACAGCATTGCGGTCATCCTCGTCCGCGGCAAGGCCGGCTTGGCGGAATTCACGGACGAGGCGATTCACGACGAAGAAGTCTTGAGGCTGGCGGACCGCGTTCGCTACGAGCTCGATCCCACCATCGATTACCCGCGCCACCTCTCGGGTCATGTGAAGATTCGGTTGAACGATGGCACGTGGGTGGAAGAGAATCAGCCTTATCCGCGCGGCGGCTTCGAGTGGCCGCTGCCGCCGGAAGAGATCGAAGAAAAGTTCCGCGCCAACGCCGCGCTCGCGCTGGACACAAAGAAAGCCGACGAGATCGTGCGCGTGGTGCGCGATTTGGAAAACCAGCCGAAGATCGCCGCGCTGGCGGACCTGCTGGCGCCTTGATCAGTCCCGCGACATGCCCACCAGCGGGCGGATTCCCACGACGCTGAAGAAAAGTTCGCGGATCGATACTTCGCGCGACGCGCGGACTTCGCGGAACCGGTTGAACAGCGCGAAGTAGACCGCGAGCCGGCAAAGGCCGGAGAGCATGAAGAGCGTCAGCAGCGAATGGCCCTGGATCGGCGGCAGCTTGGTCGCGAGAAAGCCGCCGAGCGAGGCGCCGGAGAAGATCGCGATGCCGTTCAGAACGTTAAAATAGCTGATGCAGCGCACGCGCTTGGACGGCGTCACCGCGTCATAGATGAAGTTCGACGCCGCCAGCGTAAAGCCGCTCCAGACGAATCCCGAGAGCATCTGCACGCAGGCGAGATAGACCACGTTCCTTGACGCGAGCCAGAGCAGCGGAATCATGCACGCGAAAAAGCCGCTCAAGCGCAGCACGCGCGCGTTGCCGACTGTGTCAGCGTGCATCCCCCACATCGGCAGCGCGAAGAGTCCGGCGAGCGTCGCGATCACCTGCACGAGCATATACGTCAAGTAGCTGAAGCCTAGGTCGCGCAGCATGAAGACGGCGAAAAACGGCGCGGAAAGGTAGGTCGCCATCATCATCATCGCCGAGAACGCCACGAATTTGACGAAGTTGCTGTGCCGGAAGCGCACGATGAAGCGGTAAAAGGTGAAATCGGCGGCGGGGTCGCGCCGCTGCGGCACGTCGCGCATGCGCGCGATATACGCGGCGGAAACGAAGCGCGCGAGCGCGCCGGCGGCAAAGATGATGGCGAAGCCGAAGACCGCGGAGACGGCCGAGGTCCGATAGAGCAGCAAGCCCGCGGCTACCATGCTGGCGACGTGCACGAGGCCGACGATGCGGTTGCGCCACCCGAAATAACGCCCGCGCTTCTCTTTCGGAATGTATTCGGTCATCAGGCTGCCCCACGCGGGGCCCGCGAGGGACCCGGCGGAGACGAAAAGAACCAGCAGAACGAGAAACAGCGCGATCGGCTGCGCCGCGCCCGTCCAGGCGAGCAGCGCGATCAGGGCGAGCAGCGTCGCCTGCGCCGTCACCAGTCCGACGAGCAGCTTCAGCCGCCCGCCGATATGGTGGACCGCCTGCACGGAGAATAGCTGCGACAGCGAGCCGAAAAGCTGCGGAAAGCCGCTCACCCAGCCGATCTGCTGCGCCGTCGCGCCGAGCGCGAGCGCGAACGGAGTGAAGTACTGTTCGGTCACTCCGCTCATAATGGAGGCGAAAACGCCGTCCTTGAGCGAGACGCGGAGGGTTTCCCTGACGCTGGTTTTGCCGCGCGGCATAGAAAAACGCGGCGTTGAGAGTCGCGTCGAAAAATGGTAGCGAACACTCGGAAGCATGTCCAGCCGATTCGACGCCTTAGGGCCGATCGGCATTCACGGAGTATTGAGTGGCGTGGTCGGATTTGTTAGTCTGCCGCGCGCAGCTCTAGAGGGAGGCACAACATGAAGCATCTCGTCGCAATCGTTCTCGTCGCTCTGGCCGCGCTGTCGACCTCGTCATCCCACGCCCAGGACGCCGCGATGGTCGAGGCCGCGCGCAAGGAAGGCAAGGTCGTCTGGTATACCTCGCTGGCGATTCCCTCCTCGACCGCGCTCGCGCACTATTTCATGAGCAAGTACAAAGGCATCGAGGTCATCGTCAACCGCAACGGCTCGCAGCGGGTACTGCAAATCGTCATGTCGGAGGCCGGCGCCTCGATCAAAAACGTCGACGTGATCCATACGTCCGACGCCGGTCATTTCGTCCTCCTGAAAGGCAAGGGTTTGCTGGCGCAATACTCGCCGAAAGCTGCGGAGGTTTTCCCCGCGGGCTTCAAGGATCCCGCCGGATACTTCTACGGCATGCGCGCGACGCTCTCGGCGATCGCGTACAATCCGCGGGTGATCAACGAGAAGGACGCGCCCAAGACCTGGAAGGACGTTCTCGATCCGAAGTGGCGAGGCAAGGAAGTCACGGCGCATCCCGGCTACAGTGGCATCATCATGACGCACGTGCTCGCGCTCGTGAAGCAGTACGGCTGGGAATACTTCCAGGAGCTCGCGAAGAACAAGCTTCACATCGTGCAGTCGGCCAACGACCCCGCGCAGGTCGTCGCCTCGGGCGAGCGGCCGCTCGGCGTCAACGGCGCCGAATATTTCTATTACAAGACAATGAAGCAGGGTAATCCCATCAAGATCGTCTATCCGAAAGAGGGCGTGCCGCTCGTCGTCTCGCCGACGGCGATCGCCAAGGACGCGCCGCACCCGAACGCGGCCCGGCTGTTCACGGAATTTATTCTGTCCAAGGAAAATCAGCAGATCCTCGCCGACAAGGAGGGTCTCTACACCGGACATCCCGAGGTCACCTATCCGAAAGACAAGCCGATGCTGAAAGACCTCAAGCTTTGGCCGGTCGACGCGGAAGAGCTGGAGAAACGCAACGCCGAGCTCAAAAAGCGCTTTACGGAGTTTTTCGGCGCTTGAGAAAACGACTCCGCTTTCGACCGCAAGTTCAGTGAAATAGCATGTCGATTCCCGGAACGAGGGTCGCCGAGTGGGTCGCCGAAGCGCGCGGCCTCGGCTTCAAGCGGTTCGACCCGACGCTCCCGGTCTGGATAGCGGCGGCGCTCTTCGTCATCTTCCTCATGCTCCTGCCGCTGGGCGCGATCTTCACGACCAGCGCCTACACCGAAAAAGGCCTCTCGCTCGGAAATTACGTCGAGGTCTTCACCGATCCGGCTTATCTCAAGGCGATCTGGAACAGCCTCATCATCTCTTTCTGGGTCGGCGTGATCGCCGTCGCCGTCGGCTCTCTGCTGGGCTGGCTCGTCACGCGCACCGATCTCCCTTTCAAGCGCGCCGTGCGCGCGCTCGTCATGGCCTCGTTCGTCACCCCGCCGTTTCTCGGCGCGTTCGCCTGGATGCTTTTGGCCGGTCCCAACGCGGGGCTTCTCAATAATTGGTACCGCTCGGCGTTCGGCTCCGAAACGGCGCTCGTCAATATCTTCACCATCGAAGGGCTCATCTTCGTGATGGCCCTCTACAGCTTTCCTTATGTCTTCTCGATGATCGCCAACGTCTGCGAGCTGATCTCCTCCGATCTCGAAGACGCCGCGAACATCCTGGGCGCGAACAAGTGGAAGATCGCGCTCACGATCACTTTGCCGCTCACGGCGCCGGCGCTCATCGGCGGCTTCATCGTCGCTTTTCTCCACTCGCTGTCGCTCTTCGGCGCGCCTGCGATTCTCGGCCTGCCCGCGGGCATCCACACGATTACGACGCAGATCTGGGCGTTCTTCCAGTATCCCCCGCGCCTCGATCTCGCCGCGGCGTTCTCGGTTCCGCTGCTGATCGCGACCGTGGGGCTCATCGCGCTGCAGAAAAAGCTTCTTGGAAGGCGCGGCTACAGCACGGTCGGCGGCAAAGGCGGCCAGAAGCGCCTGCTGAAGCTCGGCTATCTCCGCTGGCCGGCGTTCCTGCTGGTCGCCGCGATTCTCTCGCTGTCGGTCTTCCTGCCTTACGGGATTCTCCTGAAAGCCGCGCTCTCGAAGGCGTGGGCGATGCCGCTGACCGCGGACAATTTCACGCTGGGAAATTTTTCTTTCACGTTCTTCGAATACAGCGACACCCGGAACGCGATCGTCAACACTTTCAAGCTCGGAATCCTGACCGCGACCGCCGGCACGCTGTTGGCGACGCTGCTCGCCTATATTACCAACCGGCAGCTGCTGCGCGGCGCGCGCTATCTCTCCTTCTTCGTGCTCGCGCCGCTCGTCATCCCCGGCATCGTGCTCGCCGTCGGCCTCTTTATCGCCTACACCCGGCCGCCGATCGTGCTGTACGGCACGATCTGGATCATGTTCGTCGCCTTTCTCACCAAGGAGATGCCGATCGGCTTCTCGCAGACCGAGAGCACGTTCAAGACCATCCATCCCGAGCTCGAAGACGCGACGCGCATCATCGGCGCCAATCGCCTGCGCGCGCTCAAGGACGTCACCGTGCCGCTCGCGCGCTCGGGGCTCATCGCCGCCTGGTCGTTCATTTTCATCGGCGTCATCCGCGAGCTCAGCGCGTCGATCCTTCTCTTCACGCCGAGCTCGAAGGTCGTCTCGGTCGTGATCTTCGACCTCAAGGAAGAAGGCCAGATCGGCGCGATCGCCGTGCTCGGCATTCTGCTCCTCGCCGTTTCGTTTTTGATCATTCTTTCCGTGCAATGGCTCGCCGGGCGGGAGTTTTTCGCCGGCAGCAGGGGGTAGTTTGGCGGCCGTTACGCTTAAAGGATTGACGAAAAAATTCGGCGAGGCTGCCGCGGTTGACCGCCTCGACCTCGATATCGGCGACGGCGAGTTCGTCTCGCTGCTGGGCCCTTCGGGCTGCGGCAAGACGACGACGCTCCGGCTCCTCGCCGGATTCCTCCAACCGGACGGCGGCGAGATCCGCGTCGATCAGAAAGTCGTCTCCTCGGCCTCCGTGCTGATCCCGCCAGAGCGGCGCAACATGTCGATGATCTTCCAGAGCTACGCCGTCTGGCCGCACATGACGGTTTTTCAAAACGTCGCCTACGGCCTCAAGCTCAAGAAGCTTCCCGGCGGCGAGATCGCGAAAAAGGTCGAGCGCATGCTGCGCCTGGTCCGGCTCGAAGCGCTCGCTGTGCGCTATCCCGGCGAGCTTTCCGGCGGGCAGCAGCAGCGCGTCGCGCTCGCCCGCGCGCTCGTCGTCGAGCCGCAGATTCTGCTGCTCGACGAGCCGCTCAGTAACCTCGACGCCAATCTCCGCGAGGAGATGCGCTTCGAGATCCGCCGCCTGCACGAGGAGTTCCGCATCACGACCGTTTACGTGACGCACGACCAGGCCGAGGCGATGGTCACCTCCGACCGCATCGCCGTCATGCACCAGGGACGGATCGTGCAGCTCGGCGCGCCCGAGGAGATCTTCGACCGGCCGCGGACGCGCTTCGTCGCCGAGTTCATCGGCAAGACGAACATTCTGCGCGGCAAGCTGGAGAACGGCCGCTCCGTCGCGTTGGGCGACGGACTGAAACTGCAGGTGGTCGCCGCGGACAATCTCGCTCCCGGAAAGGAAGTCTTCGTCTGCCTCCGGCCGCACAGCGTCCGGTTGACGCCGAGCGCCGAGGAGGCCGAGGCCGGCCGCGCTAAAGGGATGAATCTCTTCGACGGCGTGGTTCAGCGCCGCGTCTATTTCGGCGACGCGAACGACTACATCGTCGAACTGCCGGCGCAGCGGCTGAACCTGCGCGTCGTCGCGCCGCCGACGCAGAGGTACGAAGCGGGACAAAAAATTTTCGCCCTCGCCGATCCCCAGCAGTGTGTGCTGGTCGGCGAGGAATAAACGGTTTCAGGTTTCAGGTTTCAGGTTTCAGGTTTCAGGTTTCAGGTTTCAGGTTTCAGGTTTCAGGTTTCAGGTTTCA
>Ga0075434_100003948_pt1 | contig 13282 bp, 11 predicted proteins | sample RhiMethybrSRZTD3_FD_75298 | JGI IMG/M metagenome (GOLD analysis project Ga0075434, IMG submission 75298) | Populus rhizosphere microbial communities from Tennessee, USA - Rhizosphere MetaG P. TD hybrid SRZTD3 | ecosystem: Host-associated > Plants > Roots > Rhizosphere > Soil | place: USA... | reverse complement strand
CGGGATACCTCCAACGTTGCGACGACGCCGCGACAGACCCCAGGGTGGACCGCGAAGGCTGCCGGGCACTGGGGATTCGTTCGATCATCGCCGTGCCCATTCGACTGGGCGAGACCGTAGTCGGCCTGCTGGAAGTTTTCTCTTCAAGGCCCCGGGCTTTCAACGATCGACACGGGACTATCCTGCAACGCCTGGCCGACACAATTCTTGCGGCCATGAATCGGTCCGGGCGGTCGCGGGAACTGCCGAAAAGGGCCCCAGCAACAACGCCCTCCAATGGCCATCTAAGCGCACCTGCCTTCGGACCTTCGTTCTCCGCGAGCCAGAACTTTGGGTCGCTCGAGCAGCCTGAGCAGGGGGCTCTAAGTTTTCCGCAGCGTCACTTGGTCCTGTTGGTGATTGCGGCTATATCGATCGTCGCCGTGCTGACTTACTTGCTGATGCCGACTGTGCTCGAGAAGTTCCATCACCCGACCCGAACGGAAGCCGCTCCGCCAGTGCAAACGCAAGCAGTTCCAGCAAACAAGCCGAAGGTCGAGGTAGCTTCGCCACCGCCGCCGATCAATCTGGAAGATGTGCGCAAGCGCGCTGAACTCGGCGATCCCTACGAGCAGGTAGCGCTGGCCACACGCTACGCCACCGGAGAGAACGTCCCTCAGGATTACTCGATGGCTGTCCGCTGGTTCACAAGAGCCGCAGAGCAGGGACACGTGGGTGCGCAGGATACGCTGGGAACGTACTATTGGGTAGGGCGTGGAGTTCCCAAAGATGTGACTCGCGCCTATTTCTGGTCGGTTTTGGCCCGCGCTGCCGGCAAGGAAGCTAGCAAGGTCCGCGTTGCCTTCATGACGTCGCAATTAACCCGCGCGCAAGCAATCGCGATACAGCAGGAAGCGAACCGCTTCCTGCGACAGCACCCGCCGCTCACGCGAAGTGATTCCTCTTACTAGGTCTTGGACCGCCTTAAGGATGGTTCTCTGCAGCTGAAAGGCTCGAAGGTAGCGCCGGCATCCTGCCGGCTGTCGGCGAGGGCGTCTTGCCCTCGGCGTGGCGTGAGCGCCCACTAGAAGGCCGGGACGGCGGCGCTACACCGGGATCGTATTCGGTGCGTCGAGTGAATTGCCGTCGAAATGGGGCGTAAAATGTTAGCTGATACGAATGCCGACGCTTCGCGAGATTGTCGACCAGCATGTGCGCGAAGGCGAGCTTTACGAGAAGCTCGATCGCGATCGCGTACGCTGCTTTGCCTGTGGACATTGCTGTCCCATTCCCGAGGGGCAACCCGGTGTCTGCAAGGTTCGGTTCAATCGTGGGGGAACCTTGTATGTGCCTTGGGGATACGTCGGTGGCGTGCAGTGTGACCCCATCGAAAAGAAGCCTTTTTTCCACGCCTATCCTGGTGCGCTGGCCTACAGCTTCGGCATGCTCGGCTGCGACCTGCATTGCGCCTATTGCCAGAATTGGGTGACGTCGCAGGCCCTACGCGATCCCAACGCCGTCTCCCCGCCGCTGGAGGCTTCTCCCGAAGACCTTGTTCGTGACGCGATACGACAGGGTGCGCGTGCTTTCGTCAGCACCTACAACGAGCCGCTCATCACCGCAGAATGGGCAGTCGCAATTCTCAAAGAAGCGAAAGCGGCCGGCCTGCTTACGGGATTTGTGTCGAATGGCAACGGAACTCCACAAGTGCTCGAATACTTGCGCCCCTGGCTTGATCTTTACAAGGTGGACTTAAAGAGCTTCGATGACCGGCACTATCGGCAACTGGGCGGACGACTCCAGCCCATTCTCGATACGATTCGACGCCTGCATGCTATGGGACTTTGGGTTGAAATCGTCACGCTCCTGATTCCCGGCTTCAACAATTCCGACGATGAACTGCGCCGGCTCGCAGAATTTCTGGCGAGTGTTTCGCCTTACATACCCTGGCACGTTACGGCTTACCATCAGGACTACAAGATGACCGATCCGGCCAACACGCGGGCGGAGGACCTGCTGCGCGCGGTCGAGATCGGCAAGCAGGCTGGTTTACGCTATATTTACGCGGGAAATCTGCCTGGTCGCGTGGGAAATCTCGAAGACACGCGCTGCCATCACTGCGAGGCAACTCTGATCCAACGCTACAGTTACTTGATCCAGGACTATCGGATCACCGCGGAAGGAACCTGCCCCTTGTGCGGTGTGCCTGTCCCAGGTCGGTGGGCCAAGAAGTTTGAAGGTCAGATAACTGCCCAGCCTTTCTTGCCACGGCGAGCATCTCGTTTGGTTACAATCGCAGATCGACGCTAGTCCCTGATGATGCGACGACTCTCTCTCATCCTGGCAGCTATGTGTCTTTGCGTGGCATGCTCGCCGCGTGATTTTCTGACACGCCGCCTGGCCGCCGCTCTGATCGCGGGATCGGACACTTTCACCGTTCCTCAGACATTTCTGCTACGCACGGGTCCGGTGGCGAACAAAGATTTCTCCTCTCCGCAATATCTGGTCTTACAGCACCGGGGCTGGATCATCGGCAACCTCACGTCGTGTCCGGCTGATGTCGCTCCTCCCCCCTGTTGGGAAGTTACATTTACTCCTCTCGGGGTGGATACGTTTCATGATCTGATTCGGGGCAGTGAAACGGGAAAACAGGTCTACAACATTCCGACAGCGAGAAGGGAACTGGTGAGCATCACGGGCATCAGCAAGGAAGGCAATATCGCCGATGTTGAGTTTACGTGGCGATGGGCTCCGCAGAACGAAGTGGGCTCGGCGCTGAACGTGGGAGGCCTGCAATACAAGTCCAGCGTCGGAATGAAACACTACGATGACGGCTGGCGTCTGGTCGATGGAAGCGCTCCGCGCACCGGACAATCCCTCGACGATGCTCTCAAAAGCGCCGAACCAGTTCCGTGAGCATGCAAACCGCCAGCGCGGTGTTCCCCGTGGGTGACCCGCGATCACATATTTCGGGCACTTTGGATTTGCGTGCTGCCGCCTGCGGGTGATATCTCTCTAGTTCGTTCCCATGATCCGATCCCAAGTCGCCTTCCTCTCCCTCCTATTTACGGCGTGCTCTGTGTTCGCCGTCGATAAACCCAAAATCACGCTGGACGAGTTCTTCAATTACGTAGATTACAACTCCGTCCAGATTTCTCCCGATGGCAATTCGGTGGTGGTTGCCGCAGACCGCGCCGATTGGGACCAGCAGATTTTCCGGACGGACCTTTGGCTCTACCGCGATGATCCGCGAGGTAGTGGCTCTCTCATTCAATTGACTCAGTCGGGCCGCGATACGGTGCCGCGCTGGTCCCCTGACGGACGCTGGATTGCATTTCTCTCGGAGCGAAGGTCTCCTGCCGGGAAAGGTCGCGATGCCGATGAAGACAGCAAAGACTCGGATGCCGACAAAGAGGTTGCGCAGATTTATCTGATCTCGCCCAACGGCGGTGAAGCGTTTCCCATTAGCGTTACAGACGAAGAGGTCCACGCGTTTTCGTGGTCTGCAGATTCCAAGACGATTTATTTTGCGACTCGGCCTCCGTGGGGAAAGGAGCAGAAGGACGCCTACAAAAAGACCTGGAAGGACACCGTTCAATACCGTGCTTCCGAGCGAGGCGACACTATTTACGAGTTGGACCTGGCGGGCGCGCTTGAACGCCACGCCAGCAGTGCGACTAAGGACACTTCCGAAGCAGAAAAAGACGCGAATGTTCCGCTCGGCGCCCGAGCCATCGCCAGCACTCCGTGGCGTGTCTATCATCTGGAAGCTTCGCCCGACGGTCGTCGCCTCGCCTTCATAACCAGTTCAATCTCCCAGCGAACCGAGAGCTTGGAAGAACACGAAATCTACCTCGTCGACCTCACCGGCTCCGGCGCCCCCGTGACGCCGCGCCAGTTGACGCACAACGAAGCATTTGAGCAGATCGTCACCTGGGCCAAAGACAGCCGGCACTTGTTCTTTGAAGTGGATCAGGGTGCAGCAGAAGGGAAGTATCACGACTACCAGCGACGTTTGTACTGGGCGCATGCTGACACCGGCGAGTTGCAACGCTGGGCGGGCGATTTCGCAGGAGCGGTTCTTCAGCAGGTCGTCACCGCGGATGGAGGAGTACTCGCGTCCGCACGTATCGCCACCGAAGTGCAGATGTACTCGCAGGAGAATCCCAAGTCGGCTTTTACGAAACATGCAGGCTGGCCCGGCACCTATGAGCACCTATCGGCTGCCAAGACTTCGCCGCGAATCGCGTTTGCCTACTCGTCGCTGGAGCGCCCGATGGAAATCTACCTGGCCGACTCGCCAGACAAACTCGAGCAGGCACGTCCCATCACTGCCTTCAATCGGCTCTTCACGGAGCGGGATCTTCCGCAGGGCAAGACCTATCGATGGACGTCCACCGACGGAACGAAGGTGGAGGGAATGCTTCTCTACCCGCCCGGCAAGTTCGAGACGAAAAACTTACCGATGTTGACGCTGATTCACGGCGGACCCGCCGACGCCGACGGAAACCATTTTGAAGCCGACTGGTATCAATGGGATCGGTTGGCGGCGAGTGCTGGGTGGTTGGTCTTTGAGCCGAACTATCGCGGCTCGACCGGGTACGGTGACAAGTTCATCCTGGGGATCATCCCGGAAATTGTTTCGGCTCCCGGCAAGGATGTCCTTTCCGGTGTTGATGCCTTGGTGAAAGACGGCATTGCCGATCCCCGGCACCTGACCGTCGGCGGCTACAGCTATGGCGGTTACATGACAAACTGGCTGATCACGCAGACCACGCGCTTTAAAGCAGCCGTAACCGGAGCGGGAGCCGTGGAGCATGTCGCCAACTGGGGCAATGACGACACGGTTTACGACGACGCCTACTTCTTGGGCGGCCTTGCATGGGAAGTACCCAAGCGTTACCAGGACGAGGCCGCCATTTATCAGATCAACAAAGTCCGCACGCCGACGCACGTTGTGGGTGGCGCGGAGGACGTTCGCGTGGCAGTTCTGGAGAACTATCTGCTGGAGCGTGCCTTGCATACGCTGGGAATTCCCAGCGCGTTGCTGATCTTCCCCGGAGAAGGCCATTCGCTCGACAAGAATCCCTGGCACGGGAAAATCAAAGTGAGAGAAGAACTAAAGTGGCTGCAGAAGTACGGAGGAATTTGAAAAGCAAGTGTTAGGTTCTGAAGCTGAGCTTGACTTGGCTGAAACCCAAGACCCAACACCTGCCCTTACTGCCCTGCTGACCGCATGGCAGCAGAAGCGACTTTCACTCGATGGGACGAAGCGGCGAAGTGTTCGACGCCTTTGTATAGGGCTTCGGCGATTTTCTGACGATAATCGGCGCTCTGCAGACGTTCTTCATCCGCCGGACTGCTCACGAATGAAATCTCCGCCAGAATTGACGGCATTTGCGTTCCGGTCAGCACCACGAAGGATTTTTCCTTCACGCCGCGATTACGAATGCCAGTCCCCTGCGCCGAGAGAGTGCCGTACAGCGCGCGTTGCACGCTCGCGGCGAGATTCCGCGATTCTGCCACCTTGGCCTTTAACTGCGAGCCGGTGAGCTTGGTATGGTTTACGGGCTTCGCATTGGCGTTTTCGCGATATTCAATTTCACGCGCTTCGGGTGCGGAGAAGAAGCTGGAGTAATACGTCTCGACGCCGCGCGCTGAGATCAGGCTGCTGTAGTTGGCGTGCACCGAGATGAACAGATCCGCTTGTAATTGATTGGCCATCTCCGCTCGCTGTTCCAGCGTGACGTAATTGTCGTCCTTGCGGGTGTAAAGGACTTCACAACCCAGTTGATTCTCCAAGAGGCTGCCCAGACGTTGGGCCACTTCCAGAACGAGATTTTTTTCCAGCAGTCCTTCCCGGCCCACCGTCCCGAGATCCCAACCGCCATGTCCTGCATCCAGAACGATGCGAAGCTTCGGCGCATGCCCTCGCAGCGAGAGTTCCCCGCCGGTCGGACCCTGGGCCGGTGTGGCTGCAGGTTGCTTGGTGTCAGGCAGGGCCGGTGCCACAGGTTCAGTTTTTGCCGGAGCCTTCAGTTCTGCAGCGCGAACCTCGATCACGAGCCGGTAGGGATTTTGTTCAATCTTTACCGTGAAGCGCGATCCCGGTTTGGTATCGAGGACCACCCGGGTCACGTTGTCGGAAGGCTGCGCCATGCGCACGCGGCCGATGAGTCCGTCCTCGACATCGATAATCTTGCCATTGAGTCCGGGCGCAAGTGCCGTATCGAGCAGGTCGAAATAGATTCGTTCCGGGTTGCTGAGATGATGCGGTTCGTACTGTACTTCCTGTTGCAAGTCTATGATAACCGTGCTCGCGTCACCGGATGCTTCATGGCGAAGACCCGTCACTAGGGGCACAATTGATGGCCCCTTTCCGCCAGAATTGTCCGAGGAAGAGACGCTCCCAGCTGACTGGGCATCCGAAGAAACAATTGGGCTTGGGGTGTCAGAAGGTGCGGTCGCCGTCGCATTCTTCGGAGCAGCCGCAGGCACACCGCCGCGTGATATCGTTCGAGACCTCCACCACAAGCCGCTTGCGAGCAAGGTTCCACAGATCGCGACTATAAGCAGCGCCAGCCATGCTGGCCGGATTCGTTCGCCTGAACCCTGATACAACTCGGGTGCGATGCTTTCTTTGGAGAACTCAAAGGGTGTGTCCTCAAGTTGCGTCGCGGGCGGTTGCTGTGGCGGCGGAGGTTGAAGCGGAATATGCCGCAGGCTCTCTAACTCCGCCGACTGCAATTCCGCCGCGGCCACTTTGGCGGCGCGAACAATCCGGTCTTCGTCTTCTGGCTTCAGCGCCGCCAGGATAAGTTCGGCGAGCAGATTTAGTCCGCGAACATCGCTGTCATTGAATCCATAAGGCTCAGTCGAGAACGCCTCCAACAACCCTACGACGTTCTCCTGGCCGAGCAGCGGGACGGCGACCATCGATCGCGTACCCAGCCGTCGGCACGCCTCGACATTGACACGTGAATCTCTCTCGGAATCATCGCAGCGAACAATTCTTCCGCTGCGGAAGCAAGCCCCCGAAAAACCGGCTTTCGGATCCAGCCGGACGCCGCGGTCGGGAGCCATCGTACCGGCCGAAGCCCGGCAGATAATCTGATCACCGTCAGCCAGCGCGATCGCGATTCCGTCGGCACCCGTGATCGCTAGAGCGCGTTCGGCGACCAACTGAAGAACTTCGTCCAGGACAAACTGCTCAAACTCCCAGTCGTTCTCGGCTGGGCCGAGTCCGGCGGCATATCGCCGGGCTTCTTCAGTACGGCGTCGTCGAATTTGCTCGTGGAGTGTAGAAAACGCGAGTAAGGCCTGCAAGGCCTCGCGCTGATCGGTGGCGACCGCAACACCGCCCGCTGCTTTCTGCAATTCGGAGTCTGGCGACGCTGTTACATTCTTGGTTAACCCAAGGGTCGCGTTGGACGGATTGGTGGCCATTCAGGGATCAGCGGTCGACAGAGCCAAAGGGCTCAAAAGTTTTGCGGCCAGTGTGGGCGAACGGTAAGTCCTTGTCAATGAGTCCCTTTTCCTATTACAGAAGTACCGCGGAACTCCGATTTTTACCGGCCACCTTCCGGTCTTCATCCTAAGTTACCCGGCTTTTCAGCGAGTTGCAACGATTAGAGGTACACGAAAGTCACTGTAGCCAGAGAGGCGGCTAGGGTGCCAATCCGGATGAGCCGAGTAATGCATGTGCCGGAATCCAATTGCTCTCCTTCCCGAAACATCATATTCTGAAAGCGGTAGGGCTCTCTCAGGTTGGTAGTGCAGGAAGAATCGAAATCCGCGAAAGTGACGCGTGGGCGTTGGCTCTGGCCTCTGCTGGCCACTGGGCTGGCGGGCGCGGCGTTTCTCCTGCGGGGTTGCTGGCACAGGAAGATGAGCTGGCCCGTCCGATCCCAAGGTTGTGCCTACCAGGTTTGTACGGGCTGCGGAATCAAGCGCTTGTTTGATGAGGATGCCTTCCGCAGCTACGGTCCCTACAGCTACGATCTTCAACGGCTGCTTGCGTGGGATCGGGCTAATCGAATGAAACAAAAGGCGGTAGAAGTCCCCGCCGAGCACCGCAGCGCCTCCTGAGAATTCCTCTCGGGAACCATCCCGGATACTGCGGCGCGCCACATCCAAGGCTAAGATTTCCACATGTCCGTTATTACCAGCCTGGCGGGTTCAGGAAATCCGACTGAACCCGGATCAAATCAGCGCCTTCACTACCGCCATCCCATTCATTCCCTGGTCTATGTCACCCTTGAGCATGGGAACGGTGGAATCATCCGCAATCTCAGTGAAGACGGGGCTGGCATTCAAGCGGTAGCTCCCTTGCAATCGCACCAATCGCTACGCATGCGATTCGATTTACTGAGCCCTAAGGCTCACGTCGATGTTCATGCCAAGGTAGCATGGGCCAATTCATCCGGGCAGGCCGGTTTGCGTTTCCTCGATCTGGGCCCAAGTTCCCGCCGCCAATTGAATGAGTGGATCTTTGTGAACCTGCTGCGTGGAGTGGAGCATGCGGCGCCGGTGCTGCACGGCCGGGACGACGATGAATTGATTCTCTCCGGCTCCATTCGGCCAGCCATTCGCCTGCGGTCTCCTGCAGTGAGGGAAGAAAGGAATGCGACTTCAGATCTCCTGTGGTTGCCTTGGTGGCCGCGTCCGCTATCTTCACGCACCCTGGCGTGGGCGATGGATTCCCTGATACTGCTCTCCGCGACGCTGATGTTCTGGTGTGCCTTCCTGGCAGTTGCCGAGACGTTGCCTTCGTGGCAGCTGTCGGTCGGACTCGTAGCTGGCGCTGGTGGGTTCTTTACTGCGCTCTACTGGTACTTGTTCGCTGTGATCGGGCGGGGTACTGCTGGTACACGCCTGGTTCGAGTCGCGCTCGGGGACGCGGACGCGGAAGCGAGTCTGAGAGATCAGGAAGCGCGCTTCCGCTGAGGATTTTGGATCCGTCACGAGGTAACCGCGATCCAGTAACGTCCTCGGGCCTATTGTGCGAAATACTGTTGCGCCAGCCAGAGTTGCAGGCCCTTTTGCAGGCGCGCAGGAACATCCACGAAGCGAATGCCGACGTGCCCCTGGCGATCAGTCCATGCAACTTCGCCCTTCGCCTTCACCGTGCAGCGAGTACCGGGCAGCTTGAACGATATGTGCACCGGCTCGCGCATATCGAGCTCCCGGTCAAGATGTATTCCGACACCACCCTGGCTTAGATTCAAAAGTTCGCCTTGTAGTTTCCGGCGAGGTCCAGAAGTCAAGGAAACCGGCACGTCAAGCGACTGCCTGTGATATCGCAGGCGACCATCCAAGATCAGATTGCGCGCCGCCGACAATGTGCGTACAGCCTGCTCGACCGAAATGGGTTTTTCGAAACTGAAGAGTGCACCGGTCGCATCGATTTCGCGGCGTTGCCGCGGTCCACTCATGACGACGAGAGGAACATTTTTCGGAAAGTGCGAATCGCGCCGCAGATTGCGCAAGAATTGATCGGTACCCTGCAAGTCACAATCCACGATAAGGGCGTCCACCTTCGTTCTGTTCAGCTTCGCTTGCGCACGTTCCGGATGCGATTCGACATCGACATCAATGTGAAGACCACCGAGAATACACTCCAAAACGCTCACTTCCGGCCAATCGCGGGAAACCACCATCGAGGAAAGTGTCATGCAGCCACTGTAGTCGGGCGAGTAACTGATCCCTAGATCACGAAGGTAATGGAGAGGCAGGTGTCAGGTCTCAGGTGTCGGGTGTCAAGTGTCGGGTCTTAGGTCTCGGAACTTCGATCTTGGGAATTGGGCCGGGTTGCGTTCGATGGAGCTCACGCACGAGTAGGTCTATCGTGAATGATGAAATCAACGAAGAGCAGCTTATAGCGGCATTTTGTCATGTGTCTGAGCGGACGTTTGACACCGGACACCTCAAAAAACTGACACCTGAGACCCGACACCTGAGACCCGATACCTAACACCTGGCCTTACACCTAAGACCTAAGGCCCAACACCTGCGCTTCCTGCTCCCGATACCATTCCACGGTTCTTCGCAAGCCTTCTTCAAAGTCCACTCTGGGCTTGTAGCCGAGATGTGTTTCGGCCTGGGAGATGTCTGCCAGGGAATGCTTGATATCGCCCTCGCGTTCGGGGGCATAGCGCAGGCTGCCGGAATACTCAGTCAGTTCTTTCAGAATCTCAAAGGTCTGATTCAGATCCACGCGGCGGCCGGTGGCGACATTGAACATGCGCCCAGCGGCTTTCTCGGCAGGGGTGCTGGCGGCCAGCAGATTTCCCTCGACCACATTATCGATGTAGGTGAAGTCACGGCTCTGGGTACCATCGCCAAACACGGTGGGTTGCTCACCGCGCAACATCTGGGTGACAAATCTGGCGAGGACGCCGGAGTAGGGCGAACTCGGATCTTGCCTCGGCCCGAACACATTGAAGTATCGCAAGGAAACGGTTTCCAGCCCGTAACAGCGGAAAAACGACGTCATGTAGTATTCGCCGGCCAACTTGGCTACGGCGTAGGGCGAGATGGGATTCGGCGCCATCTCTTCATGCTTCGGCAGCGTGGGTGTATCGCCGTAGGCCGACGACGATCCGGCATAAACGACTCTTCTTGCTTTTGCATCCCGCGCAGCAATCAACAGACTGACGGTGCCGTCGACGTTCGCTCGATTGCTACCGCCCGGATCGCGCACGGATTTTGGCACCGAGGGGATTGCCGCCTGGTGAAAGACGCACTCGACGCCCTCGCATGCGTCCCGCATGGCGGTCGCGTCGAGTAGGTCTGCCTCGCGGAAGTCGATGTCGCCTCGAATTTCGGCGATGTTTTCCTTTTTGCCGGTCGCAAAATTATCGATACCACGCACTCGATCGCCCTGCGTCAGCAATGCTCTTGCTATGGATGAGCCGATAAACCCCGCGATTCCCGTGATCAGATGAAGAGCCATGCCTTTCATCATAACCAATGCACCGGGGCTAACGCGTGGTTCACACCGGGCGACTACTGACTTGAATTTCGAAACAAATCGGATGAATGGACTAAGGGATGGAAGTTGGGCTCTGCCGAACCCGTCTTACAAACTCTTCCCTGGTCAGATCGACGTGATTTTCGAAGAATTCAACCAGTGCTTGCAACGCGGCGCCAGCGTTGACAATGACGGGCAGGGAGAGATTGGGCGGACTGGCCGCAGCGGGTCCCAGCGGCGCCTTCGCGATTGTCAGGTGCGACGCGGGCAGCAGTGAACGCACCATTTGCTGAAGCTGCCTCTGGTTTTGCGGAGAGACCTCCCGAAACGCGACCCCGATCCCCAGGAATGGGTAGCTGACTCGAACCTCGCCCTTCACTTCCGCGCGCATTCCATTCAATTCCAGTGCCAGATTAACGATCGCTCCCACAGGATACGTGGCGGTCATCTCGATATAGCAACCACTGACACTGAGGTCGGTGAAGGTTCCCCAAGTCCGAACATCGGACTCATCGGCCCGGAATTCCGCGCTGCCTTCACACTTGTAGCGTGGGTTACCGCGTCGCTCATTGGTAAGATGGATCTCTTCGACGCTCGCGGTCACGGCAGGCTGTGCCACAGGACCCATTGCATCCTGTTTCAGCCGTCGGAGATATTCAGCGCCACTTTCAGAGCTCATACACTCGCCCACGGTGGATCAGTCCTCTGAATCGTTCTATCGGGAGTCGGAGGCGTTCGCCATCGTCACGAAGGTAGATTTGTGGCAAGGATGGATGACCGATTGTGCGCTTTCGGGAGTAATTCAGGAATGGGAAACTGACATCGCTTCTGCCGCCTGCCGTATCTCCTGCCACAACAGGTCGCGCCCGGCGCCGGTTTTGGCAGAAAACGGTATGACGCGAGCGGCGGGATACTTCTCCTGTAAGACTCGCAGTGCGTTCGTCAACTGATTCCCTGACAGCCGGTCGCTCTTGGTGGCCACGATGACAAAGGGGCGTGCCGTAGCAGTGAGGAATTCCAACAACTGGTGGTCGCTTTCCTGCGGCGGGATGTTGGAATCCACCAGCGCAAGGCAAAGGGCGAGAGTGTGGCGCTCTCTAAGGTAGGGGTCGATAAAGCCTGGCCACTGCGCGGAAATTTCGCGGGAGATCCTGGCGTACCCGTAACCGGGCAGGTCGGTGAAGATGAACTCCGGTCTGGGCTTGCCTGCGATGCGCAATTCAAAGAAGTTGATGGCGCGGGTGCGTCCCGGGGTAGAGCTGGTCCGGGCCAGCTTCGTCCCAACCAGTGAATTGATGACGCTGGATTTGCCTACGTTGGATCGGCCTAGGAAAGCGATCTCCGGCAACGTGGGAGCAGGGAAGTGCCGCACATCGGTTGCCGCTAAAAGAAATCGCGAAAGGACTCGCACACTTTAGTTTCAGGGTTCTGCGCCGAACTTGCAAGCGGAGCAGGTGACAGGTCTTAGGTCTTGGTTTCCTTGGATTTTCTGATCCATGATTAGTGAAGTGGTTCCATCACCCAAGACCTGCCACCTGAGACCTGCTACCTGCTACCTGCTACCTGCTATTCCAGTCCCAGCGGATGCTTGTTGTCATGGACATCCGCCTCTTTGACTGGCCTGTACTTGTGCCACAGATAGAGAATCCCGGCAATGGTGAGCCCGAGCAGAACGCTCACGGCGAAGAACAGTCGATAAGCAGGGAGTCCGATCAGCAGGACCGCGACGATAGCGACAGCAGCGATCAGGCCTGACCTTCCCGGAAACAATCCCGCCAGTCGTCCCTTGTCAGAAGCCATACGCTTGCTCCTGCCAATATTTTACCGCTCGATGAAGCTGATTCAGGGGGAATCACCCCAGAGAAAGTCAGTCACAATAAAAGGCCCGCTAAAGCGGGCCTCTCTCTCCGGATCAACTGAAAACCGACAACTGAGAAATGTTTACTGGTGTGTGGCTGGCCCCTCGGTCGGTTGTGGAGTGATTGGCGCTATGCTAGCGGCTGCCGTCTCGTCCAGAATCTGAGGCAGTGGACCCTCCAGGGCGATCTTAAGAACCTGGTCCATGGTATCCACGAAGTGGAGCTTCATCTCATTCCGCAAGTTTTCCGGCACTTCGGCCAGATCTTTCTCGTTGTCTTTGGGCAGGATGACTTCGAATAGCCCGACACGATGCGCCGCCAGCAACTTCTCTTTCAGGCCGCCGATGGGAAGAACCTTGCCACGCAGCGTGATTTCGCCGGTCATGGCGATGTCGCGCCGAACTGGAATCTTGCTAAGTGCGCTGGCAATCGCAGTGGCGATCGTGATGCCCGCCGAAGGCCCGTCTTTGGG
>Ga0075434_100003947_pt1 | contig 13285 bp, 11 predicted proteins | sample RhiMethybrSRZTD3_FD_75298 | JGI IMG/M metagenome (GOLD analysis project Ga0075434, IMG submission 75298) | Populus rhizosphere microbial communities from Tennessee, USA - Rhizosphere MetaG P. TD hybrid SRZTD3 | ecosystem: Host-associated > Plants > Roots > Rhizosphere > Soil | place: USA... | reverse complement strand
CCAGCCTCGAGCGAGCAGCTGGTGATCGTCGCACTCCGCGTGCCGTCATACGTCTTATCCGAGGCCGTGATCGATGCCGTCACGTTGCGCTGGTTGATCGTCGCCGTCGTGGCTGCCGAGGGGCTGGTCAGCTGGTAATTGGCCTGGGCTGCGCCGGTCAGCGCGACGTCAGCCGTCACCGCTTTACCCGAGCCGGCCTGCGCCGTACCGAACTGGCCGCCGGAAGCCGAGCAGCCGACCACGTCCGGCGACACCACGCCATGTGCACCCGTCCCAGCCTCGAGCGAGCAGCTGGTGATCGTCGCACTCCGCGTGCCGTCATACGTCTTATCCGAGGCCGTGATCGATGCCGTCACGTTGCGCTGGCCGATCGACGCCGTCAGGCCGGTTGGCTGGGCCACGCTGTAGTTCCCAGCCGCCGCGCCAGAGAGGGCTACTCCCGACACGGTCACGGGCTTCGCCGTACCGGCTGCCGCGGTCGCGAAGTTGGCCGAGTACGCCGAGCTGTCGAGAGTTACGACGTCCGGCGACACGACGCCGACGAGACTGGCCCCCGTGAAGCTCACGGTCGCACCGGTGGTGCGATCGTAGACCTTGCCCTGTGCGACGGCGCCGGAGATGGTGAGATTCTTCTTGGCGACGTTCAGCGCGACACCGTTGCCGTTGACAGATCCACAGCCGTTGGTGAACACCGCTCGATACAGGTTGCCGCTAGACGCCACTCCCGGCTTCGTCAACGTCAGCGTCGAACCTGTCTCGCCGGTCAGGTTGGTGAACCCGGAGCCGCTATTCACCTGCCACTGCTCCGTCGGAGCAGGCGCGCCGCTCGCCGCGGCACTGAAGGACGCGTTGGCGCCATAGGTGATCGACTGCGCTGCCGGCTGCGTCGTAACAACTGGCGCCGTGCAGGGAGCGTTGACGGTCAGCGTGCCATTGCCGGTATTGCTGTCTCCCGCCACCGCGGTGTTGTCGGCCTTGACGGTGAAGGAACCAGAACCAGCAGGCGTGGCCGCCGTCGTGCTGATCGTCAGCGTCGACGTCTTCGACGTGTCCGCAGCCGCGAAGTTCACGGTCGCGGGGTTGAACGACGCCGTGGCGCCTGACGGCAGGGCGGTCGTCACACTCAGAGCCGCGCTGAACGCCGTGCCCGTGGCACCGTTGCGGTTGACCGTAACTGTATAGGTGGCTGATCCAGCAGTCCCGCTCGTCAACGCTCCGGTCTGCGAACCCACGGTGACCGTACCGACCGTCTTGGACGCGACGATCAGCGTGAGCTGCTGGCTCGTCTGGGTCTGCGCTCCATTCTGGCAGTTGGCGCTGGGCGTGGCCGTCACATGGAAATTCGTTGAACCCAGGGGGGTCGCGGCGGTGGTGTCGATTCGGAATGTCGATGTGTAACTGGTGTTCGTGGTAACTGGACTGTTGCCAAACACGGCGGTTGCTCCGGCCGGCAGCGGCGCATCCAGCCCGAGCGTCGTGGTGCAGTTAGTGGCATTGCCGTTCATGGTGACGGATACCGTTCCGTAGACCGCGCTCGCACCTGGCACCACGCTGACGCTCGTCGGCGCTCCGACAGAGACGCTCTGAGGCTGCGAGTCGGTGAAGGTTGTCGCCGCGGTCCCGGAAACATCGCCGGTCGCGGTCACGCTGTAGTCCGACACGAACGTGTTCGGCAGGTTGAAGACATCCTGGATCAGCCCGCTGTCGTCAGCCGTGACGTCGGCACTGTGATTCCACGTGTGCCCGTTGGCGTCGTCCACGAAGACGTGAACGTTTTCACCAGGCGCCCAGTTGCCACCGTTCAACGTGACTGTCGACCCGGGCCCGTAGTCAGCCTGGTCACTCTGGATCCACGGATTGGTGGTGGAACCTCCGCCGGTGCCCATGGCAAACGCGCTGTTCGAGCCCGCAACTGACAACGACGCCACGGCGACCATCATGAGAACCCAGATGACGCTCCGGCGCCGAGCGTTGCTGTTCGTGAACATGGTCATCCGTGGAGCCCTCCCCGGGAGCTGTGTACCAACGAAGCGTGCGAGAGCCGGCCCGCCCTGGGGCACGCCGGCTGGTCGTGGTTGAACTGGTGCGACCTGGTGGTCATTGGAGCCTGGACCCCTTCGAGGTGTCCGATTCTGCCGCTCACAGCACCCTGCGGGCGCCTGTGGTTAAAACCGACTCCAGTCTCGCGTTGAGAGACATCAACGCCAATCCCTCACGCGGGTGACATTCCCGTAGTCCATTTGGGGGATGCGACGTCCTCGCTGTGCGCCGCGGCGACAGGCCGCCTCGTGGGCCGAGCGGTGTACGAATGTCTGGCAGGGTGTCCGTGCGCGAGCCGACTCAGGCTGAAGGCAGAACCGTCGCGACCGCCGCGGTGATGGGAGCCGGCCTTCATGCTCAGCGCGACGAAATGTGGGTAGTCGGCAACAGCCGCCCGGTCGTATCCTGCCGATCCATGGGCCGCCTACCCCGCGGCAACTGGTAGCTAGAGTGCCGCGAACCAAGCCGACGAAGAGAGACCCTTCACACACGCGAAGAGTCGCGAGGTATCTCAGGCCGGTCGCATGGACTCAGATGGCCCCCCAAGCGCTTGTGAAACCCCCGCGCGGGCCAATGGCCATCCCGCCCCGCTGGCGTGGCTCTTCTTTTGGTGGCTGTTCCCCATTTACTTGCTACGGCTCGTCGTGATCGCGGTGTTCTTCGTGGTGCTCTTGCCGGTGAACATCGTCCGCCTCTATTCACCCCGCAGAAGCCGAAGCGCCGTCGCACGACGTGTATACGGGCGAACGAATCAGCTGAGCGGCGAGGCGCCTCGGGAGATGTTTGTTGTGGTCGGGAAGCGGGCATCCCGCGGATGCGCGCCGACCGTTTCCGATCGGCATCGCGACAGGGCGGCGCGCCCGGTGAGGGGCGGGTAATGACTCCGGGGAGGAGAGGCTTGCCCGCCCCTCGCGCGCAGCCCGGGAGGAGTAGAGTCGCCGCGAACGCGGCCTGCCCCCAGGCCTAGCGTTCGAGGCAGGGTCGTCTAACGACCCGTCGGCGGCCGATGGGAGCCATCCGCCGACGGGTCACCATCCTTGCGAACGCGCCGTCTGAGGCGGCCTAGGGTGGAGCGGATCGTCGCCGGGGAAAGGCCGGTCAGCTCAACGATCTTGGGCATCGGTCATACGACCGCCGCTGGCGCTTTTGGCGGCGATGATCGCATTCGCAAACGCGAGCTTCGCTCGCACGAACTCCGCTGACGCCCCTAGCTTCGGGTGTCCACCAGACATGGTGACCTCTCACCCGTCGCCGCCTTGCCGAGAGCCTGACGCTGGTAGCATCGCGCCATGGGCATGGCGGCATGGAGCACGTACGACGAGGGCTACCTGCAGGCCTACCTGTGGGCAAGCTCGCTGGCCGCGGGCGCGGCGCTGCCCCGAGAGGCGACGGCGCTGCCCCTCGGCCCGAGTGAGATCGCACACGCTCACCTTGCGCCGGTCGGCGTCTTTGGCCACTTCGGCGAGCAGAAGGACTATCGACGCTCGTTCCTGCTGGTCGGCGGCCCCGTCGGGCTGGCCCTCACCGGCGCTGCCAGTTATGCGCACAATCAGTCGAAGAAGGCCCAGGCGAAGCGGGCCGCGATCCCGAGCTGGCACGCACTCGGCGCCGCTGATCTGGTGATGACGAACCAACGGCTCGCCATCACGCTGAACGGCCAGCTGGAGTCGCTGTGGTACGCGGAGGCCGGCCCACTCAACCCGACGGTCGGCAACGGTGGCATCCCCGCTGTCAGTTTGCAGCCGTCGAGTATGCCGCTGCTGCGACTGGAATCTCCGAACGCGCCCGTGCTCTATGTGTTCGTGCACCACCTCGTCGACGGCCGCCCACCGGGGGTTCCGATGCCGCAGGGCCTGCTCGACCGGGCGCGAGCCCACGGCAGGTTGCAAGCCTAGGCCGAAGCGGCACCGTTCACCCAAGATGACTTGAGATAGCAGCCGCTCGGAATCCCGCCAACAGCCGTCCCCGTAGCTACCAGGTTTCCGTTTACCGCCTCAGGCGAGCGGGAATCGCGTGACTGCGCGCCGACGGTATCAGTGCAACACGGCAGCACGGCGCGCGTGTGTGAGGGGCGGTTAAGGGCTCATTTGAGAGGAGCGAATCGCCGCCCCTCACGCAGATGTTTGCCGGCCCGGGTTAGCGGGAACACCGCCCATGCGCGCCGCCCTTCCCTTGGATGCCAACGTTAGGACGGCACGCTCAGACAAGGGCGGCAGGTGACTCGCCCGAGTACGACTGCCGCCCTTGCTCTGCTTGAAGCGGCCAACCGGCCGGGAGGCTGCGAGCTAGCCCAGACCGGTGCTGCGCTACGGCCAGGCTCGCGCCAGGTGGCGTGCCCGGTAGAAAACGGCGGCGGCCTCCGGGGGTCGCCGGGCAGCGCACCGACCATGTTTGCCCCTGAAGGTTAGCGGGCACGTCTCGGACGCCACCGGCTCTGGAATGACCTCAGCGAGTCCGAACGCTGGATCAAGGCACGGCTATCACCTTTAGGACTGCGCGCCACGGTTCGATTCGGCCGTCGGGCTACGATCGTCGTTGTAGCAAGGCGTAGCGCGCATATCCGGCTCCGGTGGCTCTGGCCAACCGCTTACCCGATCAGTCGGCGCGCGTGGCGACGAAGCGCCTGCCCCACTCGCGCTCGGCGCGAGCGGTGACGCCGGTTGGCGAAGCGCACATCCGCGTCCACGAGTTCGGTGATAACCCGCTTTCGGATCTCGTCAAGGGTCGGTAACCCGTCCACCCCAATCTCCCCAGCTGTTCTCGGAACCGTCGGAGCCGTAAGCATAGGATTATGCCATCCTCACAACGCTACCGGGGCGTAATCGGTCATATCCAAACGGAATCCAAACGCGCATCCTCGAAAGATGGCGGGTATTCTTTGGCGTGTGCGGTTTCGAGCGCTCCTCTCCCGACCACACGGCTCCGCTGAAGACAGGCTGCGCACGCGCCGACCTGATTCGATCCTCGACCGGTTGCGTCGGCTCTGGCGCCGCTAAAGGCGGTGCGGCGTCCCGAACCGATGCTGTTGCGTTCCGCCCTTCTACCGACGGGTGGCGACTACGCGGCAACGCGAGAGTCCGCAACCGTTGCCCCCGAAGGACTGGTTCCTTCGTGTCCGTCGGATGGTGCGTTCGTCACGCACCGGCCTTGATGGCGTCCCACACTTCGGCCGCTCCAAGGACAAACCCATCCAGAAACGCGTCCTCATCGGCGGGGTCTTCGAACTCCGTGTTCGGGCCGTAAAGCCACGCTGCCGCAGTTGGCCACTCGTCCTTGTTCTGGAAGGGCTTGACATCCCAGGTTGACCCCGGGTACCAGTCCGAACCCTCGACCAACGATGCGATGCGCCGCAGTTCCTTCTGGTCGGCCATCTGCAGCGCCCATTCCCGTCCCTGCTGGCGACCATGATCCAGGTCCTCATGAGCAGTGGTGGCCAGGAGTCGCTCTCTCGCCGCGGTCAGCCGTTCATCGCCCGACCACGCGCGCAGTAACGCCGTCCTCTTGACCTCCTCCTCCAATGCTCGCTGGCAGATCGGGCTGACAGAGATCCCGGCCGCCTTCACGTCGGTCGCCAGGTCGTCGGGCAGGTACACGGTGATCTTGGGCACTACTCCTCCTCGGATGGGCGTACGCGAGGAAGTATACCTCCATTTATACGTAGTCGCGGTCGCTCCGGCGCGGCGCCTAGCACCGCACGGGCAACCGGGAACTTCCATCCCCCCGGGTCGCCCTCCACGGCCACCCCGCCACCGATCGTCCTTCATCCGATCTCAGGGTGCCTTTTGCCGGACCACAGATGAACGCCCGGTGGGGGCTGGAGAAACCCCCACCGGGACGCAGGGCCGGCGACTTACAGCTGCACCGTCTGCCGAGGGCGGACGATGGTCGCGGCGACGGCCGCCAGGAAAAGCACCACGGAAGCCATCAGGGCGCCGATTGCGGCGTCGGCCCAGTCGAAGCCGTAGTCCGCGGACTGCACGGAGACGGGCTGGGCGGAAGCGACGTTCAGCTGGCGCACGAAGCCCGACGCGTGGAAAGCCGCCGGAACGGGCTGGCTGATGACCTGGTCGGTCGGAGAATCCACAGCTGTCGCCATTGGCTGGGCGGCCACGAAGTTCAACTGGTGGCCGAGCACGAAGCTGCGACCGTGGTAGGCCACCACCGGACCGCCTGCCGAATGCGACATGACCCGCAGGTGATGCTGAACGGCCATCGCAGCGCCGAGCGGATCATGTGCGTCGTTCGCGACCACCAGGCGGCCGCTGTTACCGATGCCGGAACGATTGAGTGCCTTGTACGCCTGGGAGGGCATGGCCTGGGCGGCCGATGCCGAGATCGCCAGCAGACCGGCGGCGACGAGGAGGGTGCGGATCAGTCGAGAGGTGGTGCGCATGGGAGTGCTCTCCTTCTGGGTGGATGTGAGGCACGAAGTCATGGGCCCAACCTAGGCCGACCGCAGCCGGCCCGACGACACCTCGGGATACGCCGGCAACGTATTGCTCGATACACAAAGTTTCCGCGCCGCCGGTCGCAACGGCCGACGGCCCCCCATCCGTCAGCTCTGGGTCAGGTAGGGCGATCGGCTTACAGGCTTTGGGGAACCCGGAGGACGGCCGCTATCGGCGAGAGCACATCCCAGAGCCCTCGTGCGCTGTTTTGGCGTAGGAGGGCTCGGGGGCGCTGCTATCAAACGTGTGCGGTGCGGCGGTGATTCACTTACATGCCGGAGATGCCAGGCCCGATCAGAATCGTCGCGAAGGCGGCACCGATGGCGACGCCTGCACGCAGACGCCAACAACCGCGCCGCCTGGTTGGGCGCTAAACGGCGCGGTTGACGCGAAACGGCGTGCCTGTCGTGGGCGTGGGAAAGCCGGGAGCGGGACTCGAACCCGCGACCCTTCGCTTACAAGGCGAAAGCTCTACCAGCTGAGCTATCCCGGCGACACGCCGATTCTACCGAGCTCGACCTCGACTCGACCCTCAGGCAGTGATGCGCCGTGCCTGCAGGTGGGTGAGCACCTTGCGCTTGACGCGCTGCAGGGCGTTGTCGACGGTCTTGGGGTCGCAGTCCAGCAGATCGCCGATTTCCTCATAGCTGCGGCCCTCGAGATAGCAGGTCAGCACCTGCGACTCGAGACCGGAGAGCGTGCTGCCCAGGCACTGGAGCAGGCTCTGCAGCTCCTCGGTGGAGATCACGCAGCTGGCGGGATCGTCCACGGCCGGGCCGGGCAGGGCGTCGCCGAGCGTGCAGTCAGCCTCCGACTCCTGGCCGGCCGGCGTGTGGCTGAACGAGACGTAGCTGTTCAGCGGCGCATGCTTGTAGCGGGTCGCCGTCTTGATGGCGGTGATGATCTGGCGCGTGATGCAGAGCTCGGCAAACGAGCGGAACGACGTGTCGCGATCGGAGCGGTAGTCGCGGACGGCCTTGAACAGGCCGACCAGGCCCTCCTGGATGAGGTCGTGCGAATCGCCGCCGGCCAGGAAGTAGGAGCTCGCCTTGAGGCGGACAAAGCCCTCGTAGCGGCGGATGATGGTGTCCATGGCGCGCTCGTCACCGTTGCGGGCGGCAGCGATCACTGCCACCTCGCCGGTGTCGCGCCAGACACGCGGCTGCGTCCGCGCCACCGCTGCGTTTGACCTAGCCACCAGAGCACCTCCGACCGACGAATGGAAACGAGGACAGATAAAGACTCGATCAACCTCAAGCTGAAGGTCAAGTACAACTTGAGGTTTGAGAGCATAGCGTGTCCGCCGGCCATGTCAAGGACCGGTTTTTGCAACGCCCGCGCCTGGCAGCCGCGTTGCGGTCCAAACTACGAATTTCGTAGCAAAACCGGCCGGTTCTACGAATCTCGTAGCGCGAAGGCGGTTTTGCTATCGGAATTCGTGCAACACCGGTGCCAGGCGTGGGTGTTGCACGGGGTCTTATTCGCCTCGGCGCAGCCGCTCGAGTGCCGCTCGAACCTCTGGGTCGACCGTGTCGGCCAGCTGGAAGCGCTGCGGCCCGCGCTCGGGCGGTGCGTCGGGCGCGGCGGGCGCGGCCAAGCGGTCGACGTACTCGCGTGCGCTCATCGCGTGCACCCCGCCCCGCTGCGCGACGTGCCGCAGCACCGTGTCCGATGAGACCACCGTCACCTCGCGGTCGTGCTGGCTGCGGTGGGCCAGCCGCTCGATCAGCGTGTCCGCCGTCTCGGTGCCGGCGTAGCGAACCGTCGCCGCGCCGAGCTTGCTGTCGCGCCCGTGCCCGTCGAACACCAGCACCGTCTCGGCACCCGACCGCGCCGCATGGTCCACCACCGCAGCCACCAGCTCCGCCCGCACCCGCTCGTACTCCTCGCTTCCGCCGCGGACGTGCGCGACGTTGTCGCCGTCGATCACCCACAGCGGCGCCCGCGCCTCAGCCACCACGCCGCTGCCTGACCGCCTCGAACAACAGCACCGCCGCCGCCGTACCCACGTTCAGCGACTCGACCCGGCCCCGCATCGGGATCGTCGCCGCCGCGTCGCAGGAGTCCCTGACCCGGGGCCGCAGTCCTCGCCCCTCCGCCCCCAGCACGAACACCGTGCCGTCGCGGTAGTCGTTGCGGTCGTACGGCAGGTCGCCCTCCGCGTCCGCCGCATAGCTCCACAGCCCCGGTCGCCGCGCCCGGATCAGCATGTCCGCCAGGTTCTCGACCTGCGCGATCTCGAGGTGTTCCACCGCCCCCGCCGACGCCCGGCATACCGCCGCCGTGACCGCCGCCGAGCGCCGTCTGGTGATCAACAGGCCGTCCGCGCCCGCCCCCTCGCAGACCCGCGCCACCGCCCCCAGGTTGTGCGGATCTGTGACCTCGTCCAGCGCCACCAGCAGCGCGCGATCCCGCTCCAGCAAACGATCTGCGTCCACGTACGGGTACGGCGTCACCTCCGCCACCAGCCCCTGGTGGTCCTCGCTTCCGGCCAGCTCCGATAGCCGCTCCGCCGACACCACCTCCACTCCGGCCGGCAGCCAATCAGCCCCGCGCGCCGCCCGGTCGCTGCAGAAGACCCGCAGCACCTCGCGCCGGCCGCGCAGCGCCTCGCGCACCGGGTGCGTCCCGTAGACGACCTCAGCCGTCATGGCGGCGATACAACACCGTGCCGCCGGCGGTGTCGCGCACCTCCCAGCCGGCCGCCTCGATCTCGTCGCGCACCGCGTCGGCCCGCGCGAAGTCCCGCTCGGCCCGGGCCGCGTCGCGCTCGCGCGCCTTGTCCAGCAGTTCGGCCGGCGCCTGCTCCTCGCGCGCCAACCCGCCCAACCCCAGCACGCCCAGCACCTCCGCCACCGTGCCCGCAGCCTCGGGCGGCGCGTCGAACAAGAGCGCCAGCGCCCGCGGCGTGTTGAAGTCCTCGTCCAGCGCCTCGCACACGGCCAGCTTCAGAGCCTCGTCCATTCCATCGCCGCCGTCGCGCAGCCGGTTTCGCAGCGTCTCGGCCGCCCTCCGGGCCTGCTCGAGCGCCTCGTCGTCGTAGTCGATCGGCGATGCGTAGTGCCCGCGCAGCAGGAACATGATCAGCGTCTCGGCGCCCCACGTCTGCACCGCCTCGTGCAGCGGCTCGATGTTCCCGACCGACTTCGACATCTTCTCGCCGCTCAGCCGCAGCATGCCGTTGTGGGCCCACACCTGCGCGAACGGCCGCCCGGTCGCCTCGGACTGCGCGATCTCGTTCTCGTGGTGCGGGAAGATCAGATCGCGGCCGCCTCCGTGCAGCGCGAACTCGCGACCCAGCCACCGCTCCGCCATCGCCGAGCACTCGATGTGCCAGCCCGGGCGTCCCCGCCCCCAGGGCGAATCCCACCAGGTGTCCTCACCGAGCTTGTTGCCCTTCCAGAGCGCGAAGTCGAGCGGATCGCGCTTGTGCTCACCAGGCTCCGCCGACCCGGCCCCCTCCAGCAGCTGGTCGATGCGCTGGTTGCTGAGCATCCCGTAGCGGTCGAAGCTGCGCACCGCGAAGTAGACGTCGCCGCCGGCTTCGTAGGCGTGCTCACCCGCGATCAGCTCCTCGATCAGCACCACGATCTCGGCCATCGTCTCGCTCGCCAGCGGCTCACGGTCGGGCCGTCCCAGGCCCAGCAGGTCGGTGTCGGCGATGTAGGCCTCTGACATCTCGCGCGCCAGCGCGTCCGACGCCACCCCCTGGTCCCCGGCCGCCGCGTAGATCTTGTCGTTGATGTCGGTGATGTTCTCGACCAGCAGCACCGGCTGCCCCCGCCACTCCAGGTAGCGCTTCATCAGCTGGAACACCACGAACGGCCGCGCGTTTCCGACGTGGATGCGGTTGTAGACGGTGGGCCCGCACACGTACATGCCGATCGCGCCGTCGGCGCCGGGCTGCAGCTCGCGCAGCTCGCCCGACAGCGAATCGCGGATCCTCATGCCGCCCGCCTGATCGCCTCGTCGCGCGGCAGCGCGGCCAGCACCGCCCACAGCTCGGGCCCCCGCTCGCGCCCCGTCAGCGTCATCCGCGCGTCCCGTAGCGGCACGCCGGCGCTGCGCAACTCGTCGACCAGCGCCCGCGCGTCCTGCTCGGACAGCCGGTCGGGATAGCGCTCTCGGATTGTCGCCAGCTCAGGCAACGGATGCTGGAGCGGCGCCTCGGTCACGCACGCCACCAGGTCGCCGGCCTCTGCCAGCGTGTGGGCTCCCCGCAGCGCCGGCGCCATCGCGGCGACCAGCTGCGGATCGGTGCCCGCAGGTGCGAACTCGAGCACCCGCGCCACCAGGCTCTCCTCCCCCAACCGCGATATGTGAGCGGTCGAGAGCGCCCGCAGCCGTTTGCTCTCGAGCACCACCTCACCCCGCGCCAGCCGGTCGATGTCGAACCGCTCGACCAGCTCCGGCAGCGACATCACGTCCCCAGGCCCGGAGCTCGCCACCAGCCCCAGCAGGTTCACGATCGCCTCCGGCGGGTAGCCCTCCTCGCGCAGCGCCGCGATCGAATCGGCGCCGTCGCGTTTCGACAGCTTGCCGCCCTCGCCGCGCACCAGCGCGTGGTGCAGGTACTGCGGCGGCTCGGCGCCGAGCGCCCGCACCGCCGCGATCTGCAGCGCCGCATTCGGTAGGTGATCGTTGCCGCGGATCACGTGCGTGATGCCCAGGTCGGCATCGTCCACGGCCGACGCCCAGCGGTACGTGGGCCGGCCGTCGCTGCGCACGATCACGAACTCGGGCAGCCCGGGCGACGACAGCCAGACGGCCCCGTCGCGGGTGTGCGCTCCCACGGCGGCGGCGGCCTGCTCGAGGTGGCGCTGGCGGCGCTCGCTCTGGCGCACGGGTCCCTCGTCCCAGCCGAGGCCAAGCCAGCGCAGGTCCTGCTCGATCGCCTGCTCCGCCCCCTCCACCGCGCGCTGCTCGTCGGTGTCGTCGATGCGGAGCACCACCTCACCGTTCTGCTGGCGAGCGAACAGCCAGTTCGCAACGGCCGTCAACGCGCTGCCGAGGTGCAGCGATCCGGTGGGGCTGGGAGCGAAACGGACGCGGACGGTCATGTCGCGCCTACGCTAGCAAGCGCGCCTGGGCCTCCCGCAGCATGCGGTCACGCAGCGCCGGACGCGAGTCGAACAGCGCGCGCACGGCGCTGGCGGGCACCACCAGTACGCGCGCATCCTGCTCGACGATCGCCGAGGCGGTGCGGGCGCCATCCTCGAGCAGCGCCACCTCGCCGAACAGGTCGCCCTCACCGAGGCCGCCGACGCGGCGGCCCCCGCGGGTGATGGCGACAGTGCCGCTCAGGATCACGAACAGCGAGCCGCCGGTCGCGCCCTCGCGCACGAGCACCTGACCGGCCGGCGCGTCCTGCTCGGTTCCGGCCTCGCGCAACGCCTCCCAGTCCTGCTTGTCGAGCCCGTCGGCCACGGCCGGATTGTCTCAGGAATGGGTTCTCCCGGGGTTAGGCCCGGATATAGGGTGACCTGAATCACTGCTTCGCGCGGGTACGATGGCGGCATGAGGCGGCCGCTCGCGTGCTCCCTGGCAGTGCTGGCAGTTGCACTGGCCACGGCCGCGCCGGCGGCGGCGGTGACGGTCGTCCACACCTGGCATGCGAACCTGGACGGCGACTCGCATCGGGAGCTCGTGCAGCTGGTGAAGAACAGCACCCCACCAATCGGCCACCGCTGGTTGCGCGTGGTCGACCGCGCAGGCGGCAGTCGCGTGTTCGCCCGGATCAGCCCGCGGGTCGAGTTCATGACGGTGTCAGACGTCAGGGTCGAAGACATGAACGCCCGACCCAACCGCGACGAGGTGTTCTACTTCGGGAACATCGGCGGCACCGCCGGGTCTCCGACCTACGCCGGCATCCGCGGCTGGAACGGTCAGCGGGTGCATCGGTTCTGGACATACGCCCCGCCCTATCCGAAGCTGCGGCATAACGGCCACACCTACAGCTACGACAGCGTGACGATCAAGCTCACCCAGCTTGCATCGGCCCATGACCCGGCGCTGGAGATCAACCTCCACCAGGGGGAGCTGACCGGGAGCGCGCCGCTCTGCTGCCCGCAGTTCGAGCTGATCCGCCACTATCGCTACCGGCCCGCGACACGCACCTGGGTGCTCTACGAGCAGCGCTGGCATCACAACTGATCGGCGCTGGTCCTCGAGTTTGTGAGCGGTGGGGTTCGTCGCGCCGCCGGTGTGGCGGCGCGACGAACCTGTTACAGGCTCAGCTGACCGTGAGCTTGTAGATGTGCGATTTCCCCGTCGAGCACTGGAACCGCTCGAAGTAGAGCGAGGTGACACCGCCCCCCTCGTCAACGGCGAAGGTTCTGAAGCTGTCGTATCCGTTCGGCAGCTTCGCCAGCAGGGTGTCCGTGCCGGATGCGTACTCGTGCAGCGTCACGTGCGCGCCACAGGCGGTTCCGCTCCGTGCATAGAAGACCGTGCCGGTGGGCGTGACCGACGATGAGTATTGGACCTTGCCGGTCGGCACCGGGATCTTGGTCTTGGTCTGGGTGGAAATCTGGTACAGGAACACGTTGTCGGCGTGCGCGATCGGGGTGTACCGATCCCAGGTCGCGAAGTCGCCACTCACCTGGCCGGGCGAGAGCAGCCTCCCCGGCTTGCCGATCTGCTCGTCCAGGATCCGCGTCTCGGCCGTGTTCGTATCGTGCAGAATGACGCGACCGTTCACCGGGTGAGAGCCCCACCGCTGGCCGTAGAGGATCCAGTCACCCGAGATCGACGGTAGCCACTCCCACCGCTTGGTATTCACCCCAGCCGGGGCGGAC
>Ga0075434_100003945_pt1 | contig 13286 bp, 10 predicted proteins | sample RhiMethybrSRZTD3_FD_75298 | JGI IMG/M metagenome (GOLD analysis project Ga0075434, IMG submission 75298) | Populus rhizosphere microbial communities from Tennessee, USA - Rhizosphere MetaG P. TD hybrid SRZTD3 | ecosystem: Host-associated > Plants > Roots > Rhizosphere > Soil | place: USA... | reverse complement strand
TTTGCCGACGAGTTCAGGTAGTTGATGTATGCCTTGATGATCGCCGCTGCGACCGGCGCTGACGCGTCGGCGCCGAGGCCACCACCCTTTACCACGACGCCGACGGCTATCCGCGGGTTGGCAACTGGCGCGAATCCGGTAAACACGGCGTCGTCGAGGCCGATGTTGTTGGCCCCGTTCTGCGCCGTTCCCGTCTTCCCCGCGACCGTGATTCCGCCGAGGTTGGCGACCATGCTGTGCGCGGTGCCGTACGGCTGGGCGACCACGCCGGCCATCATCCTGCCCACCTGCCCGGCCACGGCCGGGCTCGCCGTGTGGCTCAGCTCGGTGGGCTCGGTGGTCACCAGCGGGGTCAGGTTCGGTGCGATCACCTTCTGCACCAGGTAGGGGCGCATCAGCGTGCCGCGGTTCGCGATCGCCGCAGAGAACATCGCCTCCTGCAACGGGGTCACCGTGTCGTTGTACTGGCCGATCGCAGAGTAGGCGGTGAGGGCCGGGTCGGAAACGGGCGGGTAGCGGCTCACCGAGACCTTGAGCGGGATCCTTAGTTCCTGGTTCATCCCGAACGCGTGGGCCTGGTGGCGCAGGGCGCTGCCGCCGAGCTTCATGCCCAGGCCGCCGAAGACCGTGTTACAAGACACGGTGAACGCGTAGATCAGCGGGACCTTCCCGGTGCCGGTCGGGTTGGTGCCGTCGTTGCACGGCGTGTGGTCGTAGTTGATGAGCTGGTTTGTGGTGTTGGGCAGCTTCAGGTTCGTGGGCGCGTAGTACCGGCTATCCGGGGTGTACTTGCCGCCGGAGAACGCCGCCGAGCTGGTCACGATCTTGAACGTGGACCCCGGCGGGAAGGTCTCGTTGATCGCCCGGTTGAGCAGCGGCTGCTGCGGCGAGTTGAGGTACTTCTTGTCCGCCTTGTTGAGGGCTTTGCCGTTGAGCGTCGCCAGCTTGTTGGGATTGAAGGACGGGTAGGAGGCCAGCGCCAGGATGGCGCCCGTCGAGGGGTCGATGGCGACGGCGCCCCCGGGCTTCCCGGTGGCCTTCAGTGCCTGGTAAGCGGCTTTTTGGGCGGCCGAGTTGATGGTGAGTTGCACCGTCGCCCCCTTGCGGGGCTTCCCGGTGACCAGGTCGATGAGGTTGCGGACCGTGAGCCGGGGGTCGGTGCCTGCCAGCAGCTTGTCCTCCGCCTGCTCGATGCCGGTCTTGCTGTAGGGGGTGTCGTAGCCGGTCACCGGCGCGTACGTCGCCCCACCCGGGTAGTTCCGCTGGAAGCTGTAGACGCCGGAGACGTGCTTGGACTGCGCGATCGGCTGGTTGTCCGCGGTGATGATCGACCCTCGCTGGTACTGATACTGCTGGGCGAACGTGCGGCCGTTGCCGGGATCGTCGGCGAGCTTGCCCGCCTCGAACCCCTGCACGTAGTTGGCGTTCACCAGCAGCAGCAGGAACATCGCCAGGCAGGCGAGGGAGACCCGGCGCAGGGCATGGTTCATATGGCCCTCACCACCTGCGTCATTCCCTCGTCCTGGATCGGCTGCGGGGCGGGCCGCCTGGCGGTATCGCTGATCCGCATCAGCACCGCGATGACCATCCAGCTCGCCACCAGGGATGAGCCCCCCTGTGACAGGAATGGCGTGGTGATCCCGGTGAGCGGGATGAGCTGGGTCACGCCGCCCACGATAACGAAGACCTGCAGGGCGATCACAAACGAAAGACCGGCTGCAAGCAGCTTGGCGAACGGGTCCCGCACCGCGATCGCGGCCCGCAGGCCCCGCTGCACGATGAGGCCATAGATCAGCAGCAGCGCCATCAGGCCGGTGAGGCCGAGTTCCTCGCCGAAGGCGGTGATGATGAAGTCGCTTTGCACAAGCGGGGTCAGGTACGGCTGCCCGTGCCCCAGCCCGGTGCCGAGTATCCCGCCGAAACCCAGCCCGTACATCCCCTGCGCGAGCTGGTAGGACGGTACGCACGGAACGTGGACGCTGGCGGCGCCGCAGAACACGTTGGCGTACGTGAACGGGTGCAGCCAGATGCTGAACCGCAGGCCCACGTGGCTGACCAGCTGGCTGGCCAGGAACGCCCCGCCGAGGAACAGCGACGTCCCGATCAGCAGCCACGAGGTGCGCTGGGTGGCCACGTAGAGCATGATCAGGAACATCCCGAAGAACAGCGCCGAGGTGCCGATGTCGCTCTCGAAGATCAGCACCAGCAGGCTGGCGGCCCAGGCGATGAGCACCGGCCCCATGTCCCGCGCCCGTGGTAGCGCTATCCCGAGCACGTGCCGGCCGGCCAGCGAGAGCACGTCCCGCTTGGCCACCAGGTAGCCGGCGAAGAACACGGCGAGCGCGATCTTCGCGAACTCCTCCGGCTGGATGCTGAACCCGCCCAAGGAGACCTGGATCTTCGCCCCCGTCCCGGGCACCTCGCTGATGCTCGAGGGAAGCAGCGCGGGCAGGGCGAGCAGCACCAGCCCGATGACGCCGAGCGTGTAGGTGTAGCGCTGCAGCAAGCGCGGTTCCCGCACCACCACGAGCACCGCCACGAACGCGATCACCCCGATCGTGCTCCACATGAGCTGGAACGTGGTCGTCGAGGCGCTCATGGTGGAGATGGGATTCCCCGGGTTGCCGTTGCGCCCCGCCTCCTGCAGCCGGTAGATCATCACCAGCCCGAGGCCGTTCAACAGCGCGGCAAGCGGGAGGAGCAGAGGATCCGCCCACGGGGCGAGCCTCCGGATGGCCAGATGCGCCGCGAGCATCAGCAGTGCGAACAGCACCCCGTAGGTGGCCAGCCCGGTCGGCACGTGCCCGTTCAGCCCGAGCCCGACGCTCGCGTAGGCGAACAGCACCACGCCGATGGCGAACGCGAGCATGATCAGCTCTGCTCCCCGTCGGCCGCGGGGCAGGGTAACTACCTTGGCCAGCCCGGTTGAGGTCCCTGTGGTGCCGGCCCCGTCACCCATAGCGCCAAAAGCGCTCATGAGCCGCTCCCCGGGCCCGTCCCTGGGGGCCCCGGGCAGCCTGCCGGGATCGTCGGTGGCGTTCCGGTGGGCTGCGGCGGCGGCGTGGCCTTGATCTTGCCCTTGGCCGTCCGCTGCACCTTGGCGTTCCCGTACTTCTTCACGTAGGCGCGCAAGGCAGTCCGGTACCGGGCCTGCGCCGCGTCGTATTGCCGCTTCGCCTGGTAGGCGTTCTGGCAGTCCTGGTAGGCCTTGCGGATGTTGTTCACGACGGTCTGCGCGGCGGCGTAGCTGCTGGCGGACACGGTCGCCCGGATCGTTGACGAGTCAGGGGACGGCACGCCGGACAGTGGGATGTCGGTCCGCTCATGCACGTGCGACAGGTTAATCCCGGCGACCGACTGGTTGATCCCCTGGAAGATGGCCACGTTGCCGCCGTAGGTGCCCACGTAGTACTGGTCCTGGGTGTACCGCCAGCCCAGGTAGAGGCCGGCGATCACGACGGCAGCCAGCAGCACGAACAGCGACGTGACGATCGGCCACCGGCGCCGAGGCGGCTCGGTGTCCTCCTCCTCGTGCGCGTTCCGCGGGGCGGGGTCCTCGTGGTCCACCACGATCGCCGGTTGGGGAGTGGTCTGCGACAGCAGGTGCGCCCGCGCAGCCGGGCTGTCGGTGCGGATCGCCGGCCGCCCGCCGTTGGAGGCCGCGCCGGCCATCACCGAGGCATGGCTCGGCGGGCTGGGCGCGGTCGCGCTGTCCACCACGTCGGCGACGATGCAGGTGATATTGTCCGGCCCGCCGCCCTTAATGGCCAGCTCCACGAGCTGCAGGACAGCGTCCTCAGGCTCGGCCACCGCCGCCAGCGTCCGGTGCAGCGTCTCCTCGCTGACCACCCCGGACAGCCCGTCCGAGCACAGCAGGTACCGGTCGCCCAGGTGCGCCTCGCGGATCGACAGGTCCGGCTCGGCCTCTGAGGTCCCGTCCAGGGCGCGCAGCAGCAGGGATCGCTGCGGATGGGTGGCGGCCTCGTCCGGGCTGATCCTGCCGTCGTCCACCAACGACTGGACCAGCGTGTGATCGTGGGTGATCTGCCGGAACTGGCCACCCGACAGCAGGTAGGCGCGCGAGTCGCCAATGTGGCACAGCGCCACCTTGTTGCCCGACCAGAGCATGGCGGTGAGCGTGGTGCCCATCCCCCCGATGGAGGGATCGGCGTTGACCATGTCGTGCAGGATCTGGTTGGCGTGGGCCACGGCCGTGGACAGGGAGATCTGCAACTCGCTCGCGGGCATCTCGTCGTCGAGATCGGCTAGCGCGGCGATGGCGACAGCGCTGGCCACCTCGCCGGCCGCATGACCGCCCATCCCGTCCGCAACCGCGAGCAGGCGCGGGCCGGCGTACGCCGAGTCCTCATTCCCCTCGCGGAGAAGGCCTACATCCGAGCGGACCGCGTAGCGGAGTGCGAGTGTCATCTGCGGAGTTCCAGAACGGTCTTGCCGATGCGGATCGGCACGCCCGGTGGCACCGGAGTCGGCTGGGTCACCTTCTGCCGGTCGAGGTAGGTACCGTTGGTCGATCCGAGATCCTCAACAATCCACTGACCGTCTTGCGGGAACAGCCTCGCGTGTCGGGTCGAAGCGTAGTCGTCGTGCAGCACTAGCGTGGCATCATTGGCCCGGCCGATGGTGATTTGCTGGCCGGCCAGGCCGATCGACGTTCCGGCCAGCCCTCCCGCCGTGACCAGCAGCCGCTGTGGCGCGCCCCGCCCGATGCGCCCGGGCCGGGCCGGGCGCGGGGCCTTGACCTGCTGAGGCTTCCGCTGGCGCCGCCGCTGCCGCCCCGGCCGTGCGGTGCCGAGCAGGTCCGTGCGCACCACACCTACGGCCGCAATGACGAACAACCACAGGACCGCCAGGAAGGCGAGCCTGATCAGGAGAAGGGTGAGCGTACTCATCGGGTCATGTGTCCTCGGGTGGCGAAGACCGCTTGTTTGCCTTTCCGTACCTGTCCCGCGAAGGAATCAGTATGCGGCGTCCCGCCGGAACACCAGGGTGGTCCGCCCCAGAGTGACCCGCGTCCCGTCGGTGAGAGCGACCCGGCGGACCGGCTCACTGTTGACGAACGTGCCGTTGGTGGAGCCCAGGTCCACCAATACCACTTCGTCACCTTCGACACGCAGCTCCGCGTGATGACGGGACACACCTGGATCAACGAGGCGCAGGTCGCAGTCGGTTCCACGACCGAGCATGGTCACCGGTGAAGTCAGTTCGTAGGTGCGCTGCAGATGTGCGTCCGAGCCCGGCTCGGGCCCGGACACCAGTAGCCGGGGCCGCCCGGCAAACGTGCCCGGCGGGCGCGGCAGGTCGCTGGCCGGCCGGCGGATCTCCCCGCCCTCTACCGTGGTGCCCCGGATGACACCGGACCGGATCCGGAACGTGCCGGTCGTCAGGTCGGGCACGCCCTCGAAACGCATCCGGACCGGGCCGACGAAGGAGTATCCCTGCTCCCTGGCGTGCTCCCGGGCCAAGGTGGCTAGCTCGATGCCGAGGTTGTCCGCGTAGACCTCCAGCCGCTGATGGTCGGTATCGGACAGTTCCACGACGAAATCGTTCGGCACCAGCGTTCGGCCCTGCGCGACGATCGCCGCGCGGTCGTCCATCTCGCGCTGAACCGCGCTGGCGATCTCCACCGGCTCCACTTCGGATTTGAAAGCCCGCGCGAAGGCACCCTCCACCATGCCTTCGAGCCGTCGCTCGAAGCGCTGCAGCACTCCCACCGGGTACCTCCTTCCCCTGCTCGCATCCGATGGTATCGGCGGTGGGGGCCTCGATGAGGACGTGCTAACCTGACTCGTTGCCCGGGCGGGTGGCGGAACGGCAGACGCGCACGGTTCAGGTCCGTGTGTCCGCGAGGACGTGAGGGTTCAAATCCCTCCTCGCCCACGAGTTGGTGGTTGGTGCTCGCTGCCTTCGGCGGCTTCGCCGAGGACGCGATCTTGCCCCGGGGCGACCCCCGGAGCCCACGACTCGTGGCTAGGGTCCGCTACTCAGCATCCGGCGATCTCCCGTATCCCCACCTTCGACGATTACCGCCCGCTGCCACAGCCCCCCCGGGAGCCCCATCCGGCCGGTGAGCTAGAAGGGGTAGAGCAGTATTACCTTTTGGTAACCCCGGAGTCAGGGGACCACGATCACCGGGCAGCGCGCGTGCCGGGCGAGCCACCCCGGGACCGACCCCGCCACGTGGTGCCACCGTTGCCGTGGCGCCCCGATCACCAGTGCGTCCGCGCTGAGTTCGTCGGCAGCGGTGGAGAGTTCCCGCGCCGCGTTCCCGTGGCGCATGATCACCTGGACCTCGACGCCGACGCAGTCGCACACCTCGGCAAGCTCGGCCCGGACCCAGCGCTCGGTCTCGGTCCGCGCCCGCGGCGCACCGATGACCTGGCCGGTCAGCGGCTCGCAGTAGACCCCGGGGGTGACGTGCACGATCACCAGCGGCCGGGACAGCCGCCGGGACACCCCGGCGGCGTAAGCGAGCGCGTTGCGGCTTGACGGCGACCCGTCGTACCCCACCACGACCGGATGATCCAGCTTCCCGTCCGTATCTGAACGTCGCGACGGCTCGTTGCCGCGCACCCGCCGCTGCCGGGGGTCTGGCTGACCGCCAAGGGGCGAAGACTCTGCTTGGTCCATGGCCTCTCGTCCTTGTTGGGTCCATGGTCCGCTCACTGAGGCGCTCCCGCAACGTCAAGCGGAGGCAAAATAAATTATAAGTTAGTTTTCGCTAAACAACTAAGTGCCGCGCGATGGATCATGGCCGGCCCACCGTCCCGGCCACCCGGCGACAGGCGGCACAATCGTTACTGTGCCTGAGCTGCCAGAGGTCGAATCTCTCGCCGTCTTCCTGCGGGAACGCGCGACGGGAGCGGAGATCGACTGGGCGGCCAGCACCGCCATCTCGGTGCTGAAGACCTACCAGCCGGACCTGAGCGCGCTGTCCGGGCAAAAGGTCACCGGGACCGCGCGCTACGGCAAGTTCCTCGACCTGGTCAGCGGGCCGGAGCCGCTGCACCTGGTGATGCACCTGGCCCGGGCCGGCTGGCTCCGCTGGAAGGACGACCTTCCGGAGCAGCGCCCCAAGCCCGGCAAGAGCCCGCTCGGCTTCCGGCTCCGGTTCACCGACGGTACGGGTTTCGACCTGACCGAGGCCGGCACGAAGAAACGCCTCGCGGTCTACCTGGTCACCGACCCGCAGCAGGTACCCGGCGTGGCCTCGCTCGGCCCGGACCCGCTGGCCGCGGACTTCACCGTGGACGTGCTGGCCAGCCTGCTCAAGGGCCGCCGCACCCAGATCAAGGGCGTGCTGCGGGACCAGAAGATCATTGCGGGTGTTGGCAATGCTTACTCCGACGAGGTGCTGCACGCGGCCAAGATGTCGCCGTTCAAGCTCGCGTCCAGCCTGACCCCGGACGAGGTGGCGACGCTATACGCGGCGATGACCGAGTCCCTGCGGGAGGCGGTGGACCGAAGCGCGGGCCTGGCCGCCGCCGACCTGAAGGCAGAGAAAAAGTCCGGGTTGCGGGTACACGGCCGGGCTGGGCAGGCGTGCCCGGTCTGCGGCGACACGGTCCGTGAGGTGTCGTTCGCCGATTCCGCGCTGCAGTACTGCCCGACCTGCCAGACCGGGGGCAAGCCGCTCGCCGACCGCCGCATGTCCCGGCTGCTGAAGTAGCCGCGCCGGCCCGGGAAGCCCAGCCCGAACCGTCTTCACCGAAGGTGATCCGCCCGGGCGCCTTGCCCCGGGCCGGCGCCCGGGCGAGCATGGGTGGCCGTTATCACTCGGTACACCGTGTCGCCGGCCAGGCGGCGCGGGCCAGGCCTGACCCATGGCCGCGACCGCCTTCGCCGACCCGGTCGGCCTGCCCAGTGCGAGCAGGGCCGCCGCCGCCGTCCGCGGCCCTGTGATTTGTGGTCCCCGCCGGAGTAATTGTCTGGCTCGACTCAACCCGCCGCTCGCCGGAGTGTCTATGGGTAGTTTGTGTAGGACTACTGCGTTGCGTGCTGAAGGGCAGCCATGCATGTGTCACTGAGCGCGCTGGAAAGCGCGCTCCGGTTCGTCGAAGATCTGGCCGACACTGACGATCCCGCCGACCTGGGCAGGCGTGCGCTGCCGGGGCTGGACCGGCTGGTCCCCGCCGACGTGCTCACCTACAACGAGCTGGGCCCTGAAACCGGCCGGGTGTCCTACTGCGCCTACCCGGAAGGCGTGCTCTTCAGCCCGGACAGCCTGGCCGCGTTCGCGGCGCATATGCATGAGAACCCGCTGATCAATCACATGCAGAGCACCGGGGACGGCAGCCCGATGATGATCAGCGACTTCCTCAGCCAGGAGCGCTTCCACCGTCTTGGCGTGTACACCGAGTTCTACCGGCAGGTGCCAGTGGAGCACCAGATCGCCATCGGCCTGCCGCCCTTGGGCGGACGGGTCGTCGGCATCGCGCTCAACCGCGGCCGCGGCGATTTCACCGAGGGCGATCGCGACCTGCTCGGGGTCCTGCGCGCGCCGCTGGTGCGGGCTAGCTCCCGGTCGAGGTCCCGGCGACGGGCCCGGGAAGCCCTGACCGGACCGGACGACAGCCAGCTGGCCGGCCTGACCAGCCGGGAACTCCAGCTCCTGGAACTGGTCGCGATGGGCCGCACCAACACGGCGATAGCACGCATGCTGGAGATCAGCCCCCGGACGGTTGCCCACCATCTCGACAACATCTACCGCAAGCTGGACGTCTCCGGCCGCGCCGCCGCCGTCTACCGCGCCGTCACCGAAGGAATGGTCGCTCCCCGGGACAACGGTCGCGGCCAGGCCCCCGCTCCCCGGGATCCAGCGGCCGAGGACCGCTAGGCCGGGTTTCCGGGTCGTTCTTTGCCGGCACGGGCGAATCACCGAATCCCAGGCCGCCCGGTTCACCGCGCTGCTCACGCAGTTGCCGATTCACGTTGACTCGGCCGGTCCGGACATGGCAGCGGTGCTGGCTACCGGGCGCCATCACAGGCTTACCGTGTATGACGCCGCCTACCTTGTATTGGCCGAACGTGAGGGGATCCCGCTAGCGACCTTGGACGCCAAATTGGGCGCTGCCGCGCAGGTCGCGGGTGTGCCTGTGCTGGGCAGCTAACCTCGGTCACCTCGGGATTTGGCGGCCAGATTCCAGCGGGTAATGGCACGATGCAAGGGTGCGATCCGAAACGGTGGTAGCCGGGCAAGACCGCGTGGACGCGACCGCGCGCGCGGTGATCGAGTGTGCGGCCGATGCCATCGTGGCCTTCAGCGCCGAGCGGGCCGTGCTGTTGTGGAACCCGGCAGCCGAGCGGATGTTCGGCTGGAGCGCCGCGGAGGTCCTCGGCGAAGAACCGCCGCTGATCCCTGAGGAACTCGAAGCCGAGCACAACGCCGCCCTGGAACGGGTCCGCTCCGGCGGACAGATCTCCTACGTGACCCGCCGCGCCCGCAAGGACGGCAGGCTGCTGGACCTGCGGATCGACGCAAGCGCGCTGCGGGATCGTTCCGGTGAGGTCATCGGCTGGGTGAACGTGTGCCACCGCACCGGGGAGGACACCGCCGCCCGGCACCACATGGCCGAGCGGGCCCGGGTCGTCCGCAAGCTCGGCGACGTTGTCGCCGACATGAACGCCCAGCGTGACCTGGAGGCGGTCCTGGACCGGATCGCCGCCAGCCTCTGCGACCTGACCGGCGCTGACGCGGGCGGTTTCGTGCTGATCGAGGAGGATCGGGTCCGGCTGGTCAGCATGGAGGGCCTCCCGGCTCACCTCCGGGGAAGTACCTCGGACCTGCCCACCAGCCTGGTCGGCAAGCTCATGCAGTCCGGACGCAGCGTAATGATGGCCACGGGGGAGTCCGGCGAGTTCGCCGAATTGATCTGGTCCGCCCTGCCGGGGCTGCACACGATCACGCTGGCCCTGTCTCATGTGGGTGACCGCCCCTACGGTGCCCTGTACGCGCTGTACAGCGGCCGCGAGGTCGGGCACGTTGAGCTGGAACTGCTGGAACTGCTGGCCGGGCACGCCGGGGTCGCGCTGACCAACGCGACGGCGTTCGAAGAACTGGTCCGCCAGCGTGCGCACGAGCGCGCGGTGATCGACGCCAGCGCGGACGGCATCGCCGTGCTCGACGGCGCCGGGCTGATCCTGCAGTGGAACCCGGCGGCGCACAAGCTCACCGGGATGTCCGCGGACGAGGTGACCGGCAAGCCGCCGCCGTTCCCCGTGCCCGAGCCCGGCGCGCCCCGGGTCACCCACCGGCTGCCCACCGGCCGCTGGCTCGACGTGCTGTGCAACGAGGTGAACGGCAAGGACGAGCGGGTTGTGGACTTCCGCGACGTGACCGCGGCCAAGGAACTCGAAGAGGCCAAGGACCTGTTCCTCGCCACCACCAGCCACGAGCTGCGCACCCCCATCACCGTGGTACAGGGTTTCGCCAGCACGCTGACCCAGCGATGGGACAAGCTCACCGACGCCGAGCGGCGCAGCGCGGTGCAGACGATCGCCGAGCGCGCCGGGTCGCTGAGTCACCTGGTGGAGCAGTTGCTGCTCGGCGCCCGCGCCGGGGCCGACCAGCTCACCGTGCGCAACGGCCCGTTCGACCTAGCGGCGCTGCTGCGCGGGACGGTGGCCGGGTTCTTGTCCCTGTCCGACAAGCACACGCTGATCGCGGAGATCCCCGGCACGCTGCCCCAGGCGCACGGTGACCCGATGGCCACCGACATCATGGTCGGCCAGTTGCTGGAAAACGCGTTCAAGTACTCACCGAACGGCGGCACGGTCACCGTCACCGCCCGCGTGGCGGGGGACTGGATCGAGGCCACCGTCGACGACGAGGGCATTGGCATCGCCCCCGGTGACTACGAGCGGATCTTCGACCGGTTCGTCCAGGGCGAGACCGGCGACCGGCGCCGGTTCGGCGGCATCGGCCTTGGCCTGTACATCGTCCGGCAGCTCGCCCGGGCGCAGGACGGCGAGGTGGCCGCGTCGTCCCGGCCCGGCGGCGGGACGAGGATGAGTTTGCAACTGCGGCGGGCCGACGCGGCCCGGCCCGGCAGCTAGCGACTACTTCCGGTCACCGGGTCGCGGGGCTCGCGGACCCGGGGCTCGCCGCCGGTCGCGGCCAGGTAAGCGTCGATGATCTCGAGGACGTTTTCCCCGGCCTGGACGATCCGGCCTTTCTCCAGCCAGATCACCTTGTTGCAGGTCTCCTCGATCTCGTTCAGGTTGTGCGCGACCAGGAACACCGTGCCGGCATGCTCCCGCAGTTCATCGATGCGCTGATGGCTCTTGACCCGGAACTCGGCGTCCCCCGTGGCCAGCGCCTCGTCCACGAGCAGGATGTCCTGGTCCTTGGCGGACGCGATGGCGAACCGCAGCCGGGAACCCATGCCTGTGGAGTAGGTCTTCATGGCCAGGTTGATGAAGTCGCCCACGCCGGAGAAGTCCACGATCGACTGGTAGCGCTCCTTGACCGTCTGCGGGCTCATCCCCATCGCCAGGCAGCCGAGTATGACGTTCCTTTCACCCGTCAGGTTGTCGAGCAGAGCGGCGTTCACCCCGAGCAGCGCGGCGTCCCCGAGCGTGTAGACCATGCCCACCTCGGCCGGCAGCAGCCCCGCGATCGCGCGCAGCAGGGTGGACTTGCCGGACCCGTTGCGCCCGATCACCCCGACGGCGTCGCCCTTGTACGCGACGAACGATATGCCCCGGATCGCGTGTACCTCGCGAATCGACGGCCGCCGCTGGCGCTTCACCACCCGCAGCAGCGCCGTCGCGGCCGTGCCCTTGTCCGCGCCGGAGCCGTACACGCGGTACACCACGTGCAGGTTGTCCACGACCACCATTGGCTCAGCCACGGCCGTACCTCGTCTCGGCCCGCCAGAAGAAGAAGAAGCCCGCGACGACCGCCACCACGGCCCAGGCGGCCGCGTACCCCCACAGAGCCGTCGTGCTGACCACCGGGTGGCAGTACGAGCTGTAGTAGATGACCTTGCTCGCGAACACGTCCGAGGGAATGTGGAACTTCCCCGGGTTGCCGTACATCGCGCACCGCACCGCGTTGTATGGGTGGTAGCCGGGCATGCTGGTGCGCTGGTCCTGGAGCAGGGCGTTCCTGATCAGCGTGATGTAGACGGCCGCCGGGTTGATCTGTAGCAGGTAGGCCAGGTGCGGGTGGTTGTAGAGCACCTTGCCCGGGATCAGCGCGAGCGTAGTCGAGATGCTGAAGATGACGCCCGATGCGTAGAACCAGGTGCGGATGATGAACGGCAGCAACTGGCTGACATCGTCGAATCCAGCGCCCCAGCGGGCCAGGATGAACGCGCACCCGACGTTGAACAGGGTCTGCAGCGTCAGGATCGGGAAGATGAGGAGCCAGTACCAGGTGAGCGGCTCGCCATAGGCGAGGATGATCACGAACAGCACGGCGAACGAGAGCACCAGCTGCTGCAGTTCGATGATCACGTAGCCGAGCGGGAGACAGCCGCGCGGGAACGGCAGCGCCCGGATCAGCGGCAGGTTCTGCCGCATCACCACCGACGAGGTCATGCACGAGCGCTGCGTGAAGTTGAAGACGAAGATGCCCGTGACCAGGAACGGGATGTAGCCAGGTACGCCGCGGTTGATGCCCAGCAGCACGCCGAAGATCAGGAAGTACACGGCCGCGTTCAGCAGTGGGGTCAGCACCTGCCAGAGCTGGCCGAGCCGCGCCTCGCTGTACATCGCTACGTTGCTCGCCGTCGCGAAGCCGCTGATGAACTGCCGCCGCTGCCACAGCGACCGCAGGTACTTCAGTGCGGACGGCCGGGCGGAGGCCGGCGCCAAGTTGTGCCGCCTGGCATATTCGCTCAGCGGCTCACCGGCCGGCAGCCCGGCTCCCCCCAGGTAGACCTCGCCCGGTTCGGGGGTGAGGACGGCCGCGCCGGCGGTGGCCGGGCCACCGTTGTCCTGCGAGCCGCTGTCCCGAAGGTGACCGGGACCGCCGTCCAGGCTGCCCGGCCCGGTCAGCTCGCCGGGTGCGCTCAGCCGTCCGCGGTTAGTCACAGCGGTGAGCTTATGGTCTGTGAGCCCGTATGCCGGCCAAATCCGCAGTTGTATGACGCAACTCTCACGCATTGAAGGTACCACGGTAAGAGTTGTGGGGTACAACTGTCCCTATGGACCCGGCATTGGGCGGCGCGGAGCTTGAACAGCTCCTCGCGGTGCTGCTGCGCATGTTGAGCCCGACGGCCGTCCCGCCAGGCTCCCGGCCCGGGAATGACCACGCCGACGGC
>Ga0075434_100003940_pt1 | contig 13301 bp, 16 predicted proteins | sample RhiMethybrSRZTD3_FD_75298 | JGI IMG/M metagenome (GOLD analysis project Ga0075434, IMG submission 75298) | Populus rhizosphere microbial communities from Tennessee, USA - Rhizosphere MetaG P. TD hybrid SRZTD3 | ecosystem: Host-associated > Plants > Roots > Rhizosphere > Soil | place: USA... | reverse complement strand
GATTCACCTCCGAGCGGAGCCTGGCGACTACGCCGACGCGGTCCTTCTTCCCGGCGACCCGCTTCGCGCGAAGTACATCGCGGAGACCTACTTCGAGGACGTGACCCAGGTGAACGAGGAGCGCGGGCTGCTCGGTTACACGGGCACCTGGGAAGACAAGCGGGTCTCGGTGCAGGGCACGGGAATGGGCTGCCCCGGGGCGACCATCGTGTTCGAGGAGCTCATCCAGCTCGGCTGTAAGCGGCTGATGCGCGTCGGCACGTGCGGCGGCCTCCAGCCGCACCACGAGCTCGGCGACCTGATCGTCGCCCTCACCGCAGTCCCGGCGGACTCGACGGCCATGCATCTCGTGGACGACGAGCCGCACTGCCCGACCGCCTCGTGGGAACTCGTCCACGGCGCCGTCCACGCGGCGAAGGCGCTCGCGCAGCCGATGCACGTCGGGCCGATCGTCTCGAGCGACCTCTTCTACAACCCGAGCGAGGGCCAGTACGACCGCTGGTCGAGCCGCGGCGTCCTCGGAGTCGAGATGGAGGCGGCGGCGCTCTTCACCGTCGCGGCAATTGGCGGCATCGGCAAGGTCCAGGGCGTCCAGGGCGGCTGCCTTCTCACCGTGTCGGACATCATCGTCGAGGGCGAGTTCACGCGGATCACCGACGAGGAGCTGCGGGCTGCGGTCGACCGGATGACGCGCGTCGCGCTAATGACCGTCACGCACGATTAGCGCCGACCGCAGGATCCTCTTCCTCGTCAACCCGGCCTCGGGCAACGGCGCGACCGGGAAGCGCTGGCCGAAGCTCCGGGATCGGGCCGCCGAGCTCGGGCTGGAGGGGGAGCAGGTGCTTTCGCAGTTCCCGGGGCACCTCGCCCAGGCGGCGAAGGACTCGCCGGGGTCGCTCCTCGTGGTGATCGGCGGCGACGGCACGGTGAACGAGGTCGCGAACGGCGTCGCGGGGACGGAGGCCGAGCTTGCGGTCCTGCCGTGCGGCACGGGCCAGGATTTCGGCCGGACGCACGGGCTCCCGACCGGCTTCGACGACGCAGTGCGGGTCGCGCTCGGTGGCGAGACGCGCACCATCGACCTCGGCCGGGTCAAGCTCGAGAGCGGCACGAGCCGCTTCTTCGCCAACGTCGGCTCGGCCGGGATGAGCGGAGCGGTGGCTCGGCGCGCAAACGCGATGACGAAGGCATTCGGCGGGCGGGCGACGTTCTTCTACGCGCTCACGCGCGAGTTCCTCGCCTGGCAGAACACCCGGGTCGTGGTGGAGCTCGAGGACGGGGTGCAGCGGGAAGGCCCCATGCACGACGTGATCGTCGCGAACGGCAACTGGCACGGCGGAGGGATGAAGCTCGCGCCGGACGCGCGGCAGGACGACGGCGTCTTCGACGTCGTGCTGATCGGGGACGTGACCAAGCTCGACTTCCTCACGACGGCGCCGAAGCTCTACAGCGGCCGCTACCTCTCGCACCCGAAAGTGGAGCTTCTCCAGTCTTCGTCCGTGGCGATCAGAGCTAGTGAACCGCTGCCGCTCGAGGTGGACGGCGAGCCGATCGGAGCCACTCCGGCGCGCTTCGAGGTCGTCCCGTCGGCACTGCGGCTGCGGGTTCCCGCTGCGTAGCGTTGCGACAGCGGCCGCCGCGGCCTTCGGCGCGCTGGCCGGCCTCGTCGCCGCCGGCGCGATGACCGGCCTCGACCAGTGGGCAGTCGACCACCTGATGCCGCTCGCGGGCCGGCAGTCGGCTCCGCCTACGTCGCTCGAGTCGCTCGTGCCCCTCCTCCACGCGCCGTTCCACCCGGTCGGCGTCGCGATCGCCGAGATCGTGACATTGCCCGGGCAGGTCGTCATCTCGCTCCTGCTCGTCCTCGTCGCCGCCCGGCGCCTCTGGACGCGGGGGCGGGTCGAAGCGGCGGTGTGCTGGACGGCGGCATGGTTCGTCGCCGTCGCGGTGGAGCTCGTGTTCCGGCACACGCTCACGCGGCAGCCGCTCTACCGGCACGGCGTGCACCTCGTGGGGTTCGACTCGTCCTGGCCGAGCGGTCACGCGCTGCGATGCGCGCTCGTCGCGGGCGCGCTCGCGGCCGCGTGGCCGCGCCTACGCGTCCCCCTCGCGATCTGGCTCGTGGCCGTCGTCGTGCTGCTCGAGCTCGCCGGGTTCCATACGCCGACCGACGTCCTCGGCGGACTGCTCCTCGCGACGGCCGCCGCGGCCGTCGCCGTCGCCGTCGAGAGGTCAGGGCTTCTTCGGCGGCTCGCCGGCACCTGACGCCGGCTTGCGGGCCGGCTTCGGCTTCCCCAACGAGTCCACCCGCTTCTCGAGCTTCGTCAGCCGCTTCTCGAGCTCCTCGAAGCCACGCGTTCGCCGCTGCAGCTCGTCGACACGGTCGCCGAGCCCCTTGAGCGCCTGGAGGGCGCGATCGGCCCCGGGCGCCTCGGAGAGCCGCTGAATGGCCCCTTCACTCAGGTCGGTCAGCCGAGCCACCAGATCCTTGTTGCCGTCAGCCATCGCTCCTCCTCGGTCTGTCAGCTCCGACCATACCGAGCGCGGCCGCCAGACCGCGCAGCGTTTCGCCCGCACCGGCGTCGATCACGAGGTCGGCGCGGGAGTTCCAGGGCGTGCCGCCGCGGTTGACGATCGCGAGCGCGCCGCCTTCAGCGAGCGTCTCAGCCGGCAGCGCGGCGACCGGATGCACCTCGAGCGACGAGCCGACAACAAGGAGGAGACCCGCCTCCGCCGCGAGCTCCTGCGCCCGCTCGATCGCCTGCGCCGGCAGCAACTCGCCGAACATCACCACGCCCGGCTTCAGGATCTCCCCGCAGTCCGGGCAAGGCGGTAGCGGGAGCAAGGCGACGGCTTCCTCCATCGGCACGCGGACGCCGCAGTGGATGCACTCGGCCTCGCGCACCGAGCCGTGCACCTCGACGACCTCGCGCGAGCCGGCCCGCTGGTGCAGGCCGTCGATGTTCTGGGTCACGACGGCCCGCACCAAGCCGCGCTCTTCGAGCTCGGCGAGGGCGCGGTGCCCGTCGTTCGGTTCCGCGCGCGAGAGCGCGTCGAGCCGTAGCGCGTAGAAGTTCCAGACCCGCCCGGGATCGCGGCGGAGCGCGTCGATGTGCGCCACTTCGGCCGGGTCGTACTGCGCCCAGATGCCCTCGGCCGACCGGAAGTCCGGAATCCCCGACTCGGTGCTGATGCCGGCGCCCGTGAGCACGACGCACGGGCGCCGGCGCTCGAGTAGGTCAGCCAGCCTCTCGATGCTCATGCGGCGACGGTAGACGAGTCCGCTGGTACGCGAACGCGCCGGCGAGCAATAGCAGGCCGACTGCGAGGAACGAGCCGACGCGCCAGATCGACTCGAGGTGTGCGAGGTCCACGAGAAAGACCTTGCCCACCGCCAGCATCAGGACTCCAAGTCCGCCGAGCCGGAGCGCCCGCTTGCGCCGTAGGAGCCCAGCGACGATCGCCGCGAAGCCCAGCCCCGCCCAGAAGCCCGAAAGCGCGAGCTGCGACGTCTGGGTCGACTGCCCGGCCTGGGCGCCGGTGAGGTCGACGACGAGACCGCTCGCCAGATAGACGGCAAGCCCTGCGCTCACCCACGCGAGAGGCTCCAGGACGTCGCGGTACTCAGCCGCGATGCCCGCGAGCGCCAGAAGGACGAGCGCGACCGCGCCGATCGCGACCGGGATCGAGTCCAGGCCGTACGCCAGCGAAGTCGGCGGAACCTCGAACACGAGCACGTGCCCAGCGGCCAGTCCGGCGAACACGACCGAGGCGACGAGGCCACGCTCCGGCGTGCTCGTCTGACGCCCGGCCCAGGCAAGCACGAGCGCCTCGAGCGACCAGGCGGCGACGACTGCGGGGCCGTCCAGCGTGACGGTGATCGCGACACCGACGAGCGCCGCGGCGACGCCGAACAACAGCATCGCGATCTCGCGACTGGCGCGGGACCTCAGCACGAGTGCCCCGAGCGCTACGTGCGCACCTGCGAGCACGAACAGCCACGCATTGGCGCCTCCTCGATGGCCGGCGTCGTCGATCAGCCACCAGCCGCCGGCCGCCGTGACCACGGCGTTCGTGAAGAGGAGCGACGCAGAGGCGAGCGGGAGCGACTTCGTCGGCATCCGCAGCTCGTGCCCGATCGCGGCCGCAACGTAGAGCAGCCAGAACGCCGCGGCCACCCCGAGGGTCAGCCAGAGGTGACCGGCGTGCTCGTCCCAGAGCCAGACCGCGGCCTGAGGAACGCTGACGAGGTACGCAACCGCCGCGAGCCACGGCCAGCCCTGCTGGACGACGACGCCGATCGCGGCCACGAGTGCGATCGTCATGAAGACGAGCGAGCTCGTATGGGTGCCGGCATCGACGAACACCGGCGCCAGCAGCGAGCCGACGATCCCGATGCCGGCGATCTCCTGCGAGCTCCAGCGCACGGCCGTGGCGAGCGCGAGAGCGCCGACTGCTCCGGCGATCACGAGGCCGGCGATCGGCGGGACGAGGTGGTAGTGCAGGGTCGTTGCGGCGTCGGTCGCGTAGAGCGCCGCGAGTCCGGCGGCGACGGTCGCGAGTGCCGCCTGCGTCCGGCCGCGGCGCTCGTAGAGCCAGATGCCGAGTCCGACGAGCACGGCGGAGCCGGCGAACGCGAACTCCATGCGCGCGGCCACGCCGATCCAGCCGTTGTGCACGGCCATGACGACGAAGAAGACCGCGGCGATGACGACGGCGATGCCGCCGACCCAGCCAAGGACGCGACCCCCGAGCAGCTCTTCGAGGTCACGCGGTGGCCCGGGCGGTGCGGCCTGTCTCGGCGGCGGCCACGCCGGCGTCGGCGGGGCGGCCGGAGCCGGTGCGGGGGCGGGAGCCGGCGCGCGTGCCACTGCCAGCAGGCCTTCGAGGGTCTTCACCCTGGCCTCGAGGAAGGTCAGGCGTTGCTCGACCGAAGGTTCCATTCTCTCTCCTCCTTGGGAGACGGTCATAGCATTCCTGCTATACGTGGTATATAGCACGTCTGCTATGCCTGTCAACCCTCGGATAGGCTCGCGCCCCGTGGACGGCTTCACCTTCTCGGTCCCGATCCGTGTGCGCTTCGCGGACACCGATGCCCAGGGCGTCGCGCACAACTCCGCGTATGTCGTCTGGTTCGAGGTCGCGCGCGTCGAGTATCTGCGCGAGTTCGCCGGCGGCTACCAGGCGCTTCGCGACCAGGGCATCGAGGCGCTCGTCCTCGAGTCGCTCTGCCGGTACCGGATCCCGGCGCGGTTCGACGACGAGCTCGTCGTCCACACGCGCTGCGTCGGCCCGCGGGGTGCGCGCTTCCGCTACGAGTACGCCATCGTCCGGGGAGACGAGCTCCTTGCCGACGGCCATACCGAGCACGCCTGCGTCGACGCGGTGACGTTCCGGCCGACCCGCGTGCCCGAGTGGCTCGCGGACGCGATCCGAGCCGCCGAGGGCGCTAGCTCTTCGGCATGAAGATCTCGCGCGCGATCACGAGCCGCTGGATCTGCGAGGTCCCCTCGTAGATCTGGAACAGCTTCGCGTCGCGCATGAGCTTCTCGACCGGGTACTCCTTGATGTAGCCGTAGCCGCCGAAGACCTGAACGGCGTCGGTGGAGACCTTCATCGCCGTGTCGGCGGCGAACCGCTTCGCGAAGGATGAGTAGAGCGTCGCGTCCCGGCCGAAGCCCTGGTCGAGCATCCAGGCCGCCTGCCAGCAAAGGAGTCGCGAAGCCTCGATCTCGGTCGCCATGTCGGCGATCATGAAGCTGATCCCCTGGTGCATCGCGATCGGGACGTCGAAGGTCACGCGCTCCTTCGCGTACTCGACCGAGTGCTCGTATGCGGCCTGCGCCACGCCGACGGCGCCGATCGCGGTACCCGGACGCGTCGCGTCGAGCGTCGCCATCGCGATCTTGAAGCCGTCGCCCTCCTCGCCGATCCGGTTCTCGACCGGGATGCGGACGTCTTGCAGCGCGAATGCCGAGGTGTCGGTCGCGCGCTGCCCCATCTTGTCCAGGTGCTTTTCGATCGTCACGCCCGGCGCGTCCATCGGGACGATGAACGCCGACATGCCGCTGCTACCGCCACTCGCGTCGGTCTTCGCGAACACGACCGTCCACTCCGCGTAGCCGGCGTTCGTAATGAACGTCTTCGAGCCGTTGAGGACGTACTCGCCGCCCTCGCGAACGGCCGTCGTCTTGAGCGACGCGACGTCGGAGCCCGCCCCAGGTTCCGAGAGCCCGAACGAGCAGAGAATCGGCTGCTCGATGAGCGGCGTCAGCCACGCGCGCTTCTGCTCGTCCGAGCCGAAGCCGATGACGGGACCGGCGCCGAGTCCGTTCGCCGTGATCGAGGTGCCGATGCCCGAGCAACCCCAGTAGAGCTCTTCGCCGACGAGCATCCCGTCGAACGCGGAGAGGCCCGGGCCTCCGTACTCCTCGGGAACGTGGAGGTTCATCAGACCGAGCTCGTGCGCCTTCTCGATCACTTCGGCGGGGTGCCGCATGGCCTCGTCGCACTCGTGCTCGAGCGGGCGGATCTCCTTCGCCGCGAAGTCGCGCGCAAGCCGGCGCAGCTCCTTCTGCTCCTCCGTCAGGGAGAAGGAAACGCCCGTCTCCGTGCGCTCCTCGAACGCAACCATCGGAACCTCCGCAGAAATTGATTGAACGGTCAGTCAACGATACCTTGTCCGCCCGGAAAACGCTTGAAACCGTACGATTGGGCCGTGGCGACGACCTCCCGCAAGCTCGAGATCGATCCGCTCGACTTCCTGGCGACCGACGCCCTGCTCTCCGACGAGGAGCGCGCTATCCGCGACACGGTGCGCCGATTCGTCTCGGAGCAGGTGAAACCGCACGTCGGGGAGTGGTTCGAGCGCGGCGAGGTTCCGACCGAGCTGATCCCTGAGCTAGCGCGCCTCGGCCTGTTCGGGATGCACCTCGAGGGCTACGGCCTTCCAGAGGCGAGTTCGGTCATGTACGGCCTTGTCTGCCAGGAGCTGGAGGCCGGCGACGCCGGCATCCGCAGTCTCGTCTCGGTGCAGGGGTCGCTCTCGATGTACGCGATCTGGAAGTGGGGCTCGGAGGAGCAGAAGCAGCGCTGGCTCCCCTCGATGCACGCCGGCGAGAAGATCGGCTGCTTCGGGCTGACCGAGCCCGACGCCGGCTCCGATCCCGGTTCGATGCGCACGACGGCGAAGCGCGACGGCTCGGACTGGATCCTCAACGGCGCGAAGATGTGGATCACAAACGGGTCGATCGCCGACGTCGCGATCGTCTGGGCTCGCACCGACGGCGGCGACATCAACGGCTTCCTTGTAGAGAAGGACATGCCCGGGTTCGAGGCACCGCTCATGCACCACAAGCTCTCGCTGCGGGCCTCGGTCACGTCGGAGCTCGTGCTGCGCGACGTGCGCGTGCCCGAGGAGAACCGCTTCCCAGAGGTCTCGACCCTGCGCGGGCCGCTCTCCTGCCTGAACGAGGCGCGCTTCGGGATCGTGTTCGGCGTCGTCGGCTCGGCGCGCACGTGCCTCGAGACAGCGCTCGACTACGCGAAAGAGCGGATCGTCTTCGACAAGCCGATCGCCGGCTACCAGCTGACGCAGCAAAAGCTCGCCGAGATGGCGCTTGAGGTGAACCGCGGCGCACTCGTCGCCCTCCACCTCGGCCGGATGAAGGACGAGGGGACGCTCCGACCAGAGCACGTCTCGATGGGGAAGATGGGCAACGTCCGCGGCGCGCTCGAGGTGGCCCGCACAGCGCGCTCGATTCTCGGCGGCAACGGGATCACGCTCGAGTATCCGGTGATCCGCCACATGAACAACCTCGAGACCGTGCTCACGTACGAGGGCACGCACGAGGTGCACACGCTCTCGGTCGGCAAGGCTCTGACCGGCGAGAATGCATTCAGGTGATGAAGCTCTCAGACCGCATCAAGCGTTGGTGGAAACCCGCGGAGTGGAAGGACGAACATCCCGTGGAGACCGAAGGCGGCGCAGGCCACCCGCTGACGGACGAGGAGCGCGCTGAGGACCGTCGGATCGCGAGCGACGTCCGGTTTCCCGAGACCGAGACCGACTACTCCGACGAGACGTAAGGCCGCGGGCCGCCGCTAGGCGCGCGACTCCTCGCCGTCCCAGTAGCCGACGGCGTCTGCGCGGCGAAACACGCGACCTCCAGCGCCGACCTTGTCACTGTCCACGTAGGTGGGGTAGCCGCTGCGCAGCGTCGAGAAGAAGAGGATGCGCAACGGCTCGGAGCTGCGGTTGTAGAAGGTGTGCGCACCCGCTTCGCCCTGCGGGAATCCGACGACGTCGCCGGCACGAAGCTCTCGCTCGCCTTCTGGAGTACGCAGGGTCGGCGTTCCGGAGACGACGACGATCCACTCCTCGTTCCCCACGTGGAAGTGGTACGGCCAGAGCTGGTTGCCCGGCTCGAGCTCGTACAGGGACGCGCCGATCAGCTCGTCCCCGGTCCTCTTTCTCACCGATACGTCGCCAATGGCGAAGCCCGGCGGCATCCCCTCGGCGCGCGGAACGTCTGCCTCACGCAGGTTCATTGCGGCTCCACCCAGCCGCGAATGGTCTCAACGTTCGGGTTCGTGAAGCCGGCCACGACCCCGACCTTCCCCTCGTCCGGGTACACCGCCAGCTCGGGATCGGAGACGGTCGAGAAGAAGACGACGCGCGCGGGCTCGTCGGCGTCGTTTCGGAGCCCGTGCGCCCCGGCCGGTCCACGGACGAACCACGCGATGTCCCAGGGCGCGAGCACCCGCTCGCCCTCCGGCGTTCGCAACGTCGGAGTGCCGGTGATCACGACGCAGCACTCCTCCTCGCCCATCTGCCAGTGGTACGGCGACGAGTTTCCGGGCGCGAGCTCGTACAGCGTTCCACCCCACAGCATCGCTCCGAAGTCATCGCCGAAGCGGCGCGGCTCGTCGTCGAAGAGGTTCAGAATCCGACGCCCTCGTTCGCAGTCAGTGGGCTCTGCGGCAGGCCCTCCCGCGGCTCGCCCTCGTTGTACGCCGACGGCGCGACGTCGTTCGGGCCTTCGGGGTAGAAGACGCTCGCGAGCCGCTGGATCTGGAGACGGCCCGGGCCGAGCTCGTACTGGCCGCCGCCGTACATCTTGATCTCGCGCTCCTCGCACGCCTCAATCGTCTCGAGCAAACCGCGCACCGTGCCGAAGCGCGACGGCTTGATGTTGAGCCAGCGCGGCTCGAGCGGCAGGTCGTCGAGATCGGCCAGCGAGTGGATGGGCCCGTCGAAACTGAGGCGATCCTCGGCGCCGGCGAGCGCCTCGCGCAGGCCGTCCTCGAGCCACGCGTCCTCGATCACGACATCGGGCAGCTCCTCCGCGACGGCACGGTAGAGCTCAGGATCAGGCGCGAGATCGACGACGGTACCGCGGTAGTACGCCTTCAGGTCGACGACGCGCACGCGGTCGAGCTCGCGCAGGCCCCGCAGCAGCGCTCGGTCCCAGTCCTTCTCGGCGTCCAGCTTGAACTCGAGCTCCGGTGCGACCTCGAGCCAGCGCTCCGGAGCGGCTCGTGTCGAGACGACGAAGCGGACCGGCAGCTCCTCGCGCCCGAACGCCTGGCCGAGGCCGAGCTCGTTCTGCCGGAGCGCAAGATCGAGCCCGGCGCTCTCGAACGCCCAGCGGCGAAAGCCCTCGGCCAGCTCCTCGAACTCGTCGAGCCGGCGGGAGAAGTCCTCGAAGCTCCACGTCCCCGCCAACATGAGCTCGTCCGGCACGCCCTCGTGCAGCTCGGACTCGTAGGTGACGTCCTCGCCCTGGCCGGGCGCACCCTCGCCCTCGAGGGCGACCGTCGTCGTCACGCGCGTCCAGCCGGACGGTGTCGACGACTCGCGCCGTTCGAGCTTGTAGCCGTCGACCTTGACCGGCAGCTCCGCGACGGAATCCCAGAGAGACATACTGCCGAGCATATGAGGCGGAGCCTGATCGCCACCACGGTGGCCGCTCTTTTCCTCGCCGGAACCGCGGCGGCCGACCTGCCGAAAGCGGGCGTGCTCGTGCCCGGCCGATCGCTCGGCGGGGTCAGGCTCGGGGAGTCTCCGCGGGCTGTCCGCGCCGCGCTCGGCACCTTCTACGGGACCTGCCGCGGCTGTCCGCGCCGGACGTGGTACTTCACGTACCTACCGTTCGACAAGCACGGTCTCGCGGTCGAGTTCACGGGCGGGCGGGTCTCCGGCGTCTACACGCTCTGGCGGCCCGCTGGCTGGCACGCGCCGCACAAGCTCGGGTTCGGCTCCTCAGTGCTCGCCGTGCACCGGCTCACCGGCGCATCGCGCACGGTCACCTGCACCGACTACGAGGCGCTCGTGCAGGACTCTGCCCACGCGCGCACCGCCTACTACCTGCTCAACGGCCGGCTCTGGGGCTTCGGACTCTTCCGACGCGGCGCCTCACCCTGCAGATGAGCCTCCAGCTCGAGGATGTCGAGCGGGCCGCCGGGCGAATCGCCGGCGTCGCCCACCGCACGCCCGTCCTCGCCTCGCGCACGCTCGATGAGCGCACGGGCGCCTACGTCAATGTCAAGGCGGAGTGCTTCCAGCGCGGCGGCGCCTTCAAGTTCCGCGGCGCGTTCAACAAGATCTCTTCGCTCGACGAGGACACGCTAGGCCGGGGCGTACTTGCCTACTCGTCGGGGAATCACGGGCAAGCCGTCGCCATCGCAGCCGGGCTACTCGGCTCGCGCGCGACGATCGTCATGCCCGAGGACGCTCCGGCCGCGAAGCTGGACGCCACGCGCGGCTACGGCGCCAAGGTAGTGCCCTATGACCGCTGGACGGAGAGCCGCGAGGAGATCGGGGTCCGGCTGGCAGCGGAGCGCGGGCTGGAGCTCGTGAAGCCGTACGACGACCTGCTCGTCATGGCCGGCCAGGGGACCGTTGCACTCGAGCTGCTCGAGGACGCACCGGAGCTCGACCTGCTCCTGGTGCCGGTCAGTGGTGGCGGCCTCATCGCGGGCTGCGCGACCGCCGCCAAAGCGTTGCGGCCCGGGATCCGCGTGGTGGGAGTCGAGCCGGAGGCGGGAGACGACACGCGGCGCTCGCTCGCGGCCGGGGAGCGCGTTCGCATCGACGTCCCGCCCACCATCGCCGACGGGCTGCAGGCGACCGAGCCCGGCGAGTTGACGTTCGAGGTGAACCGGCGGCTGGTGGACGAGGTCGTCACCGTGAGCGACAAGGAGATCGTCGAGGCGATGGCCTTCCTCTTCGACCGGCTGAAGGTCGTCGCCGAGCCGAGCGGCGCCGTCGGAGTCGCCGTCCTGCTGAGCGGGAAGCTCGACGCGCGCGGGCGCTCCGTCGGCGTCGTCGTCTCGGGCGGGAACGTCGGCGCCGCCCGATTCGCCGAGCTCGTCTCTGGTGGGAGGGCCTCCTAGGCGTCTCTCAAACCGAGCAGGATGACCTCGACCAGCGTCTGCTCGGCCCTGGCGACGGCCTCTTCATCGGACGGCAGGCGTCCGAGTACCCACGCCGTGAGCAGCTCGTCGATCGACCCGTAGACGACGGTCGCAGCGAAGGCCGGGTCGATGTCCTTGCGGAACTCGCCTCGCTCGATGCCCAGCGCGATCACTCGCTGAAGCGCGTCGATGGGCAGCGTGAGCTCACCGATCCGCTCGCCCAGCTCCGGGCTGCGCCCGAACTCCTGGATCACGACACGGACGACATCCGGCAGATGGAGCCAGGTGCGCAGGACGATCGCTGCGATGTGGCGGATCTGGTCGGCCGCCGGCTCGTCGGTCTCCTCCACGCTCTCGATCCGCGCGATGAGGATGCTCCAGTTCTCGTGGAAGACCGCCTCGAGCACCTGGTCCTTGGACTTGAAATAGTGGTACAGGAGGCCGTGCGCGACACCGGCCTCCTCGGCGATGTCGCCCACTCGGCTTGCGTGGAACCCCTTGCGCGCGAACACGCGCACGGCGGCATCGAGGAGCTGCCGCCGTTTGTCCTCCAGCGCTGCCGACTTCGTGGCCAAAGCTGGCAGAGCCTACTCCGGCTTCTGCCCGTCTGTCACCGGCGGCGGCGACGAGGCGATGTCCTTGACCGCGCCTGCGACCCTCCCGACGGCCGACTGCAGCTCGCTCGGGATGATCCAGACCTTGTTCGACTCGCCCTGCGCGATCAGCGGGAGCGTCTGGAGATACTGGTACGCCAGCAGCTCGGCGTCCGGCTTGCCCTCGTGGATGGCCGCGAAGACGGTCTCGATCGCCTTCGACTGACCTTCGGCGCGCAGCACTGCTGCCTGCTTCTCGCCCTCGGCCTGGAGAATCGCCGACTGCTTCTGGCCCTCGGCCTGGAGGATCTGCGACTGCCGCGCGCCCTCTGCCTCGAGGATGGTGGCCCGCTTTTCACGGTCTGCCCGCATCTGCTTCTCCATCGAGTCCTGAATGGATGCGGGCGGGTCGATGGCCTTCAGCTCGACGCGATTGACCCGGATACCCCATTTCCCAGTCGCGTCGTCGAGCACGCCGCGCAGCCGGCTATTGATCTCGTCGCGCGATGTGAGCGTCTTCTCGAGCGCCAGGCCGCCGATCACGTTGCGGAGCGTCGTGACCGTGAGCTGCTCGATCGCCTGAATGTAGTTAGCGATCTCATAGGTCGCCGCCTTCGCATCGGTGACCTGGAAGTAGATGACGGAGTCGATGCTGACCACGAGGTTGTCCTCGGTGATCACCGGTTGCGGCGGGAAGGAGACGACCTGCTCGCGGAGGTCGATGGTCGACCGGATGCGGTCGATGAAGGGGACGACCAGCGTGAGCCCGGGCGAAAGCGTGCGCGAATAGCGGCCGAGGCGCTCGACGACTGCGGCGCGGGCCTGCGGGACTACGCGGATCGTCCGCGCCAGCGTGACGAAGACGATGAGCGCGACGATGATGACGATGATCACGGCGACCATGGGCGGGATTCAGCTCCTTCTTGTTCTCTACCTGTAGACCAGGGCTGTGGCGCCCTGGATTTGCGCGACCTCGACTTCTGTGCCGACGTCGAATGCCTCGTCGGGCGTGTAGGAGCGGGCGCTCCACTCCTCTCCCCCGATCTTGACCAGCCCGCCGCGGCCGTCCACCCGCTGGAGGACGACCGCCTTTGCGCCTTCGAGCGCGGCGGTCCCGGTTCGGATCGCGTGCGGCATCGTCAGGTGGCGACGGGCGATCGGGCGCAGGAGGCCGACCGCAGCAAACGAGCCGACTCCGAAGACGACGATCTGCAGCCAGACCGCCCCGCCGACGGCCGCGACAACGGTGGAGGCCAGCGCGGCGAGCGCAATCGGCCCGAGGAAGAAGAG
>Ga0075434_100003937_pt1 | contig 13305 bp, 13 predicted proteins | sample RhiMethybrSRZTD3_FD_75298 | JGI IMG/M metagenome (GOLD analysis project Ga0075434, IMG submission 75298) | Populus rhizosphere microbial communities from Tennessee, USA - Rhizosphere MetaG P. TD hybrid SRZTD3 | ecosystem: Host-associated > Plants > Roots > Rhizosphere > Soil | place: USA... | reverse complement strand
GAGTGTGACGACGTCGCCGACATTGAGGAATTGCGGCGGCTTCATGCCGCTCCCTACGCCGGGCGGGGTACCTGTTGTGACGACGTCACCGGGCAGGAGCGTCAGGAACTGCGAGACATAGGAAATGCACTTCGCCATCGGGAAGATCATGGTCGAGGTGTTACCGGTCTGGCGTCGCGTCCCGTTGACGTCGAGCCACAGTCCAAGTTTCTGCACGTCCGGAATCTCATCCTTGGTGACGAGCCAGGGACCGAGCGGACCAAACGTGTCGTGCGACTTGCCCTTGGTCCATTGCCCCAGCCGCTCGATCTGGAAATTGCGCTCTGAGACATCGTTGCAGATGCAATAGCCCGCAACGTGGTTCAAGGCGTCAGCTTCCGAAACATACTTGGCGCGCGTGCCAATGACGGCCGCGATCTCGACTTCCCAGTCAAGCTTGGTCGAACCGCGCGGTTTTTCCACCGCGTCGTGGGGGCCCGAGAGCGCCGTATTGGCCTTGAGAAAGAAGATCGGCTCGGTCGGAATTTGAGCACCGGTCTCCTTGGCGTGATCGACATAGTTGAGCCCGATCGCAACGAACTTCGAGATGCCGGCCACCGGCGGGCCGAGCCGCGGCTTGCCCGAAACGGCAGTGAGGGTCGAAGGATCGATCGCGGCAAGCTTCTTCAGCGATGCCGGCGAGTAGGTTTGACCGTCGAGATCCCGGACGTGCGTGGAAAGATCGCGCAACTGCCCGGATTTATCGATCAGACCTGGCTTTTCCGCACCCTTTTCGCCGTAACGAACGAGCTTCATGTTTCTCACTCCCTGGGATGGACTGCTTGGTTGAAGAGCTTCATGGAACAGCACGGGCGGAAATTCAACTGGCCCCCGGCGCATTGCTGTGTTCCTCGTGCGCAGATGCGCGGACGGCGCACTCAGGCGAGCGCAACGTATTCGAAGGCAGCCCCGTCGCGCCTGAGATGGCCGGCATCGAAGTGTCCGCCGATCAAAAGCGTGGGCCGATCGGCAAAGCGCGAGAACAGTTGTCGCCGCGTCGCAGCCGACTGGACAGGATCGAAATCCACCGCAGACGACCAGTCCAGGTGCGCCATCTGACAGGGGTGGTGGGCAACGTCTCCCGTAAGCAAAGCCTCCTCGCCATCGGAGATGATGTGGATGCACATGTGACCCGGGCTGTGGCCCGGGGTCGGAATCATCGTGATTTCGTCCGTGAGCCTGGCATCGCTTGCGATCAGGTCGCACACGCCGGCATCGACGATCGGCTTGATCGAGTCGTTGAAGACCGCAGCCTGGCCTGGCTGATCGCTGTGATCGCGCCAATGCTCATATTCGGCCTTGCCGAACAGGTAGCGCGCCCTCGGAAAGGTCGGCACCCACTTGCCGCCAACCAGCCGTGTGTTCCAGCCGACATGGTCGACATGCAAATGCGTGCACAGCACGGTGTCGATGCTGTCAGGGGGAAAGCCGGCCGCGGACAGCGTCTCGAGGAATGGGCCGTTGCGGTTGTTCCAGGTGGGAATGCCGCGGCCCTGCTTGTCATTGCCGAGACCGGTATCCACGACAATGCGGCGGTTCGGCGTTTCCACGACCAGCGAGTGGATCGACATTTTCAGCCGGCCTTCGTCGGTCGCAAAATGCGGGATGAGCCAGGGCAGCTTTCGGATTGCCTCCTTGTCCGCCAGCGGCAGGATGAAACGCGTCGAGCCGACAGTTTCAAGTTCAACGACCTTGGTTATGCTGACCTTGCCGACCTTCCACCGCATCCGCCGCTTCCTCGCCTATAACCTATTTCCGCAGAATGCGGTTTTGCGGCTTCCGGCGCAATGGATCATCCCGCGCTGGGCCGCGTTATCCGGATCGACAAGGATAACCGCCATGCCAGAACTTGCGATTTCGCCGGAAAAGCTTGCCTACATCATCGAGAAAGCGCGGGAATACGACGTGAAGGAAGCGGAAACCGATCCCGATTCCGGCTCCAATCCGACGGACGACGATACGATCGATGTGCTTGAGGACGACGGTAGCGATTCAACCGGCCAAGAGCTCGAGGGCTTCATTCGGGCGCTCAACGAGGATGAGCAGATCGACCTTATCGCGCTGACGTGGCTCGGCCGGGGCGACGGAGATATCGGCGACTGGGACGAACTGCGTCGTCGCGCCGAAGAGCGGCGCAGCGAGTACCGCAGCCCCCGCCGCGAAACCGTGCATTACCTCTTGGGCGAGCCGATGCTCGCCGATTTCATCGCTGATGGGCTTGACGCGTTCGGGGTGGAATGGGGCGACGAGCGCCCCACTCCCGATCCCTCCAGTCCGAGCGAACGAGACGAGGACGAGCCAACGCGTAAGTCATGACTACAGCGTGCCCGGAAAGGCGCCGCCATCGAGCAAGATGTTTTGCCCGGTGATAAATCCCATTTTCGCACCGCAAAGGAACGCGCAGAACAGGCCAAATTCCTCGGGATCGCCGAAGCGGCCGGCGGGGTTTTGCTTGGCGCGCTCGGCCAGCATTTGGTCCGGCGAAATACCGCGCTTCTCAGCTTCGGCTTTCGCCGTGCCGCGCAGGCGGTCGGTCGCGAACGGTCCCGGCAAGAGCCCGTTGATGGTGACGTTGTTGATGACGGTCTTGCGCGACAGGCCGGCGATGAAACCAGTCAGGCCGGCGCGCGCGCCGTTGGAGAGGCCCAGGATCTCGATCGGAGCCTTTACCGCGGCTGATGTGATGTTGACGATGCGTCCGAATTTTCGCGCCATCATGCCGTCCACCGTGGCCTTGATCAGCTCGATCGGCGTCAGCATGTTGGCGTCGATCGCCTTGATCCAATCGTCGCGGGTCCAGTTGCGGAAATCGCCGGGCGGCGGGCCGCCTGCGTTGTTGACGAGAATATCGGGTTCGGGGCAGGCCTTCAGCACGGCATCGCGGCCCGCTGGTGTCGTGATGTCGCCGACCACTTCGGTCACCGTGACTCCGGGACTGCTTTTGCGAATCTGCTCGGCGGTCTGTTTCAGCGCTTCCGCACCGCGCGCAGTGAGCGTGACATGCACACCTTCATTGGCCAGCGCGATCGCGCAGGCGCGACCCAATCCCTTGCTAGATGCACAGACGATGGCGCGGCGGCCCTTGATACCCAGATCCACAGTTTCACTCCCTGAAGGCTGCAGTGATTTTGACAGTTTCGAAAGGCACTTTAGCCAACCCGGCACGCCCTGATAAGCCCCACGCTTTGCCTCGGCCAAAATCGTGGATATCAATGCGCGCCTATCGGTTGCGGAGGGTTTCGAATGTCGGACCTGTTTGATCTCAGAGGCGAAGTCATTCTCATCACGGGTGCGAGCCAGGGGTTGGGGCGGCAATTTGCGCGCGTGCTGTCCGCGCATGGCGCGGGCGTTGCACTTGCCGCACGGCAGGCTGGCAAGCTGAAAGCGCTCGAGGAAGAAATCAGGGGCAAAGGCGGAAGAGCCGCGGCGGTTGCGATGGATGTCACCGGCACGGCATCGATCGGCAAGGCGCTCGATGAGGCCGAAGCCGCACTAGGCCCGATCACGGTTCTTGTCAACAATGCCGGCATTGCCATCGAGAAACTCGCGATCGAGCAGACCGAGATCGATTGGGATGCCGTTATCGGCGCCAATCTCAAGGGCGCGTATTTCACCGCGACCGAATTGGCGCGGCGGATGATCGCGCGCAAGCAGGCGGGCAATATCGTCAACATCGCCTCCGTGCTCGGGCTTGGCGTGATGAAGTTCCTGTCGCCCTACACGATCTCCAAGGCCGGGATTGTGCAGGCGACGAAGGCGATGGCCCTCGAGCTTGCGCCCAACAACATCCGCGTCAATGCGCTTGCGCCCGGGTATATCGACACGGAAATGAACCACGAGTTCTGGGCGACTCCCGCCGGCGAGAAGCTGACGAAGCGCATCCCGCAGCGCCGGGTCGGAAGCGAGAGCGATCTCGACGGCGCGATCATGCTGCTCGCCTCAAAGGCCTCGCGCTACATGACAGGCAGCGTGGTGACGGTCGATGGCGGGTTTTTGTTGACTTAGCGCATGGTCCGGAAAAGCAGGCACCGCTTTTGCAAAGAGATCGTGGGCGACTTGTGTCACGAGGGGCATTTTCCATAGGGATTACTGCCCTTTTCGTCCCGTCATAAAATCGAAAAAAGCGGCCCAAAACCCTTTCCAAAGGGAGGTAGCATTGATACATAGCCCCAGCACCCGTTCGGGCTTCGCGCCCCCGGGTCGCCTTCTCAGGAAGCCCTCGGACGGACGTATCGGCGCGCCTCAAAGCCGCGTCAGACTGCCGCCGCCGGTTTTCGCGAGGCGCGAAAAGGTTTATCGCGGGGTGGAGCAGCCCGGTAGCTCGTCAGGCTCATAACCTGAAGGTCGCAAGTTCAAATCTTGCCCCCGCAACCAAATAAACATCTGATTCTACTGTATTTTTTGAAAGCCGCCCTCCTCGGCGGCTTTCTTATTTTGGGCCGTGTCCCCACCGTGTCGCCACGCACTCAAATCGAGTGTCCCCTACCGCTGGCGTTGCAAACGGATCGGTATGTCAGTCAATCCAATCACCTCCAGGACGCTTCCGCTTCCGGCTCATGTTCACGGCCAGCATCAGTTCGCCCGAACACCTTTCATACCGAAGCGCATGCAGCCGTGTTTGAACTGAACCGCCCCCAGCATTGCGGTCACAGCTGGATGTTAGCCAATCCCCTAGTTTCTGCGCCGGTTGCTCGTCCTAGTGCTTTGACCGAACCTCGGGCCAGGACACAAGCGGGAAGCCCCGGTGGCCTACTGAAGGCTGGCCACGATTGCACTGAGCCCGCCCTGATTGCCGGTGCCGATGATCCCGCTAAACACAACGGAAGGACGGCGGCACCGAGTTCACCGAGAACGTCCTTGAGCGCCGGCGAATTTTCCAATGAATCGCTTCCGCAACTTTCCGTCAAGCTGGGCGGCCGTCGCATCGGCTCAAACGGTTTCGATCCGTTCGATGACTTGGCAAGTCCCGCTTGGCTCCACTCCGCAAATGCCGGCAACGCCATCATCGTCTCCATATAGGCTCTGACCACCGGCGAGACGTCAATCAGGTAGGTGCGGAAGCCGATGAACTGCGTCTAGTCGCCTGACCATGCATCGAAAATGAACAGAGGCCGCCAACAGGCGGCCTCAATGAAACAAACTGTGAGGCTTCTGGAGCATTTCCCGCAGCCCAGCGGCGTAGTGTTCAACTACGCGCTTTGCGTCTTCGGTGCGCTCGTTATCGTCATCAGAGCGAGCGGCCTCTTTACGCGGTCCACGATCGTCACACATCCGCGAGGAACGAGCGCCCCCGAGATTTGTTCCTAACGCATTGGAACCCTGTTCATAGCGCGCCGCCCGCCGCCCGTTGGGGCGCCTTGGTGCCTGCCGTCTGTCCCGTCGAGGTGACCGCCAACTTATTTTGGAAGGCATTCCACACTATAGGCAATAATGATCTGTGCCGGGTCGGCCTTACCTATGCTCTTCAAGTCCTCTAGACCACTTCTTAGCTTAGCTCCCGCATCTCTTAAACTGCTTTCAAGGGTCGACTTGGCCGCCTTGCATCGCTCCTCACTCGTAAACTCTTGAAACACCACGGTTGGAAGGAGCCTCCATTCCGCCCTGTCGTTTGTGGCGGCCGGACTGACTGAATAGGAGAAGACGTACATCAGGACCCACATCGAAATACTCCACTTGTGATACGACGGCAGCGGCCTGCGTCCCTATGGATCGGACTTTGCTTTCGGCGCTTCAACGTCGTCGTGAAGAATGTCCAAACCTCAAGCCATGATCTGGATCAACAAGCGATAGCGGCGGCCCCGCGCCGCAAAGGAAAAAGCGCACGGTGCTGGATGGCGTGGCCGCAGAGTTGAGGCGGATCATCGGCAGCCTGCCGAGAAGACCGTCGATCGGGATGAGCTGCGGCTCGCGGCGTGATCCGCAAATTTTCCGCTTTGAGCAACCTGGTGAGCTGAAGCTGCCCGGTTTTGCATCACATATGTTAATGCGAGGCCGTCTGCTGCGGCCTAATCGTTCCCTCTATCGAGAGGGGATGTTTATGGACCGAGCAAGCCTATTTTTTTGGCTCTCTATTGTTTGGCTTATTGTGCTCTCAGGCGCGATGTTGTTGATGTTGCAATAGTTGATGGCACCTTCGTGTGTCGCGTTCCTGCCGAATTTTGAAACACCGTGAAACGCGCCATTTGGCCGCTGATGCGTCGGCGCGGTGACCAGTGTCTTACTCAGCCGACGTTGATCGGGCGCGCCGCGCTGGCGCCGGCATTGATGCTTGCGTGACCGACTGCGCCGCCATTGGGTTTGCGGGCACAACACGAGCGCTTTCCTTTGACCGTAAGGTCCCCTCCTAGGAATGGCGGAAGCCACCACACCACGGCTGTTGACCATCGGCACTCGCTGGGGCGCTCCCTCATTCGATCACCCTCGGCGCGGGCGAGGTGACTTTGACATAAGTCAATAACCTACCGGGCGGGACCGGAGACCACGGTTGTTTAACCCAGGAGGCTGTCGTGCAGCAAATCAGCGCTAAGCCGACACTGCTCGCTGCCACCTTCCTTGCATACGCAACTCTGGCGCCCGTCGATTGCAGCGGGCTCTCGGCCGACATCGGAGCCGCACATGCGAAGTTGGGACGACCGTCAAATCCGGCGAGCGTTGGCGGTACGGCGCTGCGAAAAAAGCGTCACGCTGGCGGCGGTAAAGTGGCCGCGCCCAAGCCAGCGCGCGCCTCAGCTATCAGCACCAAATCGCCCCGTGGCAGACAGCATGCCGTGAAGCAAACTCAGAGGACCCACTTGGGGACGAACCAGCAGCTGGCGCCCCAGAAAAAGCGTAACCGCCTTGCCTCGGGCGAAGGGTTTTCCAACAGGCGGGCAATGATGTTTGGACTTGCAAGCTTCTACTCAGAAGATAGGGAGACCGCGAGCGGCGAACGCTTCGACAAGCATACCTTGAACGCCGCACACCCCACATTGCCGTTTGGCACACGTTTGCGTGTGACAAATGTCAAAAATGGGCGGTCTGTGACTGTGCGGGTAAACGACCGCGGTCCGTTTGTCCGCGGACGCGTCGTCGACGTCACATCGGCCGCCGCGGAAGCGCTCGGAATGCTCAACGAGGGCGTTGTCAAGGTCACGCTTGACGTCGTCCGATAACGTGAGTTGATTAGGGCACGACCATCGGAGATGCGATACCTTTCTCTCTCTCTCTCTCTCTCTCTCTCTCTCTCAGTTCGCTTTGGCGCTGATAGGTTCGACCCGCTCACCAGTGTCTCAAGCGCCGACGTGAAGCAACGCACAGGCCCGGCGCGCTAGCCTCCAGCAGAGCAATGGTGGCATCTAGACCACTATTCAAAACAGCTAGGCGTTGGTCATTTGGACAGAAGCGTACATTCACATGTCGCCCTTGGTCGGCGCTCCAATTCCGCTTATCTCGCGTTGATAGGCCTTCAAGGCCTGGCGGAGTGTTGGGAAGATCCAATTTTCGTGTTCCGGCCGGTACAGACCAGCCTGTCGAAACCAGATCAGAAGTTCGGTTTTGCGCCCGGCCAAAATCAGGGTCGTTCCGCGCGCATTGAGTTTCTCCCGTAAATCCCTGAGGGCATACAGCCCTGTTAGGTCGATTTTGCTGATTGGAATCGCATCTATTACAAACTGTTGAAGTCCAGGACCTGCAGCGTCCGCCACGGCAAGCGCTCGCGTCCTGAAATAATCAGAGTTAAAGAAAGTAAGGGGACCATCGAAGCGGTAGAGCACCAGTCCCGGAAATGTTCTGGCGTCCGGATGTTGCTCAGTTGAATGCAATCCGGGCAGCCCGTCGACAGCACCTAAAACTTCGTCCTTGGGGCGCGCGGTCCCCTGGACGAAGCGGACCAGCGCCAAACTCACCGCAATCAGGATTCCGTTGATGGCGCCCACCGTAACCACCCCCAATGTGGTGATCGCGGCCAATCCTACCTCGAGACGATCAATGCGCCAGATTTCCCGCAATGTCCGTATGTCGAACAGCGAAAGCGAAGCAAACATCAGCAACGCGCCCAAAGCGGCAATTGGTACATATTGCAACGGGCCCGTTAGGAACAGCAGCACAACGCCAATCGACGCGGCCGCTACCAGCCCGGTCACCTGAGTGCGGCCGCCGGCTGCATCGGCTACAGCCGTGCGCGAGTCGGCACCGGTGACGGCGAACCCTTGTGATATAGCGGAAGCCAGATTTGCTGCACCAAAGGCGGCAAGTTCACGGTCGGCGTTAATTTCGTAACGGCCCTTCAAGGCAAAACTGCGCGCCGATAACATGCCGCTCGAAAACAGAACGAGAGCCAAACCCGCAGCACTGCCTAGCAAGGACGGCACGTCGTCCACTGGGAATGTCGGTAATCGAAGCGCGGGCAACCCTGCAGGAATGGGCCCGAGAATGGCAATTCCGTACCGATCCAACCCAAACAGCGCAACCACGGTACCGGCAGCAATCAATGTAATCAATGCAGATGGCAAGCGAGGCAGGAACCGCACCATCCCAATCAGCATGGCCATGCTCGCCGCCCCTACCGCCAGCGTCGGAAGCTGGATCTGGGGAAGCTTTGCAAAGATCTCAAGCAGTTGCGGAATCATCCGTTTGGACTCCACGGAGAAGCCCAACAGTTTGCCGATTTGCCCCAGGCAAATGCTAATCGCAATGCCGTTTAGGAACCCGACGAGAATGGGTTTAGACAAAAAGTCTGCCATCGCGCCGAGCCGCAAGAAACTTGCGGTAACACAGAACAAGCCGGCCAGAAATGTAACGGTGACCGAAAGCGACCAATATAGCTCACTATTGCCGCCTGCGAGCGGGGCCACTGCGGCGGCGATCATCGCACAAACAGCGGCATCGGGATTCACAATCAATTGCCGCGAAGTACCGAAAAGAGCATACGCCACTAACGGCAAAATGCTCGAGTAAAGCCCCACTACCGGATCGAAGCCGGCCAACTGCGCATAGGCAACCGAGACCGGCAAGGCCACCGCTGCGACCGACAATCCTGCCAACAGATCGTGCCGAAAGTTCTCGGCAAAACTGTAGGACAAAAGTTTCCCGATTCCGGGTGCAATGTTGGCCAGACGGTTGGTCATGCGGGCCGGGAGTTTGGGACATCCTGGCGTCCCCTTCCCTTGACGTAAGTCAAACAAACGCGGGGCAACGATCGACCCACGGCGCCCTATCCATCAGGAGGAGCGCTTTCGAGGCTCAGCAACGCTATTTTTTGATCGCCATCATCGGGAATGAAGGCCTGACGTGGCCCGTTGGGCCAATTTAGACCTATCATGCAGCGCAATCTCGCGCTGTGTCTGCCCTATGAAGCTGAGGATGCTTTCCTCCCGAAGGGCCGACAGGGCCCGTGACACCGTTTCGAGCGTTAAGCCAAGATAATCCGCGATATCGCGACGCCCCATCGGAAGGCCCATCACCTCCGGCTGCTCTAAGCGCCCATCCATTTCAAGTAGGAACGCGGCAACTTTTTCAAGGGCCGTTTGGCGCCCTAACAGGAGGAGGTGATTTTCGGCGTGTTCGAGATTTTTAGTAATCAGGTCCCGGACGTTGTTCGTGGCGGAGACGTCACCGTCACCAAGGCCCCCAAACAGGCTCCGGCGCTTTGCAATCCAGACCGTCGTAGCAATGATGGCTTCGGCCGTAAAGCGATGAACCTCGTCATTCTCGATCCCGAAAATATCGCCCGGTAAATGGAACGCACCGATCTGCCGACGACCGTCGGAAAGAAGTTTGTATGTCCGAACGGCGCCCTGTCTTATTTGGTAGACGTAATCCGCAGGTTCTGCTTCTCCAAAAATTTCCGAACCCGCGCGATATCTAAACTCGCTCCAAACAACGTTTTGGGCAGCCAATTCGTTTGGCTGGATAGGCGGGGACCTTGTGGTCTTGCCTGAACTAACTCGAACAAGCACAGCGTAACCCCGACACGCGCACAACGCCTAAATACTGTCGGACCCTGTCCCCACTCGTCAAGTTAACGTTGCGCCCCGATCCTTCTTGCCTTCTCCGCAAACGCATCTCTGGCTTCTATCGCCAAATGCTTTCAGCGGCGCATCGGCCTGTTTCAATACCTCTTTGCAAGCTACTCGAAACGACCCCGGCCTTGGGGCAACCGGGGCCGCCACTCTCATGAGAACGCGCTGCGCCGGAGGGGGTGGTCAAGCACATGCGCACCCCAATTCGACGCCGAAGGAGCCGATGGCGCAATTGTACCTGGGGGCAGTGCGACTTACCGGAATTGCGTTTCGCCTATGTGTTAGGCAACAATCCATCCGCTATAGAAGAGACCGACGAGGCTGGCCGCAATTGCCAGTGGTTTCTGCACTTGACGACGAAGGCGGACGCGCATTGACCGGGCTGGGGGATGTCGGCCTTTCACAAAGCGGACATCCCGCCCGCTGGCACAAAGGTCAGAGCACACCGGCTATTCAAGCCTGGGCACCGAACTACTTTGGTTCAGTCCTCGTTGTCCTCAGACTGTACAGCACGGCGCCGGTCTCGGGCATCACTCAAGTCGCGGAGTACAAAGATTGCGAGCGAGGCCATGCGCTGCCTCTGTTCTTGGCTAAGCGTATTGTAGAGTGGCTGCCACGCCTCGGCGAGCCTATCCAAATCGGCCGCTCGTTGAGCCAGTGCTTGCGAGCGTCGTTGCAAAAAGGCGATGGGGTCACGATTGCGCATGACGTCCGCACGGCTTTGGTCTCCCCGTATACCCACTGTTTCCTGAACTTTTGCAATACGGGCTCTCCGGTCCTCCGCATTGGCACGAATAGCGCTCTCTACAGGCGGCCAAAGTTTTTCCTGCTCAGGTGTCAGCTGCAACGCGGCCTTTACCAGATCAACCCTCATGTCCGTGAGCGTATTTAGTTCAGTTGCATTTAACCGTTCCGGAGTCGGAGAAGAGGTTTGCGAGGATTGCGCATTGGCAATCGAGGAGGCAGTAAGAAAGATTGCAGTTGTTCCGATAACTACTGTTTTCAACATCGGTGATCTCCTTGGTAGTTGCCCCAAGGCGTCTGCAGAAGCTTACGGACTGGAAGGTCGCTTTGATTTAAATCAAAGGAACCAGCGGCGCCGCTATCTTGAACATACGGACATCAATTCTGGCCACTCATCGCATCGATTTATGAGTACGCGGCCCAAGGCGCGCCGACACGAACCAAGGAGTGCAGCGGCTCCGGCGCAGCTTTCCGACAAAAGTTCGCGCCACATTCTGATATCGCACACACCAGTGGGTCAGCTGCTTCGCAGCCACTATGGTCGACATCCAAATAGTCCTACCCCAGCTCTATTCGACCAATACGCGAACGATACCCGATCGCATCATGCCCAAAGCGCGAGCCGCAGTTACGGATAGATCGATAATTCGACCGCGAATAAATGGCCCCCGATCATTGACCCGACAGCGTATTGAACGTCCCGCATGTGTCACGGTGACGACGCTTCCGAAAGGTCGCGTACGATGAGCGCAGGTCATATCACCGCGACGGCCAATTCCGCTGTAATAGGACGCAAGACCGCTTTCAGCCTGAGCGACGCAGCCGAAAAACAACAACCAGACAATAATCAAAGAGCAATGGTACACGATTAACCAAAAAGTAGCCTAGGAGCTACATTACCGCGTTCTTCTAGACCACCTCCGATTTGATCTAGATCAAGCTGACGCAAATGGCAGCCATGTTGATGTGTGGACGCACCTTGGGACAATTGCGCCTAGCCGATAATTTCGATCTCATATCCCGGCGCTGGCTAAGCCGACAAAAGAATGTCCCCTCTGGAAGGACGGCACCCCGAGACCATTGACTTGCATCGCTCGCACGAGGCTGACATGGCTGAAACAACCAAACTCTCCGTTGAGAAGGCACTGAACAAATTGCGTGAGGCGGATACGCTGAAATCCAAGACCACGCGGATGAATGAAGAAATTGAAGCGCTTGATGAAGAGGCAAAGCGGTTAAGAGAGCAAAGACTGCGGCTTGAACGTCATCAACGACGTTCGACTAAGCAGGACTGAGGTTTCATTCCAAGCTGACCACTACGCGCCAATCAACGTGCAGCAAAGCGCTCACGCTGGTGCGTGCGGTCCCGGCGGCACCACATAAAGCGTCATGGCAAATATTGCGTAGATAAATAGCAGCAAAGCGCCAATGAACCATGCGGAGCGCGCGCTGTTCGTGATGAAGGAGGCCGTGACAGCGGAAATCATCACCATTGTCACCGCACCCGGCCAGAACTGCAAATCCATCGGTTTCGGGCCGGCGACGTAGCTGATGAGCACGAGCACCGGGGCCACGAAAAGAGCGATCTGGGAGGCACTCCCGAGCGCAATGCTGACGCTCATATCAAGGCGGTCCTTGCGGGCGGCGGAAAATGCTACGGCCATTTCCGCCGCAGCGCCGACGAGCGGGACGATGATGAAGCCGACAAAGGCCGGGCTAATTCCCAACGTCTCCCCTGCCTTTTGCACCGAACTAACGAATATCTCACTAACCAGGGCCACCAACACGGTGACTACAATGAGGGTGCCAACCGCCAGCCCGAGCGGCCAAGGCACCTCATGCGTTTCCCGGTGATCTGCACTCACAAATAGTTCCTTGTGAGTGTTGAGTGAGAACAACAAGCCCAACCCGTATGCGATTATGAGCAATATGGCGAGACCAGCGCTGAGTTTTTGCGCCATCACCTCGCCACGCGCGAAATCAAGATCGGCCACCGCTGCCGGGGCGAGGAGCGCAATGGTGGCCATCAACAGCAACGCTGAGTACAATCTCCCGGTAGCACGATTGTATTCCTGAACATGGTACCGGAGCCCGCCCAGCAGAAAAGAAGCACCGAGCATGAAGAGCGAATTGGTAACGATTGCGCCAGCAATCGACGCCTTCACCAGCGTGTATTCTCCGGCGCGGAGCGCGGCTATCGCGATGATTAACTCCGTCAGATTTCCCAACGTGGCGTTGAGCAACCCGCCTATTGCATCACCCGTCTTCTCCGCAACGCTTTCGGTCGCGTGACTAAGAAGAGCGGCAAGCGGCACGATGGCCAGAATAGCAAGCACGAAGAGAAGTGTGTGGTTCGACGGGGCGAGCCGTTCGGTTGTCAGCACGAGCGGCACGAACACTAGCATCCAGAGCAAAGGGTTGTTCCGCACTTGTTTGAGCAGGTGGTCCATTTTCGGGCGAGCTCCCGACCCAAGCCAGATCGATGACGCGTTCTAAAGATTAGGCAAGGTCCCAATGCCGTACA